>Ga0070753_1001060_pt1 | contig 15783 bp, 16 predicted proteins | sample VirMetDEL_Aug_31_FD_77441 | JGI IMG/M metagenome (GOLD analysis project Ga0070753, IMG submission 77441) | Aqueous microbial communities from the Delaware River and Bay under freshwater to marine salinity gradient to study organic matter... | ecosystem: Environmental > Aquatic > Marine > Coastal... | reverse complement strand
TGCAAGGATAAAAGAATGGCCACAGGAGCAATAGTCGCCGGTACTCTTTTGGCCGGTACAGTTTTATCGACGGTGGGGCAAATCAGAGCGGCACGGGCGAGAAGGCAGCAAGCGGAGGCGCAAGCTGCCCTAAAGCGTGAGCAAGGTGAAGAAATATTAAAACGTGCCGAGCTTAACGTAAGGGAAGTCGCACGTCAGGGACAGGTTTTAAAAGGTCGTCAGATTGGCGGTTTTGCGAAAGGTGGTGTTGAGCTTCGAGGATCGGCCATGACTGTTCTTGAAGACACGGCCATTAGGATTGCTCAAAAGCAAAGAAACATACGTTATCAAGCTGAGTGGGAAGCATCGAGATTAAACCGTGAAGCGGGTATTGAATCGGCCCTTGGTGTACAGCTTGAGAAAGCGGGTATGTATCAGGCGGGCGGTACTTTACTTGGCGGTTTAGGTAGTGCGGCGGCAGCGGGTGACCGATTCGGATTATTTGATGGTGGTTCCGGCGGCGGAGGAGGTAAAAATGCCTAGAATACCTACAGACACGAGTCCAGATTTACTAGGTAGGCCTTCCCGAGTGCAGGCACCTAAGCAAATTGATGTAGCGGCCGAAGCTTTTCAAGCGGTGGGGCAAGCGACCCAGCAAGTTGGTCGAGCAATGGAAGAGATAGGTGCTCGAAGACAGGCCTTTGAAGACCGACGATATATTTCAAATAAAAGAAATGAATTTAACAAGCAAATGAATCAGTTTGTTAAAGAAAATCGTAATACTCTTGATAATCAAGGCTACATTGGAAAGAAACATTGGGAAGAAGTTTATAACGATGAGGCGAATAGGTTAAAAAAACAACTTTTGAGTGATGCCCCTCGTGCGAGATTACAGCGTGAGGCGGGACTCCGTTTTGATAATCTTATTGCGGGTCAAACTGAAGTAGAGAAATCTTTTCGATTTAAGCACTCGACTCGAATGTTTTTTGAAGAGCAAGATCAACATTTTGCAGACATGGCGAATGATGCTTTTAATGATTCAGACATCCAATCCGTTTATGAAAATTTCCAGCAAAACGAAGCGGATCTTGATGGTTTCATGAGCGAAGAGATTTCCCCTATGACACCTCAAGAGCGTATTGACATGTCGGTTGGGGGAAGAAGAAAGGTAGCTGATTCTTATTTTCATGGACAACTAGATTCCCTTTCGGATCGTGGCCCTCAAACGATGTTGGGATTACAGCAATTAAAAGCTGAAATGTTATCGGCCATGGATCAAAAGACGCCGCCTGAAAGTGATGAGCAATTGGCGGCGAAGGAAATGTTTAAGGACTTTTCCCAAAAAGAGATGGCCAATTATATAAACCGACTTGATCGTATGATTGCAAGTACACAAGCGGTTAATGATAAAGTTGATAAGGAAAATCTGCAAGATATAAAATTCCAGCTTAGGGAAGGTCAAGCTGATAACTGGCAAGAAGGAGTCTCGGCAGGATTGCAGATTATTTCACGTATGGACATGACTCCGCGTGAGCGTCAACGGGAAGTTTCCGAATTATTTATGGGTGTGACGACCAACGAATTTCGTCGAAATTTGAATTTAATGTCTAATTCGGAGTTAATGAAGCAATACCCTACTGAAAAAGATTTTATGGAAGCTAAGAAAGGTGAAATGATTGAAAACACCAAAGAGCTTTATAAAAACTTTTTAGGTCAAGAAGTTGACTTTAAGTCTTTTGAAATGGCGAGAATGGTAGATCAACATTTAAGAGTATCCTATTCTCAAATGAAGGCCATGCAAAAGGACAGATTAGATAAACCGTATGATTCGGTTTTGCAGGAAAACCCGCAATTGGCGAGGATGGATGGCGAAACAAAGGGTCTTGCCGAGCTTTCTATGGAAGAGATTTTAGAAATCGCTCCGGCCAAACAAGATCTTATCCGTGATAAACTCCTTCCCATGCAGCGGGAAAATGGGGTGTTTCCTTCAAAAATGCAGGTCGCGGGCGAGCATGAGCTTGCTTCGTTTGGTGAAGCTTTACGATCAAGCGGTCTTGACGAGAAGGCCAAACCTGCTTTTATGGCCGATCTTTACGATAAGGTGGGAGCAAAATACGGCGAGTATGAAAAAGCGTTTTACATGGATGCCTTAACAAAGGGGCATATGAATCGCTTGCAATACTCAGTAGCAACAATGTCGAATAAGCAAGCACAAAAGTACGCGCTTCAATCTATTCAAGCGAACAAAGAATTAACTAAGTTATTTCAAAATGACCCACGCATGAAGGAGATTAACGAAGCGGTACTTGATCAATTAGAGACCTATACTCAGGCCATGAATCAAATGGGCCGAAATGGCGAGACGATTAGTTTAGTAAATGATTACTCAACTATAATCAAGTCCCACGCTATGCAAAGGGTACTTGAGGGAGTCGACGCTGCCGAAGCGGTCGAGGAAGGGGTTAACCTTTTCATCAACGGTAACTACAACGTCGTGGAAAATACGGTAGGAAGGCAGATTCCTATTCCACTTCAACATAATGGTGAGCCTATTAATCAAGCGGCCGTAGATCAATTTATTGATGCTTTTGAGCCATCTTTTGGTCAAGACGATCCATTCAAGAAATTATTCAATCAATTTAATGTCGTTGTACCCGCTGCCTTTGGTGATAGAGATAGGTGGGTGGAAGAGATGCAGGATAAAACAGACTGGCATGTTTCACCAAATGGTGACGGTCTTGTTTTGGGAATTAAACAACCTTTGGGACATGTTATTCCTATTCAGCATGAGGTAGACGGCAAAAGAGAAGAGTTAATTATCAAATGGAAAGATATGAGAAATGTGATGATTAACAACGATATTCCGACATTTTTGGAGGCGGCACCACCTCTAAGACCTTTACCACAAACGGATAGGGTCGGGGCACAACCTGGGATTAGACGATGACCATAAATATAGGGGGCACTCGTCTAGGTGACGAGGCTCAAGAGTACGATCAACTACAACCTACACCTACCTTGAGCGAGACGCTTAAGGCGGGTTATGAGTTAGGTTTGGATGATACCTTTGTAGGTTCTTTGGGGAAGCGTTCGGCCTTAATAGATGTAGAGGAAAGGACGAAGCACCTTCCAAAAATTGATCCAAAAGAGCTCAATCTTAGATTCCCTGATATGCCGGTTCCATTCGATAAACCTATGAATGAGCATACGGCCTCTTATCTCCATGATCGTTTTATGGAAAGGCAAAAGCTTCAATCTAAGATTGCCCGTGGTGTTGAGGGCAGTGGTTTTAGGAAAGCATTATCTTTTGGTGCGGGTATTGTCCCTTCGGCACTAGATCCGGTAGAATTCACCCTAGGTATAGTGGGTGGGTTGGGTATTCAAAAAGCTGCGCAAGCAATTTCGGCAGGCGTTAAGTCTTCCCGCGCTATAAATATTGCCAATAAATTCGCAAAAGGCCCTATTAAATCCGAGTTTGTTGGTGATTTGGCCGCAAACCTTGCTGCCGAGGGTTTGATCGTAAGTCAAAATAAAAAAGAAATGCGCGATTATACGGTTATGGACGGTTTCACCAATGCCGTCGCCGGTGCGACTATTTCCCTGGCCATCAAAGGTGTGTTCAAGGGAATGAAAAGATTGGGTGAAAAAATCTCTGAATCACCCATGAGCATGAAGAGAAAAATAGAAGTCGAGCTTGATGCAAAGACCGCTGCCGAAGCACATGCCACGGCGGTTAATCAAAAGCTTGCAGGGCAAGAGGTGAATGTTGATCCGATTGTCAGGCGTCACCAAATGCATATTGATGCCAGTCCTTATAAGTATGAATTTAGAAAAATGACGAGTGCCGAGGTACCAGACAAAACTTTCTATTATACAAGCAAAGGGGAAAGCATTGGTGACACAAAAACTTATCAAGTTGGTGAAGACTTTGGGGACGGAGTTTATTTTAGTGATAATCAAAATATTGCTAACGGCCGAGGGCGCTCATACCGTAGCGTAAAGTTTGACCAAAAGGTTGTTAACCTTATGGACGCAGATAAACCTTTACCAAAAGATATTCAGGGGAAAATCGAACGGCTTATCAAATCTGAAAACATGCCGAAGCGTCCCGGCCAATTTCAGGATGCTTTCACGCTCAGAGAAATTTACGATGGGATTAAGGAAAGCAATCCGCAAGATGCTCACAACCTTATTAATGGTGTTAACGATTACATACATGACAATCTCGGTTTTAAAGGCCTTCGTTATGTTAACGAGATTGACGTAAAAGAAAAACCCCAACCAACAAATGCAATCATGTTATTCGATAAAGAAGACATGCCAAAATTGCAAAAGTTGAGGAAGCATAAACACGTACCTTTAAATCACGAACAAAAAATAGCAGAGAGGAAGGCCCGTGCTCAATTGGATGAGTATACTCGACAGCTTGACGAAGAATATCGCGCCATCGTCAATGAGGGAATACGAGAAGATGTTTCGGCCGATTGGACTCAAAGAGGGTCTGATATTGATACTGAGTTCAAGGCAATGGAAAAACAAGGAACACTCTCGGCAGAGACAAAATCAGCACTCGAAGACCTATCAGATGAAATCAAGAAAGAAAAAACCTTACTCCAAGCGACCAAGGACATGATTGCTTGTAAACGCTCGGGGGGTAATTAATGGCCAATGATTGTTTAAAAGTAATTAAAGCTGCCTATGGTGATCAACTTAATCAAAAAGATATTCGTGAGCTTGTTAAGGAAATCCGTGATGCTCACGCGGATAAGTCGGGAGTTACCCCAAGTGATATTGATCAAGCATTAGCACGATCGATATCAAGAAAAGAAGAGGCCTTACTGATTAAAGAAGTCCAGAAAAAGGACGCTATTTTAAAAGTACAACACAAGCTTAATGGTGTACTTGACCAGGATGCATGGAAAACCGAGATAGACGGTAAAAAAGTATTCACCGACGGGGTGGACGCGGTCGACTCTTTATATTTAGGGGCCGAACGCCACAATATAGGTGCTCAAAGAAACATCTACTCGGATGGTTTCGCCATAGAGGCCAGACACGAAAATATGTTTATCAATCAACTTGATAAAGAGGGTGTCACTGACTGGACTTTATCGGCAAAAGGCGACGATTTACAAGACCTATTTACAGAGGTTTGGGAGCTTCGACCAGGGGGGAAACCTGGAATAACGGGTAATCAAAATGCAATCAAATCAGCAAAAGTGATTGCTAACATACAGAAATCATTACTAGATACTATGCAAAAGTCGGGTTCTTCGATTCGTGAAATGCAAGGGTATATAATGAGACAAGCACACGATTCAATGTCTATTTTGGACGTCGGACGTGATTCTTGGATGGAATTCATCGAACCTTTGCTCGATAAGAAACGAACTTTCGGTGAGTTAGACATGCATTCCCCGACAAAAATCAGGGAATTTCTGGAAGCATCCTATAAGTCCATAATATCAGGGGAGTACCATATAGACCCTACTGACGGGGGTTCTAGGCGGGCAATTCACTTCAAAGATGGGGCCAGTTTCTTTCAATATAATGAGAAGTTTGGAAACAATAATATCGTCGAATCAATCCTTGGTTCGATTCGTTCCACGGGTCGTAAAGCTGCGACCATGCAACATCTTGGTGTAAAGTTCGATCAAAGTTGGGAGCAAATTATAACAGGAATGCGCAAGCGTTTAGTTGATCAACTAGACGATCTTTCTAAAACAGGTACGTCCAAACAAGTGGACGCTGCCGCCAAGGCCTTACAAGATTTTGAATCTGCCATGGTCTCAAGATTCCCAAAAATATTAAATGAAATGCGTGGTCTTACCCTTATGCCAGGGCGATCAATTCTTGCAAAAGTCGGTCGTAACCTTAGGGCCCTCAACAACCTTACAAAACTCGGTCGTGCCGTCTTCGCGGGTATCACCGACCTCCCAACCAGTGTTTCCAAACTCAGGGCCATCACCGGAAAAGGTTACTTTGAGGCATACCGTGATCTTATTCAAAGATGGTTCGAGGTCTTGCCCCGAGACCAACGACAGATCATGGGTACTCGTATGCACATGCTCTTGGACGATACTCTGGGAGAAATTCACAACCGACACGGTGGCGATATGAATGGCCCCGGTTGGATCGAGCGGAGTCAAAAGAACTTCTTCAAACTGACCGGTTTTAACTTTCAAACTATGTCCTCCAAGGCAGCGGTAGGGAAACAATTTGGAATCGAACTCTATAACTTCAGAAAAACTAACTGGATCGACTTCGACAAGTCAAACGGTGGAAAGCGATTCAAGTACAATTTACAAAGATACGGGATTGGTGAGGTGGAATGGAATATCATCCGCCAATCGAGTGATGATTTGGGAAATAACTTCCGAGGGATATTCCCAGAATCACTTGATAACTTATCCGATGAAATCTTTGCCGAAGGATTAGAAAAGGCGAATAAAAGTGGAAAAGCGAAACTTTCACTTGATCAATACAAAGACGATCTTAAACTACAGCTTGCCAGTGCTTACTCTTCGATTATCGAAGCGTCAGTTCCAACACCTGGGGCAAGGGAGCGCATCAACTTGTATCAAGGGACAGACCCCGACGATCCGGTCGGAGTCCTCCTTCGATTGGTTGGCCAGTTTAAATCGTTTCCTTTACGGGCAGTTCGCTCCGTTTTTGGAATAGCGGCGGATAACCCAAATATTCATTTGAAAAAGTATGGTGATGTTTTATCGAGTCGCCACGCAATGCAAGATGTAATGATGCTTGCCGTTAACACCGCAGCGTTCGGCTACGCAGCAAACACACTTAAAGATTTGGTTTCGGGAAAACAACCAAAAGATCCAAGCGATCCGGGCGTTATCCTCGATGCTTTCCTCGCCGGTGGTACGGGCGGTTTATACGCTGACTTTATCCTGGGAGATTTATCCAAGCACGGTAGAGGCCCTTTAGAGTTAGCATTAGGCCCTACATTTTCCGAAGCATCGAATCTTATGATACTTATGTCAAAAGCGAGAAATGGAGATTTAAAGGCCAGTCAATTATTGCAGACCGCCGTGCAAAATACACCTTATCAAAATTTGTGGTGGTCAAGAGCGGCCTTAGATTATTTACTATTAAATGAAATGCGAGAAATTATGGCCCCTGGGAGTGCCCGTCGAATAGAGCGAGCGGTGAAGAAAAACCCAGGTCTTTTCTCGAAAAAGCAAGAGTTCTTCCTACGTCCGAAAACGAATGCGGGACTCTTGAAAGAAACTGGCCTTAAGAAACCATTAAAGGCCGTGAAAAAGGGATTTGAAAAAGCAGGTAAATTCATAAGGGAGGATTAACAATGACGGTTTCAAATACTACTGTCAAAACACTGTACAACGGGAATGGTAGTACGACAGATTTCGCCATTGCCTTCAAGTATTTCGCCGCCTCAGAGGTGAGAGTTATTCTTCGCGATAACTCTGTCACACCTAACACTGAGACGGTACAAACAAATGGGGTGGATTATACGTTAACAGGGTTGTCGGGTGGTTTGCCCACTACGGTGAGTATGACCGCTGCCCCGGCATCGACCGAACAACTATTAGTCATTCGATCGACAGGGTTTGAGCAAGACACGGACTTCATCACGGGTGGAAGTTTCCCAGCGGATGCCAACGAAACTGCGCTTGATAAATCTGTGTTGAAACTGCAAGAATTAAACGAAGAGCTCGAGCGTACCTTTCGATTGCGTGAGTCCGACACGATTGCTGCATCGGCGTTGGTGTTACCTTCACCGGTAGCGGGCGCGGTATTTCAATGGAATGACACCGCAACGGCCGTTGAGTATGATACGACATTAGGGGCAGCGTCCGAGAAATTTAAGATTTCATCAAACGACACAGATAAAGATTATGCTGTAAGCAAGCTTATTGGTTCAAGTAAAATTACAATCACTGAAACTAACGATGGGTCCAGTGAAACATTAGTCTGGACTATAACATCTGATTCACTTGTCAATGCTGATATTAACTCTGCTGCTGCAATCGATTTCAGCAAATTGGCTGCACTATCGTCAGGAAATATTTTAGTTGGCAATGGTTCAAATGTTGCTGTATCAGTTGCAATGAGTGGTGATGTCACAATTTCGAATGCTGGTGTCACCGCTATTGCATCGGGTGTAATTGTTAATGATGACATAAATGCATCGGCCGCAATTGCTGCTACAAAAATTCACGATGGTTCGGTTGATAATACTGAGTTTGGTTATTTGAATGGAGTCACATCGGCAATACAAACTCAACTCGATTCGAAAACAGACGAATCTGTTTTGACGGCAAAAGGTTCTATTTATGGCGCTTCAGCAGCAAGCACACCTGTTGAGCTTGCTGTTGGTTCTGATGGCCAAGTTTTAACGGCAGACTCAGGTGAGACAACAGGCCTAATCTGGGCCACGCCTGCGGGTGCTCCCGACCAATCATACGAGCTAAACAATCTCGGATTTGCAACAAGTGTCGCTGCATCGGCACTCACAATCGCTTTAAAAACGAAAGGGGGGAGTGACCCATCTTCTGGTTCGCCAGTAAAAGTTGGATTTAGAAATTCGACTGTTACAACTGGAACTTATTCGCAAGTGAGCATCACGAGCGCACTTTCTTTGACCATTTCCTCAGGTTCTACTTTAGGATTTTTGAGTGGGGCCGAGCACTATTTGTACGTGTATTTAATAAACAACGCTGGGACAGCGGAGCTTGCAGTTTCGATGCAGGCATTCGATGAGGGTGAATTAATAAGCACTACGGCCGAAGGTGGTGCAGGAGCGGCCGATTCAAATCAAGCAATTTACTCTGCAAGTGCAAGGTCAAACGTTCCTTGTCGATTGATTGGCAGGATTAAATTTAGTTTAACCACTGCCGGTACTTGGGATGAAACAGGTGATGAATTAAGTGTTTGGCCTTTTAAAATCGAACCGATAAACCTAGCTGCATATTTAAGTAGTGCACCTACTAGCAATAGCGGTAGCTATACAACAGCCGTTTTAAATACCACGCACAACAATAGTCACAATATTTTAAACACTAGTACAGGTGAGGTAACGATCCCAAAAGATGGTCTGTATAATATTTCGTTTAGTAGCTACATAACGACTAATGTGAGTGGGGGAACAACGTCAGTAGCGACCAGGATAAGGCTAAACGGCAGTAGCAATTTATTGAACCCAGCAAACAATGTTTTAACAAACAATACGAGTTTCTGGTTACAAGCAAGCTGTCAGAGGAAATTGAGCGCAGGTGACACTATTCTATATCAGTATGCGTTTACTGTGGCTAACGTAGCAACGCTACAAAATAATTCTGAAGGTACTTTTTTACATATTTCAGAGATAAGATAAATTGTAGGAGGCCATCATGACTCAAAATAAAGCTATGAAAAGTATGGCCGTTTCTATTTTAACTACTATGTTAGCTGGCCTAGTTCTTTTCTTTTTTGATTTCCATAACAATCAATGGCCTTCAGTTAAAACGAGAATACAAGTGTTAGAGAGTAAAGTACTCGGGCAAAAAGAATATCTACAGCGTATTGATGCTAAGACACAAAAGATTTATGAGATTCTAATCGAGCAAAAATGAAAGTCATACCTAAAGACGCGAGTTACTACCTTGCAGACTACCTTCATCATGAGGAATTTAAGTGCAAATGTACTCATGAGCGATGTTTCGTGACCATAATTAACCCAAAATGTATTATGGCCTTTTCAACTTTGCGCAGTATTTTGGGTAGACCTATCGTGCTAACGAGTGGGTTTCGCTGCCCCCCGTGGAATCAATTCGTCGGAGGAGTCGAACGCTCGACGCATCAATCAGGCTCCGCTATGGACTTTCTCTATCCCAGTAACTACGATAAAGAGGAATTTATAAAAGATTGTCGGGCAACATTTGATGTAGTTTTACCGTATGAAAACTACATTCATTGCAATGTTAGGGGGTAACCATGGAAGAGGTAAAAAAAGAAGAAATCGGTATTGAAGAGCTATCTGAGTTAATCAAAGGACTCTTTGCTTTTTCAGGTCATGTGATTGATGCTTTAAAAGATGGTTTTGACTTAACTGATTTACCCGTTATCCTTTCCAAGTTAGGGTATGACCCTGAAGTCAAAGAGGCCTTAGAAGGTCTTGGCAAAATTGGCAAAGAAGTTAAGGACATTGACCTCCAAGAGGGTATGCAGCTTGGAATGATTGTCATGTCAGAGATTCCCGATCTTTTGAAAAGATTTAAAAAATGATTCCTATAATTGACTCTCTTCTTCAAGTCGTGGGAGCTTCCCTCAAAATATGGGATTACTACAACAAAACGAAATTCTACCGTGAGTACAAAGAGCTCATGTTGGAAATTCAGGAGGAAGCGGGTAAGGGGATTTATAACCGTGACCAGGCCAAAATAGATCGAGCACAATATAAGCTTATGGTTATGCTTTCAAAATTTAACGAGCAAGCGAAGGCAATTCATTATGATGAAAAGGACATTTAGCGTACTTTTTCTTATGATTTCTTGTACCACTATCGGGTATAATCTCCGCCTGCAAGACAAAACGCTTTTACTAGATCCAAAATTCCCTGGAAAATTAGTTTACCCAACCTACAAGGAAGAGTGCAAGCACCCTAACAGGCGAATTTTTAGAGGGTGTAAAAGAGTCCATGTTGTGGAAGAATACGACTTGAATGACATGGAAACTTTAAACCTACTTTCCGGGGCCAATTTCCAATGTCAATCAACATCAAGGTTTGAATATTAGTCGGGCGGACTCAAGGAGGAGGAAGCTCTTTTTCGGAGGATTTTATGTTTTGTGATATGGATCGTAAAGACAAATTAGTACCGCTCAAAAAGAAGTCCGAAGACGGTCACCTTGATGATATTATTCCCGTAGGGATGCAGAATTTCAATTTTGAGCAAAAGAAATTCGCTTTACGGGTCATGGACTATATCGAAGTAGTTTTTAAATCCGCCAACTTTTACCATGAAGTGACCAACACCTATATGTCGCAAAGACAGGGCCACTCCTACGAAGAAATCTATAAAATGATTGTTGATGGGGCCTCAAACTTTGATTCCGTTGAAGACGATGTTTTGAAAATATTCGTAGAATTATACGATGGGAAAAGCGGTACGCTGGGATTTACAAGTATGAGTTCCGGCAAGATCTATACAAACAGAAAGTACTTTGAAAGATGTTTAGTTAATGATTGGCCATATGCAATTTGTGGACACTGGGTTCATGAACTTGCCCACGCTCATGGGTTTTATCACAAATTCTGGAAGAAGAGGCAGTCCGTCCCCTACATGTACGGAAAAATCGCTAAACGTCTTGCGCAACGACACCACAATGGGGAAACTCTGACTCCGCTTCACCAACCACCTCATTAATCCAAAAGCCACATTCCTGCAATCGAGTGATTGCCATAAGTTTCTCATGCCCCTCTGGTAAAGATGCTTCGATATTTCTGAGAAGATTTTCTAATTGTTGATTAAAAATAGAGGCCAACCAAATGTGTTCCATTTATTCCCCAAAATAATCCCACTCCTCATAGTCGTATGGACTGGGTTCTTTGTAGGGATCGGCGACGAAAAGTTTCAACTGTTCACCCATTTTATCGATTTCATCCTTGATCCCGAGGTGAATGCGTTTTTGCTGCCGTGCAAGTTTATACTCAATGATACCACGGACTCGCGACCACCCCAAGGTATGCATGGCCTCCATTCCCATAATCATGAGGTCACCTAATTCCTCAACTATTTTATCGGGATTTCTTTTTTCCCGTGTAAGCTCATGGAGTAGTTCGACACACTCCTCAATAAGCTTTTCCTCAACTTTTTTAGGGCCATTAAATTGAGCGATACACTCGGTATGCTTTTTAATCTGATTAAAGTCCACAATAAACCTCTATTTCCTCAATGATTTTGTTCATATTTGAAGGAGTCATGATTTCTGCATAACCCCCGTTTTTTCTAATTTGAGACAAAATTGCTTTCTGAAGTTTATCCGCTTCACCTTTATCAGTCTTGAGTTCAAGCGCAACGAAATATCCGTTTACACACCCAATCAAATCGGGAATTCCCTTGAGTGCTCTTTGTTGTGTTTTGAAAAACCAACCGCGATGGTTTAGTTTGGTAAGTGCTCTAACTTTGAAATTTGTTTCGGGTTGTCTGGCCATGGTAACTTGTCCCCCCAGCTTTTTTTACTATATTCTACTGAGCAAGTAAGAGGTAGGCCATTACGTGGGATATAGGCGTCCTCCATTATTTTTTTCAAATCCGGTACGAGATGAAGTTCATCTTTGTGAATCTCGAAAAGAAGTTCGTCGTGTATTTGAAGGATGAGTTCACTTCTGAAAGGGTCGAGATATTCCCCTGTTTGTACCATAGCTTTTCGACAAACATCGGCACCACTCGATTGAATCAGGTGGTTGACCATGACGAAAGCTTTATCCCTATCGGGTAAATTTAGCTTTCGTCCGATCCAGTTGATAAGGTAACCTTTTCGGGTGGCAGTGCTTTGAACTCGAGCGACGAATTCTCGTACTTTATTGAGAGAAGACAGGTGCCGTTCTTTAGTAAATTTTGCTTTATCTTTTGATACTCCGAGGGAGGCAGCAAGTGAGTCCAGGCCCATTCCATATAAGAGTCCAAAGTTGATTGCTTTAGCTTCCTTTCGGGTGATTCTGGCCATATCGGCGGTGACTTGGTGGGCGTCTTCGCCATTTAAAATCCTTTGAATAACTTCTTTTTCATTGGCGTAATCGAAGAGGAGTTTGAGTTCTTGTTGATCGTAGTCGATCATGACAAAGATGTAGTCTTCTCGTGGGATGAAGCATTTTTTTACGGATAGGTCGGGGTTTCCCTCATCCTTTCGTGGGATGTTTTGTAGGTTTGGTTCGTTTGAGGAAAATCGTCCGGTGACCGTTCCACCAGGCATGAGATTGCCATGTAAAATACCGCTACGACCGTAATGAAGTATTGAAGAGAAGTAAGTTCCGATTCTTTTCTCATGATGCCTCAATTTTAGCACAAGATCCGCTATGGGGTGGTCGAGTTTTTTGAAGAATTTCTCGTCGGTTTTAAGGTTACCTTTTTCGGTGAATTCTTTTTCGATGCCGAACATGGTGAAGACGGCGTCCCAGGTAGCATCGCGGTCGTCCCAGGCGAAGCCACTGGCCTTAATGAACTCGATAGAAAGCTCTTCAACTTGCTGTAAGTCGTCATTTAATGCCCTTTGTGTGAACACGAGATCGACCTTTACGCCCCTCATGTACATTTTTGAGACAATTTTCGACAGTTTATTTTCCACTTCCATGTGATCTTGAAAGTGACAAATGTGATTTTGTTGTTTAAAGTACGCCAATCTTTTTTTCATTACTCCGAATTGGTGTATGCCCAGCTTCCTTGTGATGCGGGCATCCCTTTTGCCGTAGGGAGCAATGACTTCAAGTGGAACTTTATTATAGAATTTTATCTTAGAGCGAGTCTTTTTATACGGCCGTTCCTCCCACTCCCAAAGCTTATGCTTTCGGATAAAGTCTTCCACAGCTTTATCTTTCTCATAACCAATGCGCTTACCTGCCGCATCCAGGGAGTGGCTTGACGCTGTATTCTTTTCGATTCTTGACCCGAGGAAAGTACACCATGCGTTGCCAGAAATCCATAGACTTTCTTTTTTCAACATATTGAGGTCAAAAACCATGTTGTGAGCACAAAATGTCGACGCAGGGTTGAAAAAGACCTTTTCAAGTCGTCGAAGGTGCCAGGGAAGGAGGACAAATTCTTCCCCTACACCCTCATATTCTTGGAAATTGAAGTAAAATTCTTCTTCTTCGTTGGCGAGGATGATTGAAAAGAGGCGGTCGTCGAAGGTAAGACCGGTCGTTTCCGTGTCCAACCCATAGATTCCCGCCTTGCCAAATTCGTTTGCAGCGTCATCGAAAGAGTCCCGTGTTACTATCATCCTTTCTCGCCTTTCTCAATTTTGTCTTTTTTTTAGTGGTTTTCTTTGTAGTTTTTGCCGTTGTTACTTTCACAGTTTTTGTTTTTGTTCGATTCCGAAGGAAAGTTTGAAATTCTTCCGCCATCAATTCAGGGAATACGTCGTTGAGGTATTCACTAATTGATCGACCGTAAAGGTTGGCCTGTTCGGTGACGAAGGCGTGAACTTCTTCATCGACTCGGGCAAATAAGTTGAATTTTTTCTTTTTGACCTTTACTTCCATTTTAATCTCCTAAATGTCATTCGGCTCGGGAGGTGCTTCCCTAACCGGTTTTTGGTTAAGCATGTTAACCCATTCGAGTACTTCTTTTTCCTCAGATTTTTTAATATCTCTGCTTGCGATAATTCCTAATCTAATGAATGTACCTTTATCATTCTTTTCCTTCTTCCCTGTCAACTTAATAACCTTCCCATAGGGAGGTTTGCCCATTTTTTGATTAATTAAAATCTGTGTGGCCAGAGCTTTACCGGCACGAAGGGAGGTTTTTTTGAAACCTAGAATGAAAGGAAGAGGTTCGCCTGGGAGTAGAACGTAAAAATTCATAACCAAACTATATGTGAGTCCATTATCTTGATAAGGTCGGTTAGCGTTCATGGCATTAAATGGTTCGATTTCTTTCAAATCACCATTTGAATCAAATACGTGCCATACCTTGTACATGCTCAAAGGGATGAATTCCATTGGTTTGTCGATAGACCCCAATACCTTGTTATCCATATTTGAAACAAAGTCGCCCATCTTAGCATCACCATCAACTACTTGAGGCGATTGAGGTTGCATGGCGAATATGCGAGGTAGTTCGATATCATTTGCTGATACACCTACATCGGCCATAGTTGGTTCGCGGTAAGTTACTTCACCTGGTTTTTGTGTGGTCACGGCGTTTGTCATTCTAAGCTCCTTTAAAGCGTAGTTGTGTATTTACGATAGGTGCCTCTAATCCTGGGATTTCGTGGTCGAGTCCTTTTTCTTCTTTAGTGTCATTATAAAATTTATTAAGTGCCTGGGAGTTAACGGTCGCGTAGGCGTAGAGTAGCTCTTCTCCTCCCTCTTTGATTAGGTATCTGAAAAGGGCCTTTTTACTGTCCATATCTTTAGGGGTAGGCACTGACAGTCGGTCGACTTTGGTCACTGTTCCGACACCATCGAGAAAGTATTTACTCTTACCATTTTCCTCAAGTGCTTGCAATAATTCATACTCTTTTTGCTTGTACACTTTATGCGCTTCCTTCGAGTCTTTTGAAAGAGCTTCATAGTGTTTCCGCGATTCCTTGTAGTCCAGTACCATTTGATCTAGTTTTTCCAGTTCCATTCCTACCCCCAAATTTATCAATTATGGCATTTGCAACATCTTGCTTATTTTGAAGAGCGTCCATAACAAGCTCGTCAACTGTCCCCTTGGTCACAAGATCTATTCTTAATATTGATTTGTGTTGTTGGCTCCCCCCTCGGTGGCACCTGGCCTCGCTTTGTTTGTCTTGGCCAAGTGAAAAGGTTCGGGAGTAATAGATCATTGTATTCGCTTCGACAAGATTGACACCAATCCCGCCCGCTTGCTGGCTTGCTATAATCACTCGACAATCGCCAGACTGTCTGAATAAGTTCATGTTGTCGTTCTTTTGCGACTCGCTTTGTTCCCCCGTCAAAAAAACATACTGGACACCTTCCTTCCATTTGAATTTATCCTTTAGCATTTGACCGATGATTTTGTGATCTTGTTTGAAGCAGGCCCATACAACGACTTTTGATTCTTGTGTGGACTGTTCGAGAAGTTGTTCGAGGGCGTCCAGGCGGGGGTTTTT
>Ga0070753_1001059_pt1 | contig 15784 bp, 24 predicted proteins | sample VirMetDEL_Aug_31_FD_77441 | JGI IMG/M metagenome (GOLD analysis project Ga0070753, IMG submission 77441) | Aqueous microbial communities from the Delaware River and Bay under freshwater to marine salinity gradient to study organic matter... | ecosystem: Environmental > Aquatic > Marine > Coastal... | reverse complement strand
TCTGTGCCAGAACTCATCGCAACATTTCTCTTGTATCCAAATAAATTTCCCCAGTTTTTTTCAAACTCTTTTACTTTTGGACCTCCGCTAGCCCAATTAGAATCACATACATGATTCAAATTTGCTCTGGCCTTTTCTCCAATCCTAAGCTCACCAAATTCTATTTTTTTCATTTAGTTTTCCTATTTTCTCTTTCTAGCTTGAATAGACTGTGCATTTTTTATTATCCATGAAGAATCTTCCTAGTTAGTTCGATGTTGGACATATTTTTTATGTTATTGACAGCTTCTTTGCCGAATCGCTTTTTAGTTTCAGATAAAAACTTTTTGTTGGTATGATATTTTTTCCAGTTTTCATCACGCACTGATAATATCTCGCTAGCTGACATAATATTATTACTTAATGGAATACAATCATAACTAAGAAATCCAAACTGAGAATATTCTGTTGGTATTTGTTTGCCAGACTCACAAGCATCTTTATACAATTGAGATCCAGGCAATGCCATTGATGGATACACATTATATGCAGCACAATTTAATTCTAGGGCAAAATCTAGATTTGCTTTTGCATCTTCTACTGTTTCACCAGGAAGACCAACAATGTAGTTTTGTATTACATTGATATCAGCAGATTCTATCATTTTCACAACTGTAGATATATCAGAGTCTTTAAATACGCCCTTTTCTATTTCTTGACGTACATTTTGTTTTACGTTTTCGATGCCTATAGCAAGCCAATTTACGCCTGCTTTTTTTAATTTTTCTAAATGATTTTCTCTTACTGTATTTACACGAGTATATGCCCATATATTGAAATCATATCCACGTTCTATTATTAGGTCACATAAAGGCATTGCATGTTTATTTGGATTATTAAGAAAAAGCTCATCTGCTATTTTGATATGCTTAACTCCATTGTTTGCCAAATAGTCCAACTGTTTTATTGTGTGTTCAGCAGACCAATATCTAAAATGATTAAACATTCCGGCATACTTGCTCTCTCCGTTTTCTGTACGATTAATGATATTTATCATACAAAAATTACACTTAAAACTACATCCTAAACTAGTATATATGCTTGCGAATGGAGATCTAATATCTTGATAGTTTGAATGCCAGTGAGAAGTTCTATAATTATCAAGAGATGGCATTAAATCATATGCCACTCCAGGTAATTCAATATCCATTTTTGATTGTGGAACTATTTGCTCTGGACCGTTTAATTTAACCTCTCTTAATTTATTCCTGTATGCTATACCTTTAATATCACTAAGATCATTATCAGATAGGTTGCTAGCAAGAATATTTCGTAAAGCATAAACACCTTCATTAGTCAATACAATATCTATCTCAGGGTTTTTATCAAGAGTTTGGACCGGAAGTGCATTGACATGAGGTCCAACAAAAACTATCTTATAATCTCCAACAAGAAGTCTAGAAGCTTCTGTAGCACCATGCATGGCGGCACTAGAAGCATTTGGGTTTTGACCAGTTACAACAAACAATACAATTCTTGGTTTGAAGTCAGCAACCTTTTTAACAAAATCATCTGGATCTGGACGTTCAACTTCAAGATCATAAATTTGAACACCATAGTCATTTCTAACAGAATTAGCTAACAGTCCAGCCCATATATTTGTTTCCTTTGCAGAAAAATCATTTTTGAGATCCTGGTAAAGACTAGAAGCAGAAGGGCATATAATTAAAAGATCAAGCATATAAATCACCGTGTTCAATTATCAAATGTACGCCAGCATTATTTATGCAAAAGTCATAAGCATCGTAAATTTGATGAGGATATAAGAGATCGAATACATTAATTGTATCACACATTGATTCTATTTCTTTTGCCCAATTAGCCTTATGTTGATGTCCAGGATCAAGAGGATATTCACTACCAATTACAGCTTTTAATATAACATGCGGATTATTACAACCCATTAATTTCCATTTGTCCAAATGATTAAATATTTGATTAGCAGCACAAATCAAGAAATTCATTCTTGGATATATGGAAACTATGATGTCTCCATTAATTGACATTCCTAATGCAATACCTGTTTGCATTTCTTCAGCAACTGGAAGTTCAATTTTTTTATCATCAGACCAAAATGAGGCTTGTCTAGTTAGTGCGTGGCCTTTATATTTAACAGCCTGTCCAATGATTATAGTATTCTTTGATGCAAGCAATTTCATGCCACGATCTACTTCTTCTAAATATTTCATATATGTACCTAAAATGAAACAAACGTACCAGTGCCAGAATGAGGAAATCTAGATGTGTACTGATAATACATTATATCGGAATTAGAGCTAAATTTTTTGATCAATTCCTTATAGAAAATAAACAGTTCTTGTATTGGTACGCTACCCCATGTATCTTGAGTAGGAGTATCTACAGATTTTCCATTGTCTTCAATAATGAATGTAATAGGAAGATCATGAGAAATTGAGTAGATTATAGATTCATGTGAAATACCAGTTCTAAAAGACATATCTCCGATAAAACACCAAACCCTATTTGCTTGAGACTTTCTCGTAATTGAAAATGCAGTTCCAATTGCAATAGGAGAAATGCCAGATACAATTGCTGATGTATAAAATCTATATTCTGGAAAATTCATTGCCATTGACTGAGATTCAAGTATTCTTTCTTTGATCAAATGAGAAGGTATACCTTTCAATAGGGCATGTAGATGATTAGCCCATGTGCTAAATACATAGTCATCGCGTTTTATGTTTTTGAAAATTGATATTAATTGATCTTCATTTCCATTTCTTAAATGAATCGGACCTCTAATTTTTGCATCTTTATATAATAATTCTATATCATTTTCAAATTGAATAATTTCTTCTTTTTTCATGAATAGTTACTTCTAATATTTGGGTAATTTTCCTCAAACCATGTCCAGGTTTTGTGTAGTCCATCTTTTATTGCTGTATATTCAAAATTTGGAATCAATGAATCAATTATTTTTTTAGACGACGGCCTTTTTCTTTGTCCGTTTGGTTTAGTTGTATCATATATGACATTGCCAGTAAAACCTGAAATTTCAACTAACATATTTACTATTTCAGAAATTTGATATTCTTTTCTACCAGAAATAATAATTTTGTTTGGAAGATTATCGTGATTCAATAATTGAAGTAAAATTCGCGCTAGATCATTAACATAAATAAATTCTCTATAACTTTTACCATCACCCCATACTAATAAATCGGAATTATTTTTTTTGGCAGTGTATAATTTTGAGATTAAGGAAGGTATTATATGACCATGCTCAATTGAAAACATATCATTCTTACCAAAAATATTTCCAGGAATGAAAGAAACCCAGTTTTTAATTCCATATTGTTTTTCTGCTGCTCTAATATGTACATCCACCATCCTTTTGGCGTATCCATAAGCAAAATTAGACTCAAAAACAGGACCGTCGTGCATTTTTTCTTCTTGTAATAATTCAAGACTATCTGGAAAAACACAAACAGAACTAAATGCAAATAATTTTTTTATTTTGTGCTTGATGCAATTTCTTATGACATTAAGATTGATTAGCAAATTATCATACATGAATATTTCGTGCATGGCTTCATTACCGCCTATACCACCAACTCTTGCAGCAGTATGTATTACATAATCCGGTTTTATCTCAGAAAAGAGATAATTAATATCATTATAGTTTTTCAGGTCAGCGTCTTCTCTGCCACAAAAATAAAAGGAATTGTTACTATCTATTAGTTTAGCTTCTTCTGCTATTGCGTGTCCACATAATCCGTTTTTTCCAGTTACTAATATTTTCATTATTTTCTTCTTTCCCATATTTTTGGTGATTCTTCCCAGTTATTAAATTTGATCCTAGAGCTTCTATTAAAATTATCTGAATTCCATATACTGTCAAATAGAGGTTTATCATTTTGTAAAAAAGCCGCTATTACAGGATCAGATGAATTTCTATGAACATAATCAGCATCCCATACAACATTGCTAGACACTTCTACAGACTTATTATCCATTTGCATTCTAAATGCAAGATCATGGAGATTCATATTAATGTGTTCAAATTTACAATCAATACCTCCGTAGTAATAGAATAGATCGCGTTTCATCAAAAAAATAATCGGTATTTTCCATTTTTTATTTACGTGCTTACACCTTAAATCATTGTGATACCATGCATTATAGTATTCTATTGGATGCGGTTTGCCAGAAAAATTAGGACTTTCAGAATATTGTATTGAAACAACATCAGAATTAATATTGTTTAAAAGCTCATCAAGAGAGTTATTTCTTGCTATACAATCATCGCTAGTATATGTAATATACTCACCAGAAGCATACAAAGATCCAATTTGTAATGAACGACTTGGAGATCCAAAATCTTGTATGTATTTAACATTTTCAATACTGGACAAATAATCGTCATATGGTTTTGGTCCGACAAAAATAATTTCAAAACTATGATCTTTACAAGATGAAAAGATACTTTTAGTTAATTTTTCCCATAAGTTATTTCTTATTCCAGGAACTATAATACTTAGTTTCATTTGAATCTTTTTTTCCATACTAAAGGAACATCATTAAAATTTAATATTGTACTGTCCAATTTTGAATGATAGAATTTATTCCTATCTTCAAAAAATGCATAATGTATTGGAGCATGATCGCCGGATGTATTTGGCATATGAGAACATTCAAAAATTGTATCTTTATGAATCTCTATTTCAGTATGGTAATTTTTTTTCATAATAGAGTTTTGTATTCTTGCGGCTAAGTCTGTATGACCCCAACAAGTAGTTTCATATATGCAGTTAAAAGAAAATGAACGAAAAATAAATGTATTCATAAAAAAAGCATTAAAATATACCCAGCTATCAATTATTTCTTTAAAGAGATTATTACCATAAGCTTCAACAAGACTCATTGTATTTTGAGAATTTCCACCTTCTGAATAGTTACAAGTAATAATTTTGTTATGACCATAAAGTTTATCCATTACGGAGTCAATAGTATTTTCCATATACATACAATCATCGCTACCAAAATGGATATAATCTCCCTCTGCTAACAATGATCCAATTTGTTGGCACCTATTTGCACTTCCTAGATCTTTTACGAATTTAATATTTGAATACTCTTCAATATGTGAATTATAGCTCGGGCCAACAAATATAATCTCGAAAGAATATTTAGTAGAAGACCTTTGTATAGAATCAATTAGATCTGGCCAATTATTTGTTCTTATAGATGGTATTATAATTGACAAGTTCATTTTGTTTCTCTTTAATGTATTGTATGACTTCATCTATAGATTCATCTAAAGATATTTTTGCTTCAAATCCAAGCTCATCATAAGCCTTTGTTACGTCTGGACTTCTTAGCTGAACATCATAATTAAAAGGAGCATTATGATCAAATGCAGGTTCATTGCCATGAATTTTATTCCATATCATAGAGGCTAAAGCTATTACAGAAGTTGCATCTTTAGATGAAATATTATAGTCTGTTCTTCTGCCTTTTTCCATAGCTAATCTTATACCAGTTGCGATATCTTTTCCGTTTGTATAATGTCTGATTTGATTTCCATCTCCAAGTATTGGAAGTCTATCATTTTTTGAAAGACTTAAAGATCTTATTATTAAGTCTGGAACTACATGTGATAATACCATCGAAATATTTCCAACGCTTTCTATTTCACCGGAAGGTTCTTCTCCCGTTCCAACACAATTGAAAGGTCTTACAATTGTATAATCAAGACCATATTGCTCGTAAGCTCCCTTACAGAAATATTCTAAACTTAGTTTTTGAAATCCATAAGTACTATATGGTGGAAAACATTTATGTTCTTCTTTAGTTGGCCATTCAGTAGCGTTTTCAAAAACCATACTACTTGATATTGCTATTACTTTCATTGTTTTTTTAATAGCATAATCAAAAGTATTAGCTGTTATCCTTTCGTTTGTTGCCAACAAATCATATGCATATTTATGAAAATAACTAATTCCACCAATCATGGCCGCACCAGCTATTAATATATCACCATTAACATCTGGAAAAGATTTTGACAGATCATGTTCTATTAATAAGAAATTTTTATGGTTGTCATGTTTTCTTTTTACTCGACCATATTTAGAATAGTTATCAATTCCAATTACTCGATAATTATGTGAAAGCAATTCTTGGGAGATATAACTTCCTATAAATCCTTGAGATCCTGTTAGTAAAACTGTTTTCATTCTCTTGTTCCGCTAAATGGTGTTTTTATGTAATTATTATTGGCTATTGGAATCATATTAATTAGTGGGATATTTATATTCTTGTTTTTACATAAAGCAATTAATGCTGGAATATCTTTATTCCAACATATCGAACTATAACCTCTCATATTTTGATTAACATCTAGATAAATATCTGGCAAGTTACTGGTTTTTAATAATGCATTTTTTATGGGACCGTAATCTTCATTGAAGAAATTTGATATTTCATAAAACTCATTTGCAAAAACAACCCGCAAAGCATTGAATGTATTATGGTAGTATTTAAGTATCTCTGCCTGAGTGGGGGTTAACTGAATTTTATAGTGAGGAAAATGACCGTGACATTCTAAAACAGCATCATATGTTGATTTATTATATGTTCCAACAGCTAGGAGTTTTTGATGTTCGACAAAATCTGAAATAGCACATCTTTCTCTTAAAAACTCTGGAACAAATGCAAGATCTTTAAAATTATCACGATATAATTTTTCAGTTGTTCCTGGCGGCACCGTAGATTTAATAACAACAATTCCATTGTAATTTAAATTATCGAGATCATTAACAACCGATTCAACAAAACTAGTGCAACATGAGCCATCATCTTTCATAGGTGTTGGAACACATATGTATATAATATCACAAGGAATTACTATTGAAATTTTTGTTTTCATTTTAATATCATGGACAATAACTTGATGTCCAAGTTTTTGAAAACCAAACTTACAAGCACCTCCAACTATTCCGCATCCAACTATACCTATTTTCATTTTAATTCCTCATATTTTGTCTCTTTTCCAGTAAATCTTCTTTTCCATATATCTTCTTGATTTTGGTAATTGTAAAGAGAAATTTCTGGATTGGGCTTTGTTTTTTTCCAGTTACTATCAAATAGCACAGAATCATGCTCTGTCTGTGCATAATGAATTGGCGCATGATCACCAGTAGTTCCAGGCATCCAATCAGCACTAGATATTGTATTAAAAGAAAGTCTGCAATTGATATTATTAGATGATGATTGTATTCTAAATAGTAAATCGTGTGTTGCATGATTTAAATATTCATACTGACAATCAAAACCGCCGTATTTTCTAAAAAGTAAATTAGGCATAATAAAATGTACACAATTTAACCATGATGGATTTATATTAGATACAGTATATGAAGATCCAGCAGTCCAATAACTTAACGGAAGCTCATTACCGCTGTGTGATTGGCCTTCCTTATATCTCATGGAGATAATAGTATTTTCATCCATATAATCTAATTCATCTGAAATGAGATTTTCATAAAAAATTATGTCATCAACAACGTGGTAAATATAATTTCCTTCACAGTTTATAGCGGCTATTTGTGCGGATCTAGTAGGACTACCATAGTCTTTTATGAATTTTACATTTTTCTTGTTGATTAATTCTTGTGGAGGATCAAATGGACCACACAATACTACTTCAAAATCATGTCTATTGCAACTTTTTTCCAAAGAAATATACCAATTATTTAATAAATGAGTTCTTATAGTTGGCATGAAAACTGATAATTTCATTTTATAGCCTCCACATTTAAAGACATAAGCATTCCTTCTCCTTCTATAATTCTTCCATGCGATAAGGCTATTGTTCTTTGTTTTGCCGGAATATAAGCTTGAGAAAAATCATCACAATAATTATGAGGCGTCTTTTCCCACCAATTATATCTTGATACTGAAACAAAACCGACCTTCTTTAGAAGAAAGGTTAATTTTTTTTCGTCAAAGATATTGTAATGAAAATCAAAATCATGTTTTTGAGAACCACAAACGCTATGAATGACTTCTTCTATATTACCTTTATAAATATATCTTTTGCATATAGATTCAAAATCTGGCACAGCCAATCTCAGTATTCCTCCAGTTTTTAATTTTTTGTACCAATTTTCAAGTGCTATGCTTGTCTTATCATATGACAAATGTTCAAGCATATGAGATGAATATATTAAGTCTATTGTATTATCTTTTACCTTGTTCAGCGAAAATGCATCGTCAACTAAATCTGGAGATGCATCTTCTCTTATATCAACATTTACAAATCCTGGCAATTTTTTATCATAACATCCCAAATTAAGTTTCATATAAATTCTCTATTTATTTTTGAGTAATCAAATTGATTTTTGGTCAAGTATAGATTTTCTTTGATGTAATTTTTAAGCTCTGGACATAAGGCATATCCATTGCTATCATATTTTGAATTATCGTGAATGACTATATTCTGTATTTCTTCATAACCCATTCCATATTTGAATCCTTTTTTAATTATTTCGAGTATAGGTTCATTCGTTGAAAATAAGTGATCCCATCTTTGTTTTCCAGACATTATCCAATTAGATGGAGAAAATCCAGAACTTGGACCGTCCATTCCTGTTTTATGATTAAGTACAATATTTTTATGTACAATCCATTTTTTATTTAGTGCAGCACACATAAAAGAAAATACTGATTCCATACATTGCCCAGCAAATATATCTGGTAATATTCTGTTATAGAATTGAATTATTTCTTTTGAAAAAATTTGGACATGCAAATTAACAGCCTTGCCTACAGGAATAATAAGATGTCCATCGTTAAATATTGAATCACCCCTCATATCAGTTCCAAACCAATCATTTAAACCCATATCATCATCTGTTCTAGCTGATGTCATCGCATATGGTCCAGATAAATGAAGATCGAGCAAATCTTTTATTACATTCTTTGAAGAAGAAAAATCTATTCCAGAATCAATATACATATAATTCTCAAATTCTCCAAATTTATTATTACATTGCTCAATAGTGTCATTAAATGTAACGCTTATTGGAAGTTTATCACTTATCTTGTTGTATGAGAGATTATTTCCAAATTGACTTTTTAAGAAATTAAAACAATATTCAGAATTCATACAAGAAGATATAGCCAAATGAAAATCATCAAAATTTTGAGCTAATATTGTTCTTATATGATTGGCATATGCAAATGGACTTTCTCTATTTATTCCACATGTATTGAACACTATTAGTAATTTATTCATTTATTACTCTTTTCGATTTTTCAGTTATATCTATTTCAAATAGGTTATTTACATTAAATCCGTTATCTACTGTTCTTTTAATCATATCCATTGCTGTTTTATCTAGTTGTCTATCAATCAATGCCTGATGTGAATTGTGAAAAACATGATCAATTAATACCATTGGAAGATCAACAACTTTTTTTGCATTTTCATAAATTCTATATGTAATTACATCTGCACCATGATTGCCAAAAGTTTCATCCATTATAAAACCCAGTTTCAATGCTGCATTTTTTGATATTATTGGGAATGCTGCGTATTCTTGACTTACTCTATCAATGCTATTATCGTATGTTCTTCCGTACACTATATCACCAAAAGCATCAAGCACTTCAACTGCATCAGCATCCCATTTGAAATTCTTTAATAAACAATCGTCATTAAGTACAAATATGTATTTACCATCAACGAGGTCAATTAGCGAATTAATCCTTACATGAAGATTATCAATCCTCTTTTTGCATTCATACTTAATATCATATAAAGAGAAGAGGGAGAGGTATTGATCTAGATATGGATCGTCATCATCTATTCCTACAATTACTTCATAATCAATTACAGAAGAAATCCTTAATGATTCTACTAAACTCTTTAGCATATCAGGTCTTGCTCTTGATACAAGAACTATTGAAAAACCTATCATTTGATACTCACTAAAAACTTTTAAGCTCAGAATATAATAAAAAAAACAAAAATTTGAAGGCGTGACAAAGATTTTATTTGACTGCTCAAAACTCAAGTGAGAAATCTTTGCCGTTGAAGGTTCTTTAGCTAATTTATTTCGCCTACGACCTACAAATCTGCTGACTTTACTTGCCAAATTTAGAGGCTGTATGCTGGATTTCAGCTTCCAGCTACTAGATTATATCTGTTTTTCAGGGGAAATCAACAAAAAAATTTTTTTTAGAAAACCGAGTTGACACCGAACAGTTTTCGGATAGAATAGATAGTGGTTGGTTTTTTTAATTTATGATTGTAGGAGAAAATTATGAATCAGAATGAATTTTTAAATCTATTGGAGAAGTGTTCTAGCGGCTATAACTGGGAATATGTTGGAAATCGCCTAGTTGGAACTCGCGGGGCAAGGAATTTTAATCCAGTCACTGCTGTTGCTCACTCATTGACACGCAGCTATTATCCACCAACAAAGCGTGGAACATTGCAGGCAGCAAAGAAGATTGGTATGACTGAGAGCCTCGCAACTGCAATCTACTCGCAGTCAAATCGTGGACATGCGCAGATTGTAAGGGGCAAGATGTTGAATATTTTTGATTGGGAAACTGTCTGAATTTGTATATAATTAGGAAGGGGAGAAATCCCCTTTCATCTATAACGCGAGGTAAAAAATGTTATTAAATAATGAGGTTCGTTTGATTGGACATGTTGTTAAAGATCCAGAAGTATTTGAATCCGAAAAGGGAAAATTCGGAAAAATAAGAATTGCCTCAAATACAAAGGTTGGAGAAAAAGAAGAAACTCTTTTTATTAATGTCAAGCTTTTTGGATATGCTTTCAAGGATTTTGAATACCATGATATTAAAAAGGGAGATAAGGTGCTTGCTTACGGTAGGCTTGCAGTTGATGAATATGTTGATAGGAATGAAGTCAATAGAAAGGAACCATTTGTTTACGCAAATAGTATTATTAAGATAGCTAGAAAGCAAAAGCTTGAAAATAGTTTCTAAAATGACAAAGGAACAAAAGAAGAAAGTAACCATTCATCTAAAAAATTCTCAGGAAATACACGCATACTTATCAATCAATAATACCAATGCTCTAGTGGATCAAGTATACAGTGTGTTTTCTGGAGAATTTGATGATAATTTCGTTGAAATAGTAAGCGATAATGAGTTTGGAAGGGAAACTATTTTATTAAAAGCGGATGAAATACTATACTTGAAAACTCAGCTGGATGTAACAGATGAGTAAAAAACAACAAAAACGCAAAATGCAAAAGAGAAAAGAAAGAGCAAAGAAAAGAGTTCTTGCAAGGAGAAATTTTCTAAGAACAAGCAGAAAGCTAGAAGAAGAACTGGAGCAAATTAAAAAAATGCAAGAAGAAAAAATAGAACCAATAAAAAAAGAATCTAATGATACTTAATATAAATGCACCAGTAAATACAACCTCTTATGGATACGTATCTTCAAATATCATAAAAGAGCTTGATAAACTTGGTCATGATCTTAGGTATATACCAATAGGACCAACGTCTCCAGATGAAGAGTTACTGAACGATATAAAAAAAGTTCTTTTTCGCTGGGACTATTCTTTTGACGCACCATGTCTTAAAATATGGCATCAGCATGATCTAGACGCATTCTATGGCAAGGGGATCAGAATTGGTATGCCAATATTTGAATTAGAAGATTTTAACATCAAGGAAGTTCATTCTTTAAGCAACCCTGACAAAATCTTTGTATGCTCTAATTGGGCCAAAGAAGTTGTTGAAAAAAAAATATCTTCTCAAAAAAGAAACGTATCGGTAGTGCCTCTTGGCGTAGACGATACATTATTTACCCCGTGCTCACTTCCAAATACAAACAAAACCATATTCGGAAACTTTGGAAAATGGGAAGTAAGAAAGGGTCATGATGTACTTCCAGATATTTTTAATAAAGCTTTCGAAAAAGATGATGATGTTCTATTAGTAATGATGCCACATAATATATTTCTAAGTAAAGAGCAAACAAATGATTGGATTAGTAAGTACAAAAATTCAAAGCTTGGCGATAAAATATTATTTTTAGACAGGCAAAAAAGCCAGAAAGCAGTCTATGATATAATGTCTCAAATTCACTGTGGCATTTTTCCATCAAGAGCAGAAGGTTGGAATTTAGAAGCAATTGAGCTTCTTTCCTGCGGTAGACACTTAATAATAACAAATGCTACTGCACATACTGAATTCTGCAACGAAGAAAATTCTCTTCTTGTAAATATGGAAAGTGGGTATGAACCAGCAAAAGACGCCAAATTTTTCAATGGAGATTTTGAATGGAGAAAGATAGGAAGCAACGAGATTGATCAATTTGTAGAACATATGAGACTAATTCATCGCAAAAGACAAGACGGAAGTCTTTATCTAAATGAATCTGGAATTAAAACTGCTCAAAGATTTACTTGGAAAAATACAGCACAAAAGATTGTGGACAATATATGGAACTCTTTAATATAAGTATAGACATAAGGGTAGTAACTCCATCTAATGAAGATGGTAAACTTCTTGTATTAGTAGATGAATTAGGTTCATTTCCGCAGTTTTTTCTATCTAAAGAAATAGACATAGAAGATCAGATTTATAAAAAACTCAACGAGATTTTTTATGAAAGTGATCTACAAGTTATTATTCAAACAAAACAAATATCATCAATCAACAATGAAGATAATGTACTTACTATTTTACATACATTTATCTCTCCATCAACAGCATCAAAAATTGGATCTTTTGTTAACTTTGATAAAAACAGCCTAGAGTTATACAGACTCGTAAACAATAAATCGCTATGAAAGAAAACTACATAAAAATAAAATTTGATGGATCTACTCCATTCATATCAATTCAATACGATAGTATAGAGTCATTTCAAAACCTTATCTTTTTTCTAATGTCTCCAACTGGAACGGAACTTTTTTTAAAAACTATAGAGAAAGACCTAGTAGAACAAAATAAATCGGAAGAGCTAGAAATTATCAAAGCATTCATGTATATCATTTCTCAAGATCAAGATAATGCATTATTAAATGCCTTGGATTCAAATAAGCCGTTAATAAAGCCGGGCTCTTTTAAGTAAGGAAAAAACATGACAACTGAAAGAAAAATAGCGTGGGAGAAATTTACTCCAATAAGAGAAACAAATCCCGTCAATCATGTAGATCAAAATGATATTGCAAACAATGACGAGGAAGAAATAGTTGATGAAGAAGAGGAGAGTTTAAACGAAAATATAGTTGGTCGTCTTATAAATTTTGAAGATCTTCTTATTAACAATAAAGTAAAAACCCCTTTTGGATTTTATTGTATTGAAGATGATTTTTCTCCTTATAATATGTTTGAATGCTGGATAGGTCATACAAATTTTAAACTTAGCAAAAAAGATTTTGATATACTCAATAATGACATTAATGGAATTGGATGTCTTAAAGTCCTTTCTCCATATAGATTTTTCATAGGTATTGAAAAAATGTTTTCATTTGCCGCTGTCAGAATACAAATACAAAAAGATTTGTGTAAAAACTTCAATATGGAGGAAACGTTTATCGCAGGCAATGACGATGTAGATAATGTTATCAATATGGTTATATCTAGAATAAATGACGCATTTTTCAATATCAAAGATTCAGAACGCTGGGCTGTATTTGTAAGTAATGAGGGAGGAAACATTCAGAGCATAAAGAACTCTGAATGTGGATCAGATTTGGAATATCAAACGAAGTTGGCTAATCTAAAATCTCTCAAAAATGGAAATATCATAATCTATGATAGTCTTTAATGGTGTATAAATAATTAGGAAACGGAAAAATATTTTAGGATAATATGGATATGGCTATTAAAGCTTGGAGAATATCAAAATGGCTTTACTACCAAATACAATTATTTACGGTGCAACTAGCAATAATTCGTCACCAACTGAAAAATTAGATGGCGGTACAGTTGTTGGAGTCACATCAGCAACTGACACAACAAATGGCCCTATCACACAAACATTTCCATTAACTTCCAATGCAATTGATCTTACTGATAGAAGAACAATTGTTGTTGAAGCTTCTGGTTCTGCACATGCATATAGTGCTAAAAAGGCTTATGAAGCTGGCACTTTTGCTTATGATCAAAGCGATTGGATGATCAGAACTGTTGGTACAACTATTAATAATGTTGCCAGCACGCTCCTTTCTATTAATGGTCTTGTTGGTAATCGTCCTCATACTCTTATCAGTAATAAATCTAAGGGTGCGAAAACGTCAACTGCTCATAGAAGCGGTTACTGGAATGGGATGGGCATCTCAGGGCAAAGAACTAACTGGAGTACACCTCCTGCAACAAATAATGTTAGTTATGTTCTTCCAACTAATAACTCTTCAGATGCTGTTGATCAAGGTCAATTCGTAACATACAGAAGTGTTCCAGGCGAATTGGCATACATGTATGGAGCTATTGACGCTCAAACTGCTGATTATCCAGCAAAATAGTTATACATAATTGATTAACCACCCCCTGTAACAAGGGGGTGGTCCCTATTACTTTGGAGTTACATATGAGCACCCCATTTTGGACTACTGAATTAGGTATAACTGGTTTAACTATAACTGCACTAGTCAGTCTTCTATTTTATATAGTTGTCTCATCCAACAGAAGAGAAGATAAGAGAACAAAATGCTTTCAAGAAGCAATGTGCGATATGCATCAGCTTCATAAAGAAGAAAGATCTGAATGGAGAGACGACGCTAATATGCGTCAGAAACAAACAAATGACGCACTTAAAGAATTATCCAAAGCTATTAACGATATGATTTACGATCATAACCATGAAAACATCAAATTGACGTAAGGTAAAAAATGGCAATAGAAATAACAGCACCTTCAACATCTAATACTAGCTTTACAATCAGCGAAACTAATGGTAATACCATAGTTTCTTTAACTGATTCTTCTTCTTTGACTAATAGTTATACATATGAAGCTAGCGGAAGTGGTTTACGTGCAATCACAAATGTAGCCGCCATAACTGGAACGCTAACATCTGGAGTTTCTACTCAGGTAGATCTCTATTCTTTTGATCAAAAAACAATAGATTCTAACCAATCCATTGTCTTTACCGGCGTTAAAAATTTTACAGTTTATAATACTTCAACAACTGAGGGATACGATTTTGCAATACAGGCTACCGGAACAAATGCTTGCACAAATCTATTCAATGGAGGAAGTGGCAATCTCTTAGTTAAACCCTACTCAAGTTTTTCATACAATGATCCATATGTTGGATTTACTGTTAGCTCTAGCCAAAGATATATCTATCTAGATGATCTTGGATCTGGAGTTTCTTACAAAGTTTTTGTTTTTGGTTTAGATTAGGAGAAATAATATGAATGAAGGCTCAAAATCTTTTACGTTAAATACTGGTGATCTTGTTACTCTTGGGAAAAATGCAGCACTAGTTGGTCTAGCCGCTGTTCTAACTTTTATTGGAGAAGAAATTTCTAATGTTGACCTTGGACCAACAGGTGTTATGATAGTACCTGTAGTTTCAATGGCATTAGATACTTTAGTCAAATGGATTAAGAATAATACTAAAAAGGAAGAAAATGCCTGATTTTAATTCATCAAAAGAGTTACTCAAAGCCTACAAAGAAGGTTTTGTTGGATCTATATGTGACCCAGAGGATTTGGATAAACTTCTAGGAGAATTACCACATCCTCTTTTTGGTGCTGCTGCATACAATTTAGCTGA
>Ga0070753_1001056_pt1 | contig 15795 bp, 11 predicted proteins | sample VirMetDEL_Aug_31_FD_77441 | JGI IMG/M metagenome (GOLD analysis project Ga0070753, IMG submission 77441) | Aqueous microbial communities from the Delaware River and Bay under freshwater to marine salinity gradient to study organic matter... | ecosystem: Environmental > Aquatic > Marine > Coastal... | reverse complement strand
TTAGCAGTAGGCACACACATTGGTTGTGTAGTGTTGCTGATAGCCACAGCGTTTACAGATTTTCATGCGAGGATTCATATACATTGCTATCGCATGATATAAATCTGTTTTAAGATTCATCATCAATTCTGGGTGAAATCTATCTGTGATAGATGACCAAGTTTCTAAGACCCTTGAATCATCAGCAGGTTGTATGATTTGAGGGTCTGGACTAAACACTGGTGTTTGGTCATATTTATCTTGAGGTGCGATTACATAGCCAGTTTCTGTGCTGTAATCGGTGAGAGTTTCGTCATAATCATTAAGCGCAAGGCGTTTAGTGCGAGATACGAATTTTGGTACAGAATAGCAACTGCAACCAGTTGTTCCAGTTGGTACACCACATTTACCACACCATAGATGAACTAGAATTGTAGTTTCGCCTTCTAGTTCATATGTATTTTGTTGTTCATCTAGAACTAGTGTATCTAGAAACATTGCTTTCTCCTTTGTTTAGTACCGACTGGTTGTCGGTATGCTCAAAGTTTAGTATGAACTTTCACGCTGTCAATAAGAACACATGTGGGATTGAGCATGATTTTGCTTGCAAAATCTATCAGTCAGCCTGCTTTTGGCTGACTGTGGTCAATCGCATATGTGGGCGACATTGACAGCATTAGTGAAAGGTCATGCTAGACTGAAGAGCACCGACGACCCACTGGCTCAGAACCGTGGCGTGTGGCGATGCTCTGCTCGACACACGATTCCACGGCTGAGACACTCCGCACGCTAGATGTTTAGCGACTCTTGAACAGGAGCATTGGCAACAGACATGCTGACAATGTTTCTGAATGTACGAGGATTAGAGCCTGGCTTGACTCGGTCTTGAGGCTCAAGCACGGCTTGATACTCAACTTCTGCAAGTCTGACTTTGGCAAACTGATTACCTTTTGAAGTGGTGAATTGCTCAAACTGACCTGAGTCAAGCAGATGTTTGAATACATCTACAAACTCACGACGGTTAGTAGAAGCCCACTCCCAAGCACCATTGTCATGGGTAATGGTAGCAATGTTTGCTATGTTATTATTGATACGCACTAACGCATCCACATTGCGTTGGATGAGTGTTGAACCTTGTAGTGCCATTTTGTTTCTCCTTTGTTTAGTTCCAGCCCTGCTGGCGTTAGCCATCAGCAGGGCTGATAGTTTGTGTTGGTTAGTCTTGCATTGAATAGTGCAGTGCTAGCAGGCTTAGACCTACAAAGACAATCCATGCTGTCCAAGCCTGCCAGGTGCTTGCGATACCGATTAGAGTATCCATTATGTCCTTTCTGAACCAGCAACTCTTGCTGGTCATTTATGACCCAGCAAGATTGCTGGACTGGACAGGCAGAAAGAACGGTTTGTTAAAACATGTGCGCCTGTACTTGTGCAGAGAGACAGCCACCGCGCACCTGCTCTGCCGTGCTGTCAGGTGCGCATGCGTAGCATGCTGGGACAGGGCAGCGCACCGCTTGCGGTGCCTGCTCTGACCCAGGGTTTTTAAGCCGACTTGTAACTCTCTATTGTAACTCCAGTTATATATTTCTGTGACAGGCACCACTGCTACAATATGTTAAAAATAAAGGACTTTCTGCTCTGTTTATAACAGTTTTATAACATTCTATAACATTTTAATAAAATTCTGTCCGCTTTTGTATTTTGGACGGATTAGTTATATATGAGGGATAAATTTATTTATCCCTCCTGTACTGCTATGCTAACAGTACGAAATCTCTTTTTAAGAGAGATTTCGTCTGCTGTACAGACTGTGACAACAGCCCAGCAGTAACAGTTACATTCTTCAAGTATGGTGTATTAGGATTGGTGCGTGCATGGGTTTTGAGAAGGGTAAAAAGAACCCTTCCCACGGTAATGCAAACGAGACCAAGCAGAGAGTGCTTGATTTTGTATCACAGGGGATAGGTGTACAAGAAGCACTAAAAATGGTAGGTAGGCAACCTGCCACCATTAGGCAGTGGATGAGCAGGGACCCATCCTTTGCCAAAAAACTAGAAATAGCCAAAGAAGAGGGCGCCACACGAGAACTCTCTGGCGATAAGTACCAGGTCGAATTTGCCGAATTTTCAAAAAATTTTTTAGGCAGTTCCATCTTCCCTCACCAGCAAAATTGGATAGATGTTTTAGAGGGGCGCAAACCAAGTTGGCTTCACCCATCTATGGTGTATGAACCCTCAGACCCAACTAGACTTTTAATCAATGTGCCCCCAGAGCACGCCAAGAGTACAACCGTCACGGTAAATTACTCTACCTACAAGATTTGCATGGACCCTGACAATACTCGGATTATTGTTATTTCCAAAACTCTGACTAAAGCCCAAGAGTTCGTATACTCAATCAAGCAAAGATTGACCCACCCTATGTGGGCTAAACTTCAGGCTACCTATGCTCCTCCTGGCGGATGGAAAGAGGAAGCCGACTCTTGGAAACAGAATGCAATTACACTTTCTCGTACTTCCACAGAAAAGGACCCTACCGTCCAAGCCCTTGGTATTGGTGGTCAGGTGTATGGTGCGCGCGCCAATTTAATAATTCTTGACGACTGCGTAACAGGCGCCAACGCCCATGAGTACGAGAAACAACTTGAGTGGATTCAAAAAGAAGTAATCACTCGTCTTGATGATGAGGGAGTGCTTTTAGTGGTAGGTACGCGCTTTGCTGCCACCGACCTCTATAAAGAAATCCGCAACCCTAAACACTGGTCAAATGGCATAAGTCCATTTACCTATTTTGCTATGCCAGCAGTTTTAGAATTTGCTGACGAACCCAAAGACTGGAAAACACTTTGGGAGAAAACTGACGTCAAAGGCACTAGCAAAAAAGAACCTGATGAAAACGGCTTGTATACTAAGTGGGACGGTCCAGCCCTGTACCGTAGGCGTGGTGAAGTAACCCCTAGTACTTGGGCTATGGTTTACCAACAGCAGGACATTCAAGAAGATTCAATCTTCCGCCCTGTCTGTGTGCAAGGTTCCGTTAACGGCATGCGCCGTGTAGGTCCTATTAATACAAAAGCGCCAGGTCATCCTAAGAATGGTGACTGGTATTTAATCATGGGTCTTGACCCAGCCATGAGTGGTAAGACCGCAGCCGTAATGTTGGCGTATGACCGCCAAACTCAAAGACGTTATGTGCTTGATGTGTACAACATGGAAGACCCTAACCCTCAAAAAATTCGCGCTTTGATGGAAGATTGGGTTAACAAGTACCACCCACAAGAATTAAGAATTGAAATCAATGCCCATCAAAAGGCGTACCAACTAGATGAAGAACTAAACCAATGGATGGCATCTAGAGGTATCCAGTTCCGCTCACACTTTACTGGTAAAAATAAATGGGACGTAGACTTTGGTGTTGCCTCTATGGCTTCGCTATTTGGCACAGACCGTGATGGCAAACACCAAGATGATAATCTAATTGAACTACCTTCCTCTGAAGGCAATGAGCACGTAAAGGCTCTAATAAATCAATTAATAACTTGGGCACCTAACGCTAAAAAATATCAACCAACCGACTGCGTTATGGCTCTTTGGTTTTGTGAGATTAGAGTTAAAGAACTAATTCAGATGTCTGGATTTGCTCAATCACATTCTTTTAACCGCTATGCAACTCGTGCTGGTATAAACCAGCGTGGCGTTGTTAACTTAGATGAACTTGCTGCAGCACAATATGCTGAAGCATACTTATAGGAGTTTGAATGGCACTATCAGTGCAACAAATCTCAGACAAGGTAGAGGCTCTTAAGCGTCGCTACTCTGATAGAGATGCTCGTATGGCGAATGTACTATCGGTACGTCGTGGAGAGATTCAATCTGTATTTCCAGATTTCTTTCCTGAAGGTATGCCAGCACCAATGGTTGCCAACTTTATTGACGTAGCAGCAAGAGATTTAGCAGAAGTGCTTGCGCCACTACCAAGTTTTAACTGCACTACAGCAAAAGTAACTTCTGACCGCGCTAAGTCGCAGGCAGAAAAACGTAGCATGATTGTTAATTATTATATTCAATCATCTCGTTTACAAACCCAAATGTATACTGGGGCTGACTGGTTCCTAACATATGGCTTTTTGCCGATAGTAGTAGAATTGGATGTTGACAACAGTCAGCCTCGCATACGTGTAGATAATCCTTTAAGTTCTTATCCAGAGTTTGACCGTTTTGGTCGCATAACTTCTTACAGCCGTCGTTATTACAAGACTATTGCTGAATTAGTTGCAGAGTTTCCAGACCTAGAAGCGCAAATTATTGGTCCTGAAGGTCGAGATATGACCGACATGTACTCCATGTTGGAAATGATTCGCTACGAAGATGACGACCAAATAGTTTTATTTTTACCATCTCGTAAAGATTTAGTACTACAAAGAAGTGAAAACCCATTAGGCGAGATACTTGTACGCGTAGCAAGACGTCCAAGTATTGATGATGAACCACGCGGTCAATTTGATGACGTTGTGTGGGTACAACTTGCTCGTTCTCGTTTTGCATTACTAGCATTAGAAGCAGCAGAGAAGAGCGTTCAGGCTCCGCTCGCATTGCCAAATGACGTTCAAGAGTTGGCTTTTGGTCCAGACGCTGTGTTGAGAAGTCAAAACCCTCAGCAGATTCGCAGAGTCGGACTTGATATACCGCCAGTCGCATTTACTGAACAAGCAGTGTTGCAGCAGGAAATGCGTTTGGGCGCACGCTATCCAGAAGGAAGAACTGGCAACATTGATGCCAGTATCATTACTGGACAAGGCGTCCAAGCGTTATTAGGTGCTTTTGATTCTCAGATTAAAGCAGGACAACAAGTACTATCTCAAACTTTTGAAGATGTAATTTCGTTGTGCTTGCGTGCAGATGAGAAGATATTCCCATTTGAAAAGACCGCGCGCGGATATAATGACGGTGCACCATACGAACTTAAGTACAACCCAGCCAAAGATATTAAGGGTGACTACACGGTAGAGGTTCGTTATGGTTTAATGGCTGGACTAGACCCAAGCCGTGCTTTGATTTTCTCACTACAGGCACTAGGCGGAGAACTAGTATCCAAGGAATTTGTAATGAGCGAACTACCTTGGTCGCTTAACGTAAGTAAAGAAAAAGAACGCATTGACATTGAAAAGATGCGTGATAATTTAAATCGTGCAGTAAATGCTGCAGCAGGTGCATTGCCAGAAATGATTGCAACTGGACAAGACGCATCTCAATTGTTATCTAAATTTGCAGACATTATTGAGAAACGTCGTGATGGTATGGCTATTGAGGATGCTGTTAAAGAAGCATTTACTCCTGAGCCGATTGAAGAACCTACTCCAGCAGAGGCTGCCCTTCCACAAGGGGTTGCAGCGCAACCGTCCCCACCTGGCGCTCCCTCTGGTAGCCCTGCTGGAGCCCCTCCTGAATTAGCAGCAATTATGGCGCAACTGGCAGGTTAAAATGGATAAGATTGATGCACAACCAGAGTACGTTAAACTATTTAGTGAAGCCATTGATGGTTATGCAAAAGCAAGATTTCCACAAGGTGCCCTAACCACAAGTTTAATTTTAATTGCAGAATTTATAGACGCAAATAATCAATATCATCTAGATGCTTTGTCAGATGGCAAGACTCCACCTTGGAAGTTAAATGGAATGCTTGCACACGCAACAGATATTCTAGTAACTTCAGAAACAAATTTTTTAGAAGATGAGGACTAATGGCAGTTAGAGAACAAGTATCTGGACCAGGAAGAAATTCTAAAAGAACAGATATGAATGTCTCCAAGCAACCAACTAGATACATTAGTGGTGGTAACTATGGAGAAGGTCAGGAGTTGTTAGCCCAACAACAGGCTGCACCCATGGCTGGCAAAAGACCTCCAATTAATTTACGTTCAGTAGGTCCAGTAACTTCTTTAATGGCACCAACTGAATTACCTACTCAACCTTTAACTACTGGAGTAGATGTTGGACAAGGTGCTGGTAGTGAAATTTTAAATTTGCCAATGGGTTCACGAGTAGGTTTTTCTCAAGCATTAAGAGAAGCAGCAAGATTTGATGAGACAGGTGAAGTTTCAGCAATTATGTTAGCCTACGAACAGAGTCCGTTTAATGGATGAGATTGTATCTAGAGTATCTCCAAGTCTTGCACTTGCTGCATATAAAGCAAACCTAAGCACTCCTGCTAAAAACGCAATAACCCAATACTCTTATGTATTTGATAAACATCGTGAACTTTTAAATGCTGAACCAGAAGATGCTTTTAATGAGTTTCAGCAACTTGACCCTGGTTTGCAAGAAACTTTAAAGGCTTTATTCGGTGAAACAGATTATTCTAATAAACCAGTTAATTGGACTTTAGGTAAAAAATTTGTTGAAGTTTTAAAAAGTCCTTTTCGTAGTTTGTATGGTGCTGCCGTTAATTACACAGAGGCTTTAAATACGCCAGTTCGTGGTGTTACTGCAGTTTTACAAGGTGAGCCAATAACTTCTAAAAAGACTTGGACTTATGGATGGGATGGCAGGTCTGTATTTGATAGAGATGAAGTCGCTAAATTAGATGAGCAATATGGTGCTGCTATTGGAATTGTTGCTAGAGGATTAGCACAAGGCAAAACCCCTGGAGAAACTTTAGCAGACGAAGGCGAATTAACAGAAGAATTAATTCGTGCTATGGATTTGGTATTTAACGAACCAGAATTATTTGGTCAAATATTAAATCAATACAAAAACGCTCAACTAAGTCCTGGTCGTGTAATTACCAGAGCGTTTATGGGTAATCGAGCCACTAGCGATTCTCTTTATAATGTTGCTTTTAATACTTTCTCAGGAACTTTTGATGCTGCTTATCAAATACTTCTAGACCCTTTAACTTATGTTACTTTTGGCATAGCACCTTTAGCACGTTTAGGTTTAACTAAATCTCAACGTTTAGGGCAATTAGTTTCTAAAGGTCAAGTTGGAGTTAGGGAAGTATTTAAAGACCCTGAAGTTAAACAAGTTTGGAATGAACTTGGTGCTGTATTAAAACAATACTCTGAGGCTAAAACTCCACTTGCAGCAGCCAGACAAAGAGAAATAATTGCTAGAGATTTTCCTGCTTATGATGAACAATCTACTATTACATTACTTTCTGATGCTAAGGTATATGACGCTAAAGCCGCTGAAGATTTTTTTGCAGAAATGGAAAACTTTAATTTACTTTTTAGTGGTAGAGTTTCTAACGTTGATATGTTTCGCGGTCAATCAGTACTTGCTGCTACAAAAAGTAGAGAAATAAAAAAGAAAATAGTACAGACTACTAGTAGTTTTTGGAAAGGCGTTACCCAAAAGGGTGACTTAACTCCACAACAAAAAGAATTATTTGCTCAAGATTTCATAAAAGCACTTACTGATATTGGTGAAAATACTTCTTTGGCTGCTGCTAAAGCCTCTGATTTGTCAAGAAGTGGTGCACTATCCATCGCTGAAGATAGTTTAGTAGGTTTTAGAAAGTTAACTAATAAACTTCGCATTCATCCAGGCTTTAGAGGGATTAAAGTTACCAATCCATTAAAAGACAAAAATGGTAAAATCATTGATGCTGGGGTTGACGAAACTTTAGATGTAGTTGAAAGCCTTGCTGGTTTAACAATGTCTAAGCCTTTAGGTAGAATTTTTGGACAACTGTTTCGTAATTTAAATACTCCTGGCGATAGAGTACTTGCGTTGCGTGGACTTTACACTTACACATTGCACAGAATGGGAATTGGTGCAATGGAAGGTGGGGATGATTTTATAAGACAAATACTAGATGAGAAGTTTGCAGATGCTGCAGGTTTTTTATCTAAGGAAGAATCTCTTTTTCCAAGACAATTTGAAGATATTGTTAAGACAGACCCTGCAACTGGTGCAGTTAAAGAGATGCAAAGTTTTGGTGCTGTTCACGCATACAACGAAACTCCAACAATTGGACAGATTGACTGGATACAAGTAGGAAGATTTGCTTCTGGACAACTTGCTCGCGAAGGAACTGGTAGTAAAACAGAATTTTTAAAGCGTGCTGGTAAGTTAACCAACAGTCCTTTAGTTCAATTTATTAATGATACTTGGACTTTCTTTACACTAGTACCAAAATTAGGTATTAAATCTACAATAGATGAGCAATTGTTCTTCATGCTTTTTGCACAAAAAGAAGCAATGTGGAATTATTTAAGTTTAAGAGGTCGTCAGGCTGCTACTATTGCTGGTGTTACTCTAAGTGGACCATCAAAGTTTATTTCTTTTATGAGAGATAAACTTAAAAACTACTCTGGTGCTATTAGTGATGAAGCAAGAGCATTCATTATTAAAGAAAATACTAATCCAGAAAATGTTAATAGGGCTTTAGGGGTAAAGGCTGTTGAAGAAGTAACTGCACGCTCTAGGTTTACCCCAATGAAAGACATTGAAATTGAAGATACTCTAGATGGTCTTGAATTTAATGCTATGGCTAGTGCTGGTGTTACTGCTAATATAACTAGTCGTGGTGGTTTAGGTGGTACTGTAGAAGTTCCTTATATTAACTTAGACCCTAACAATACTTTAACTAAAAAAATTGAAACTTTAGGCGGAACCATAGGTTCTACCTTTACAAGAGTATCAGATAATCTAGATAAACGTCAACGTGCTACCGTTCAATGGTACGAAACAATTAAAAGATTTGGTTTTAACAAGTTTAAAATTGGCAATAAAACTTATTTTAACCCAGCATTAAGTTTTTTTAAGTTTAATGGATTTCGCAGAACAGAAGATATTACCCTTGCCATTGATGATGCCATGGAACAAGTTGGCTTTAAAAAAGCAGGAGATACTTGGGAGATTTCAGAAGCCAAAAAAATAAGTGCTTTTAACGGTGGTTCTGCAGATGCAGCAGTAAAACGTAAATATGGTCAAACCGAAGTTGATATTGCAAAAGAAAGAATTACTTTAATATTTGCTGATTTGTTTAATCAGTTTAATGGTGGTCCAGAAAAAGCATTCAATCAAAAACTGTGGGATTTAATAAGCCAAAGAACTGCACCTGCTGCAAATGCTGCAGATACTTTGTCTTTAAGCCAAGTATTTAGAGATTTAGACTTTGAAGATTTTTTTGTAGCGTCTCAAGATAATTTAATATCTGGACCATTTAAAACTAATATTCAATTTGCTGGTACTGATTCTGTATCTTCAATTGCTAAAGCAAGAGATAAACTATGGGAGTTGATGGATAGGCAGGTAACTGCATTACATCGTCAACCAGCCTGGTGGTCTATGTATCTTGCCAAAAGAGAGATATATAGACAAGCGGAATTAGATTATGTAGATGTAATTTTGCAAAAAGACCCTGAATTTGGGTTAGCGTCGGCTAAACTATTAGCAAAGAAACGATATACAGAAATTGCATCTCAAGAAGCAACCAATGAATTATTAAAATTTGTAGATAATCCATCTATTCGTTCGCAACTGGCTTGGTCTGCTAGGAATATAGGTAGATTTTATCGTGCTACTGAAGACTTTATGAGACGTGTTTATCGTTTGCGTAAAGCCTCTTTGCCTGTTCTTTACAGATTAAGACTTGCTTCATTGGGTCTTGAAGGTAGTGGATTTATTCACGAAGACGCCCAAGGTGAACGTTATGTAATGCTACCTATGGATGACTTTATGTTCCAAGCATTAAATCCAATTATGACTACCATTGCTGGTGGCAGTGAATCTGCTTATAAGCAACCATCGTTTAGTGATTTTACTTTAAAGTTATCATTTGCAAACCCTTCATTATCTGCAGATGCTGCAACTCCAACGCTTTCTGGTCCAGTTGCAGCAGCAAGCGTTTGGTTATTTAAATCTGTAGTTGGTTCATTGCCAGGAACTACTGGCGATTTAATTGCTGACAGAATAGATAACATGGCTTTAGGTTCTATTGGGGATAACTTAACCTTAAGGCGTGCAATTATTCCAGTTACCTGGGATAGGGCTTGGAGAGTTTTAACTTCTGATGAAAGAGAAAAGCAAGAAATAACAGCAATTCATCAGGCAATTGCTTACAATCAAGCAAATGGTAATGGATTACCAGTAGATGCTACTCCAGAAGAAAAGTACGAATACATAAAAGGAATAAAGATTAGTGCTCACAACGTAGTAGCACTTAGAAATATTCTTGGTTTGACTCCACTTCCTTTTGGTATTGGAGTTCAGGAATCAAAAGAAGTTCCGGACTACTTAAAAGAAGTGGGCTTTACATCTGTTCGTCAAGAGTTTTTTGATATCTATGAAAACCTCATCAAGGCCCCTAACCCTCGTCAAGATGATTTATACGAAGAAGCATTAGTTACCTTTATAGGTAGAAAGCCAAATCGTTTAGTTTATACAGTGTCAAGAAATGATAAAGTAAGAGAGATTGCTTTTCTTAAGACAGATGCTGTAAAAGATTGGACTATTAAGAATCAAAAATTAGTTGATACTTATGGAGATGTAGCATTTTTATTAGCACCTGATGTTGGCGACTTTAGTCCAAGTTCTTACGCTTGGTTTGAAGCAGCAGGTTTATTAAAGAGTAGAGAGTTAGAATCTTTCTTAAATGAAGTTCAAGTTGCTGTTGATAGACAACTTTATTTTGATGCTGAAGATAGAGCATTCGAGCAATTATCTAAAACTTTAGATATTAATAAGCGTGCAATGATTAAAGCCAATGCTTCAAGAGTTAGACAGGGTTTAAGAATTGCTAATCCATTTTTAGATTATGCTTTACAGCAAGGTGACTTTGGTATTTCTAAACAAGAAGAAATGTTTAAGCAATTAAAAATTATGTTGGCTGACCCTGACTTAGAAATTAGCGTAAACGACAAAAAGAAATTAGTTTCTGCTATAGAAATAGTAGATGATTCTTTGCAATTTTTTGATTATCAAACCAATGTTAAACCATATAATTATGTAAAGAATAAAAAGATTTACAGAAATCAAGCCATCGCAGACTTGAAGAAGTTATCTCTTAGCGATGCAAACATATCTTCTGCAAGAAAGGTTATATTCGAACCAATGCTTAGATTTAAATCTAGAGATGTACTTTAAGGTAGATAATGGCTGAATCAAAAGTAGAACAATTACTTTCAGGTAATAATGAATTTAAATGGGATGATAAATTAAAGGCTTGGATTCCAGTTCGTAAGTCAACTGTAATTACACCAGATACCTCTAGTGCTCCTGCTGATTCATTGTTTACTTTAACAGAAAGTCAATTAACCCAACTTGAAGCGGTTAATGAAATTGAAAATTTTTATTTTCCCTTAGAAATAATTGATGAGCGTGGAGTTGATTCTGTTGCTAAAGATACTATAAAAATTCCTTGGAATGTTATAGATAGTTATCATCAAGCAAACTTAAAAGCAAAACAAACTATTGACCCTGAAACTCCAACTCTTGCTCAAGTTAAAGAATATGTTACTACTGGAGTTATAACAAAACCAGTTGGACCTCAAGCATATTCCACTAGTTACGATATAGATGAAGTAAAAAGTTCAGGTGCGGTAGAAGTTATAGCCGAAGATGGAACTGAAAGTTTTAATTTTCTTTTGCCAGATGCTACCAGTGCAGAGGGTGGTTTAGTATCACAACCTGCAGTACTTTTACCAGACCCTGCAACTAAAAAGTTTTATGTTGATACTTTGGAAAACGCAGTTGAACTGTATTCAAGAAGTTATGTAAAAAATGGCAAAGTAGCCGAGATAAAAAAGAAGTTATGGGAATCTGGCTACATTGATGATGCAAGTTATTTAAAGTCTATTCAAGGTTCTGCTGCAGATTTACCAGATGCTGCCTTAAGAATTGGTTTAGCAACAGCATTTACTGAAACAAGTATTTACAATAAGGCTAGAATAGATTCAGGCAGACGAGACTTGATGGATTTAGATTCTCACATAGCAGATGTTTATAATCCAAAAATCTTGGTAGGCGAAGAGTATTCAGACGTGCCAACTCCAGGTTCTATTGACGCTATACTGGAAAACGCTTATCAATTAAAACAAGGACGCCGACCAACTACATCTGAGTTTGAGGCTTTTAGAGATATTGTTGAAAATGAAATTATGGGAAAGCCTTCTCAAACATTTCAAGTAAAAACTCCTAGTGGTTTTTCAACAGCAGTTACTTACGAAGGTTTTGATTTAGTTGACATACAACAATTAGCAGAAGAACGTGCAAATCAAAGTCCAGGACGCTCTGCTTATTACGGTGCAACTAATTTTTCTCAAGGATTTATGGACGCAATCAGGGGAGAGTTTGGTTCGGGTACTGAGTCATTAGAAGAATTGCTAAGGTAATGGCTAAATACACAGAAGAAGAAATTAAAAATATTTTAATTCAGGCTGGCATTCCGTTAAAGGACCATCCTATAATGATTGCTATTGCAATGGCTGAGTCATCTGGCAATCCAGATGCTGTTGGTGACAAAGATTTAGTTAATGCTAAATGGGGCGAAAGTATTGGTTTATTTCAAATACGTAGTCTTCGCAAACCATCAGATTACTCAGGTGCAGATACTTTAAGAGATAAAGAAAAATTATTTGACCCAGTTTATAACGCTAAGGCTGCTTACGAAATAAGCCGTCAAGGAAAAAACTGGACTGCTTGGACTACTTTTACTTCAGGTGCTTATGAAAAATATTTATCTCAAGACTCTAGGGTTTTCAGTAGGTCAACTAGCAAGAGAAGAAGCAATCAAGAAAGAACATTACCTGGATTTGGAAAAGGCAGGTCTAAACCATTGAGTTTTGAAAGCGTATTAGAGTTTGATGAATCTGAATTAGATTTATCTTTTGTTCAAGCCATTGCTAATTCTGTTCCAGAAGTTAAAAGAATTTATAACCAAGCAGTACTTGGAGATTGGTCTGCTGCAAAAGTATCTGAGGCTATAAGAAAAACAGATTGGTTTAGAAACACTCCAGCAGAAATGCGTTCTAAACAAGCAATGCAAGCAGGAGACCCTGCTACATTTCAAACATTAATTGAAGATACTATGGACTCAGTTAGGCAATTATTTATTGATGCAGGTGCAGAACAAGATGAAAAAAAGATTAGACAACTTGCTGAAAGAAGTGTAATTTTTGATTTAACAGAAGAGCAGTTAAGAGAGATTGTTGTAGATTCTATTGACTTTACTTCTTCATTTCTTAAAGGTCTTGCTGGTTCTACGGCTACAAGCGTAAGGTCTGTAGCACAATCCTTTGGACGCGTACTTCCTAAAGATTCTGCTTATTTTAAAAATACAATTAAAGATATTTTAACAGGTAGAAAAACTTTAGATGATGTTACTATTGAATTTAGGCAAGATGCAATTAATGCATTCCCTGCTTATAAAACAAGATTTGAAGCAGGAGCAACCTTAGACGATGTTAGTGCCCCATACAAAACAGTAATTTCAGATATTTTAGAGTTGCCCTCTGATTCAATTAATTATTCTGACCCGTTACTTAAAAGACTTTTACAGTCAACTGATTCTAATGGAAATCCAAGAGCAACGGCTATTTACGAAGCAACTCAATTAGCAAAACAAGACAATCGTTGGCAGTTTACCAAGAACGCTCAAGAAGAAATACTTAGTGCTTTGATGGGTTCTATTAACGTACTTAGAAAAGTATAGGAATATTTAATGGCTAAAAGAGTAGACGCAGTAAAGAAAGCAATTGATGCTATACCTGGTTTGACTGGTGCACAAAAGAAAGTTTTACAAACTCAAGCAAACACTATTGCAGCAAGCAAGGGTGGCAAGACAACCATTGGTAAAGGTGAACTTGCTGAGATAAATAAACTTATTGAATCTGCTGGTGGAAAAAGTGTATCTGCAACTACAACTGCTAAAGGATATACAGCACCTGAACCAGAGCCAGAGCCAGAGCCAGACCAGGGCAAACCAGACTGGATGCTTCAATGGGAGATGCAACAAGAAGCAGCAAGAGAGGCTGCAAAGGTTAGTGCTTTTGATTTAGCACGCACCTTTGCTAATCAATATGGAATAGGTGCTTCTATTGCTGACCGTATTATTGACATGGTTGCAAATCAAGGATACACCTCAGAGGCTGTTGCACTTGCTATTCAAGACACTCCAGAATACAAACAAAGATTTGCAGGTTTAGAACTTTATAAAAAGAAATATGCTACAGATATTGCAGCAGGAACTAAGGCTGAGCCTCCGACTGCTGCAGAGTATATGGAAATAGAAAGAAGTTATCAAACAGTTTTAACTTCTTTTGGTTTAGGTGAATTAGCAAATCGTCAAACATTTGCTGAGTTAATTGGTAATGATGTTTCTCCATATGAAGTTCAAGAACGTGTTGTAAAAGTTTATGACAAGATTAATAATGCAGATGAATTGCTTAAACAACAATTACAAACTTATTTTCCAAATTTAGGAACTAGTGATTTTGCAAAGGCTTTACTAACTGGAACTAGCCCACAAGACATGGCTGCTGAATTGCAACGTAAAATCTCAAGAGCAGAAATTTCTTCTGAAATGAGTAGGTTTGGTTTGGGTGTTAGACAACCTTTATCGCAAGAACTAGAGACCCTTGGAGTTACAAGAGAACAAGCCCGAACTGGCTTTGGAAAAATTGCAGAACAATTACAACCTGCTGAAAAGTTAGCACAAATTTATGAAGGAACTTCTGCAGGTATTGAAGAAGAATTAATTGGAGAACAATTTAAAGGATTGCAATCACAACGTCGTAAAAGACTAGAACAGCAAGAGCGTGCTGCATTCGCTGGCTCTTCTGGTATTTCTGAGGTTTCACTAAAGAGACAAACCGCAGGAACATTTTAAACCTCCACAGCAGGACCTACCAGCCCCTGCGTGAGTACAAGTCTGGGAGTAAGAGCCACGTCAATTCGCCCCCTGTTTTGATGTGAGGCTTACGTCAACTACTAATGATGGGAGAAGTTGCCATGAGCAACAACCGAAACAACTGGAACGATGACATCACTGACGAGTTCGATGATGACAATACTGCAACTGAAACTGATTTACTTAAGCAATTAAGAAGATTAGAAAAAGAGCAGTCAAAGAAAATCAAAGAACTTGAACAACAATTGACAGGTTATAAAGTCAAAGAACGTGAGTCAACGGTTCAGTCAGTTCTGGAGTCGATGGGCGTTAATCCAAAGATTGCTAGATTTATACCACAAGATATTGAAGTTAATTCTGAAACAGTTGAAAACTGGGTAAAAGAAAATGCAGATGTATTTGGTATAACTCTTGAGAAACAAGAAGTTCCTCAAGATTTAGCAACCCTTCGACAAATTGACACCATTGCCGCATCAGGACAAACTCCTATCGGTATGGATGACATGATGCTTCGCATCGACCAAGCAACAGATGCTTCAGAAATTCTCGCAATGATTAATGGAGTATCTGACGATAACTAAGATAAGGAAAACCATATAAATGGCTAATGCATATACCGCTCTTTCTGGCGGCACTGCAGCAACCAATGGTGGTCTTGGTGGCGGTGCATATTCAAGCAATGACAACGTAGGTACTTTTACTCCATCTAATGGAGCAGGTCTTGTACAAAAGGCTTACGACCGTCTTGTAGAATTTGCACTTCGCTCACAACCATTATTGCGTTCAGTTGCTGACAAGCGTCCAGCAAGACAAGCAATGCCAGGTTCGTCTGTAGTCTTTCAGATTTACAACGACCTAGCAAAGGCAACCACTGCTCTATCCGAGCAAGTTGACCCTGATTCAGTAGCGATTGGTAGCCCAAGTGCCGTTACCGTAACTCTTAACGAATACGGTAATGCTGTA
>Ga0070753_1001047_pt1 | contig 15819 bp, 24 predicted proteins | sample VirMetDEL_Aug_31_FD_77441 | JGI IMG/M metagenome (GOLD analysis project Ga0070753, IMG submission 77441) | Aqueous microbial communities from the Delaware River and Bay under freshwater to marine salinity gradient to study organic matter... | ecosystem: Environmental > Aquatic > Marine > Coastal... | reverse complement strand
TACTGGTTGTTGAGGACGAACTCGCCGAGCGTGTTCGCCGCCGTCGAATCCGCGAGCAGGGTCGTGACCGGCAGACGGCGTTCCTCATAGACCGCGATGTTGTCGTCGTACTTCCAGCCGCCGACCGCACCGTAAGCGTCGGTGACCTCCACCACGTTGGTCAGCGTGTCATCATCCGATTCTGTTTCGATCGTGTCGTAACGGGCCTGAGCGACCGTGACGTTGAACGATCCGTCGTTGTAGTCGAGTTCCGGGTCGTCGTAGTCGCCATACGCGAAGTCGTAGGACGGGACGAAGTTGTTGACCCGCGAATCGGCGTCACCGAAGTAATAGTCGGGTGTGATCTCCGCGACGGCACCCGGGTTCGCCGCCGCCCGTCCGAGGAACGTGGCGCGTCCCTCCTTGTCAATGAAGAACAGTCCCCATTCCGAATCGGTCACCAGTTTGATCGCGTCCAGCACCCGTTTCTCTCCGGCGGCGTCCTGTTCGACGAGGGCGCTCGTGTTCGTGTCAATGTTGCGAAGCGCGGTAGGCCACGGTGGGCGAAGTCCGAACGGTCCGGTGTCGTCGAGCAGTAGCCCGATACGGGTGTCGGTTGCCTGCCCGTTCGAGCCGAGGGTCGTCTGATCGACCGTGTAGTTCTGAAGCAGGTTGAGGACGTCGGAGCAGGTCAACACGACCTCGGTGTTCTCGGTGTTGCGAACGAAGTTCTGTGTCCAGCGGGTCGTCTGCCCTCGGTAGATGACGGTCTCGGCGTCGGACCAGTCAGCGACGACACGGATCGGGCGACCCGGTTCGACGTTCGGGTAGTACGGCGAGCCGGTGTTGTTCGGCAGGAACCGCGAATCGGGATCTTCAAACACGACGGTGAGTGAACCCGACTCCACGTTACGGATGAGGAAGTTGTCGTTGCCGCGCCGTATGCGAAGCGACGAGACGTAAGGGGTGACGTCGGTCCAGCCGGGGTTCGGGTCGAGCGCCGCAATTTGTGCGCCGTAAGAGACGTCCGAGTTGTAGTCGAGTTCGGCCTGTTCATAGGCGGGTGCGGTCCAACCGATCTCAACCTTCACGACGGGACGGTCACCGGCACCGAACCCTTGATAGGTGTAACCGACCGAGTCGTAGACAACGCCCGCCTGTTGGTAGGTGGCGGTCACGAGCGCCAGTTGCTTCCGTTACGACGCTCCCACTCCTGAATCGCCTTGACGATCTGACGGCCCGCTTCGGCGGGGTCTCCGTAGGCGTGGACGTTGATGTTGTAGACCGCGCCACCATTACCGCTCATTGCGGCGGTTTTGCCGGCTGAGACGACCGTTCCGGTCTCTGACGGTACAAAGAGTTCCGGTCCGGCTTCGCCGACGAGGTACGGGCGGCCGCCGCGGACCGGTCCGCCACGAGCACGGCCGGGAATCGTGAGCATTTGGCCGGGATGGATGAGGGTGCCGGAAATGTTGTTTGCCTGTTGAATCTCACGCCAGCGGGTGCCGGAGCCGAGTTCGCGGGCGGCGATAGCCCAAAGACTGTCGCCACGTTGCACCGAATAGCCAGACGGGGCCGCAACCGGCGCCGACGGAACAGACGCGCTAGGTGCCGCGCTAGGCGCCGCGCTAGGCGCCGCGGACGGTCTCGCTGCACCTCCACCGCCGCCACCCCCGGAACTCGCGGGAGACGGCAAACTACGGACGTCTGGCAGCCTGCTTATAGCGGCGTTCAGGCCGGCGAGGAACTCGTCGAACGCGGTGCGGAGAGCGGTCTGAATGTCGGCCGCGAGTGTTCCGATGTCCTCGCGAAGATTGTCGAGGCGCCCTTGGAGAGCGGCGAGGGCAGAGCGGAGCCGGTCCACGACGGCGGCCTGTTCGCGAACATTTGCGGCTGCCTGAGCGATGGCCGATTGGAACATGGAGTCCACGACCGCAAACTGGTCTTGAACTGCCCCTTGTGCCTCGGCGATGTCGGCCCCGAAGATGACTTCGCCGGCGATCGCCGCGGTCTCTGCACCGATACGGCCGATTTCGTCCCGTAGGGCGAGGAACTCGGCGAACTCGGCGGAGCCGAGCGCGAGAAGGCGACGGGAGATCACGTTGCCTTGCGTCATGCCGGAAGCGACAACTTGAGCGATGACGTCGGTCGGGAAGCCGCGGTCTCGCAGTTCGATCAGATTGTTTCGGAATGTGCGGGCCTGAGCGAGCACGTTACCGACGTTCCCCATAACGCCGCCGGCACCAGCAAAGGTTCCGGCGTCTGCGCTCATGCTGGCAATCAGGCGATCTTGGAGACTCTTCTGTGCCTGTTCGAGGGAACCGACCTCTTTCTGCAAATCGCGGTAGGCGGCCAGTTGCGCGTCCAGTTGCTCGCCGAACGTGCCGCCGCCGCGACCCTCACCGTAAAGGAATGAGGCATATCGCTCATTCTCCCGGTTCAGGTCCGCTTGGGCTGACGCGAGGCTGCTTGTGGCGTCCGCGAGCCGCATTTCCACGTTCGCGATTTCCGCTTGGGTGGAGGCGACGCGACTTTGCAGGGAGGCGAGACGGTCAAACTCGACGCCGATATTGGCGAGGGTTTGCAGGAAACGGTCGCCGCCGGCGAGGCCAAGCGCCTCTGCCTGTTCGACGAGAGCCATTGCGGCCTGCCCGATGTCATAGAACCTGCGTTCGATTTCGTCGGCGGATGCTCCGAGCATGAACTCAAAGAAGTCGCGGCCCACAAGTTCGCTGCCGAGGTCGGCGATCTTTTCGGCGAGGCGATCCACCTCACGTTGCAGACGTTCCGCTTCACGGGCGGCCTCTTCTGCCGCCTTATCCAGTTCGTCGATTGCGTCCACGGTGCCGCCTCCACCGGTGAACGAGTCGGACACTTCGTCTCCGGCGTTAGCCATTTCGCGGAGTGCGTTTCGAAGATCGAAGAGGGCTTGCACGGCCGGGCTGCGGGCGGCGAGCGCGGCCGGGATGTCGTCGAACACGGTCATCAGTCGGATTTGCGCGTTGATGAACTCGTCGAGGCCGTCGATGAGTTGGTCGAAGGCGGTGACGTCGAGCCCCAGTTCGACCTGCACGGACGGGTCGATTTTGTCGAGGATTCCGAGTTGTTGTGTCAGTTCCACTAACTGGCGTTTGTCGTAGCCGGCTGCCTCGCCCGCTTCGACGAGCATTCGGGCCGTGTCGTTCGCGGAGACTGTCGCGGAGTCCATCGCTTCTTGCGTGTTTTTGAGGGCTCGTTCGAGGTCGGTGGCGTGGACATAGGCGACATCGTTAGCGGCCGCTTCGATTCGCAAGAGGGCTTCGGTGTATGTGTCGCTCGTCGTGATGATGTCACGGATCGCCTTCTCCGGCAGTTTGCCTTCGAAGTCTTTGAAGACTTGGGCGCTGGTGACATATTCCTCGTTGAGTTCTTCGACCGCTTTGTGGTGATCTTCGTAGGCTTTGCCGACGTCTTTGGTGGCGACGAGGATGTTCTCGATTTCTCTGACGGTCAGTTCGCCCGCTTCGGCCTGTTCGTAAAGAGCGAGCGCGAACTCTTCGAGCGGGCCGCTCGCCGTGTTGTAGGTGGCGGCGAGTGCTCCAGTCGCATCGTTCATGTTTTGGAAGTTGCGGAACAGGTTCGACCCTTCAAAGTCAAATCCCGATTCGACAAGGTTGCGGAGCGCCTCTTGCCCCTCGGTGGAGAGAGCACCGAACTCGTCGAGGACGTCACGCTTCATCAGTTCAGCGTTCAGGACGGCGGCGCCCATGAACTCTTCGACACCATCTTCGGCGTCGGATGATGCAGCGGTGACCGCTTCCATGCCGGCGGCGATGTCTTGGAGACGGTCGACGACGGTTGAAGCGGGGTCGCCTGCCTCCACGAAGGCGGCGGTGAGTGACTCTTGACGGTCTCGCGCTTCTCGGGCTTCGCGATGGAACATGGCGGCGGCGGCCGAGATTGCGCCGATGGCGAGGGAGAACGCCATGAGCGCCGGGTGGGCCATTGCCGCGGCTTTTAGGGCGATCATCGCTTTAGTGACGCCGCCGATTGCGAGTGCGACCGGTCCGGCGATCGCGGCGACACCGGCGAGGGCGACGATGACATCCTTTGTGCCTTGCGACATTCCGCCGAACGCGGATGACACGGATGCCAGAATGCCGGAGACCCCTTCGAGCGCCCGAACGACGATCGGCATGATTGTCTGCCCGAACTCCAGAAGCAGGTCTTTCATTTCGGCGACCGCCTGTTGGAACTTGAAAGCGGTCGTTTCTGCCATCACGGAGAACGCTTGGTCGACGGTGCCGGTCGTGTCCGCCATGCTCGCAAAGATGGCTTCTGTGCCGGCCACGTTGGCGCCCATGAGGTCCATGACACCCTTTAGGGCGCGGACGTTTCCGAAGACGCTGGCGGTGGCTGCCGCGTTCCCGTCGAACTCGTCGGCGAGAAGTTTCAGGGTGTCGAGCAGCCCCTTCTCTTTGATATTGGCGCGGAGGAACTCGGATGAGAGCCCCATCGTTCTTAGCGCCTTCTCGGCCTGTTGCGTCGGCTTCAAGAGGGCGCCGAGGATGCCGTTGATTTGGGTGGCCGCTTCTGCCGCGTTAGTGCCGGTTCGGGAGAGGGCGGCGAATGCTGCACCAACCTCGTTGAACTGGACGCCCATCGCGGACGCGATCGGGAGGACACCACCCATTGAGCCGGCTAACTGGGAGGCTTCAAGTTTGCCTTCTCGGACGGCGGCGGTGAGGACATCGGTTGCGGCGGTCGCTGAAAGGGTGTCTGACCCGTAGGCGTTTAGGGCGGATGTTGCAAGGTCGGCGATTGTGGAGACGTCGCCGAGGCCGACGGCGGCCGCTTTCAATGACGCTTCGAGGGTGCTCGTCGCGTCTGCTCCGCGGAGACCGGCCGAGGTGATGAAGAACAGCGCGTTGCCGGCTTCCGTGGCGGATGACCCGAAGGCTCGCGCCATGCTCCGCACGGAACCTTCCATCGCTTTCACTTCGTCGGCGGCGACGCCCACGAGTCCGACAATGGACGCCATCGACTTTTCGAAGTCGGACGCCATCTTGACGGCGGCCACTCCCACGCCGGCGATTGGGAGGGTAAGCCGGGTGGTGAGCGTCCGGCCGACTTTTGTTGCGGACTGGCCGAAACTGCCGAGTCGGGCGCTGGCACGAGCAAGGCCGCTGTCAAGCCCTTTAGTGTCGGCGGTGATTACCGCCCGCACCCGCCCGATGATTGCGTCTGCCATGTCTACCGTTTCCGACTATTCCGCTGTTTCGCTACCTGCCTTTGGTGGTCCCTCTCGCCGGCTTCAATCTTGTGGAGCGCCATCCATTCAACCAACTCTGCACTCGACATTCGGTCGGACAGTTCGCCGACCGTCATCCCGAGTTCACGGGCGAGGTGGAAGAGGAAGCGGCGTTCCGGGTGTGTTACTCCATTTCCGTCAGGGAATCCAAGGAGCCTTTTCCCGCCTCATCCACGGAATCGCGGAGCACGGCGGAAACCGACAGACACTTTGCGGTCAGCCGGTCAATCACTTTGAACGACTTGTCGTTCAGTAGCCATTCCATGTCGTCGGCGCTGAACACGCGCTCGCCGGTGTCCGGATCGAAGCAGCATGAGGTGAGCAGAAAACCCCACAACGCTTCCTGCCGTTCCGAGTTCGAATGGTCGTCGTCCTCGGCATAGTTCGCCATTCCGGCCCGCTGCCGGGCAGACATGGAACGGATTTCGATTGCGACGCCCCATTCGGGGATGTCGACGAGTTCGCGGTCGACGTCTTCCGACGCTTTGATTCTGTCAACAATGGACACGGTGGTCACTCCTTGTGTTGTGGGTTAGGTCAGAAGGTGGTGCGGGTGACGTCCCCGGTGACTTGGAAGTCGGCCGAGTAGGTGACGACGTCGCCGACCGGGTTCGAGATTGAGAACGAGGTGAGGATGCACTCGCCCGTGTATTTCACGTTGCCGCCGGTGTCGCCGGCCGGGCCGTAAATGAAGGTGCGGCTCGCCGGCTCCGTTCCGATGAAGTAGCCGTCGACCGTTGCGTCCCAAATGCCGGACACCGAAAGGGTCGCGTCGCGGAGACCGACAATGTACGACTTCGACGTCGAGCCGAATGCGGTTGTCTCGGCTGTGTCAATCGTCTCCGGGAAGTCGACGCTGGTGAGCGTGTCGCTGATGTCCCGCGACGAGCCGCCGGTGTCGTCGATTTCGAAGTGGGTGGACTTGCCGTGAACGAAAGTGGGCATGGCTTTAGGGTCTCCTGTTGCTCAGTAACGGGCGAATACTACATTGAAGGTGATGCTGCCGGTTGTCGCCGACGAACTGGACGCGGTGACCCGGACGTACCGTTCCACCGTTCCGGTAACCGCTTTCTGCTCGGAAGTGACAGTCGTTGCTGTCACCGATGAGAAAGTGATGAGATCGGCGAACGTCAAGTCGTCGGCGCTGTCTTGCACCTTGATAACTACGGCGTCGTCGACCGTGTTCGCGGTGACATGCAGGTTTGCCATTCCACCGTTCGCGCTGGAAGCGGACTGGTCGACTGACGCGAGGTCACCGAGCGACCCGAATGCGATTGAGGCGCCCGTGGTCAACTGGACACCGGTTCGAAGCCCGTAGGTCAGATTCGCGGTGCCGTCGGTCGACGAGTTGAAGTCGGCGGTGACGGTCACAATGTCGGCGACGGGACTGGAGATCGCATAACTCGTTTCGTGCGCCTTCGCGGCGACTGCCCGATTGCCGATCGTGCCGGCGTCAAGTAGGACTGACACGATTGGGGTTGTTGCTGAACCGAGGATCGCGGACAGTTCCTCGTCGGAGCCGTCCGCATCTTGCGCGAACATGCCGGAGAGGGAGAGCGTCGCGTCCGCGAGTCCGACAATGTACGACTTGGAGGATGATCCAAACGCGGTCGTTTCGGCCGTGTCGGTGGTGGCTGAAACGTCGACGCTGTTGAAGTAGGCGCTCAGGTCGAACTCGTCGAGAAGGACATTCGTGTTTTTGCCGTGAACGAACGTGGGCATCAGAGTTCATCTCCCGAATCGTTGTCGAACGCCCACGGTTCCGGAGCGTCCTCTTCCATGTCGGCCGGCTTCTCATCGGCCGCCTTCTTGCCGCGGGCCGGCTTAGCGGTGTCCGGTTCGAGCAGACCCTTGTCGATTAGCCATTGCGCTTTCTGGCCGGACATCTCGATCGTGTCGCCGGCTTCGTACCGCTTGCCGCCCATCGCGATTCCGCTAATGCCGTCGGCTCCGCCTGTCACCTTGTATCGCATACGACCTTCCGTGTTCGGGCAGGGGCCGTTGGTGACGGACGGTCACGGCGGACACCTGCGGCGACGAGCGCACTTCGGTTCGAAGGTTACCGCTTGCGGAGAGGGTGGCGTTGTACCGGTTTCGGCGAGAATCTTCAAGATTTTTTTCGTGCCCTGACCTGCACCTTCGCGACATATCCCAAAAAATCCCGGATATGGGGTTGACATCGGGAAGCGTATCCCGCATACTTGGAGACATGAGCAGCACCACCACCACCACCCGCCCCGCCACCATCCGCGCCCGCGCCTACGTCGTGGACGGGGTCTACCACTACGACATCGTCGCCGACATCCACGACACCGGCGAGGTGATCATCGTCGAGCGGGCCCGCTACATGGGGTTCGCGATGAGCGCCGCCGGGATCGCCACCGACGGGGACTTCCACAATGACCCGCTCGCCGCCGGGTGGGTCATGGCCGAGGGCAGCGTCACCCGCTGACCACCACGAGACAAGGAGACCACCACAATGACTGACTGCACCGGACATCACTACCGCCGAGACCTCAGCGGAATCAAGGAAGGGGCTTGGCTCGTCCTCTGCGACGGATGCGAGGTTGCGACCCTCGTCGAAGGTACCCGTCAGGTTGACGCCTACCCGTCGGCTCTCGACGCCGAAGCGGCCCTGCTGGTTCGTATCGCGGAGGCCGGTTGACATGGCGCGGGTAACACTCACCGGCAACGCCCGGTTCTGCGCCAGTCACGCTAACGCGATGGCGACGTTCGCCGCGCTCCGCGACGCCGAAGCGTGGGCCCGCGAGGCGCTCGAAGCCGATCCCACTCTTGGCGGCGTCACCGTCACCGAAGAGGTCGAACTGTCGGTCGACGGCGCGGCCTTGTGGGAACCGTTTGCGGCGGGACGTCTCACCGATTCACGCGGACCGCTGGAACTGGAGGGCTGACGATGAAGGGCCGGAAGTGGACAGACGAAGAGCGCCGACTGTTTCAAGAGCAGAGGCTCCGCGCTCAGACCGTTCCGGACCGCCGGAAGAAGGACGCCCGCGAGGCGTGCCGCAAGCCGGTCGACGACACCGACCGCTGATTGCCCGTGCACGGCCCGCTCAATCGTGTCCGGCACCGTGAGGCCGGCGGCGGCCTAACGTCGCTCAGACGGGAATCTGGCGGCCTCTCCGGCCAGCCGATTGCAAGGTGCGGTGGACTGCCGCCACTAATCGTGTATTATGGGGCGAACTCCGACATAAAGGGGAAGACATGACAGGGATTGTGGAACGGCTCAGACAGCAACGCCACTATGTTGCCGACGGCCTGCCCGAACTACTCGAAGCGGCCGCTCGCGAAATCGAAGAACTCCGCGACAAGTGCGAAACGTACCGGCAGGCATCTCAGTATCTCGGGGTTGGCAGTTCGTCGGTCTCGTGGAGCGACGACACCTAACGGGCCGCTTCTGGCCCTTCGGTGCTCCGGTTCTCAGACTTGCATCGCGGACATCGAATAGCCCAAGGGGCCGTCACCATTTCGGCGAGCAGTTTGCCGCAACCGGCGCAACGGACCGACAGGCGGGTTATCCGGGCGCTCTCCGGCCGGTGCCTCAGTTCGGCGTAAGGGTCCGGCGGAATCATCGGTTCTTCTGGACACGAAAGTTTTGCGAGAAGATGATGCGGTCTTGCGAATCGCGCTCCAGCGGGAACGGTGACTGAATCGCCGTCACCCGCTGATAGTTCGAAGAGGTCACCGTCTCGTTCACGATCGCTTCCAGTTCAAGCCAGACAGACAGGGCGAGCGCGTGAGTTGCCGAATAGGACGCGCCACGGGTGAGCACTTGAATCCGCGGCTGCTCCATTTCGTACAAGCCGCCACCCATCGTGTTCACCGGCGCCTCTCCACCGGTCTCGAACAGGGCGACACAGGTTGCCGGTTCGTCAGGCAGCCGGCCAAGGAAGAGGCTCGTGCCAAGCGTCAGGCTTCCAATCTGCGCCGCGAGAAGCGTTCCAATGTCGTCGAGGATCGCCATGTCATCCCACCGAATAGATTGCCCGGATACGGTCGACGAGCGGCTGCGGCCAGAACGCGGTCGCTTCCAAGTAGGGCTCTTCCAGATACTTCGCCTGCCGGCCGCCCTTGTGACGGTAATCGGTCCGCTCGTGCTGCACGATCGCGTAAGGGGTGGCGGTGTCACCGTAAGAGATGGTCGCCGACATGGTGAGCCCATCTTCGAACTCAATCTCGCGGGTGGAGCGAAGGTTGCCGGTGTCAATCGGCACTAACTGGCCCGACTTGTTTCGAATCTGGACGGCGGTCGCATACAACGCCTGCGCCGCCGCTTTCCGAATGGCGGTGTGATGAGACGCCAAGGCGCGGTTCAGTTCCGCGATGCCGGTCACTCGGACGGAGGCCATTACGCCGCTCCCGCGCTAATCACGGCACATTGAAGCCCGTGCTCGTCTCGCCGGTAGTCGACCTTGATTATTCGGCGCTGCACGGCTCCGGGGAACGTGATGAGGTCGTCAGTTGTGAACGTGGTCGCGGTCACGCCGGGGACGTAGGCCACCCATTCCACAATCCGAGTTTCGGTGTCGGCCGCGTGGTCGGAAGAGGTGACGCGCTGAACGTAGGCTTCGTAGTTCGTCGACGACGCCGCGGACAGTTCGCCGTAGTTGTTGCGGGTCGTGGTCGCGAGCGAAACGGTCTCTTTGCTGAGCCCAAGCAACTGTCTGTAGAAGGCGCTCGCCGCGTATCCCATCAGTCCGCTCCGGGTCCGAAGTATTGCAAGCCCTGAATGGTCTGCGTCCTGCCGCCGTCGCGCACGTTCTCAAACTGGCCGGCCACGAACCATGACCGGAAGATGTCCGAGTTCTCTTGGTCAATCTCCTTGTCGGAGATCGTGATGCCGCCCGCGTAAGGAACGGGGACTCCACCTTCCCGGCCGGAGAGCGCCTTCAAGGCTGCGGCTTGTTCACGGTAGGCGCCGGCTCGCTGCGACATGCTGACCGAAAGGTCACCGATGCTCTTGTCGGCCTCGCGGGCCAGTTTTGAAGCGATCGTAAGGCAGCACCGGTAGGCGGCGTCGTAAAGGGCGGTCGTTCCGGTGGAGGTGCCGGACGCCTCGGTGTTCACCCAAGCGATCTCTTCGTCGGTGAGCAACTGGTCGTCGGTGTCGGTGTCGCCGATAAGGAACCGGATGGCGTCACGGGCGTTTGCGGCAGGGTCGCCGCCGTAAGTCCAACTCACGAAATGCTCCCATCATAAGACACGACCTCAGAGCCGGACAGTCCGACCGAAGCGGCCGTGTTCTCCCATCGCGAGTTGCCGGCATCCCAATACAGACGGTCGCCATCTTGAAGGTTCGACAGGAAGATGTCCTCGGTCTCGGTCAGTTTCGCACCCCATGTCGGACGGACGACAAGCGTCCCATTCGACTTCGAGTTCAGCGCGAGCGCAACCGTCACAATATTGTTCGGGGCGGTCGGCGCGGTCGCGGTTAGGCCGCCGGCCGTCGAAGCGGACGCGAACAGGATGTCGCCCGCCGAGTAGCCGCTCGTGTCGACGCTCATCAGTTTGCCGAAGTGGAGGACATGGAAGAAGTCGCCGACCTCGGCATCCTTCGCGGCGAGTCCGAGAATGCGCTTGGAGTCGTAACTCCCGTCAGCGGTGAACGGACGGACAAGGATGTGACCGGACGCGCCTTCGGTGCCGTGCGCGTAGACCACTTGCCCGCGTGTCACCGCGGCGTCTGCCTTAACGTAGTAGTAGACCTCTTGCCCGATGTGCGCTTCGACAGGGACGTTCGACCCGTTCGACAGGTACAAGTGGACGGTTTCATAGGTTTCGTCCCAAGCCATCTGGCCGACGTCGGAAATCGGCTGATTGTTCGCGACGTCCAGTCTGATCTTGCGGGTCTCAACCTCGCCGATCAGTCCGATGTCATTAGTCAGTCTGTTCCCTTGTCCCATTAGCCAACCTCACCTGAAAAAGATCGAGCCGGACGGCGTGCCCGTTACGACATCCACGAAGATGCCGCCGTCACACTTCACGCCACCGGGACCGAACCACAGTTCGTCATGCCCGCCGTTGCTGGGGTCAGACGACGCGATGAACGTCCCCGTGTTGTCCGTGCCGTTGTGGATGTGAAGATGCACGTTCGACTCTGCGTCGTCGTTCACACCGAGACCGAGGAACACGCAAGTCCCAACCACGGCTTGCTGATCCACGCCGGTCAAGGCCACGACCTCAGCCGGACCATCGTTACTTCTCTGTCCCATTCATCTCTCCTCGTGAATGACGAAGGTCGGGACCGGGACCGTGCTGGACCCGATCCCGACCTAAGCCGGTAGTTCAGTTGTGGGTCAGGCGACCGCGTTGCTGAAGAAGTAGCCGAGCGGCGACGCGACCACCTTGAAGTCCCAAGCGGACTCGATTTCGAGCCGGTCGGCGCGAAGGTGATCCATCCGGAAGCGGCTGACCGCGGTGCTCGTGCCGAGCCCGCCGCCAACGCCGGTCCAAACCATGTTGTAGCCGGCGGACACGGTCATCAGTCCGGGGGCCGGGGCGACGTAGCAGAGAAGGGCGTCCTTGTCGCCAATCTGCGAGTACGACGCCGAGGCGCCCTCAGCGGCGCTGTTGAACACGCCCTTCATGACGAGCACGCGGTCGACTTCGAGCAGTCGGGCCATCAAGTCGGTCCCGATGGAATCGGAACTCGTGTACTTGTAGCGGTCGACGAAGTCGGCGTGATTCTTCAAGATGCTGTAGACATTGTACGACAGCACCAGCGTGTTGGCGAGGTAACCCGTGTTCGACAGGATCGTGTTCTTCGCGGTCTCAATGTTGCCGATGGGGTCCGAACCCGACGCCGACCAGAGGGTCGACGGGGTGTTGTCGGTGTCCCACACGCCGGTCGTGAAGTAGTTGGAAGCCCAGTCGCGCTCCTGACGAATGAGCATCTGGTGGGTCAGGAACCGGGTGGCGTCCATGTCGGGGTCGAGCGGCGCGTCGCTGTTGGCGCGAACCTGATCGCCAATGTCCTTGTGGAGCGCCCAAACCTGCGACGAGTACGACGCGGTGGAAAGTCCGTAGCCGGAACCGGCGGACTCGGTGCCATCGGCGCGAGCCTTCGCTTGGTCGCGGTAGAAGTCACCCTGATTGTAGGTGAAGTAGAGGTCGGACTGCTTCGCGACGTTGACCGTCGGGAAGACCTGCGATGCAATGAACGAGTTGGCGTCCTGCATATAAGCGACGCTCATGTTCGTCAGGACTGCATCAACATGAACCTGACTCTGGGTTGGCTGTGGCATTGTTCTGTCCTCTTTCTTGGGTCAGGGTCAGCCGGCGCGGCCGGCGGTCGCGTTCAGGAACATTTCGACGACGTCGCCAGCAACGGCGGCGTTCAAGGCAAGGCCCATCGTGTAGACCGTCGTGTCGGTGCCGGGGGTAATGGCGTCAGCCTGCCCGTCAGCCGAAGTGCCGATCACGTTTCCGGCGGCGAGGGTGCCGTCAGCCTTGACCTTGGTGATTCCGAAGAGGCAAACCTCGGCGGCCTGCCCGGAGGTCGGCGCGTTCTGAAGCACGCCGATCGGAACGTCGGTGATGGCGGCGCACACCGTCACGGTGTTGTTGCCCGACATCTTGACGAAGTGGTACTGCTTGCTGGACAGGTCCGCCGAAGCGGTGAACTGGCCGACCTTGACTTGTGCGGCTTCGTATGCCATTTGAACTCAGAGTCCCTTCTCGGTGAGGTAACGGTTGTAAAGTTCCTTGTCGCGCTCGGCGACGAGGGTGACCGCCTTAGCGAAGGTCTTGGCCTCGCCGGAGGCGACGAGGTCATTGGCTCGGGCCTCAACGAGTCCCCAAGCGTCGGCGGTCTCGGTCTCACCGGAGGCGCCAACCTCCTTGAAGATGCCGGTCTCGCCAAGAGCGCGAGCCGACGCGGTGAAGACGGCTTCGACGGCGGCGGCGGCGGCCGGAGCGGCCTTCCGCATGTCGAGCAGCATCGGGGCGAACTCGGCCGGGTTCATTTCGGGGAGGACGGACCAAGCGTGAGCGTCCTCAGTAGCCTTCGCCAGTTCGGCCTCGGCTTCAATGCGCTCCTTCTCGACTCGCATAGCCGCCAACTCCTTGCGAAGATCGGTCAACTCCTTGCGGAGCGCGTCCTCGGGGCCGGCGACGGAGGCGGCGACAGGGGCGGCCTCGGCGGTCTCTTCAACGGTGTCGGTCTGGATGTCCACGGTCTCGTCCTCAGCGGTGACTTCGAGGTTCACGGTTTCTCCTTCGGTGTCGGGATCGGCACCAGCCTGCTTGATTACAAGCCAGCCTTCGTGCAAGTGAGCGGGATGGTCAACGCCGGAGGTCTCGGAAATGTCGAGTTCCGCGAGTTTCATTCGTCGGGCCATCGGCGACACCTTACCGGTTTGTGGCTTGCCGCTCGTTGTAGGTGCTCGCGTATCGGGAGCGGGGTCGGCCATCGCGGGCGTCTTGCAGACGGTGGATGATTCGAAGCAGGGTCTGCTCTTCGTATGGGCCCTTCGGTGGAACTCGCGTCAGGAAGCCGATGGTCTCATCAATCTCGTTGTGTGACAAGGACAAATCGACCATCTTGAAACCTTCCTTCGGCGAGCCGTGTGACTGAAATGACCATCCCCTTAGGGACATGAAGGATTGAATCTATCGCACGATGATCGGTCACCGATTGCGCTATTGAAATGTGGCCGCGCTTTCGTCCGTGACCTTTTGGGAGCAGCAAGCCGACGCTCGTGACGATGAGGTCGCCGTCATCGTTTGGGACGTCGAACCATGCCCATCCCTCGTTGGCGGCGTGAGCATCCTTCCAGACGAGCGCGACCAGTTCAATCGTCGTCGTCTTCATCGTAGGGGTCCGGGTCGAAGTGGTCTTCTATGAAGTTCTGGAGGTGGCCGGTGGCGGTGCCGATCAGTTCGAAGCCGATGCGGCCGGCCAGTTCCGGGTCGAGGATGAAGTGGTAGGCGGTCCGTTCGGCGTCGATAACGGAGGCGAGGACGGCTCTGCCGGCGCCCTCGTTGTTCATTGTGACCATGCCGCTTATTGAGAAGGCGGTGATCGGAGCGATGGCGGTTAGGTCAATCCATTCGTCGCCGGTGTGCTCATGGTGCATCGGTCGAACCGTAGTCCTTGCCGCGCCATCGGGCTTTGCCCTCGCGGATCGGGACCATTTCAAGGTGAAAGTCGCCGTCGTCCGGTTCGTAGTCGACGACACAGAGCCCTTGTTGCCAATCTTCGTGCCGGCGTATGGGCCGGCCGTCGAGATCGGTTCCACCCTTCACGGACGGGACCGCTCCGTCGATTCTCGCAAGGCAGCCGGGGGAGGCGGCGAGGATGGTGCGCGGCCCGTCGTGATCTTCGCGGGTGATCTCAGCCCATTCGCGTCGGTGAATGTGACCGTAAAGGACGCTCACCTTTTCGCGGGCTAAAAACTTGGTGGCTGTCACACCGTTCGAGTTGACCCGGTCGCCGTGGATGACGCGAAGCCGGTCGTTGATCCAGAACGCGCTCGCGGGGTATCCGGGTAGATACTCAATCGCGGTCTCTTCGAAGTGGCAGAGATAGGGGACGGAGAGGACCGGCCACGACTCCGGGGTGTTGCCGCGGCGGAGCCCGAACGCGGCGGCCGCGTTAGAAGCGATGAAGCGTGGCATCCGCTCTTCGTGATTGCCGGCGATCCACACGATTCGGGCGTCGGGTCCGGCAGCGTTTCGGAGTTCGAAGGCGAGCAGACTGGCGCGGTCAATGCTCGCTTGGGTGCTCTGTTGGAATGGGGCGGTGGTCAGATATTTGCCGAACTCTGGAAGATCCAGATTGTCGCCGACGAGCACGACGACGTCAGGTTTGGCGTCGCGGAGGACGGCGAGCGCGACGGCTAGCGCCTCTTCGTCGTGAGTGGGCTCTAGTTCGCCGTCTGCGGCCCGAAAGTAGCCAATCTGCATGTCGGGTAGCACGACCGCTGTTTGCCACGCCTTAGTCCTCTCGGCGGTCGTCTTGCGGGTCGGGAGCCGGAAGCGAGGACCGGGTTCGATTGTCGGCCATTCCGGTCCGGTCTCCCAAGAGGGCGACAGTTGAACCGCTGTCAGGTCGTGGACTTCGGCCTCACCCTCATCGTTCTTCGTGATTGTCTGATAAAGGGAGATACGTTGGACCCGGCCGACCTCTTCAACATCGATCCCGTTCCGGTCGAGTAGGTCAGCGATGCGGCCGAGTTGTTCTCTTCGGTGCCGCGGACTCTTTACCGCTTCCGCTTCGAGCCGGTCCGAGAGGCTCATGTTTGACACGAGCAACGGCCATAGACATGGGCTTGCATCCCGTCGATTCCGACTTCGTGACCTTCGGCCCGAAATGCGCGATGCAGTTGCGCGGCTGTCAGCGGTGAATGCTGATTCCGGTTTGCCGGCCAATCTCTGATGAGGCGGATGGCATGATCGAACGCTTCACGGTCACGGGTGTCGAGCCCGGCGACGATTCGGCCGACGGTGCACCCTCTGACGGAGCCGGCGGCCTGCATCTCTTCGATTCGGTCTGCGATGCCCATAAGGATCACCGCACAGATTAGCCGCTT
>Ga0070753_1001046_pt1 | contig 15823 bp, 15 predicted proteins | sample VirMetDEL_Aug_31_FD_77441 | JGI IMG/M metagenome (GOLD analysis project Ga0070753, IMG submission 77441) | Aqueous microbial communities from the Delaware River and Bay under freshwater to marine salinity gradient to study organic matter... | ecosystem: Environmental > Aquatic > Marine > Coastal... | reverse complement strand
GATGCGCTCGTCGTCTCGGCTCTCGTCTTGGAGCCAGCTCTCGATGAGCGCGGCGAGCCGCAGATTGCGAAGTCGGTTGCTGGTGGCGGGGTCGGTGTTGGTGGTACTCACGGCTGCACCTCCTCGGCCACAATCAGTCCAGACGCGAGGCGCGGGATGACATACCCGTCGAGGGTCCATCCGTGGCTGTCCTGCCCGGAGATTAGCACGCCATCCGGCGTCTGCTGGGCCGTGTAGTTCGCAGGCAAATAGCTGCGAACGGTTTCCAGGTCTGCGCCCAGTCCTCCAAGGACCAGCGCGGTGCGGGTGGGGGCGCTCATTTGCACATCCTCTTCTTGAAGGAGTCCATCACGAATTGGCGCGTGAGGGCGACGGTCTCGCTGGTGATGTTCGCACCGGCCATGTCACCATCGAGCAGCGTGTGGCCGTCCGTGCAGGACGGGATAACCGCATCAAACGGCAGCACACCGCGCACCTGCCAAGGGGCACCGCACCAGCACACGGCCAGAGGCTCAGGCTGCGTAGGCTTCACAGCGCCGTCGAGATCGTCAGCAATGCTGACGGCTAGGTGGACCACATCGTCAATGCTGCCGCGCTCCCAGTACTTGGAAGCCTCGCACTCATCGCCTTCGTACAGACCGATGATCCAATTCTCGCTCTCCTCTCCGCTGGTGATCAGCAAATACCGTTCGGAGTCGGTCTCGCGGTCCCGCAGATCGACATGCACCGCGGAACACATCCCGCCCGTTTGAGACATGGAAGCGTTGAGGCTGTGCCGCTGTAGCTCAGACTTGCAAGCTTGCTCACGGGCGAGGTCCTCGTACAGGCGCACATGCGCTCCGCACTCGTCACACTCTCCGAGGTAGTTCCAGCGGCCGCGGTCCGCTTTGACGGCATCGTCCACAGAATCTCCGGCGCAGGTGAGGCACAGAATCTCAGCGTGAGGGGTCCAGCGGCCGGGGAAGACCGTGACCACATCGCGACGGAAGGGGCCGTTCATGCCTGCTCCTCCACCAGGTTCAGTCGAATCTGGGGGCTGTAGTAGCCGCGCAGGGCCACACGGCCGGTATTGGCCGAGAGGCTGTCCACCCCGTCCACGCTCGCGCAGACGGATTCACAGTAGGCTACCTCGCTCTGCGCAAGGTTGGTGTCCCCGTCCCCGAAGCAGACAATGATGTCCACAGCAGAGTCTTCAGGGAAGGACTGGAGGATCTCCAGCAGATCGTGTACTCGCATCGTTTCTCCTTCGAGAGAGAGTGTGGTGTGCATCCCCACGCGGGGCTGCTGGAGTCAGCATACACTCCGCTGGCGGCCTGTGGTGTTCACGGTTTGTATGAATCGACGCTCTCGAGGCTTTGTCTTAGCCGGGAACGGGAAGAATGATAGAGACTCTGCTCGCGCTTTGAGGATGCGGGAACGGAAAGAATGATAGTGCGCTCGCGTCGAGCGTGAGGGCAGGGATGGCCTCGACCAGGCTTGGATGATCTCGAGCAGACCTCGAGGCCCATGGGCGCAAAAAAACCGGCCACGCTCGCGCGCGGCCGGTTGGCGGTTGGAATCGGAAGCGGTTAGCCTTGCCCGTAGAGCGCCGCATGCATGCGCGCAGCGTATTTTGCGGCCGCGGAACGAATACCGTAGAGCGTGCAAAGCGTGAGAGCCAGCGTATCAGCCTGCCGATGCATGCGCGCGCGGACCGTGTTCCCACGGCCGCCCCAAGCCCAAGCGGACCATAGGCTACCGTTAGAATGGCAACCGAAACCGTGGAAGCGTAGCGCATCCCGTAGCTCGCGCGCGGCTAGGTTCCGCCATGCGAGCGGATGCGCCTCCCGGAAATCGCGCGCGCGCTCCGGAAGCGGAACCGATGCGTGGCGCGCGAGCCATTCGCGGTCGATTTCCGAGAACCGATCCCGCTTCCAGGTCTCATCGTAGGTCTGGGAGTTCGAGTCCATTTCCAGCCAATCCCAAGCCTCCCGATTAGCCGCGCGGGATTCCGCGCTTTCGATTTCGCGCTTGGCATGCGCGGCCCAGCGCTCTGGGGAAATCCATGCATGGTCCCCGCGCTTCCATTGCGCGGTCCGCGACAGCATGGCAAGCGGCGCGCCAGAATCGTAGTCGGTCCATGCCGCGATTTCGGCGGCCGTGAAATGGAAATCAGAACCGATATCGTTTGAATCTCGCGCATCCCGCGAAACGATTTCGAGAGCGCGCTCGATTTCAAAGGAAAGCGCGGCGCGGTTCATGGTTTGAAATGAGAGAGGGTTCATGGTTTGGAGTGTAGTTTGGTTTTTGGTTTGGAGTGTAGTTTGGTTTCAATTGAACACGCGCGCCGCTTTCGGTCCATGCGGCCGAACGGCTATCGATTTTGCGCCGATGGCGGAACCGCTGCAGAGCGTGCAATCCGCGCATGAAATCCCGCGCGTGTAATGCGGGCAAGGGATTGCACCGGCCACGCTTTCGGGATCGGGCGCAAGAGAGTAGGCGCGCCATCCGCGCGAAACCGCTTCCCCAATATCCTCCGGGCGGTCTACGCTTGCCATGCAGTAGCGGGAAAGGGGATGCGCCTTGGGAAGCGCGCGCCATGCATGCGAATATCCGGTCCACGCTGGCGCGCCGCGCAAGAGCCATTTCCAGGTTTCGAGCGGAACCGCAGCGGGGTCCCCATATGATCCAAGCCGGATGGATTGCCCCGCTATGGTCTGCAGTAGATCGGCCGCTTGGCTGGGGATCAAATGAGGCACGCTTCCGCGGTTCCACGCTTGCCAAATGGATAGCGGCGCTTGGCCGAGGTTAACATAGCATGCGCCGCCGATAGCATGCGCCAGCGCGCATCCGCCGCATGCATCCCGCCACGCGCCACGGGGATCATTTGCGGCCGAAACGGGATTCGCTCCCCCGTTCGACAGAATATAGGTCTGGAGCATCGGACCGGTTTTGCGGTTCCCGCTTGGGTTTCGGATGCCCGAAAGGAAAACCGCAATCTCTCCCCCATCTCCTTGGGGATGAATGGACCGGCCGGTCCAAATGCAGACCGTATTGGGGAAGCGCATCATTTGCCAATCCCTCCGCATGCCGCTTTGGCAACCGGAAGCGTGGCCGCTACGGTTTCCAGCGCCGCTAGGAAATCCAAGGCTTCCGCGGGAAGCGCGCCGCATGCCTTGGCCGATTGTAGGACGGGCAGGATTTTGCGGATGCTGCAACCGCAATCGTTCCACGCGCGATCAAAGGCCTTTCGGGTTTTGGGTTCCATGGGATCAGCCTTTGGTCTCGATTTCCCCAAGCGTAGCGTGGAATTCCATCGTGATACCAACGCCGGAAAGCGTGCCCTGCCGCTCAAGTCGGAACCAGGCTTCCCCGTTCCCGCGGCATCCGAGACTAAGCGCGGCCGTAATCGCATCCGCATTTCCCTGCAGAATGAAAAGCGCTTCCGCGGCATCCCCAGCGCGCGCTTGCGAGTCTGGGGTTCCTTGCATCCGGGACACGGCCGCATCATGAAGGTCCCCGGCCATGCAAAGGGTTTCGCTCATTGCATCCCGGCCGGTTTCGGCCACGGTTCCAACGGTTCCGAAACGATAACCGGCCATGCGAATTGTGAGAGAGAGGTTCATCGTGAGAGTGGGGTTCATGGTTTGGAGTGTAGTTTGGAGTGTAGTTTGGAATCAGGCAGACCAAGCGGAAAGCGCGGCGCGCCTAACATCAGCGCCCATGTTCGGAAGCGCTTTGTAGCCGTCCACGATGGAAAGGCCCATTTCAATACGCGCCGCGGAAAGGTTCATGAGTTTCGCTTCCACGCTTCCCTTTGAGCGTCCGGGCGCATGCTCTGCAATCCAAGCGCGGACTAGCGTAGCCTTAGAAACGCGCGGGGTTCCGTTTTCCGTTTTCCCGCGGCCCAAATGATCCACGGTTTGAAGGTCCAGCATATGGCCGTAGAGCGCGCAGAGAGAGAGGGTCTCTGCATCGGTCCAAGCGGTCCGCGATTGAGCGGCGCGGCGCGTAGCATCTTGAGAGTAGGTCTGCATGAGAGAGAGTGTGGTTTGGAGTGTGAGAGCCACGGTTTCCCGCGGCGCGTGCCCCTATTATACTCCGCAGGCTCTCGGACGCGAGCGAAATCCAGACCATTCTCTGCAAATGAAATGCAAACGCAAATCGGACAAACCCTCGCAAACATAGGGGCAAACCCCACGCCGCATTAGGCCTGGTGGAAACCCTTATTCACCTAGGGGTTCTCGGCCTCGAGACCGCTGGATTTCCCCTAGTGCCCCGCCTCGCGGAGTCTGCAGGGTCTCCGCAAGCCTAGCGTTTGCAAGGGTTTGCGGCCGCTAGGGTATTCAGGACCCCGCCAACCGTATGCACAGGGTAAATCCTGCCCATTCCGCCGCGCAAACAGGGTACGGGGGGTGACGACCGGGACGACTATACGATATTGGGCGCTCGAAAATTTGGCCCAAAACCACCGGCCAGGTCGCTGTATACAGAGGGGAGGGACAATCTCGTAAGCCCAAGGACCCACACAGGCCCTTGAAGGCGTCCCTCCCCCCAGAATCACGCTTGAGCAGCCACAGAAGCCGCTGCTTTGACGGCTTCGAGCTTCTCAATGGTGATGTCCCCCTTCGCATAGGCGGCCTGAGCGGCCATCAGAGCGTCTTTCAGGAGGTCATCAGGGGTGTCAGAGGTGTGCTTGGCCCCAACAGCCTTCAGAGTGCTGCTGAGAGCGTCTCCGAGGGCTCCTTTGGCCGTAGCAGCCAGAGCTTTCCCGGCATGCTTCCGGGCTCTGGTGGACATAGCGAGCACCAACAGGCTCGAGGCGAAGGGCAGGAGGGGCTGGACGGGTGCTGGGATGAACGGAGCCACCACAGCCAAGAACCCATCGGCCACTTTCTTGGTCCCAGAGGTGATGATCGCCCTCTCCTCCTCAATCGCCTGCTGATACTCACCCACAGCGGCTTCGTGAGCCTCTTGGATGTCCATGAGCAGGCTGAGTCGGTTAGCCAGATCAGCCACCTCCCCGTTCTTGAGGTCTTTGGCGGTGGCCTTGCTGACTTCGATGACCTGAGCTTCCAGGCCCTCGATGATCTTCTCCTGCTGCGCAATGCGAGCGGTGTACTCGTCAAGCTGCTCAACCTGCTGGGGGGTCAGAGAGGCTTGTGAGAGGTCTTGCAGGGTCTCACAACCAGCGAGCAGGGAAGCCCCCACAACAACGGCTAGAAGGGTTTTCTTCATCAGAGTAGTCAGTGGGGTGTAGGGGTGTCTGCTCCGCAGGAGTTCCTACCTCCAGCACTGTTATGCTCTGTGGCTTCTATAAGGGTTCTAGGGGAGGAGTGTCTCAACTCCCCCCCTTACCCCCCCTCATGCCGGAGGTGTTCTGTGTCACAGATGCGGTAATAATCCTAACCCCTTAGGGGAGCTGGGTTTAGGACATGTCTCCTCAGGGCCGTCCAGGCCCTGCTAGCGGCGGCCTCACTTCTTCTTTCCGGCTTTCTTCTTCATCGCCTTCTTCTTGGCCTTCTTGGCCGCAGCCTTGCCAGCCTTGGTGTAGGGGTACTCTTTGCCGTTCACTCGGGGCATGGATTGTCTCCTGAATGTAAAATCCTCTGAGAAGCCCTGAGAGGCGTTCTCAGGGCTGTTTGGGTCTAGCCAAGCATGGAGTCCATCCAAGTCTTCCCGCGCCTCTGAGGGCCGCTGAGAGGCTCTCTGAACAAAGACTCCATGGCATCGTCCCACTCAGCGTCTCTGAGGCGCTCGATGGCCTTGGTCTCGTCGATCTTGAGGGCGTCTTGGTGGGCAGCGACGGCCATGCTCAGGGCATCGAGCTTGTCGTCATGGACCAAGGCCCCTTTCTGGCGGGTGAGGCGGGTCATCTGGTAGATGCCCATGCGCCTGAGGCGTTCTTCGAAGGGGAGGTCGCCACGGGTCTCGTAGTCCTTGCGGGCGACTTGCTCATCCAGGATGAGGGCATGGGCTCCGAGGACAGGCTCGAGGACATCAGCAATCCGGCGCTCCTTCTGCTTGGAGTGCCTGACCTCCTCAAGCTCGACTGGGTAGATCCTGCTCAGGACCGGCTCCAGCAGGCTGTTGAACATGCCATCACCGAAGTTGGATTCCACGATGATCTTGTGGACGCCGTGCTCCTTGGCGATTGTGGATATCTTCTGGAGGGTCAGGGTGTCGTAGCCTCCAGGGAACGCTTCCCACGCCGTTACATAGAGCTTACCTAGGCGCTCTTTGATCACGCAGACAGCGGTGTCGTCCTTGCCCCGTCCAGCAGGGTCCACAGCCATGATGCTGTAGCGGTACTCTCCAGGAGACCCATCGGTCGAGTAGGGGCGCTGGAAGCCGTCTCCAGCCATGCCCACGCACTCAAGCTCCTTGATGCGCTGCTTGATGTCCCCAGACCAGACCACGCGCTCAGGGGCTGTCTCGGGGTCTAGGGGCATGACAATCAGGTCGCGAGCCTTGAGCGGGTAGCGCTCAGTGTCCGACAGCGAGGTGTCAAGCTGGAACTGCAGAGCAAAGCCAGCACGCCCATAGCTGGCCTCGCGCTCGATGAGTTCCATCTCATTGAAGCGGCCAGGGTCTGTAGGCTGCCACTCAAGCTCGGTCTGGTAGCCCTCATCGGTCATGAGGGATTCCATGATCATCGGGGCAAGCTCCCGGTTGGCCCCGCCATAGCTCGCAACCTTGTCGGGGCGCGGGTAGCGGGCAGGCCAGACCCTGATGCTGTACCCACGCTCGGGCAGGTACTTGTAGATGGACTCCTCGGTCTGAGGCGTGCCTAGGTACACCACGCTGCCGTTGGGCTTCAGGATGGCGTCGAACTCCTTGACCACCTCACCAAGCTTGTCCCGCTTCAGTTGGGTGTCAGAGTTGGAGAGCGACTCGACATCGTCGGCAATGAGGCAGTCAGCACGCGAGCCCGTCATCTGGCCCGTGATCCCCACGGACTTGACGGAAGGCGCGTGAGATGCGCCAGCAGGGCCGACATCGAATGCCACCATCGAGCGGCGCTGCCCATCCTCTTCTCGAGGCATCAGCGGGTTCAGCCACTCGATGTCCCTGATGAGGCGCTGGGTGAAGATCGAGAATGCGTCAGCACGCTCCTTACTTGCCGACACCACTAGGATGTTCTCGGCAGGGTTCCAGTACAGCCGCCAGAGCACATAGGCAGAGGTGATCCAAGACTTGCCCACACCGCGGAACGCCTGGACCATGCGCCGCCGAGGACCGTGCTGCAGGAACTGCGCAATGTCGTACTGGACAGGCGTCGGGTCAGGCAGGCCCAACTCATCCCAGACAAGGTAGAGGAAGGCCCTGAAGTCCCTGAGAGCTTCGTCTTGGTAGTCGTAACTCATGCCTGCTTCGGCATCTTAGCGGGCACTTGGTCAGGGTCACCGAACTGCGGGATGCGGTCAGCCAGCTTCAGCACGGGCTTGTTGTTTGGCGCAGCCACGATGTTGTTGTCCTTCAGAAGCTGGCGCGCCACATTCAGGTCGGACGGCGTAGCTTCGCCTGACCGGATGCGGTCCAGAAGCTCTTGGACCAAGACCCCGTGCAGCGTTGCGAACTGATCAGTCAAGTGTCTCCTCCTCGGAGTAGTCTCTCTCGATGATGCCCAAGTACCCGAACATTTGGCCGTTCAGGCGAAGGCACTGGGCCTTGATCTGGTACTCGCCCGTCTGGCCCGTCTGGATGTTCTTGATCCCAAGCTTGCAGATCCAGTCGCGCTCCTGGCGCATGGCAAGCTTGTACTCCTCAAGAACCCTGCTGCGGTCATCAGGATGCACGGCGTTCATCCAGCCGTAGCCAAGGATCTGATCTTTCTCGAGCCCCGTGGCGCGGTCAAAGGTGCCAGTGCAGCATGTCCAGTTGCCCTGAGCATCCGTCTCGAAGGCGTCCCACTCGTTCAACTGGACGATCATGCGCAGCTTCGAGGTCAGCGAGACCACGCTCTGCTCGACACGATTCATGGAGTCTCTCAGAGAGCTTCCGCCGTTAGGCACAAGCTCCTGAGAAAGCTCCGCAATGGTGTCAAGCTTCTGCTGCACATCTTGGGCTGTCTTGTACGCCCACCTGAGCAGCTTGAAGCTGACTGCCAGACCGCCCGCTACGCCGGATGCGATGGCAAGGTATTGCTCCACTGGATCATGCCTTCGTGAAAGTCACGCTAGTCGTTGCCGCGGGATCAATCACAGCGTTGCCCCAAGGGGTCCACACCGTGCCAAGGCCAGGCCAGAAGTCGGTCGGAGGCCCTGACAAGGGGCTGCTGGACATCTGAGTCTGCATTGAGTGCCAGAGCATGCCAGTCTGGTTGGCCTTGACGCTCGCAAGACCTTCGTCCAGACCGACAGGCCACAGGATGTGGTTGCCTTTGTCCACATCCGGGGTCTCAACCTTGCCGCCCCAAGTGACAGCAGTGTCGAGACGGTGGATGAAGTACACACCCAGCCCGTGCTCGTCCTCAAACGCGCCGTACCAAGTGCCCCAGCCGCCTGCCCAGCCCGAAGAGACCGCCGCAGGGTGCGGGTTCACAAGGTCCCACAGCCAGATGCGGATGTTCGGGTAGCTCGGCGGCGTGTACACAGGGACAGTCTCACCGTTCGAAGCAAGCCCCGGCGTGCCAGTGCCGAACCCCGGAGAGCCCACATCTTTCCACCTGAACTTCGCCACATGGTTCGTGTTCTGCGTGCGGACACGCTGGCTGATCTCAAAGAACTCAGCTTGGTGGTCGATGTCAGCAGCATCCATAGGGATGATGCGGAACGCTCCGCGAGTCCACTCTTTGAGTTGGTGCGCCGTGCTGCGCCCACCAGGCCATGTCAGGCTGAAGGCGTTGCGGAGGTACGGCACCAACTGGACGATATGGTCGTTCGGAACGAACCACTTGATGGCGTTGCCCGTTACGGGGTCCACGATCTTGGTGGTTGCAGACTGCTCGACAATGTCAACCTTGTAGCCAGTCAGGCTGGGGTCAGTGCTCTCAATGGCCCCGTCAATGCCCCACTGAGTCGGATAACCCGGCCACCAAGGCTTGTCAGCAGAGCGCGTGACGCTTTGGTCAAAGCCTGCCGACACAAGGTCTTGGCTCTGAGGCCACATGTTCTCGTCGATGTGAACATCTCGAGGCACTGAGAAGGAGCCTTGGACAGGGTCCCAATCAAGCTCAGTGAACGCCACAGTGTTCCGCTCATAGTCAGCGGAGACCACCACAGTCGATCCCGAAGCGTGATCGCCGCTGTAGGGCAGCCCAAGAGTAGCCGTGGTGCTACCCGCAGGGATGGTGGCATCGCCGCTGTTGGCACCTACACCGTCAGCAGCCGTGCCGCTGACCTTGTAGCGCACCGTGATGTCCTCTTCAGGAGCGTAGGAGGCCGTGAAGGTTGCGGGGAGGCTGGAGCCGCGGTCTCCGTTTAGAAGGGCAGAGATCGACGGCTCGGTGCCGTCAACAAGATCAAAGCGAGGGTCCCAGAACCAGACTTCTTCGTTGTTGTCGGTGGGGTCGTTGTAAGCTGAGAACCTGGGCTTGTAATCTGTATGGTTCGCGTCAACAAACCGCATATTAGTGTTGGTATCAAATACTTTAGTTCCGCTTGTATTGTATACACCGTCGAGGCCAAGTCCCGATCCAGTGTATGTGTAAGGGTTTATGTAGAGAACAAAGAGATACCACTCGTCTACATTGAAGTCGGCAAATTCTTTGAAGATTATATTAGCTAGGGTACTGCTATTAACGATATTGTAAATCGGGGCACCGACGTTATTGACCAATAGTCTCCCATCGTGTGCGCTCTTGCTGTTGAACCAAACAGATATGCGATAGTTATTTGACGGGTCGTAGGTGGCAATATCGTTCATGAATCCGCCGTCGTAAGTGGTGCCAGTTTCGACATTGACGGCTTTCCATATAACTTTCTGGTCCCCGTGTGGGTTGGTGTCTACTGCCCTAATGTTCTCACTAGTAATGCCGTAAGCCTCCCAAGTGCCAACTCCTCCCGTTCCGACAGTCCACTCGGTTTCGGGGTCGTACAGGTTGGTACTACCGAAGTCTCCCGTCAGCGTAGTGGAGACCGTGATCTCCGGGGGAGCGGTGGACGGCACGAACACGATGCGCACCTTGTCCTGATCCTTGGCAAGGATCGTGTTGCTCGGCGCGTTGAGCGTGATGATCAGGTCCTTTTCTTTGAACCACTTACCCCGGTCGATGATCTCAATCGGGATGTAGCCGATCAGCGTTCCTGGCCTGATCGTGATGCTGGAGATCGGACAGGTGTAGTGGGTGCCGTCGACAGCAGAGCCGTTGAACGACCAAGTCACCACCACATTGTCTTCAGCCGCCTTGGTCAGGACGATGGGGACTTGGTACGAGCCAGAGTCGTCCTTGCGGTAGATGGACCAGAACTTGTTCTTGTCCAGAACCCTGTCAGGACCCAACCCAAACGCCTTGAAGGAGTTGTAGTAGGACAGGGAACTGAACGAGATGTAAGGCTTCTCCAGCCCGATTTTGTTGACTGCAAATGCCATATCACACCTTAGCGATCTGCATGAACGCTTGCTGGCCGACGATTTCGAAGTTGTTGATCGAGGCCGTCTCAGTGATAAGCGTGCCCGCGTTCTGACCCACAAGCGTCAGCATGATCGTGTCGTTGGCGTCCAGATCAATGTAAGCCGTGCCCGCGACCATGCTGTTCTTGCCTCCGGGGATGTACATCAGGCCAGTGCTGTACTGCACAGGAGTCGATGCTTGGGTCGTAAAGCTCGAGGGCCGCACATAGAGACGCCCAAGAGCAGCGAGGTCAGTCGCGAAAGTGTTGCGGATGGTCATGCGCCACTCGATCTTGTAGATCCCCGCAGTGCTGACCCGGATGCCTGCGTTGTTGATGGGCGTGGTGTGAGCAATGCCGCCAAGCGCACTCAGGTTCAAGTAGGTGTTCGTCGCGACTTGCGTGAAGGTGGTGCCGCGGTTGGTGGGGTTACCGTTGAACGGGATGGCCTGCCCATCGTCAATAGTGATGTCGCCCTGAGTGTCGATGGTCTGGACGGCCATGATGTCGCCGCCAGTACCCCCGGCAGCGGTGGCCCACTCGAGGTTCCCCGCGACAGCAGTGTTGACCGTCAGGACTTGGCCGTTGGTGCCGTTGCCGAGAGGCGCGTAGCTGCCGTTGCCGTTGCCGACCAAGAGGTTGCCTTCTTGGTAAGCGTTGGCCCCAGAAAGGTCGATGCTTGCGGCGGGAGACAGCAGCCAAGAACTGGACGCGCCGTCGTAGATGATCGCATCACCGTCATTCGGGGTGCTGCTGCCGAAGTTGACATCAGACAGGCTGCCGAGGCTGGTGATGGCGTCGGTGAACTCAAGGCCGTCCGCGTCACTGTTGACCGCAACAAACTTGCTGTTTTGGCCTTGGTAGCTGTTCGGGACATCGGCCAGTCCCGTGAAGACAGACGCTCCGCTTCCGCCTCCAGAAGTGCTGACCGCGACCCAAGTGCCGTCAGCGCGGAGGAAGTAGTCGCCGCTAGCCTGCGAAGAGGAAGGACCAGGCACAATGCCATTGGCTCCCGTGGCGAACACCGTGTTGGCGGCTTTCCCGTCAAGGGCGGTCTGGAGCCCAACGACATCTGCGATGGTGATGGTCATGTCTTCGGCGGTGGCTGAGTTGTCTTTGACCTCTTGTAGGAGGTGGAGGAGTTGGAGCGCGCTCTTGTCAAGATCAGATTCCAAGAGGCGAGCGCCAGCCTCGAAGTCAACAAGTCGGTTGGCATCGTCAATGCCGCTGTCGCGGTAGACCGCAACGGTGTCACCAGCGGTTGCGCCAGTGTTGAGGACTACATTGCCGCCGTCGAACACGCCATCGCTGACAGTGCTGCCCGTGACGGTGAACTCGTCAGCACCGGCTCCATTCGAAAGCGCGGTCCCGTTGACGGTGACCTTGACGAACGACTCAAGCAGATACCGGAAAGGGATCGCAAACGAGGTCTGCCCTGCGGTGGCCGTGTAGTTAGTGCGTGAGGTCATCGGATGGTGGGGATGGGAGTTTCGCCTCGCCGCCGAAGCGAGCGGTTGATGAGGTACTGCTGAGAAGCAATTCGAAGTTCGGGGTATGCCTTGAGCGTTTCCACCTTTGCGCGTTCACGGTACGCAGAGATGACGCTCCGCAGCATCTCCGCTCGAGGAGAGGCTTGGCCTTCGAACGGCCGCGGGTCTAGCTCTTGGTAGCGCTTGTCCTTGATGGTCTTCTTGAGGCGCTGGCGCAGCGTCAGGCCGCCCAGCTTCACCTTGCCGGTGCTCTCCATCCAGTAGTCGTATGCCGACTGCCCGGAAGGACTCTTGACCTCTGCCCAGTCAACGCCATTGCGCTCGCTGGGCGGGTTTTGGAAGCGATACTGCAGCGCGGACAACTCCTCCGCGATCACATCGTCGGTGACTCGCGTGTAGGCGATGGGCATGAAGAAGTCGGTGATGCCTCCCGGCTCCTTGCTGAAGGCGCTTCCCGCCGCGGTGATCGGCTCACCGAGGACATTGCGCTTGGGCTCAAGGCCGCTGGAAAGACCTGGAATACGCTCCATCACCGCGTCCATCACCGAACGCACATGCTTGAGTTCTTGGTTGGTCTCGCGGGCAGGACCGCCAAGGAAGTTCGGCACATGGCTGGCAGCCATCGAGCGGAACAGCCTGTTGATGTGGTCCGTGTCCTGACCGCCACTCGTCGCGTCCAGTAGCTGGCGGATGCCGGTCAGGTAGCTCTTGTCAACGATGTTGTTGGTCAGGGCGACGAAGGTCTGGTTGAACAAGAACTCGGCAGTCTTCTGCTCGTCGCCTTGGTCCTCAGAGAAGCGGGCAACATCGTAGAAGTCCGCGACCAGACCCAGCAGGGTCGCCCAAGGGTCAAGCTTCTGGTACGAGTAGTACCCGTCGCCCACTTGGATTGAGTAGGGCTGGTTGCCCGCCTGCAGCCAAAGCTCCCGAAGCTTGGGGTCCTGCGGCCCGCGCCCAGTGATCTTCGGACGCCCCGTGTCAGGGTCAGGCTGCGTAAGCTCCATGGCGACTGCAACAAGACCGAGGCCAGATGCGAGTCGGCCGATGGCTTCAGCACGCTGCATCGGGTCCCCAGCAGTCATCTGCGTCAGGAACTTACTGTTCGACTTCTTCAAGCCGTTCAGGGCGGCCTGCGTGCCTTCAGCGCTCGCTGCGCTCCACTTCATGGCGCTCATGAAGTCGATGTGCCGCATGGCGCTGTTGATGATGTTGACCGGCGTCTTGCGGAAGGGCGCAATCATGTAGCCCATGCCGCCGGGGACAGACCGGATCATCTGATCGAACCGCGCCCCGAACCCGCCGGGTGTCAGCGGGGTCTGGAAGGTCGAGTCCAGAGCATCCTCTTGGATGAACTTAGACAGAGCCCCGTAGCGTCCGCTCGACTTGCCAAACTCCTCGCGAGTCATCTCCAGCGCACGGAGGCGACGAGTGGTGTCGTCAAGGTCTTTCGGCAGGCGCGCCAGCGCGTCCTCATATACCCGTTGCTTTGAAAACAGTTGACCGTCTCGAATGAGGCGGTTCATGCGCTTGGCGATGTACTCCTCACGGCTTCCGATGTCAGCCTCACGGCCGATCTTGAGAAGCCTGCCACGATCAACCTCATACTCGCCAGCAAGCTTGGCGGCCGCGGTGGCTCGAGCTTGGAACTGCTTGGCAGCCTCATCGAACGACATCATGACTCGGCTGGGCATCTTCAGAACAGACAGCAGACCGCCGTCCAGAAGGTACTTGCCCATGGGCGCATCTCCGCGCAGCCACGCAGGGTCGCCAAGCAGGCGCGCCACATTGTCGGCAGTAGCCCCACCATCAGACCTACGCACGCCAGGAGCGTCACGCATAGACGATCCCGGCAGCAGCTTCGACTCACCAGACAGCGCAGTGTCGGTGACGAACTTCAGCGACTCTTTGAAGTGGTGGAGCGGGCGGACGAGGATCTCGTAGTTGTAGCGGGCAGCCTCGAACAGTTCCCGCTTCGCCAAAGCGCGCTGCGCCTCGTTGTTGCGGTTGAACAGGAACTTGTCCGTCGCGTCGATGCTTGCCCCTAGCATGCGCTGCAGCCCCTTCCAGTAGGCGTTGGCGATGCCAGTGCCTGCGAGAGCAAGGGTCTTGGGCGCACCCAGAAGGGAGTTGAGGTAAAGCTCTTGGTGGACCTTGGTGAAGGTCTGGAACCAAGTGGGCTGCAGACCGTCGTTGATGGCCTTGGCCGCAGCAGCGCCCTGCTTCTCACCAATCATGCTGCCGATCTGCGCAGCAAACTTCTGGGCACCCTTCATGCCCCCGCCGCGCTGCATGATGTCATTCAGTTGCGAGGGGTCCAGCAGGTTGCGTGGGATGTCAAGGTTGGTCCAGCTAGGCATGCCCAAGCTGCGCAGACCTTGGCCGAAGACCGACTTGACATCGGAGTATGCGCGGGTGGTGCGCATCAGTGCGTCAACGCCACGGTACATGCTGACGATCTCGGCGTTGGTCGCCTCGCCAACCATGACCTTGTCCACAAGACCTTTGACCGAAGTCGCGAGGCCGCCGTAGACATTCTTCAGGGCGACAACGCGGTTGCGCATGGCAACAGCTTGCTCGCTAAGGGTCTTGCCCTCGATGCCCTCCGTCAGCTTGACTGCTGCGGAAGCTGAGTCCATGCCATGGAGGTCAGCAAACTCAGTCACGGCCGCGGCGCGTGCTGCAGCTTCATCGAAGCCCTCCTCGGCAACGCTAAGAGCGCCAGCACGGTTGAGGATGTTTTCCGCCGACCGGACCAGCGCCCCGATGCTCTCACCGTTGTCGATGTTGTCGAGGTTGATGCCCCGGCGGGAGATCTCCTCAAGAGCCAGTTCCTCGTTCGAGATCAGGAACCCGCCCTCTTCGGCTCGCGCACGGGGGTTGGGGATCTCACTGCGGAAGGTCTCACGGCCCAAGACCTCCTCGACAATGTTGTCGCCCTGACGCTCGAGGTCGCCCGCATTGAAGCCCCGGCTGACGATCAGATCGTCCGTCGCCTCAAGCATGCCCTCGCCCACACGGCGCTCGACAGCCTCCACGGGGTCGATGTCGGGGAACAGCATCTGGCCCTTGGTGGGACCAGAGATCGGGCCGACAAAGTCAGGGCTGCCCGGAGCCGGCGCTGGAAGGCCAGGACCTTGGACGGGGCGCTGGGGGCCGATAAAGGGCTGCGGGCCGATGAAGTCAGCATCGCCGGGGCGCGCATCAATGTCAGGCGGCGGCCCAACACGCTCGTCAACCGCTCGGGTGATCTGCTCGGCAGAGGCATCAGGGGAGGCTTCGCGGATCTGCCTGCCCGCGCGGACTCTTTTCAGGCCATAGAGGATGCCGTCAGACAGGAGACCCAGACCCGCACCTTCGATGGTGTACTTGATGCGAGAAGTAAGCTCCGAGTCGTCCTCATCAATCGCCAAGAACTCAAGGACAGGGTTCTTGAGAGACGGGAACTGGACCAGCAGGCTGGACAGGTTCTCATCGTCTTGGGTGTAGATGACATTGTCGGTGATCGCACCAGCAACAAGCGAGCGTCCCACGCTGATCTTGTTGATGTTGCCCATAGCCTCCGCAGCGGCTTTGGTCTGGGCGATGTTGGATGACTTGGCCGTCTTCCCTGCCCGCACCGCAGCCTGCGAGAGCTTCTCGCTTGCCTTCTGCAGCTTGTAGGTCTTCTCGGCCGTAGTAGAGAGACCTTTGGCAATCTTGAAGCCGCCCAGCACCTTGCCGCCGCGCCCCAGCCATCCTACCACCGGCACGAAAGCCGTGGCGAACTCAGCAATGCCCTCCGTCATCTGACCAATGACGGTG
>Ga0070753_1001036_pt1 | contig 15913 bp, 14 predicted proteins | sample VirMetDEL_Aug_31_FD_77441 | JGI IMG/M metagenome (GOLD analysis project Ga0070753, IMG submission 77441) | Aqueous microbial communities from the Delaware River and Bay under freshwater to marine salinity gradient to study organic matter... | ecosystem: Environmental > Aquatic > Marine > Coastal... | reverse complement strand
TTCTTGTCGTTAGCCACGACAGGTATTTGCTCGAGAGAGTCACCGACCAGCAGTACGCGGTGCTCGACGGGCATTTGCGTCACCTCCCGCGAGGTGTCGACGAGTACTTGGCTTTGCGATCGAAACAACAGGCCGGCCAAACAACCGTCGCAAAAACCACGGGCCCTGCGGATGCCGCTGCCGGTGCCTCGGCGCAGCCGCAGCGCGCAACCCCCAAGCTCGGCGGAGCCGAGTTGCGCAACGCCCAGAAGGAATACGCGGCAGCTGGTCGCAAGCTCGAGAAACTTGCGGGCCAGATCGCCGAGGTTCACGTGAAGCTCGCGTCTCACGACCACAACGATTACAACGGTCTCGGCGTGCTCACTACGGAGCTGCAGAGCCTCGAGGCTCAGGTCTCGACTCTCGAATTGCGGTGGCTCGAACTCGCGGAGCTGCTGGGCGAGTAGGGCGGCCGGGCGAGTAGTTCTCCTGCGCAAATAGGGCTGCCGCACTTAGCGCTGCTGGGGGGAGTACCTCTACTCGGCGAATAGCGCTCCGACGGCGTCGAGCGCGCCAGGTACGAGGGTGTAGTACGCCCAGGTTCCGCGTTTGGTGCGGTCGATGAAGCCTGAATCGACGAGGGTTTTGAGGTGGTGTGAGACCGTGGGTTGGCTGAGGCCGAGCGGTTCGGTGAAGTCGCACACGCACACTTCTTTGTTGTCGTGAGCGGCGATGATCGAGATGATGCGCAGCCGCGCGGGGTCGGCGAGCGCTTTGAGCGAGCGCGCAAGGTCGTCGGCTTTGTCAGCGGGCAGAGGTTCTCCCACGAGGGGAGAGCAGCATGTCGCTGCGTCAATCACGGGGAGGAGCTCTCGAACTGCCATGCCCACATCCTAGCAATATATTGACAGTCATCGATATAGTGCGACAATGGCTATATCGATGAAAGTCGATGTAATGATTGTCACCAATTGCAGGAGGGAGATTGTCATGGAGAACGAGACCGGATGCTGCGGCGGAGGCTGCTGCTAACACCACCCCGCGGCCCGCACGTGCCCAGCGCACAGTGCGGGCCGCGGCCATTTCGGCCCTCGCGCACACTCGGGCACTCTCGCGCAGATGGCCAACCGGTGACGGCGTCGGCGCTCTGCACTACCATCGCCTCATGACCGAGCCCACTTCTTCGAGCGCAGCCAATCCCGCAGACAGCCACGATCTGATTAGGGTTCGAGGGGCTAGAGAGAACAATCTCCGCGACATTTCGCTTGATCTGCCCAAGAGGCGCCTAACCGTTTTTACGGGAGTGAGCGGTTCTGGCAAGTCGAGTCTGGTTTTTGGCACTATCGCGGCAGAATCCCAGAGGCTCATCAACGAGACCTATAGCGCTTTTGTGCAGGGTTTCATGCCCTCGAACGGCAGGCCAGAGGTTGATTCGCTCAGCGGACTCACGACGGCGATCATCGTCGATCAAGAGCGCATGGGGGCAAACGCGCGCTCGACCGTGGGTACGGCCACCGACGCGAACGCGATGTTGCGCATCCTGTTTTCGAGGCTCGGTGAGCCACATGTGGGTTCCCCGCAGGCATTTTCGTTCAACGTCGCGTCGATCTCTGGCGCGGGTGCTGTCACGATGGAAAAGGGCGGCGTCACCACTAAAGAGCGTCGAGACTTTAACATCACGGGCGGGATGTGTTCGCGGTGCGAGGGCCTCGGGCATGTGACCGAACTCGATCTAGCCGAATTGTTCGACGAGTCGAAGTCTCTCGACGACGGCGCAATCACTATCCCCGGGTACAGTGCTGACGGTTGGCTGGTTCGCGTCTTTACCGAGTCGGGTCTTGTGCCAGGAAACGTGCCTATCAAAGATTTCACAGCGCAACAACGCCACGACTTCCTCCACAAGGAGCCAACCAAGGTTGCGATTCAGAAGATGAATCTCACCTTCGAAGGGCTCGTGCCTAAGGTCCAGAAGAGCATCTTGTCGAAGGATAAAGACTCGGTTCAGCCGCACATTCGAGCCTTCATCGATCGCGCTGTCACGTTCACAGCATGCCCCGATTGTGGCGGAACGCGGCTCAACGAGGGGGCTCGTTCCTCGCGCATCAACGGAGTGAACATTGCGGACGCGTGCTCCATGCAAATCAGCGACCTTGCCGAGTGGGTTCGCGGGCTCGACGCGCCATCCATGGCTCCACTGATTTCTACTCTGCAAGAGACCCTCGACTCTTTTGTGCACATCGGACTCGGGTACCTCTCGCTCGAGCGCCCAACGGGTACTCTCTCCGGGGGCGAAGCGCAGCGGACCAAAATGATCAGGCACCTGGGCTCCTCGCTCACTGACGTCACCTACGTCTTCGATGAGCCGACCATCGGTTTGCACCCTCACGACATCGAGCGCATGAACGCACTGTTGTTGAAGTTGCGCGACAAAGGCAACACTGTTCTCGTTGTTGAACACAAACCCGAGACCATCGCGATAGCCGACCATGCCGTCGACCTTGGGCCACGCGCGGGAACCCACGGCGGTGAGATCCAGTTTGAGGGCACCGTTGAGGGTTTGCGTGCTAGTGACACCCTCACGGGTCGGCACCTCGACTACAAAGCGTCGCTCAAAAACGAGGTTCGGGCATCCACGGGTGTTCTGGAGATTCGAGGAGCAACGAGGCACAACCTCAAAAACGTTGACGTCGACGTGCCGCTTGGCATCATGACCGTTGTCACGGGGGTCGCGGGTTCCGGCAAAAGCTCTCTCATCCACGGCTCGATTCCCAAGGGCGACAACGTCGTCACCGTCGACCAAGGAGCGATCAGGGGTTCGAGGCGTAGCAACCCCGCCACCTACACGGGCCTTCTCGACCCCATCCGTTCGGCTTTCGCGAAAGCCAATGGAGTGAAGCCCGCCCTGTTCAGCGCCAACTCAGAGGGCGCATGCCCGAACTGCAACGGCAACGGTGTGCTCTACTCTGACCTCGCCATGATGGCGGGAGTCGCCACTTTGTGCGAAGTGTGTGAGGGCAAGAGGTTCCAGGCTGCGGTTCTCGAATACACCCTCAATGGCAAAAACATCGCGGAGGTTCTTGCGATGTCCGTAACCGAGGCTCGCGAGTTTTTCGCTTCGGGCCCCGCGCACGCCATTCTTGAGAGACTCGACGATGTGGGGCTCGGATACCTCAGCCTCGGTCAACCGCTCACGACACTCTCTGGCGGCGAACGTCAGCGACTCAAGCTCGCGATCCACATGGCCGATAAAGGTGGAATCTACGTTCTCGACGAACCGACAACGGGTTTGCATTTGGCTGACGTCGACCACATGCTCGCGCTTTTTGACAGGCTTGTCGACTCGGGCAAAACCCTCATCGTCATCGAACACCACCAAGCCGTTATGGCCCACGCCGACTGGATTATCGACATCGGGCCAGGAGCTGGCCAAGACGGTGGCTCCATAGTGTTCGAGGGCACTCCTGCTGCGCTTGTGGCGGATGCCACGACCCTCACGGGGCAGCACCTCAAGGAGTACGTGGGAAATTCTGGCGCGCGACCAGAATAGAACGTAGAGTGGACTAACCACACTTAGTCCATGTGGCATTGAGCGCAGGAGTTGCCGTGAAAGCCGTTGACGCAGTGCCCACCAACGTTCACGACGCCAAGACGCATTTCTCGCGACTTCTCGATCGCGTTGCTGAAGGGGAGACTGTTGTTATCGCGAAGGCGGGAAAACCAGTCGCGAAGTTAGCTCCACTCGACAACGCTGATCGTAGGCTTACGCGGCGAGTCGGTTTCCTGACCGGCCACATCGAGGTGCCCGATGATTTCGACACCATGGGTGATACAGAGATTTCGGAAATGTTCGAGTGATTTACCTTCTCGACACTCATCTTTTGCTCTGGGCGGCGGGTGCCCCCGAGAAGTTGAGCGCGAAAGCTCTCGCACTCATTTCCGACGAGAAGAGCGGGCTGATGTTCAGCGCTGCATCCCTGTGGGAGGTGGCAATCAAGTCGCAACTAGGGCGAGCAGACTTCACAGCAGACCCCAGACAGCTTCGGCGCGGTTTGCTCGACAACGGATACACCGAGCTCGCCATCGACATTAGCCACACGATCGCCACCCTTGATCTGCCCCTCACACACAAAGACCCGTTCGATCGGATTCTTGTCGCTCAAGCGCGCGTTGAGGGCCTCGTGTTGTTGAGTTCTGATGCGACTGTTGCAGGCTTCGGAGCGCCCGTCGAACTTGTCTGAGGGGCTGAGCCAACGGGCCAGCGGGCCAGCGATCGGGGACTAGTGGCCGTGTTCGTGATGCCAGACCGGGAACGGGTCTGAGTAGCTCGACCATTCCATCGGCCCTGCGATAAATTCGTCGTCGGCCACAAGGCTTGCTCGCAACGAACTGTCAAGGCGTGAGTGGTTGAGGTTCTGGCCGAAAAACACGATCTCTTGCCCGACCGGGGAGCTGGCATCCCAACTTTCCATACCGGTGGGGTTGAGCGCGAGCATGACGCCGGCGCTCGACCACGAGGCGACGTGGTCGGGTCTCGTGGCGAGCCTGACAAGGCCACGAGAGCGCACGATGAGCCCCACGTCTTCTGGCGCGAGACACGAGTCGATCACTGTGGCAAGTCGCCCCGGATGAAACGGGCGGGGGTCAGTGAAGATGTAGCTGCCGATGGTGTTGATTGTGGAGGGAAGGCCGGCCTTTCCCGAGAGTTCACGCGCCCACCCGAGACGGCTCCCGAGGTCTGCGGCAAGAGTTGCCGACGGTGCGAGTCGTCTGTGCGTGCGCATGGCGAGCGCGAGGGGAACCACGTGGGCCGAAGGGTTGAGCTTGCGAACTAGGCCATGGATCTCGTTGACAACGTGGGCAGAGAAGTGGCTGAGATTGGTGAGCACAATTGTGGTTGCAAATTCGAGCTGAACTGCCAGCTCTTCGCTCGAATCTGCAGTGTCTGTGTGGCCAGAAGCAAGGGCGGCTTCTATTGAAGTGTCGCAAAACAGGAGGCGCCGAATGTCTGCAGCATTGGCAACGGTCACGAGGTTTCTGAAGCTCATGTGCGGGCCTGGAGTGGTGGCAAAGATGTGCTCAAGAACGAGTGCAATTTCAATGGGGTCGCACCCGGCGTGAAGCTCGACAACAACGTCACCGCGCTGGCCGTTTTCGGCAAGAGAGGTGAGGTGATCGGCGAGGTGGAGCGCAAGCTCAGCGTGCTGCTCGCCGCTGTGGTTCTGTTGCGCTGTATGGACTGCGCCACGGGGTTTCGAGCCCGTGAGCTCGCAAGCGACAGTCGTTCTTTCGCCACCGTCGAGCCCGCTGACAAGTGTCACAGCGAGTGATTCGCGATTCATGGGGCCACGTTTCTGAGAGTGAGGGATAGTATGGTTAATGATAACCATTCTCAATAAATCGAGGTAATCCATGAAAGTTCGTAACTCGCTCAAGTCACTCAAGAAGATGCCAGGAGCACAAATTGTGCGGCGTCGAGGGCGTACTTTTGTTATCAACAAGCTCAATCCGCGCATGAAGGGCCGCCAGGGGTAGCTGGCGTTTGCGCTCGAGGCCCGGCGCTTGGGGGCTGGGGCTGGGGCATGCCGGGCTCACGCCCGTCGCGTGTGCGGAAGGCTCAGGCGCCGTCGAAGTCCAGGCTCAAGGTTCGCAGCAGGGTTGCGAGGGTTTCTTGTTCGGCCTGAGGCAAGGCGTTGAGCAGTTGGGCTTCGTAGCCGAGGAGCTCGGCTATGGCGGCATCCACTCGGTCTCGGCCAAGGGCAGTCATGACGACGAGGATCCCACGACCGTCGCCCGGGTCGCTGTGGCGTTCGACAAGCTCGCGTTCGACGAGCCTGTCGATGCGGTTGGTCATGGTTCCGCTCGACACGAGGGTTTGCTGCAGGAGAGCTTTGGGGCTCAGCTGGTAGGGGGCGCCGGCGCGTCGAAGGGCGGAGAGCACATCGAATTCCCACGACTCGAGATCGGATGCCGCGAAGGCTGTGCGCCTCGCGCGATCGAGGTGCCTCGCGAGCCTCGCGACTCGAGACAGCACTTGTAGCGCTGAGAAGTCCAGATCTGGGCGTTCACGTTGCCAGGCTTCGACGATTCGGTCGACTTCGTCGTGTGCTGGCATCTGCCCATTATTGCTCGTGTCGTGGGCAATTCGCCGGGTTCGGCACGAGGTGCTCCAAGAATCTGGCAGAATTGATGGGCGCCACTACGAAAGTGTGGTGCATTCCGCCTTGGTGTAACGGCAGCACGACAGCCTTTGGAGCTGTTAGGACTAGGTTCGAATCCTGGAGGCGGAGCCAAAGTTTTGACAACGACTTGTCAAAATTTTGCTCCGCTGTGCGCGCGGTGGAGCTGTGGCAATCGCGCCAGCGATTGCGCGACCCCAGCGCCGACGGAGCCTGCGACGGAGGTTCACGACCGGCCTAAGGCTGGTCCCTCATGAGTTCGCAAAGCGCCCATTGTTTGGGATCCACTCAGTGATCGCCACACGTGGGCTCGTTCCTGAGACAATAGTCACATGACCGATTCTCGCCTTGCCATTGTCATTCTTGCCGCCGGCCAGGGCACTCGCATGAAGAGTGCACGCCCCAAGATTTTGCACACTTTGGCAGGCATTCCACTGGTCGGTCACGTGCTCTCGACGGCGAACGCTCTCGACCCCGCCCACGTTATTGCTGTTGTGCGTCACGACCGCGATGCCGTTGCCGGCGCCATTAGCGAGCTTTTGCCCGGCGTGATCATCGTCGATCAGGACGAGATTCCGGGCACGGGTCGCGCGGCCGAAGCGGCTATAGCGGCCCTGCCCGCAGATTTTGAGGGCGAAGTTGTGATTGTGAGTGGCGACGTTCCGCTGCTCGATGCAGACACTCTTGCGAGCCTTGTCGCTGCCCACCGTGAGGGCGGCTCGGCGGCCACGGTGCTGTCTGCAGTGCTGGAAGACGCAACAGGCTACGGCCGGGTTGTGCGCGACGCCGACGGCCTTCTCGATCGCATTGTCGAGCACAAGGATGCCTCGGCCCCCGAGCTCGACATCACCGAAATCAATTCGGGCACGTACGTGTTCAGCGCAATAGGTCTTCGTGAGCAACTTGCTCTCGTGACCACAGAGAACGCTCAGGGCGAGAAGTACCTCACCGATGTGATCGGACTTCTTCGCGCATCAGGTTCTGCCGTTGCCGCTGTTCCCGCGAGCGCGCCGTGGATTGTTGCTGGCGTCAACGACAGGGTGCAGCTAGCTGAGGCTGCGTGGCGACTGAATCAGTTGATTGTGCGCGGCCACCAGAGGGCAGGGGTCACGATTCACGACCCGGCGACGACGTGGATTGACCTCTCTGTCACGATCGGCGAAGACGTAGAGATTTTGCCTGGCACCCAATTGCAGGGCGCGACGAGTATCGAGCGTGACGCGGTTATCGGCCCCGACACAACTCTTCTCGACTGTGAGATCAAGCAGGGGGCAACGGTCAAGCGCACTGACGCGACTCTCGCGGTTATCGGAGCGTGGGCATCCGTTGGGCCTTTTGCGTACCTTCGGCCTGGCACGGAGCTGGGCGCCGAGGGCAAGATTGGCACTTTTGTTGAAACAAAAAATTCGCAGATCGGCGCGAAGAGCAAAGTGCCGCACTTGAGCTACATCGGTGACACCACTGTTGGTGTGGAATCCAATGTTGGCGCTGGCACAATCACCGCCAATTACGACGGTGTGACCAAATCGAAGACGATTGTCGGCTCACATGTGAGAACTGGTTCGCACAACGTGTTCGTTGCCCCGGTTACAATTGCTGATGGAGCCTATACAGGCGCGGGAACTGTTGTTCGAAAGAACGTTCCGGCCGGTTCGTTGGCGATCAACGTGGCTCCGCAGCGAAACATGAGTGGCTGGGTCGAAGCCAATCGTGCGGGTACGGCAGCAGCGAAAGCTGCGGGCGCAGCCGCCGACACTGACTGATCTCCCTACCAAATCGCCGGTAGCCCGGCAGAGAGCAGGGACAGTGTCCGAGATCACCGTTACCGGACAGAAGAGGCTCGTGATTGTCACGGGTCGAGCACACCCTCAGCTCGCTCACGATATCGCTAGCGAACTCGGCTCCGAAGTCGTTCACACGGATGCTCGTACTTTTGCGAACGGCGAGATTTACGCACGGTACGACGAGAGCGTTCGTGGCTGTGACGCTTTTGTTGTTCAGTCGCACACGACTCCCATCAACGAGTGGCTCATGGAGCAACTCATCATGGTTGACGCGTTGAAGCGCGCTTCGGCCAAGCGCATTACCGTGGTTTCGCCGTTCTACCCGTACGCCCGCCAGGACAAAAAGGGGCGTGGCCGCGAGCCGATCAGCGCTCGCCTCGTCGCCGACCTGTATAAGGCCGCTGGCGCCGACCGCATCATGAGCGTTGATCTTCACGCCGCCCAGATTCAGGGTTTCTTCGATGGCCCCGTCGACCATCTGTTTGCCATGCCCGTTCTGCTCAAGCACTTCCAGGCGATTCTTGACCCGGCAACACTCACCGTTGTGAGCCCCGACATGGGCCGTGTTCGTGTTGCCGATATTTGGAGCGACAAGCTCGGCGCCCCTCTCGCGATCATCCACAAGAGACGCGACCCGAAGATTGCCAATCAAGTGTCGGTTCACGAGATCGTCGGCGAGGTTGCTGGCCGCACGTGCCTCATCGTCGACGACCTTATCGACACGGGACGCACGATCGCTAAAGCCGCGGAAGCCCTCAAAAAGGCAGGCGCGACAAACGTTGTCGTCGCGGCAACTCACGCCGTGTTCAGCGACCCGGCAAGCGAGCTGTTGCAAAGCGAATTTATCGACTCGGTTGTTGTGACCGACACGCTGCCTATCCCCGAGGACAAGCGTTTTCCGACACTCACAGTTTTGCCCATTGCGCCTCTCATCGCTCGCGCCATAGATGCTGTATTCAACGACGGTTCGGTCACCTCGATGTTTGACGGAGCAGCCTAAACACATGGATTACACCCCGCCGAGACCCTGGCTCTCTAGCTACGCCGAGGGGGTGCCCCACGAGATTCCGCTGCCTGAGGGGTCGCTCTACGATTTGGTCGCGGCATCCGTTGCTGCATACCCGCACAACGTGGCTCTCGAGTTTTTTGGCAAAGAGACCACCTACGCCGAGCTCGGCGAACAGATCGACCGAGCGGCCGAGGGCTTGCGACTCTTGGGGGTGCAGAAGGGCGACATCGTTGCGCTCGTGCTGCCCAACTGCCCGCAACACATTGTCGCGTTCTACGCGGTGCTGAGGCTCGGTGCGATTGTTGTCGAACACAACCCGCTCTACACTCCGCGTGAACTTCGCCACCAGTTCGAAGACCACGAAGCGAAAGTGGTCATTGCGTGGGACAAGGTTGTCGAGACCATTCAGGGTTTCCCTGAAGATGTCGCGGTGCCCACGATCATCTCGGTCAACGTCACGCAAGCCATGCCGTTGGTGACCCGCGCGATGTTGATGCTGCCGATTCCGAAGGCTCGCGAGTCTCGCGCGGCCCTAACGACACAAGTTCACGACACTATCGAGTGGTCTGACCTCGCCCAAGCGGCACCCATCGCTCCCGCGATTTTCCGGCCCGTCTCTGAGGATGTCGCGCTCATCCAGTACACGAGTGGCACGACCGGCTACCCGAAGGGCGCCACCCTCAGTCACCTCAATTTGCTTGTCAATGCCGCTCAGGCTCGCGCGTGGACACCGACCGTGCCGCTGGGCACCGCCGTCGTGTACGCGGTGCTTCCCATGTTCCACGCCTACGGCCTCACTCTGTGCCTGACTTTCGCCATGAGCATCGGTGCTCGCCTCGTGCTGTTCCCGAAGTTTGACCCAGACCTCGTGCTCGCTGTTGTCAAAAAGCACCCCGCAACGTTTTTGCCCGCGGTGCCTCCCATCTACGAGCGCCTCACGGCCGCTGCCGTCGAGAAGGGTGTCTCTCTTGAGGGCATAGAGATAGCCATTTCAGGAGCCATGCCTCTCTCGGTGTCGGTTGTCGAGCCGTGGGAAAAAAACACCGGCGGGTACCTCGTTGAGGGGTACGGTCTCTCCGAAACTTCGCCCGTGCTCATGGCCAACCCCGTCGCACCCAACCGCCGTGCGGGCACCGTCGGTCTTCCCATGCCCAACACCGAGTTGCGTGTTGTTGACCCCGAGAATCCGAGTATCGATCGCGAGCCAGGAGCCGAGGGCGAACTCATCGTTCGCGGCCCGCAAGTGTTCTCCGGCTACTGGAACAAACCCACAGAGACCGAGGCCGTTTTTGTGCCGTCGACTGACGGGGGAGCGAACTGGTACCGCACGGGCGACATCGTCACTATTGACGCCGATGGTTTCGTGAGAATTGTCGACCGCATCAAAGAGCTCATCATCACTGGCGGCTTCAACGTTGCACCGAGCGAGGTTGAGGAAGCTTTGCGCTCGCACCCCGACGTTGCCGACGCGGCGGTTGTCGGGCTCCCGAGCGACCGCAACGGCGAGGATGTTGTTGCGGCCGTTGTGCTCGCTGCCGGCGCGGTTCTCGACGAGGAGGGCATCCGTGAGTTCGTGAGAGCCAACCTCGCGGCCTACAAGGTTCCACGCACGCTCGTTGTTGTTGATGAACTCCCGAAGTCGCTCATCGGCAAGGTACTGCGCCGCCAAGTGCGCGAAAAGCTGCTCGCCGAGTAGTCGCGACTGCGGCTCACACGCTGGTCGCGCCGGCAGCTAGCACGCCAGCGGTCTCGGCGGCCAGCGAGTCACCGAACCATCACTACTGCAGCCCGAGCAGTTCCTTGATCGCACTCTCGAACACTTCGTGATGCGTATCAACGTCTGCTCGGGTTGTGGTCGGGCACATGAGCGCCATGTTGTGGAACGGCGTGAGCATGATGCCCCGGTTGGCCAGGTAGAGGTGGATAAAGTCTTCGAGTTCGCCGTCGGCTGCTGCCGCGGCATCCGTGCCGTTTGAGGGGTACGGTTTCGAGAACCTGTATTCGGCGCGAGCTCCCAACTGGTTGATGGACCACGGGAGGTCGTAGCGCTCGAAGATCTGCTCGATGCCTGTAGTGAAGTAGCTCGAGGTGTCGATCATTCCAACAAAGGCGTCATCGGTGAGCACGAGTTCGAGGGTCGCTCGCATGGCCGCAACCGAGAGAGGGTTGCCCGCGAGGGTTCCGCCGACTCCACCCATGTCGACGAGGTCGAGGTCGGTGCGTTCGAGCACTCGCTCGGCGAACTCTGCGCTGAGCCCGTAAGCACCGGTCGGGATGCCCCCACCAATCGACTTGCCAATGACAACAACGTCGGGCTCAAGCCCGTAGGCCAGAGTCATGCCGCCGGGACCAGCGGAGAAGGTATGGGTTTCGTCGATGAGGAGGAGCGTGCCGTATTGACGAGTGAGAGCGCGCACGCCTTCGAGGTAGCCGGGCTCTGGGAGCACGATGCCGATGTTAGTCAGGGCGGGCTCGATGAGCACGGCTGCGACATCGCCGTGGGCGAGCTGGCGCTCGAGGCCCTCAAGGTCGTTGTATTCGGCGACGCGCGAGGTTTCGGTGACATCGACGGGCTCGCCGACGTTGCCCGGGCGGCTCATGCCTTCGCCATCGGGCCCAACAACAATGAGGGACTCGTCGACAGAGCCGTGGTAGCAGTAGGAGTGGAAGAGGATCTTGTCGCGGCCAGTGATCGCGCGCATGAGCCTGATCGCCCAGCGGTTGGCGTCGGTTGCCGTGAGGGAGAAGCTCCACCGGTCCATGCCAAATCGTCGGGTGAGCTCGGCGGCTACCCATTCTGCATCCAGAGTTGGCAGCATTGTCGTGAGGCCACCGGTGTCGCGCACGCGGTGAATGATCGCGTCGACAACTTCGGGGGCCGAGTGGCCGGCCATGGCGCCCGTGTCGCCCAGGGCGAAGTCAATGTACTCGTGGCCGTCAATGTCCCAGACGCGATTGCCGACCGCTCGGTCGAGGTAGATGGGAAAGCCGCCGGCCTTTTTGTTCATCCACGTCATGGGCACGCTGCCGAACAGGTGTGACGCATCGTTGTAGGCGGCTTTGGACGCGGGGTGGGCTTCGTCGAACGTGCGCTGTTCGCGTTCGGCGAGGCTCGCGAGGAGGGAGCGATCGATAGCAGTCATGAGTGCACCCGGCCTAAACCGTCGACTCCAAGTGCCACACTTTTGCCACGATTTGCCAACCCTCGACGCCGTCGACAAATGACAGATGGTCGACGAAGATGGCGTCGAGTACGCGCAGTCGCACGTGCACGGTCGCGGCCTTCTCGGAGAGCCACGTGACACTCACGATTTCTTCGTCGCGAGTTTGGTCAACGGATGCCGGGGACGGGCGATTCGCGACAACCTCGCGCCACGCGGGGTAGGGGTCGACCACAACGGGGCCTTCGTCAACGTCGAAGAGGGTGCTCGCCGGGTGAAACACGCTATCAAGCAGCGCTACATCACACGCGTAAAGCGCCCGAAAGTAAGTGTCGACGGCGGCGAGCAATTCGGGTTCGCGGGGCATGACTGCAGTCTACCGAGCGGTGTGCGTGCCGAACTAGTGCGGCAATTGTTTCGCCGCACTAGTTCAGCGAGAAGCCGACCTAGTGGCTGTCGGTTGCTTCAATCTCGGTACGGTCACCCGACCACAGGGTGTGGAAGGTGCCTTCCTTGTCGACACGCTTGTAGGTGTGTGCGCCGAAGAAGTCCCGCTGGCCCTGAACGAGGGCGGCGGAAAGGCGGTCTGCGCGCAACCCGTCGTAGTACGACAGCGAGGAGGAGAACGCTGGGGCGGGGATGCCTGCGCGAGCGGCATCCGCAACAACGTCGCGCCATGCGGTCTGAGCCTTGGCCATGACGTCGGCGAAGAACGGTGCCGTCACGAGAGCAACAAGACCGGGGTTTTCGGCGTAGGCCTCGGTAATGCGGTTGAGGAAGCGCGCACGAATGATGCAGCCGCCACGCCAGATCTTCGCGATCTCGCCCTTCTTGATGTCCCAGCCGTACTGCTCTGCGCCGGCAACGATGGCGTCAAAGCCTTGGCTGTAGGCGATGACCTTGGAGGCGTAGAGCGCGAGACGCACGCCCTCGATGAATGCCTCAGGGTCGGCGGGCTTGAAGTCCTCAGACGATGGACCGGCTAGACCGGATGCCGCAGCACGCTGCGCGGGCTTTGAGGACAGCGAGCGAGCGAAGACAGCTTCGGCGATACCTGACACGGGGATGCCGAGGTCAAGCGCGGTCTGCACGGTCCAGACGCCGGTTCCCTTCGACCCTGCCTGGTCGACGATGACGTCGACGAGGGGCTTGCCGGTTGTGGCATCCACTTGACGGAGCACTTCTGCCGTGATCTCGATGAGGTAGCTCTCGAGCTCGCCCTTGTTCCACTCGGCGAAGATGTCAGCGATTTCTGCCGGGGTCTTGCCGGTGCCGCGGCGAATGAGGTCGTAGGCCTCACCGATGAGTTGCATGTCGGCGTACTCGATGCCGTTGTGAATCATTTTGACGAAGTGGCCTGCGCCGTCGTGGCCCACGTGGGTAACACACGGCTCGCCCTCGGCAACAGCGGCGATCGACTTGAGGATCGGGCCGAGGGTGACCCACGATTCGTCCGAGCCGCCGGGCATGATCGATGGGCCGAGCAGCGCGCCCTCTTCGCCGCCGGAGATGCCAGCGCCAACAAAGTTGATGCCGGTCTCGCGAACAGCCTTCTCGCGACGAATCGTGTCGGTGAACAAAGCGTTGCCGCCGTCAACGATGATGTCGCCCGGCTCAAAAACCTCGGTGAGAGCGGTGATAACAGCGTCGGTGCCCTTACCGGCTTGCACCATAATGATCGCGGTGCGCGGCTTCGACAGCGAAGCGGCAAACTCTTCGTAGTTTGCAGCTGGAACAAAGCCGGCTTCAGGGTGCTCATCGAGCACTGTCTGGGTCTTCTCGTAGGAGCGGTTGTAGATAGCTACGGTGTTGCCTTCTCGGCTAGCCAGGTTGCGTGCGAGGTTTGACCCCATCACCGCCATGCCAACTACGCCGATATTTGCTTGTGCTGTACCGCTGGTCACGGAGTCTCCTTGCAATGAGTGCTTGTGGTGGTTAGAGCTACTGGCTTACTGAAAGTCGCAATCTAGGCTACTGCGTGGGAACCCCTCATGTCGCCCGGGCCCGCAACAGTGTAGGCTTTCACAGTACTTCGGCGAGGGAATCCGACTTCGGGTTCCGTTATCGACGCGGTGGAGCGGGCACTGGGCTAATTGGCCCCACGTCTTCCTCACGCTGACATGCGTTCGAGTTGAAAAATAAACGTGGGCCAGACCGAATGGTTAGCCCAGTAATCCAGGAGAAGATCATGGCCAAGGCCACAGAAATTAGCAACCACATTGTCACCGAGGCACGCGAGTCATTCGGCAAGGGCGCTGCCCGCAAGATCCGCGCAGTAGGCAAGATTCCTGCCGTCATCTACGGTCACGGAACCGAACCACAGCACATCACGTTGCCCGCGCACGAGATGTCGCTCATCCTTCGTAAGTCCAACCAGGTTCTTGAACTCGACATCAACGGCAAGGTGCAGCTCGCTCTCGTCAAGGACGTACAGAAGGACCCCGTACGCCAGATCATCGAGCACATCGACCTCATCGTCGTGCGCAAGGGTGAAAAGGTTACCGTCGACGTCTCCATTCACCTCGAGGGTGACGCTGCTCCCGGCACCTCGGTCAACCAAGACGCCAACACGATTTCGCTTGAGGCTGAGGCAACTCACATTCCCGAGTCGATCGTGCTCAGCATCGAAGGTGCACAAGACGGCACGCAGATCTTCGCAAAGGATCTCCCGTTGCCTTCAGGTTCGACTCTCTTGAGCGACCCCGACTTGCTTGTTGTTGCCATCAGCGCAGCTGCTGCACAGGACCTCGGTGACGAGCCTGCAGCAACTGAAGGCGACGCAGCGGCTCCTGCAGCCGAAGAGGCCGCAGAGTAGTTCACCCACTCACAATTAGTGAAAACAGTGGTCTTGTGAATGACACAGTTCTGCTCGTAGTCGGGCTCGGTAACCCCGGGCCCGACTACGCGGGCAACCGTCACAACATCGGCCACATGGTTCTCGCTGAACTCGCCGACCGCATGTCGGCGACGTTCAAGAACCACAAAACAAACGCTGCGGTTGCCGAAGGGCGAAGCTTCGCGGCGGGACCCAAACTGATTCTGGCTAAACCGAACAGTTACATGAACCTGTCGGGTGGACCCATTGCCGCCCTCTCAAAGTTCTACAAGCTCACACCAGCACACATTGTTGTGGTGCACGACGAGCTTGACATTCCCTTCGACTCACTCAAACTCAAAGTCGGTGGCGGGCACGGTGGACACAACGGCATTCGCGACACCATCGCGGCCCTCGGCACGGGCGACTTCATGCGTGTTCGCATGGGCATCGGCCGCCCACCCGGGCGTCAAAGCGCGGCAGACTTTGTGTTGCGTGACTTTACTGGCGCAGAACGCGATACGTTGCCAAACTTCCTGAGTGATGCGGCAGACGCCATCGAACTCATCGCTAGTGACGGCCTCACGGCCGCTCAGCTGAAGTTCCACACCGCGGCCTCATAAGCGCAAAGCACGCCACGCTCGCAATGCGGCCGTGCACTACACGTTCTGCACCCTCCCGCTAAACTTGAGGGATGCGCGTACTTGTGGCCGGAGCAACCGGCGAGATGGGGCGACACCTCCTTCCCCTGTTGATCGCAGGAGGACACGAAGTCATCGGTATCTCGCGCACTCCCGGAGCTCTCGAGGGCACGGGCGCAACGGAGCTTGTCGCCGACGTGCTTGAGCGGGAAAAGTTTCTTGCCGCCGTGGCGGGGCTGAAGTGTGACGCGGTCATCCACCAATTGACGTCGCTCAAGAAGACCCCAACGAGTTACGCCGACATGCTCGTTACCAACCGCTTGCGGTGGGAAGGCACGAGCACTCTCG
>Ga0070753_1001034_pt1 | contig 15916 bp, 9 predicted proteins | sample VirMetDEL_Aug_31_FD_77441 | JGI IMG/M metagenome (GOLD analysis project Ga0070753, IMG submission 77441) | Aqueous microbial communities from the Delaware River and Bay under freshwater to marine salinity gradient to study organic matter... | ecosystem: Environmental > Aquatic > Marine > Coastal ... | reverse complement strand
GAAAAAATAGAAGAAGAACAAAGTAAAATAGACTCTACTAAAAAATTTGCTGAAAACATAAAAACAAAGCAAGGATTTGCAGAACGAAGATCAAAATAGTTTATACCTTGTAGTAGATGATTATATAGATCCTGCTGTGATAAAAAGAAAGAATCGCAGTAAGGTTTGGGACTATGGCTACAACAAAGAGTATGATATTGTAGTCATATCTAAGAATGGAACTATAGGTCAGATTATAAGCATAAAAGGTCTGTTGATAGCACTCCCTGCAACACCAAACTATTGCTCCTCTAGGTCTAGCTCAAAAAAAGACCAATATTGGGAGCGAGAAGAAGAGCCAGCACAGCTAAAGAAAATAAACTCCATATTCCAATGGAACTCAATGCCCAATGAGTTTAAGGCAAAGTGGGTAGATTATATAGAGGAAGAGTTTGACCGAAGAGACTATGGGCATTGGTTTATGAACAATGGTACTCCAACATATATAACAGGATCTCACTATATGTACTTGCAGTGGTCAAGTATTGATGTTGGGTATCCAGACTTTAGAGAGGCTAACAGAATATTCTATATATTTTGGGAGGCTTGCAAGGCTGATAATAGATGCTTTGGTCAAGTGTATCTAAAGATAAGACGTTCAGGCTTTTCGTATATGTCTTCTTCTGAGTGTGTAAACATAGGTACGTTAGCAAGAGATTCAAGGATAGGTATACTGTCCAAGACAGGTGCTGATGCAAAAAAGATGTTTACAGATAAAGTTGTTCCTATAGCAAGTAAACTTCCTTTCTTTTTTAAACCCATACAGGATGGTATGGATAGACCAAAGACAGAACTTGCGTTCAGAGTACCTGCTTCAAAGATCACCAAGAAGAATATGTACGATGACAAGAAGAGTGACATTGATGGACTTGATACGACAATAGATTGGAAGAATACCGATGACAACTCTTACGATGGTGAAAAGATGTTATTCTTAGCACATGATGAGAGTGGCAAGTGGATAAAGCCCAATAACATCCTAAACAACTGGAAGGTAACAAAGACCTGTCTTCGACTAGGTAGAAAGATTATAGGTAAGTGTATGATGGGTTCTACCTGCAATGCCTTAGATAAAGGGGGTTCTAATTTCAAGAAACTATACTACGATTCATTATCTACAAAAAGGAACGCAAACGGACAGACAAAGTCTGGACTATATAGTTTATTCATACCTATGGAGTGGAATCTAGAAGGGTTTATAGATAGATATGGGATGCCTGTTTTTAAGACTCCAGAGAAGCCAGTAAGAGGTGTAGATGATGAATGGATAGAGCAGGGTGCTATAGACTATTGGGAGGCAGAAGTAGATTCTTTAAAAGGAGATGCTGATGCTCTAAATGAGTTTTATAGACAGTTTCCAAGGACAGAGTCTCATGCATTTAGAGATGAGAGCAAAGCGTCTATATTTAATTTATCTAAGATATACCAACAGATAGACTTTAATGATGCGATGATAAATGATCATATCACGACAAGGGGGAACTTCTATTGGGAGAATGGAATAAAAGATTCTAGAGTAATATTTACACCAAATAAAAGTGGAAGGTTCTTAGTGTCTTGGACTCCGAACTCAAGACTACAGAACAATGTCCATGTAAAGAATGGCATGAAGTATCCAGGCAATGAGCATATTGGTTCTTTTGGGTGTGATAGTTATGACATCTCTGGAGTAGTAGGGGGCGGTGGATCAAATGGTGCGTTACATGGAATGACAAAGTTCCATATGGATGAAGCACCTGTAAATCAGTTTTTCTTACAGTATGTAGCTAGACCACAGACAGCAGAGATATTCTTTGAAGAAGTCCTCATGGCGTGTGTGTTCTATGGGATGCCCGTATTGGTAGAGAATAACAAACCCAGGCTTTTGTATCATTTAAAAAACAGAGGCTACAGAGGGTTTAGTATGAACAGACCAGACAAGACATACTCAAAGCTATCAAGGACAGAAAAAGAGCTTGGAGGAATACCAAATAGTTCAGAGGCTGTAAAACAGGCTCATGCCTCTGCGATAGAGTCGTATATAGAGAAGTACGTTGGATTCGATTTAGAATCTATCAACAGACCTTCTGATGAGATAGGAGATATGCCATTTAACAGGACACTAGAAGATTGGGCTAAGTTTGACATTAACAACAGAACAAAGTTTGATGCTACGATCAGTTCAGGGCTTGCTATAATGGCGAATCAAAAACACCTATATACACCTGAAAAAAAGCAGTCAAAAATAAGTGTTAACTTTGCAAGATATAATAATAAAGGAATAACCAGCGAAATAATAAGGTAATGAAAGAGGTAGTAGTAAACATATCCCCACAAGGCTTCCCTAGTCAATTCGTTTCTGATGCCGAAAAAAAGACAGCAGAATTTGGATTGCAAGTGGGTCAAGCGATACAGTATGAATGGTTCAAAAGAGATGGCTCTAATTGTAGATTCTATGATCAGTGGAGACAGTTCCATAATCTAAGGCTGTATGCAAGAGGTGAGCAGTCTATAAGAAAATATAAAGATGAGCTTGCTGTAGATGGGGATCTTTCTTACCTAAACCTAGACTGGACTCCTGTTCCTATCCTTCCGAAGTTTGTAGACATCGTAGTAAATGGAATGTCTAATAGACTATTTAAAGCAAAGGCTCAAGCACAGGATGCTTTGTCTCAGGCAAAAAAGAATAAGTATCAAGATATGGTAGAGGGTCAGATGCTTTCTAAAGATATCTTGACTATCATTAAAGATGAATCAGGTGTAGATCCTTTTGTTATGCCACCTGAAGAGCTTCCAAGTAATGACGAAGAGCTTTCGTTGTATATGAACCTTCATTACAAGCCAGCTATAGAGATTGCTGAAGAGGAGGCTATAGATACTATCTTTGAAGAGAATAACTACTACGACCTAAGAAAGAGATTAGACTACGACCTAACAGTAGTGGGTATTGGAGTTGCAAAGCATGAGTTTCTTCCAGGGGCAGGCGTAAAGCTTTCTTATGTAGACCCTGCAAATGTAGTATATAGCTATACTGAAGATCCTCAGTTTAAGGATTGCTTTTATTGGGGAGAGGTAAAGACAGTACCTTTAACAGAGCTTCTAAAAATAGATCAGTCACTAACTCAGCAAGACCTAAAAGAAATATCTGAGTATAGTCAAAGTTGGTACGACTACTATAATGTTGCTCAGTTCTATGACAATGATATATTCTATAAGGACACTTGTACACTCCTATACTTTAACTACAAAACCACTAAGAAGTTTGTTTATAAAAAGAAAATACTTGAGGGTGGTGGGTCAAGAATTATAGAAAAAGATGATCAGTTCAATCCACCTGAAGAGATGATGGAGGAAGGTAACTTTGAAAAAATATCAAAGACCATTGATGTTTGGTACGAGGGTATTATGGTTATGGGGACTAATATTATTCTTAAATGGGAGCTTGCTGAGAATATGGTAAGACCTAAGTCTTCCTCTCAACACGCTATGCCAAACTATATAGCTTCAGCCCCAAGGATGTATAAGGGTGTTGTAGAGTCTTTAGTAAGAAGGATGATACCTTTTGCTGACCTTATTCAAATTACACACTTGAAACTACAGCAGGTTATTGCTAGAGTAGTTCCAGATGGTGTGTTTATAGATGCTGATGGGTTAAACGAGGTAGACCTTGGTACAGGTGCTGCATATAATCCTGAAGATGCACTTAGATTATATTTCCAAACAGGTAGTGTAATCGGAAGGAGCTATACACAGGATGGAGAGTTTAATAACGCAAGAGTTCCAATTCAGCAATTAACATCTAACTCTGGAGCAGGAAAAACTCAGATGCTGATATCTAACTACAACCACTACTTAAATCAAATCAGAAACGTAACAGGTTTGAACGAAGCAAGAGATGGCTCTACTCCTGATCCTAATGCTTTAGTTGGTGTACAGAAGCTTGCTGCATTAAATTCAAATACAGCAACAAGACATATATTAGATGGTAGCCTATACATATACAAGACATTAGCAGAGGCGGTATCTTGTAGAATAGCTGACATCTTAGAGTATGCTGATTTTAAAGATGACTTTGCTAATAAGATTGGCAAGTACAACGTAAGTATACTAAACGAAATTTCTGATTTGTATATCTACGACTTTGGTATATTCATAGAGGTGTCTCCAGACGAAGAGGAGCAAGCACAGCTAGAGGCTAATATTCAAATGGCACTATCTAAAGGAGATATAAACCTTGAGGATGCTATAGACATCAGAGAGATAAAGAACATAAAACTTGCCAATCAGCTTTTAAAAGTAAAGAGGACTGCAAAGCAAGAGCGTGAAGAAAAGATGGCGATGCAACAACAAGCGATGCAGTCTCAAATACAACAGCAGTCTCAGCAGCTTGCAGCACAGACAGCGATGCAGAAGTTAGAGATGGAGACTCGTGCTAAGATGCAGATACTACAAGCAGAGGTGGCTATGAACATTGAGAAGATGAAAGCGGAAGCAGAGATTAAAGGAATGCTAATGGAGAAAGAGTTCCAATATAACCAACAGATACATAGTATGCAGAACGAAGCTCTCTCTGGAAGAGAGCAGTCTAGAGAAGATGCTAAGTCTAAAAGGATTAGCCAACAGAACTCGGAGCAGTCAAAACTTATAAACCAAAGGAAGAACAACCTGCCTCCACAGAAGTTTGAGTCTAACGAAGATAGTCTAGATGGATTCGATTTGGCGGAGTTTAATCCTAGATAAAAAATTTTTTATTAACTTTGTATAAAATTATAATGAAATGGAATTTAAAGTAAGAGAATTAGGTGACAATGAAGAAAAGTCTTTAGCTGAAAGAGAGCAAGAAATCCTTGACAAGCACGAAGAGCAACAAGAGGAAGTAGCTGTTGAAGAAACAGAAGAGGCTACTGAAAGCGAAGATAATTCATTGACCGAAGAAAAAGTTCTACAGTTTTTAGGTAACAAGTACGGAAGGGAGATTAACTCGTTTGATGAGATAATGTCTAAGAGAGAAGAGACAGAACTTCCAGATGATGTATCTGCTTACCTAAAATACAAAAAAGAAACAGGTAGAGGAATTGAAGATTATGTTCGTTTGAACAGAGACTTTGATTCTATAGAAGAAGATTCTTTGCTAAAAGAATATTATAGAGCCACTGAAGAGGGCTTAGATGATGATGATATTGAAATTATGATGGAAGACTTCATGTACGATGAAGACATTGATGATGAATCTGAAATCAAAAAGAAAAAACTAGCAAAGAAAAAGGTATTATCGAAAGCGAAAAAGCACTTTGAAAAGCAAAAGGAGTTTTTCAAGCAGCCACTTGAGTCAAGTGGAGGTTTAACTCAAGAGCAAGAGGAGGGTTTGAAAGCTTATCGTGAATATATGGAATCTGCTAAAACTCAGCAAGAGGAGAACAAGAGGAGACAATCTTGGTTCACCGAGAAGACAGATGAATTGTTTAGTAAAGAGTTCAAAGGTTTTGAATTTAACTTGAACGACAAAAACATCACCTTTTCACCTGGATCTGCTGAAGAGCTGAAGAAGTCCCAATCAAACCCAATGAACTTCGTTATGAAGTACTTGGATGAATCTGGACTTTTGAAAGACACAGTTGGATACCACCGAGCGTTAGCAGTTGCAATGAATCCTGAAAAGTTTGCTAAGTTCTTTTATGAGCAAGGTAAATCTGAAGCTACCGAAGATGTTATGCGTAAGACAAAAAATGTAAACATGAGTGAACGCAGAACACCTGAAGTTACTTCTAAAGGAGGCATGAAGATTAAAGCCATGAGTCAACCTTCGAGTCGTGGCTTGAAAATTAAAAACAAAAAAAATTAGAAAACTATTAAAAAAGAATAACAATGGCAGGTTCATTTAGTGCATTACCCACGTTTGGGTTGCAACCATCGGCAACGCAGATTGCATTGTCAACAAATTATATTACTAACTTTGATTTCTTGAATCAGTATCTACCAGACACTTACGAGAAAGAGTTTGAGAGATATGGAAATCGTTCAGTAGCATCTTTCCTTAGACTTGTAGGAGCTGAGATGCCTTGCGAGTCTGACCTTATCAAATGGGCAGAGCAAGGAAGATTGCACGTTTCTTATACTCAAGTAGGTATTCCTGCTGCTACACTCGCAGGTGCTACTACAGCAACATTTACAGTAAACGATAACCTTACTACTCCAGGTGGTTATCCAGCAGGTGTTGTTGCTGACAAAAACATCTCCTCTACAGCAGGTGCTTTGGGTACTCCTGATATTGCTATCAGAGTAGGACAGACAGTTCTTATCTCTTTCAACTCAGGTGCAGGTGTAAACAAAGGTATCGTAACTGCTGTTACAACTAACACTTTCACTGCTTCTTTCTACGAAGCAGGTGGTCTAGTTGCTGCTGGTACAGGTGTTGGTAATTCTGATGTAACAGTATTTGTTTATGGATCTGAGTTCGCTAAAGGAACAGCAGGTATGGATGGTTCTTTGGAAGGAGATTCTACTATCTTTGAGAACAAGCCTATCATCTTGAAAGACAAATACCAAGTGACTGGTTCTGACATGACTCAAATCGGATGGGTTGAGGTAAGCACAGAGAATGGTGCTACAGGATACCTATGGTACTTGAAATCTGAGCATGAGACTCGTCTACGTTTTGACGACTACCTTGAGACAGCTATGATCGAAGCAGTTCCAGCAGGTGCAGGTTCAGGTGCATTAGCAGCAGGATTTACAGGAACTGAAGGTATCTTCAACGCTGTTCAAACAAGAGGTAACGTATGGGCAGGTGGTATCCCTAATGCTCTTACGGATTTTGATACCATCATCACAAGACTTGATGCTCAAGGAGCTATCGAAGAGAATGTACTATTCGTAAACAGAGAAATGACTTTTGCAATTGACGATATGTTGGCTGCTCAGAACTCTTATGGTGCAGGTGGTACTTCTTATGGTCTGTTTGACAACTCTGAGCAAATGGCTCTAAACCTTGGATTCTCAGGATTCCGTAGAGGATATGATTTCTATAAAACAGATTGGAAATATCTTAACGATCCTACAATGAGAGGAGGTCTAGCAGCAGGTATAGGTGGTATTAACGGACTATTAGTTCCAGCAGGTACTACTACTGTTTACGACCAAATTCTAGGCAAAAACGCTAAGAGACCATTCCTTCACGTTAGATATCGTGCTTCTCAATCTGAGGACAGAAGATACAAAACTTGGATGACAGGTTCTGCTGGCGGTGCTATGACTAACGATCTTGATGCAATGGAGGTACACTTCTTGTCTGAGAGAGCAGTATGTGTAATGGGAGCAAACAACTTCGTAATCTTTGAAGATTAATTAATTTCCATATGGGGTGTCCTTCGGGATGCCCCTTTTTTAAAAATTTAATATAATGAAAGCTAAAATTTTAGAAGATAAGGTATATCGCCTTACGAGAAACAATGCACCACTATCTTTTATAATACCAACGAGGAGTACATCTAGGACACCTCTTTTGTATTTTGATGAAGAGAAAGGAATTAACAGACCAATTAGATACGCAAGAAATCAGAAGAGTCCTTTTGAGGATGAACAAGATGGAAACGCTATACTAGAGCCAGTAATCTTTACAGATGGATTTTTGAGAGTACCAAGAACAAATCCTGTACTACAGCAGTTCTTAGATCTTCATCCAATGAACGGAAAGAAGTTTGAGATGGTAGATGGCAAGAAAGACGCTGAAGAGGAATTAGAAATCATCAACCTAGAAGTAGATGCCCTCATAGAAGCCAAGAGCTTGTCTATAGAGCAGCTTGAAATGGTAGGTAGGATAATAATGAACAGAGATGTTTCTAAGGTCTCTACATCTGAATTAAAGAGAGATATTATAGTATATGCTAGAAACTATCCAGAGGATTTCTTAAATTTAGTGAACGACTCTGATATTAACTTAAAATCAAAGTGTAAATTGTTTTTCTCAGAGGGGATATTGACCACAAGAAATAAAGACAAAGAGATCTGGTTTAATACCAAGGGAAATAAAAAGAAATTGATAAATGTTGCTTACGGAGATGATGCCATAACAACTTTGTTTTCTTACTTGAAGACAGATGATGGCATACCTGTATTGGAATATTTAGAAAAGCAAATCTAACACTCATCTGTTGTATTTTGTTTAAAGAGGGGTGTGATCGTGCCTCTCTTTTTTTTTGTATATTTGTAAAAAAAGACTATGATAGATTCAGTAAGAAGAACGGTTCTTTCAATTTTAAATAAGAATAACTACGGATATATTTCTCCTGCTGACTTTAATCTTTATGCAAAGCAAGCACAGCTTGATATTTTTGATGATTACTTTAAGGATTATAACTATCAAGTAAACAAAGAGAACGCAAGAACTTCAGGCACTGGATACGCTGACATAAAGAAGCAGTACGAGGAGGTAATAGATAGTTTGTCTGAGACAAAGTTCTTGACTCAAGATGTTTTAAATTCCTTTTTTCTGCCATCTCAAATAACCACAGGAGATGACTATTATTTAATAAATAAGGTTCTATGCTACGCTGTAGATGGATCGTTCTTAGGTGAGGCTGAGAAAGTTAGCCACAGCAACATTACAATGTTGAACAACTCTCTACTTACAGCACCTACTGAAAAGTTTCCTGCCTATGTACAGAATGGTAGCACTATAGAAGTTTTTCCAAGTACGATAAATACTGCAAGCCAGGTTCAGGCTCAGTATATAAGATACCCGAAAGACCCTAAATGGACATATTCAACACTTCCAAACGGAGAGCCTGCATTTAATCAATCTATCGCTGATTACCAAGACTTTGAGTTATCTATAGATGATGAGTACGATCTGATTCTAAAGATACTTCAGATGGCAGGTATGGAGATAAGAGAGATACAGGCTATCCAGTTTGCGAAGGCTGAAGAACAACAAAACACACAAGAGAAAAAATAATGGCATATATATCACAATACCAGTACTACGAGAACGCAGGTGCTTCTCCTACAGACCAAAATTGGGGGTCATATCAGTATGTTAGTCTATATGACATTGTAAACAACTATCAGTTAATGTACCATGGCAATCACTCTTTAGTTAATAATGAGAATAGATACAAGATCTTATTCCACGCAAAGAGAGCAATCCAAGAGTTGAACTACGATGCATTCAAGGAGGTAAAGGTATTGGAGCTTGATGTATGTGACAGTTTGAGGTTTGTACTTCCATCTGACTATGTAAATTGGGTTAGAATATCTATATATAAAGATGGCGTTCTAAGACCACTTACAGAGAATATACAGACAAATACAGCAGTCGGTTATCTTCAGGATAATGACTGCAATCTTTTATTTGATGAATCAGGTAATGTACTGAAGCCAGAGTATTCTACTATAGATATAGATAGGATCAAAGGAACAAAGAAGAGCATATACCTAAATCAGAACAGTCAGTTTGATGGCTTAGAGGGATATTGCTGTGATGGGTATTGGTACTTTGATTATCACGTTGGAGCGAGATTCGGACTAAATACAGAGACAGCAAATGCCAATCCTACATTTACTATTGACAGAAAGAGAGGTGTTATAAACTTTGATTCTACAATGGCTGACGAGAAGTGTATACTAGAGTACATCTCTGATGGCATGGAGAATGGTGATGATAGCCTAATAACTGTAAATAAGTTATTTGAAGAGTTTGTATATGCGTACATCACATATTCAATACTAGACGCTAAATTAGGGGTGCAGGAGTATGTTGTCCGTAGGGCAATGAAAAAGAAGACAGCACTTCTAAGGAACTCAAAAATAAGATTAAGCAATATACATCCAGGTAGGCTTCTAATGAATATGAGAGGTCAGGATAAGTGGATTAAATAATATGGCAAAACTACAGAGAAATTTCATCAAGGGTAAGATGAATAAGTCTTTAGATGAGAGACTTGTTCCCAATGGAGAATATATAGATGCACTCAATGTAAGGATAGGCTCTACTGAATTATCTGAGATAGGATCTGTAGAAAACTCAAAAGGTAACACAAGGCTTACTTTTATAGAGTATGACAACCAACCACTAAGCGATAATGCAAAGTGTATCGGTGCGTATGAGGATGGTGCTGAAGAGACCATATATTGGTTTATAACAGACCCTAGTCACACAGGAGGACAAGCTACAGGTAAGCTTGACCTTATTGTTTCATATGATGTCAACCAATCCTCACTTACCTACCATGTTATCAGTGTTGACGATGGAGGTGGAGTTGATACAACCTTAAACTTTGACCCTCAGTACTTAATAACAGGCGTAAATAAGGTTGATAATCTTTTGTTCTTTACGGACAATCTTAACCAACCAAGGGTTATTGATGTTGAGAAAAACTATCCAGACCCTTCTCCTGCTTATGTTGATGGAGGAGGTAGTCCTTTAATATTTGCAGAGTCTTTATTAGTGGTAAAAAAACCGCCTCTAAATAGCCCTACCTTTGAGTTAACCAACATAGGATCAGAACAGAACTTTTTAGTAGATAGATTCATATGTTTTGCATATAGATATAGATACGAGAACGATCAGTACTCTGCAACATCTCAGTTTACGAATGTAGCTTTTGTGGCAAAACCTTTTCAGTACGAAGGTGACTCGTATCTAAATGAGGGTATGGAGAACTTTTACGATACTGCAATTATAACATTTAATTCAGGTAGTGAGCTTGTAGTCGGAATTGATTTGCTATTTAAGGAGGCAAGTAACCCTGTTATTCGTGTTATAGAAAAGCTTAACAAAAAAGAGTTGGGATATTCGGATAATCAAGACTATACCTATCAGTTTTCAAACAATAAGATATATACCGTACTTAATGATGACGAGATATTAAGGCTATATGACAATGTTCCTCTAAAGGCACAAGCACAGACTGTTATGGGAAGTAGGCTTGTGTATGGGAACTATGTTGATGGGTTTGACTTAATAGACTCAAATGGGCAGGATACTAAAATAGACTATGAGGTAGAGTATTTGACAGAAGAAATAGGTTTAAGACCTGTTATTTCAACTACGTCTGATGGTGTTTATAACATAGATGGAGCTGTTACTCAGTTAGACTCTGAGATAGATATTGATTTAACAGGAGTTGATTTAGTGGCAAATGGAATTTTGTACATTACCATTACTTTCGATCATGGTAGTTTTACTAGCGAACCCCCCTCTGGTCTTTCTCAGATAGGCTCAACTGAAGTTAATTTTGCTTATTTTTTAAATCAAGATTTTGCTACAGTACAAGATCTTCAGTTTAGTCAAAACTTTGGAGACAAAGTCGGAAGGTCAACAACCATACAGCCTATTGCAGATGCTTGTGATGGGTTCACATTTACTGATTTAGTAAACTGTTTAACTCCTCAAAATAAGGTTGATGGCAATGGGATTGTTTGGGCTAAAACGGGCAGTGGTATAAACAACCCAGGAGAAGGGATGAGCGTTTTAGGAGGAGCTACGAATCATATAAGGATTAAGCTTCCTGCAACAGTTTATAGTGATGGCGTAAGTAATGCTTATGAATACTATAGTATAACTGGAACTGAAGTAGTTTATCAGTCTATATCAGAAACATCTTCCTTGCATAGCAATAGAGACTATGAAGTAGGAATAGTATACATGGATGAGTTTAATAGGTCTACAAGTGTATTGGTAAGTCAAAGAAACATTGTTCATATACCATGTGAGAATAGTATAACAAAAAACAAATTACGAGTAGAGATACCTACAGATCAAATACCTCCAGCATTTGCAACTAGATATAAGTTTGCAATAAAGCAAGATAGAGAGATATATGAAAATATATATTCAACGTTTTATTTTACAGACTTTAATTCAGATGTTGTATATGTAAGACTAGATGGCGAGAATGCTCAAAAAGTACAAGAGGGGGATATTTTAAGAATAAAGGCGAACTCTTTAGGTCCTCAACTTAGGTGTGAAGAAACTATTGTTTTAGAGAAAAAAGCACAAGAAGAAGACTTTATCAATGTTACATATCCAAATGGAGAAGTTTTATTTGTTCCATCTGGAGTGTATGCAAAATTCAAATCTGCATACCTAACAATAGACAATACTCAGAGGCTATACATAGACCTAGGATTAAAAAGAGAGACTGCTGTAGACACAGGTCTATATACAGATGGGATAACTGACTATCCAATTTTAGCTTATCCTATAAACTTTACAGGAGATGAAGCCAGTCCTGTATATATACAAGATGAAAAACTAGAAACAGGCTATATTGTTAAGTTTAAATTTGAGATAAGAAGAGATGCTGAAAATGGTTTTTTTGGTACACCTAAAAGACAATATTTTTTTGAAAAAGAATATGTAGTATCTCAGACTTATAATACATTTAAAGATTGGTGGGAGGGAGACAGTATATACGAAACACTAGCAGATGGAACAGAATCTTTAGGTTTCTTTGGTTTTGGTGGAGGATTAGGAGCGCCTCAAGCACCTCCATTTATAAACCCTAATCCCCCTAAGTACCTATTTATGAAGTATGATTCAAGTTTAGCAGCAAGTAAAACAGATCTGCCTGCTAATGTTGGATCAGATGCTAATTCTAATTTTTTTAGATTTTATGAAGATGGGCTTAAAAAGTTTCTTTTAATAAAATCAAGCTCGGAAGCTGCTGCACTTTCTCCATCATATGTTGAGGCTAGGATTGAAATAATAAGAGGAGGAAATGTTCTAATATTTGAAACAGAACCTCAAGATGCTGCTCCTGATATATGGTATGAATCTCCAGTGTCTTATCCAATAACAGGTGGTTTCCATGAGGGCAATGTACAGAACCAAACAGCAATATTGCCTGCAATAATAGATACTGCATTTGAAAATTGCTTTACTTTTGGAAATGGTGCTGAAAGTTACAAAATAAGAGATTCAATTACTAGAAGCACCTTTGGACTAGGAAATAGAACAAACTCTGTTTTGAAGGGAGAAGAATATAAGCAGGTTCATCGCTTTGCTGATCTTACATATAGTGGGACATATAACTACAATTTAAACAACCTAAACGAGTTTAATCTTGGTCTGTTGAATTTCAAGTCACTAGAGCCATCTTTTGGGTTTGTAAGAAAGCTTTTTGCAAGATCTACAGATATCCTTGTACTACAAGAAGATAAAATATCTTATGTGTTGGCAGGAAAGAACTTGCTGTCAGACTCAGCAGCAGGGGGTGCAATAACATCTGTACCTGAAGTTCTTGGAACGCAGATAGCAAGAATAGAGGAATATGGCATAAGCCACAATCCAGAGTCTTTTGCTCAGTATGGATACGATAAATATTTTACCGATTCAAAAAGGGGTGTACTGCTACAGCTAAAAGGAAGCTCTTATAATAATGATCAGCTTGTTGTAATTTCTAACTTTGGGATGTCCTCTTGGTTTAGGAACTTATTCTTAGAAGATGGAGATACCCAAAAGCTAGGTGGTTACGATCCTTATATGAAAGAGTATGTGCTTTCGTCAAACAATACTTTAGTGCCTGTGGTTATAGAGCCTATTGCTTGTGGTGTAAGAAGAACATTTAATGTAAGTGCATCTAATCCAATAACCTTTACAGTTGATTTAGGTCAATATGTAGGAGACTGTTCTGTTGCATACAACGTAATAACTACAAGTGCAGCGATTACTATAGAGACCAATTACAATGGAGTTGTTCAGACAGACCTCCTGCCACCTTTGGCAGTCCCAGGGACAGGGACTCCGATTAACAAGAACTTAGTAGATGTTCAAACTGCTGATGTATCTATCACAATGCTAGGTGGAGAGGCTACTATAGAGTTGTCTATAGGATGTCCAGATGCTGATGAAGTTACAATAATACAAGTATGCCTATCGAATAGTGCAGATTCAACTAAGACGATAAGAAATGAATATAAGTGGACATCTGGAACTTTCACATCTCCATTGCACTCTCAATTAATTTCATTGGCTTCAGGAACTTCATCACCTCTTGTTTCTCAGTACAGCTCAGTAAATGGATTTGAAGGTGGTGGGGTTATACCAATAGATGGTGCAACTGTTAGTATAATAAGTAGAAAGCTACAGAGCGATACTTTTGATTATGACACAACATACAATAGATTAGGATATTTAAGAACAAATACTTTATATAACAATAATTCAGCAGATATTATATCCTTACTTGGTGCTGCTACATTGTTCCCTGCTCCTCCATCTGGCGGTGTAGGTAGATACTTTGAAACATTTACAATGCCAACAAGTACGGATCAATATCTATATTTAATCTATGACTACAGAGTACCTACAACTGTTACTTTGTGTCATTCAAACACAAGTGCAGATGATGCTTGCTGTGGATGTTAAAACATTATAAATGGCTACTTCAGGAACATATTATTTAGACGCACCGACACTTGAGACAGCAACTGCTGTGTTTACAGATATTACTCTATTTACTAAAGCAGCAGATGGTTGGTACTCTATAGGAGGGATTGTAAGAGAGCAGGTAGGTGGCGTTTTACAAGCTACAGTACTCTGTAACTCTTGTCAACTTGCTTGTGGAGACACATTAGTTATGGATACAGACAGGGGCTATTATACAATTCAAGTTGATTTAGGAGCAGCAACAGGTGCAATAGAAATTGAACTTGATGTTAATTCTATTCCAGATGGTATAAAGGTAGAGTACGATGGATCTACATACAACTCTGTTTATTCAGCTAATTTTGGATATTTGACAAGTACAGGAACAGAGCCAATATATTTAGGTGTATCTGCTTTTGATTGTAGCATATCTGGAAATACATTTAACAGTCTTAGTGAGTATCAATTCAATGGTACAGGGTTTAATGCGACAGGAAACCTTCAGAGCGTAACAGTTAATCCTGCATCAGTACAGCTACAAGCTTCAGGTCTTGGTACTTGCAGAATGATTATACCTAAACCTAACGCAACACCAGCTACAGCTACAATTACAGTTATAAGCCCATGCTCTACTGCTGATATTACAATAACACCAGAGTGTGCTAGTGGAACAGCTCTATCGTCTTTTCAAACGACTTTAAATAATGCAACACCTACTAATGCTAGTGGTTTGTGTACCGTTGTCTCTGCGACTACTTTTTATCATCTTCCAATAAATGGAACGCCAGGAAATCCTGCCGTTGGAGACATAATGTTTCAGGATGTAAATGGAGCAACACCTGCAAATGATGGATATTATGCAGTAGTTGGATATCCAAGTGCAACAGGAGTAATTCAAGTTGCTGTGGGTGGAGAAATTATTGCAATTGCTGCTTGCGTACCTTAAAAATAAACTATGAGCATACAAATAGGAATACAGAATTTAACAAGCAGTTCTCTTTATATAAAAGAGATACAAGTAACAGTTCCTGCGAATCAAACTGTTTTTATTGGGAGCTATGACTTTTTTGTACTAGCCGAAGCTCAGTCCTTGAAAGATGCCATCACAGCAGATGAGGCATTTGTGGTAAGAGATGGAGTGGTTTTGTCTAAAGCAGATTCATTGGCATACGTTACAACACCATCTACAGGCACTGGTGAAGTGAACACTGCATCCAATGTAGGAGCAGGAGAGGGTGTATTCAAACAAAAGACAGGTACAGATTTAGAGTTTAAAAGTCTTGTAGCAGGGTCATCTATATCTATTGTATCAGGCACTGATGATATTACCATAAGTTCTACAGGATCAGCATCTGAGCCTAATGTAGTAAATGTACTAACAGCAGGAGATCTGCCATCTACATTAGCAGCTAATACTACCTATATTGTAAATGGCTCAGTATCTACATCTACTCCTATTACATCAGTAGGAGATAATGCAGCTATAGTAGGTAGGAAAGGTAGAGATAGTGATATATTGACCTATACAGG
>Ga0070753_1001032_pt1 | contig 15939 bp, 13 predicted proteins | sample VirMetDEL_Aug_31_FD_77441 | JGI IMG/M metagenome (GOLD analysis project Ga0070753, IMG submission 77441) | Aqueous microbial communities from the Delaware River and Bay under freshwater to marine salinity gradient to study organic matter... | ecosystem: Environmental > Aquatic > Marine > Coastal... | reverse complement strand
TCATCACCATAGATATCAGTCTTAGGTTTACACTTTTCTTTGATTAGTTTTTCCACAAAGGCAAACATTTTAAGACCATTCTTTTCACAATACTCTTTTAATATTTTATGTGTTTGTGGTGTAATTTTTAAGTTTTTATCCCTTTTCATATTATATAAATATGAAAGTATGACAAAAGTATGATAAAATTCATACTATTTTTTGTTGTAAAACAACAAAAATAATTTTTTCAAAAATATCTGCATATTTATTATAAAAAAGAAATTAATAATAAAAATTTAAAAAATAAAATTAAATGGCATCAACAGACAGAATTTTTGTAAGTCCAGGTGTATTCACATCAGAGAAGGACTTAACATTTGTTACGAGACAAGTCGGTGTTACAACGTTGGGATTGTTGGGAGAAACTCCTAAAGGACCTGCGTTTGAACCCGTATTTATCTCTAACTACGATGAGTTTATTAGTTACTTTGGTGGACTTAACACAGAAAAGTTTAAGGGAACAGGTTACCAAAAGTACGAACTAAACTATATCGCCAAATCATTTTTAACTCAAACTAATCAACTATACGTAAGTAGGATTTTGGGTTATTCGGGGTATAAAGCGGGTGATGCATGGTCAATCACATTAGACTCCGCAGAGGATCCTGACACAGTAGGAAGTGCGGGAACGGCAACTTATACAGGTGGGACACAACCACTTTTAACCTACACCGCAGAAACAACGGGAGCACCAGTCTCTTTAACTTGGGCAGACGCAAATTTAGAAGCGTTATACAATGACGGACAATTTTCATTATCGACATTAGGACTATTAGACGTAGGACAAGTTATTTCTGAGTCCGATCCAGTATATGTTAAAACAAATTGTGACTTTAGTGGGGCAACTTTTGATATGGAAGTAACTGCAACAGGAACAAGTGGAAGTTATGTAACTGGTACTACAAGTGGTACGGTTGTTAGTTATACCGCAACTTGTTTAACAGACATAGATGGTAGTGTAATTGCAACTTTGAGATCGAGAGGTACTTATAACGCAGATGAGGAGTTAGTATTTGAAGTTACTGGTAATTCAGCGACAATGAGTAATACTACAAGTATTGCGAGTAACGCATTAGCATCGTTTACTATCGGTGGTACCGCAACAAACGGTAACACATTTAGTTATGATGTATCTATGGACAGAACTAAAAAGAATTATTTACCTAGAGTATTCGGTTCTTCTACACAAGATAAAGAAACTGAATTATGGGTTGAGGAAATATATGAGAATGTGTTAGTAGATTTAATCGCTAAAGATCAAGTTAGAGGTTTGGATGTAACTTTCAACACTATTAGTGGAGATTCAACTAATAATTTAAATAATTATCAAGAACAATGGAAATCAGCGGCTTCACCTTGGGTACTTTCAGAACTAATGGGTACAGGATCAGGTGCAACTTTACAAAGACTATTTAGATTCATTACAATATCTGATGGTAACGCAGCGAATGAAGACGTTAAATTCTCAATTGTTAATATCAGACCTGACAATAGAACATTTGACTTATTAGTTAGAAGTTTTAATGATACTGACGCTAACCCATCAGTAGTCGAAAAATTCTCAAATATTAGTTTAGATGTAAACGCAACAGGATTTATCGGAAGAAAGATCGGTACTTCTAACGGAGAATATCCATTGAGAAGTAGGTATATTATGGTTGAGTTGTATGACGAAAACGACCCTAGTTTAGCAAGTAGAGTACCTGCAGGATTCGAAGGGGTATTAAATAGAACATACATTGGAAGTAGAACTTCTCTACCACCAAAAATTGAATATAAAACACAATACCCAACGTCATTGACTACCGCACAATTAAGAAGAACTTATTTAGGTTTAAATTCTGAAATTGGTGTAGATCAAGACTTCTTTGATTACAAAGGTAAAAACGCAGTTAACAACGGTGTATATACAGGAAAAACAGATGGTTTCCACTTAGACGTAAACGCAAATGGTGCGGAAGTTAATTTAGGAGATGATAGTTACGTCCCAACATTACAAGTTGGTGTATCTGCTTTTACTAACGATGCTAGTTTAGTGGGTGGACCTTATGAAAGATTATCAGCTAGAAAATTCACATTCACATCATTCGGTGGATGGGACGGATGGGATGAATACAGACTACAAAGAACTAATACGGATAATTATACTAAAACTGGTTCTAAAGGTTCTCTTGGAGAATCAAAAGGAGTATTCTCATCATTTGTAACAACTGAAGGTGATCAAGGAATCACTTCTGACTATTACGCATACTTAAACGGTATTTACACTTATAACAATCCTGAAGCGGTTAACATTAACGTATTCGCAACACCAGGTATTGATTTAAGAGATAATATTGGATTAGTAGATAACGCAGTAGATATGGTAGAAGTTGATAGAGCGGATTCACTTTATGTTATTACAACACCTGATACTGATAGTGATGGACAAGCAATTACACCAGACGAAGCGGTAGACATTATAGAAGATTCGGCAATCGATTCTAACTACTCCGCTACATACTGGCCGTGGTTACAGATGAATGATACAGAAAATAACAGATATGTATGGTTACCACCTACAGTAGAGGTTATGAGAAACATCGCACTTACCGATAATGTAGCGTTCCCTTGGTTCGCAGCAGCAGGTTTAAATAGAGGTACAACAAACGCAATCAAAGCGAGAGTGAAACTTAAATTAGATGATAGAGATGACTTATACGAAGGAAGAATTAACCCAATGGCGACATTCTCAGATGTAGGAGTTGTAATCTTCGGTAATAAAACTTTACAAGTTAAAGAAACCGCTCTTAACAGAATTAATGTTAGAAGATTGTTGTTACAAGCGAGAAAACTTATTTCAGCGGTGTCAATCAGATTGTTATTCGAACAAAATGATGATGTTGTAAGAAATCAGTTCTTAAGTTTGGTTAACCCAATTTTGGATAACATTAGAAAAGAGAGAGGTTTAACTGACTTTAGAGTGGTATTAGATGATACACCAGAGTCTATTGATAGAAACGAACTTAATGGTAGAATATTTATTAAACCAACAAGATCGTTAGAATTCATTTCGATTGAGTTCAACATCACTAACACTGGAGCATCTTTCGATGATATTTAATAATAGTATATGATAATGGGTGGGTAACCGCCCATTATTTTTTAAATTTAAATTTTATGAAAAAACTAGTTAGAATCACTGAATCCGATTTACAACGAATTGTTAAAAAGGTAATCAGAGAAGAATATGAAGAAGATTTTGATCTTCCAATAGAAAAAAAATTAGATGATATCTTTTTTGGTAGTGACAGAGATAATGTTTTCACACCTCAAGGTGAGTATGGTTATTTATCACAAGAAAAAAGACTAAGTAAACAAGTTACCCCTAGACAAAGAAAAAGAAGGATACAACAAGTAGTCAACCAACTTGAAAACTATATTAGTTATTTAAAATCAAGAGTTGGGGAGGAAGATGTTTTTATAGGTAATAAAGAGTATAAAGATGTTTGGGGTGACTATTAATGATAATAAAAATTTCATCGTTTAATTAACTTTTTAAAAAATGATGATATTTATAAATAAATAATAATAATAAAAATTAAAAAAATGAAAATTAGAAAAAACGGAAAAGTAATTAATTTATCTGAGTCTGATTTAAGAAGAATCGTTAAAAGAGTTATTACTGAACAAAAGGACGATAAGAGTTGGTGGGAGGAAATGAAACGAGATGCTAATTATATTAAAGATGATATAGTAAGAGCTTTTGGTGAAACTTCTGAAATACCTGCGAGTTTTGGTAAATTGTTTAATTATGTAACTAGTCAAGACTATTCTAAAATTATGGGAGATGCTTTTGAACAAGCCAAAAAAGATCTATATAATGACGCAAAAGATGTTTGGAATACAGTATCTGGATGGTTTAATGAGTCATATTTAGCAGAACAAGAGGGTGAAATGGGTCCAATTGCAAAATATTTTAAAAGAGTTAAAGATAAAAGAACACTTAACAGAGTTCTTAAAAATTTAAAAAAATTCGCAGGTAAAATATTAGATAAAGAGTAATTTTAGATAATATTTAATTTTTTTAATAAATTATTTGGTAGATTGGTTTTTTATTCATATATTTGTTTTAATAAAAATTAATAATATGAAAAGTTTAAAAGAAAAATCAGTAAAAAAAATGGGATTTATTAAAAACACTACAATTGATATTGTTTTTGGTATTTGTTTAGTTTTGTTAGGATTTGGGGTATTCCCTAGTGATTATCAACACAACGCACCAACAATGTTTGTATTGTTTAGTTTAATTGTCTATGGATTGGGTAAAATGTTATCTAGATTTACAATTAAAACTATAGAAAGTAAAGTAGACGGTGGGAATAAATTTTTTGATTACTTAAGATTTGTCCCAATTACATTAATTTTTTTAATTATGTATATAACCGCATAAAAATTTAATAAATTTAATTTTAAAACCCATCGATCGATGGGTTTTTTTATTTATAAGAATATTTATAATATATGAATATTAAACTTACAGAGTCACAATATAAATTATTAAAAGAATTTAAGAAAAAGGCGTATTCATTTGATTGGGATGATAACATATTAATTATGCCCACAAGAATACATTTGGATTATAGAATTGGTAATACGGATGCATATGTACCAGTTTCGGTTTCTACAGAACAATTTAGAAGTGTTAGACATAAGTTAGGTAATGAGTTTAGATATCTTAATAATGATATCGCACAATCATTTAAAGATTTCAGAGATTATGATGCATTTATAGAAGACACAAAAAGAGCATTATATCAAAATAGAATTGGGCCTAGTTTCCAAAAATTTAAAGAGGCGTTAATAAGTGGTAGTGACTTTTCTATAATCACCGCCAGATCAAATCCACCACAGGCGATTAAAGAAGGTATTAAAGTAATCATAAATAATGCGTTTAGTTATGTGGAAAGAAAAGAGATGGAAAAGAACCTTAATGGTTTATCTATAGATGAATATTTAAATCTACAAGATTATCATCCAGTATCTTCATCAGAGTTCGCCAAACAATTCGGATTAGAAAGTGTGGGGACAAATCCCGAAGAAGGGAAGAAAATTGCGTTTAAAAGTTTTGTTGATAGAATTGTAAGTCAAATATCTAAAATAAAAGATGACGATGATTTTGAAGGTATTAGTGTTGGGTTTAGTGACGATGATTTAGGAAACGTAGAAGTGGTAGAAGATTTAATTAGAGATGAATTAAAAAATTTATATCCCGAAATTAATTTTATTGTTTACGATACCTCAGATCCAAAAGATACAAAAAAGAAAAGAATAATAATTAAAAAATAATTTTTTTTAAAAACTGAATATTTATATAATAAATAAGATAATAACTATAACAAAGAATTAAAAAAAGAAAAAAATGGCAGATTTATTAATGAGAATGCCTGTTCCTTACGAACCGTTAAGAAAGAATAGGTTTATTTTGAGATTCCCAGATGAATTAGGGATTCAAGAATGGTGGGTTTCTACTACATCTAGACCTAAATATACGAGTCAGGAAGTGGAAATTCCATTTTTAAATACATCTACTTATGTGATTGGTAGATTTAATTGGGATTCTATTTCCGTAACATTTAGAGATCCTATCGGACCTTCCGCAACACAAGCGTTGATGGAATGGGTACGTTTACACTCAGAATCAGTAACAGGTAGACAAGGTTACGCTGCGGGATATAAGAAAGACGTAGAATTAGAAATGTTAGACCCAACTGGTGTTGTTGTTCAGAAGTGGATTTTACAAGGTACACAATTGAATGACGCAGATTTTGGTTCATTAGACTATTCATCTTCAGATTTGGCGGATATCACTTGTACGCTCAGGTTTGATAGGGCGATAAACGTGTTTTAGGATATTAGAATATTTAATTTTATAAAAGAATCCTTATCATTAGTTTGGTAGGGATTTTTTGTTATTTGTGTATATTTATATAAAAATGTCTTTATGAAAAAACTTAACACATTAAACGAGGAAATAAATCGAATGAAGTCATTATTCGGTGAAAGTCGTTTATATGGTAATCTGGTGGAACAAACTGAAGAAAAAACAGGTTGTATAGAGGGTGATTGTGAAAACGGAAAAGGAACTTTGACTTTCTCTGATGGATCTAAGTATGAAGGAGAATTTAAGGATGGTTTCTCAAACGGAAAAGGAACTTATACTTGGCCTGATGGATCTAAGTTTGAAGGAGACTTTAAGCGTGGTAAACAAAACGGACAAGGAACTTTGACTTATTCTAATGGATCTAAGTTGGAAGGAGAATGGAAGAATGGTAAACGTAAGGGACAAGGAACTATTACTTATACTAATGGATCTAAGTATGTAGGAGAATTGAAGGGTGGTAAACGTAACGGAAAAGGAACTTTGACTTCGAGTGATGGAACTATAATATATGATGGTTTGTGGAAGGATGATAAAAAAGTAGAAACTGAAGAAAATACTGACACATCAAAAGAAACTGAACAAAATACTGACACATCAAAAGAAACAGAAACTGAACAAAATACTGACACATCAAAAGAAACTGAAGAAAAAACAGGTTGTATAGAGGGAGATTGTGAAAACGGAAAAGGAACTATGACTTATGATGATGGATCTAAGTATGTAGGAGAATGGAAGGATGGTAAACAAAACGGAAAAGGAACTATTACTTCGAGTAAAGGAGATAAGTATGAAGGAGAATGGAAGGATGGTATACCAAACGGAGAAGGAACTATGACTTATTCTGATGGAGAGAAGTATGAAGGAGAATTTAAGGATGGTGATTTTAACGGAAAAGGAACTAAGACTTATTCTAATGGAGATAAGTATGAAGGAGAATGGAAGGATGATCGCAAAAACGGAAAAGGAACTTATTTCTATAATAATGGAGATAAGTATGTAGGAGGATGGAAGGATGGTAAACGTAACGGACAAGGAACTTATACTTATTCTGATGGGGAGAAGTATGAAGGAGAATTTAAGGATGATAAAAAAGTAGGTTCAGGAGATATAATTGGAGTAAACTATAGAACTGGTAAGAAAACTATTGATGGTGTTCTTAAAAAAGTAAAAGATAAAGATGGGGAGACAACATTCATAATTAAAAATAGAAAGGTACCGATACTAAATCCTCGTAGAAATGGTTTTATAGATGATGACGCAAAAAGAGGTGTTATGGATGCATTAAAAAATATAGGTATTGATACGACAAATAAAACTATTAATGTTATAAATGATAGAAAATTTACCATAAAATGAGAAAAAATATAAAAACAATAAACGAAGAGATTGATAGAATAAAATCTTTATTTACCGAAGAAAGATTATTTGGTAATCTTGTGGAACAAGAAGAAGATCCTTTCTCTAAAAAAAGTGCGAGAAAAAGTAAAAAAGTACAAACAAAAGATGATAAAGATATTGCGAAGAAAAAAGAAAAACGTGATAGTAATATAAAAAAAGATAAAAGACAATATAGGAGAGCGTTAAGTAAATTTTGTAAAAAGGAAGTTGGTAAATTAGTTAATGTTTTTATTGAGAAAAAGAATAGGTTAGAAGTAAAACCAAAAGGACTTAGTACGACATGGGACGAATTATTAAAAACATATAAATTAAAATATCCTACCGAAACAAAAGTTTCAAACGATGAAGGAAAAGAAAATTTTAAAACGGAGGAAAAAACTTATTCTGAAGTTCTACAAGGATGTTCAACTGCATTTAATTCTGAAGAATTAGGAATTAAGTCTTACGCAGGTAAAGCACCAAAAGACATATTACAAATATTGTTTGGGATTACTGATACTACAAAAAGTACTGATGAAAGAAATAATTTATTTATTAATTTAGAAGGTGGAGTTAAAGAAAAAGTTAAAGATGTTACAGGTATAGATACATTAAAGGCAAAATTAAAAAGTATTGGGGCATCAACATTTAAGAATGACAAAAATCTTACCGCAGGTGAACTATTTGTTAATTTAGATAACGATGGATTTGTATATTTAATAAAACCATCTGGTAAGTTTACACCAGTAAAAGAATTGGTTGGTGGTAAATTTGGTTTGTATGATGATTTTAAAAAAGGTATCGAAGTCGCAGTAAAAGATTTAAAAACTAAAGTAGAAAAAGAAAGTGCGGAGTTAAAAGATAAATTACCAGATAGTTTAGATGGTATTACATTTATAGATAAGAAAAAATTTAGATTACCTAAACCTCAATAGAATGAAAATTATATTAACAGAATCTCAGTACAGACGTGTCTTTTTAAATGAACAATCTTCTATTGATGATATTATAGTATATTTTAATGAAGATAAGGGTACTATTGTTGAACAAACCGCAAGACTTTATAGATTGTGGGCAAATTCCACACCTGAGTTATCAAAAAAATATGGTAAGGAAAGTGAGTTTGATTTGGACGCAATTAGAAAACCTGCCAATAGTGGTACTTTCGAAAAATCTTTTTCTAAGGGAAAATCTCAGTTTGATAAAGATTATTTAATTGTCCCTAATAAATATAGTTTTAAAGATGGTGTTAATGTTATCAGTGATCAAAATAAAAGTTTATATATAACACAAGGTGGTAGAGTTAAATATAAAGTTAATACTAAAAAAGTATTACCTGAAAAATTATCTACAGATGATTTAATTTACGATAGTAATGGTAATATCATTAGAGGTGGTAAAAAGACTGATTATTCAGGTAAAAAGGTTTATTACACTTATTATGAAGGTACTGGGCCTGAAATAATAAAAAAAGTAAGGAATATATACTCTTCCCCAAATACAAAAAGGGCAACTAATGTTACACAAAAAGAAAAAGAATCTGATATTGAAAAAAAATTAGTTTCTTTTAGAAATACTATAGATTATTTAGAGGACATCGGGTTAGGTGTTAGAGATCCACTTAGGGGTAGGTTAATTCCTTATAAGAAAACTGATACATTTAAATACGCAGAAGATATTCCTTCTGATAACTATTTATTTGCAAGAACCGCAATTAATGCTATGAAATATTTAGATTATCTAAAGGCAGATAAAACAATTTCAGGTGTTAAAGGAGACTCAACAGTATGTGTCACTAAATTAGGAGATAGTTGTAAAGGTGCGGCACCTTATATTACATCTAATACTTACACATTAAATTTGGCTAAAGTTTTGGGTAATAAAAAAATAGGTAACTATCCCGCAAACTACGTTGTATATGATCATGGTTTTTATTTTGATTGGGGTAAAATTGTGGAGGATTTAGAAAATAAATTTAAAAGTGATAAATTCTCATATAAGAGTAGTTTATTTCCAGATGGTTGGTGGAATTATTTTACACAATCTTATAATATTGGATCAACGGGTAGTTTTAATAAAGTTGTAAGTTCAATTAACTCTATAAGTAGTGGTGACATACCAAAAATAAATACTCTTAATAAATATGAAGGTGGTGGTAGTTTTATCTCTTGGTTAGAGAGTTGGGATGAACAAGATTGGATAGATGCTGCGTCTATTATATTATATCTAATACCGACACCTATGACTTGGGCTGCGGCAACTGGTTTAGAGGTATTAAATGCGGGTATATCTGTAAGTAAAGGTGAATATACCGATGCTGCTTTGAGAAGTGGATTTTTAATCGGTGGGGCTTTACTTTCTAAATCACTATCAAGTAGTTACAAAGTTAGTAAAGAAGCCGCAGAGGAGACAACTAATTTATTAACAAAAATAGATGGGGTTTCTAAAAAAGAAGCTAACGAAATTATAAAGAAAGAATATAAAATTATGAAATCTGATTCTAAAAAGTTAATAGATGATCTTATGAATAGGTCAAATAAACAAATAAGTGAATTACAAAATTTGGCTAAGAAGAATCAAGAATTTATGAATAAGATCGATGAATATATGAAACCACCATATAATTTTAAAGAATCTAAAGCAGTTAGACGGGCAGGTGTCGATACTTGGGGTGAAAATGAATTTCAAAAGTACTGGATACATATTGCACCTACCACAAAAACTGAAGCAATAATAATGTCTTTACTATATGGTGGTATGCAATTATATAGTTATACTAAGTTTGAAGAAAGTTTGATGGAAAAAGGAGCTTCTAAAGAAGAGGTTAAATTATCTTTATCTAAAATATTACAAGATTTTAACGTAAAAACTGAAGAGGAGGTTGAGGCAGCATTAAATAAATGTAATTCTGCATTAGAAAAATATGATAGTTATGGTTTTATAGATCCCTTACCAATATATAATAAGTTTACTAATAATTGTACACAAGATTTCGAATCTATTAGTGATAAAAATGAAAATGAAAAAATAAAAAATGGTGGAATAACTGTTAAAGGTGGTGGTCCATATGACTATAAAATATATCCTGATATAGATTCTGAAGATTCTTGGGTTTACACAAAAGAAAAGAGTTCAGATAATTGGAGAAAGGGTAACTGCGAAACTGCAAAAATAATATTTAAAACATATTGTAAAACTAATCAAACTTTTATAGATACTAGTGAAGGACAATCTTGTATTAAAATGTTAGGTGGGGAAGAATGGGAAAAGGCTATGGCATTTATTTCTTTAAATTACGATTCTAATGATGAAATAAGTATAGAAGATATAGATGGTGCAGATGAAATAATTGATTGGGTAATTGATTTTACTTTTGAATGATATATTTATATAATATGAATAACTTAAAAGAAGAAATAGAAAGAATTAAATCTTTATTTAGTGAAGAAAGATTATATGGTAATTCAATTAATGAGACGTGTGATGACGAGGAAGAGGCTAAAACTTTTTTAATGAGTAAAGGTTATTCTGTTTATGATTTAAATAAAACGGCAGAGGAACAGAAAGAAATGTGTAAATTCCCTTCAGATAATTTAGATTGTGTAACAAAAGCCTTAAGAGATAATAACATAAAATATTCCCAGTTTGATCATGAAGGTAAATGTGTTATAACAGTATCCGATTCATCAAGTGATGAAGATAAAACATATATGTTTGTGAATAAAAATAATGAATATGCTTATCTTAAAATTTTTAATACCCCTAAAACTTTTAAAACATTAGATGATACTGAAACTATAAAATATAAACAAGTAGAATTTAGGGGTGAGTTCATTTGTGTTGGTGAAGGTATACAAGTGGAAGGGAGTTGGGTTAGATTTTTAAAAGATGGGTCGACTAAATGGGAAGAAGTAAAAAGAGGTAAAAATCTTAAGGTTTCGTTGACGTTAACAAATATACAAAAATAAATAAAAATGAAAAATTTAAATGAAGAAATAAAAAGAATGAAATCATTATTCGATGAGAGTCGTTTATATGGTAACTTAAATGAATCTACAGGTGGTAGGTTTGGTTGGTTAGATGATTTATTTAGTGTAATAGATGACGCCCATGCAAGTAAGGGTATGAAAAAATGGAGTGAATTTTCTATGACATATAAAAATGCGGATGAATTTTTAAATTTAGTTAAAAGAAATCCCGATTACGTAAAATTAATTGACGAAGACTTTCCTACATATATTGGTAAACTAATAGATGAAATAGCTACTACAGGTTCTGTAACCAAAAGAACTACAGATTTATTATCTGATGGTTATATGAAATCTATTTTGGATACATTTAGAAAAAATGGTGCAGATATTACAATGGATATTAACTACAACGGTATTAATAAAAGCATAAGTCAGCACATACAAGACGCTTGGTCAACTAGCACTCAAAAACAAATGATAGATGACCTTCAAACACAAATATTAAAAAGGATTGAGAGTGAAGCCACTTGGCACCCAGATGTTAATGTAGAAGAAATTTTTAGTGACATTAGGAGTCAATATGGTGATGAAATAAAATTATTAAAAACATCTGATACGTCAGATGATGTAATAACTAAAACTATTAATACTATTAACGGCATAAAATTGTCTAAAAATATAGACTATGCAAAAGTTATGAAAAAGATGGCAGATGATGCCGCAAGGATTGGTGCGAAAGAAGATATTGGTAAATTACACGCCGAATACGTAAGTATGGTTAGAGATTTAAAACGGAGGTATGCGACTAAATTAAATAAAATTATTGGTGGTGATATAAACCCTAAAAAGGCTATATTTACACCAGATAACCCTATTGTTAGTAGATTGGCAAAAATAAAGGCTTGGGAAAACACTAAATTAAGTGAAGATAGAATTATCAGATTATTAGGTGATTTTGATGACGATAGAATAATACCACTTTTAAATACAGAAGGTTTATCGGATTTATTTCTTTTAGGACAAGGTAAAACTTTACATGCTTTTATTAAAAAGTGGTCTGCAGGTGGTAAACTACTGAAAGATACCAAAACCAGATATAAGCTTTTTATATATGGATACTCAATTGCCCAAAATTATCTGATTTTTTACGTACTTACGGATCTTTGGAAGATTATATGGAATAATATCCCATTTTTAGGTGGATTATCCCCAACTGAAAAACTATATGAAAATCAGGAAACTTACATTTTTAATTTTGGGGGTACGTTAAGTTCTGAGTGTTATGAATTAAAAGGATATGAAGACGGTACTTCTGAAAAAAGTATAGAAACTAAATCTGGTGTCTATAAAGAAAAAAATGAGTATATACTATGGGTTAAAAAACAAAGAAGACAAAATGGAGATGAATGGTTTCCTGAAAACTTTTGTGAATATTTTATATGTAAAGATGGAAAACCTGTTAGTGTTAGTTGTGCGAAATATTCACCTTTGGTGGGGGAAGAAGGTACATTAGGTGATAAATATGAAACAATTGATAATATTGGTAATAGCATTGAAGAAATTAAGGACTATGTTTCAGATTCATTAATTAATAATAAAATTCCAGATCAGTTTGACAATATTATGGACAGTGTAAAAGTTAAGTATGATAATCAAAAAGAAAACTTTATTGATTCTGAATTTTTTAAAAAATTAACCCCAGAACAACAAAAAAAATTGTTAGAAGCTTTAGATGAAGAAATAGAAGAAACTGCAAATACTATGACGTCAGAAGAAGCAGGTATGGACTAGTAATGTTAGTTTTATTTACAAAAAAAATATTTTAACTATATTTATTATAAAAGTTTTATATTATGGAAAATACAATGGATCCAAATTTCGTACCTGATGAATATAAGGTACCTTATGATGTTATAGAATTACCCTCACAGGGTTTATTATACCCCAATAAGAAAAGTAGTGTTAAAATAGAATATTTAACCGCTATGGATGAAAATGTTTTATCTTCACCAAATATATTAGGCACAGGTAAAGTATTAGATGTTTTAATAGAAAGGAAAGTAAAAGATTTGGGGTTCCCTGTTGATGAATTATTAGAGGGAGATAGACTAGCAATCATAGTATTTTTAAGAACAACTGCTTTCGGTGTAGAATATAAACAGGCAGTATTAAACAGTAAAAACGAAGTAGTTGAGGGTACTATAGATTTATCTAAACTTGAACAAAAAAAATTAATTATAAAACCAGATGAGAAAAACGAGTTTGACTTTGTTTTACCACAAAGTAAAAAAAACATAAAGTTTAGGTTTTTAAATTCTAAAGATGAAAAAGATATTTTAGAAAAAGATGAATTTACTAAGAAAAAATTCAATACTGAAGTTTCATTTTACAGTACTTTAAAATTGGGTAAAATGATTATGGAAATTGATGGGAATAGAGATAAAATGGCAATAACTAATTTTATCGAAAAAAAGATGACTATTATGGATAGTAGAAAATTAAATAAATATATTTCTGATAATGAACCAGGATTAAAATTTGAAACAATTGCGCGGACTGAGGGGGAGGAGTCCGTAAATTGCTTTCTTAGACTGGGAAAATCTTTTTTCTGGCCTGAATTCTAATTATATATCATCAATAATAAAAGAAGTTTTTCATTTAGTTAAATATGGTAATTTCACATATAGTGACATTATGATTATGCCTACATATATGAGAAGAAACTTCCTATCACAACTTTATCCTGATAACGAATAGAATTTTTTTATTTTTCTAAATATTTATTAATAAAACTAATGTAATGAATATAAATGAGCATAATAAACTAATTGATGAAATTATAAGTGAGATAGATTATATTTTAGAAAATAAAAGTAAAAAACCAATTAATGAGTTTATTGGTTTAATTAAGACAGGTGTACAACTATTTGGACCCAAAATAGTTAATTCTATTTTGGATGCTGGTGGTACAGAATTTTTAAAACAAAAAATTAAAAACAATCTTTCATTAAAAAATATTAATGTATCTAGAGAAATTAATGACTTATTAAACACTAGACCTTCAGTTGTTGATGTAGACTCTGAGGTTGAAAAACAAAAAAGAATATATCAAGATATTATAAATAAAACATCTGGTAATTTTTCAGATGAGTATGATAGTAGTGACACATATAGTGATATAGAATATGGGTACAGTGAAATTAAGATAAGATTTAAAGACGATTTTAAATTGGAATTAGTTGCAGATGTTAATAAAAAATATGATTTAAATTATAAATATGGACAAAGAGATAAATTTAATGTATTGACTACTAAAAAAACTTCTCAAGGGTACATACTCAACTTAGATAATAATGACTTACAAAGAAATGTTAGTTTGTTATTATATATAGACAATTTTAAAACTTCTGGTCAATTAAGGTGTAGTTTACAATTAACATACAGAAATGGTGCATATAATGGAAATAGAGTTTCTGGTGATATAGAAATATTAAGTTTAAGATAAAAATTATAAAATAATAGTATGTCAGTACAAGATGCAATAGATATTCTTTATGGTACAAAAACAGGTGATAAAGATGATGCTAGAAAGACACTAGAAAATTATGTTTTAAAATCTACAGAAGATCTTGAAGACGCACAAAAAAGAGTAAATCAACAATATAAGAAATCTAGTGACTTATCTAAATCAATTTTAGGTGATTGGGAAAATACAAACAATGTACTTAAATATGTCGCAAATCAACAATATTCTGTTTTAATAGATTCAGTTGCTTGGTTAAAAAATACTAAAGAACAATATATTTATGCAGAAGGTATTGCTAAAGAATATAAAAAATTAGGTAGAGATATAGGTTTAGGTGCTGCACAATCAAAAGCACTAGCAGACAGTTTTAAAGAATCATTACCCGCCTTTGCTAAGTTAGGTTTAGACGCTGATGATTTATCGTCAACATTAGAGTCAATTTCAGATAGTAGTGGTAGATTTAAAGGGTTTTTCCCCAAAGAAGATACCGAAAAAATGGCACAGATGATAGCAGGTTTAGGTATGTCATCTGAATCCGTAGGTGAATTAACTGATAGATTTGATTTAATGGGTGTTAGTGTTGCTAGAATGTATGAAGGTATTTCGGAAGTATATGGGGACTCACAAGCTTTAGGTTTAAACGCAAAAAAGGTTACTGATGTATTAGAAAGAAATTTTGCTTCGATGCAAAGAATGTCATTTAAAGGTGGGGTTAAAGCAATGACTGAAATGGCTAAATTAGCGGTAGATATGAGAATGGATGTTGCTGATATGTTAGGTATGGCAGATAAATTCTATAATCCTGAAGCTGCGATAGAAGCGGCAGCAGAACTACAATTAATGGGTGGAGATATTGCAAAGGCATTTGGTGACCCTTTTGAGGTTATGTATATGGCTAGAAATAAACCAGAGGAATTAGCTAAAAAACTCGAAGAGATGACTCAAAATATGACAGTATTTAATGAGGAAACTGGCGAATACACTTTACCTGCAGAGGCTAAACAACAATTAACATTTATGGCAGATAAATTAGGTTTATCAAAAGACAATGTAATTGATATGGCTTACCAAACGTCAAAACTTAAAGATATAAAATCTGC
>Ga0070753_1001028_pt1 | contig 15973 bp, 13 predicted proteins | sample VirMetDEL_Aug_31_FD_77441 | JGI IMG/M metagenome (GOLD analysis project Ga0070753, IMG submission 77441) | Aqueous microbial communities from the Delaware River and Bay under freshwater to marine salinity gradient to study organic matter... | ecosystem: Environmental > Aquatic > Marine > Coastal... | reverse complement strand
GGTGGCCAAGGGTGACAGGGTCGAACGACCCAGGAACAACAGCGATCCTCTTCATGCTCACCACTGTATCGGGTTCCTGTTACGAAATCGTGACATGAGCCGCACAGCGACTCCCACACAGACAACTCCCAGCCCCACGGCGATTGACAGCACCGGCAGAGTTGCTACGAGGGTCACGCAGCCCGCGGCACCCACCACGTGGAGAGCACGCGGGTAGAGCCGATTGCCCCGATCTTGAGTTATCGCCGCGACATTGGTCACAAAGTAGTAGAGCAACACTCCAAACGACGAGAAGCCGATCGCGCCGCGAACGTCGGCAACGAGGATCACCGCACACACGACAATCGCCAGTGCAACTTCCGCACGGTGAGGCACGGCGAACCGTGGATGCACGGCCGCCAAGTCCTGGGGCAGATCCCCTTCGCGAGCCATAGCGAGACTCGTGCGACCGACCCCGGCGATGAGGGCGAGGAGCGCTCCGAGCGATGCCGCGGCAGCTCCCACGTGAACCACGGGAGCCGCCCAGCCCCAGCCGGCCGCTGCAACAACGTCGGCGAGCGGAGCGCTCGAGAGAGCGAGAGCGTCGATGCCCAGAACCGACAGTACGGCGACGGCAATGAGTCCGTAGACGACCATTGTGAGGGCGAGAGCTACGAGCACGGCACGAGGGATCGTGCGGCGCGGCTCGCGCACCTCCTCACCTAAAGTCGCGATGCGGGCGTAGCCTGCGAAGGCAAAAAACATGAGGCCCGCCGCTTGCAGGATGCCGTACCACCCCGCCTCGCCGAGAGTGAGCCCCGCGGGAGCCAACTCGGCCACCCCCGAGTTCGCGGCTGCCGCAACAACTATCGCGAGCACGAGAAGCACGATTGTCACGATGATGCGCGTGGCCAGAGCCGTGCGGGTGATGCCCCGATAGTTGACGGCCGCGAGAGCCACCACGGCGACAATCGCTACAGGTTTCTCCCACCCCGCCGGTGCTGCGTAGGCGGCGAAGGTGAGGGCCATGGCAGCGCAACTGGCGGTCTTGCCGATGACAAAACTCCAGCCTGCGACAAAGCCCCACCACTGCCCGAGGCGCTCACGGCCAAACACATAGGTGCCGCCCGAGGTCGGGTATTGGGCGGCGAGCTGCGCCGACGCCGTCGCGTTGCAATACGCAATGAAGCCCGCGATCGCGAGAGCAAGAAGGACCGCGGCCGTGCTAGCGGCGGCAGCCGCAACAGGGGCGAACACAACAAAAACCCCGGCACCGATCATCGATCCAAGGCCGATGGTGACGGCATCCCCCAGACCGAGCCGGCGTTGCAAAGCGGGCTGGGTCGCGGATGGTTCGGTCACGAGCCACACAATAGGGCACGAGGGTAAACGCTCAGGGTTGCGGGGGGCCAGCTCAGCGATGCCCCGCACCGCCCAGCACGAAGCAGCCCGGCCCCCGCTCAGGACGCCGCACGGCTGGCAGACACCGGTCGGCCCGCTCTTGCCCCGCTCAGCTCTTCGACAAAAACGCTTCGGTCTCAGCGTCGAGTCGGCGAGCGAGGGCTTCGCGCAAAGCGGGATGCGCTTCAAGCTCGGGGTCGGCCTTGAGCACCCCGGCCGCGTGAACCCGAGCTTCGGTGATGAGCGCACCATCGGTGACAACCCGCAGCAGTCGCAGCTTCGAGCGACCACCCGATTGGCTGCTTCCGAGCACATCACCTTCGCGCCGCAACTCGAGGTCTTTTTGCGCAAGCTCGAAACCATCGAGAGTGGATGCCACAGCCTCCACTCTTTCGCGCGCGAGCGACTCCTGCTCTGCCCTCGTGACAAACAGACACAGCCCAGGAACGCCGCCACGACCGACCCGTCCACGCAATTGGTGGAGTTGCGAGACGCCGAAGCGGTCGGCATCCAAAATGACCATGGTCGACGCGTTAGGCACGTCCACGCCCACTTCGATGACCGTTGTTGCCACGAGCACGTCGATGTCTCCGGCGGCAAAGGCACGCATGATGCGGTCTTTCTCGTCGCTCGGGAGTTTGCCGTGCAGGGCTTCAATACGTTTGCCCGCGAGACTCGGGCTTGCCGCGAGGTGCGCCATTGTCGACTCGACCGACGCGATCTCGGGCACGGCTGTGGCGCCGGCAGCAGCCGAGGCACCGGCAGCGCCCGTACCCGCCCCCGCGGCATCCTCAACCTGTGTCTCATCGCCCGCCTCGACTTCTTTGCCAACGATGGCCGGGCACACCACAAAAGCCTGCCGGCCGTGCGCGAGTTCCTCGGCCACGCGCTCCCAGATGCGGTTCGCCCACCCGGGTTTCTCGGCGAGAGGCACGACGTGGGATTCGATGGGGATGCGGCCGCTCGGCAGTTCCGCGATCGTCGACACGTCGAGGTCACCAAACACCGTCATGGCGACGGTGCGCGGAATCGGTGTTGCCGTGAGCACAAGTACGTGTGGCGGAGTCGCTCCCTTTTGTCGGAGTGCTTCGCGTTGATCGACTCCGAAGCGGTGCTGTTCGTCGACAACCACGAGCCCCAGGTCGTAAAAGTTCACGGCATCGCCGAGCAACGCGTGCGTGCCCACAACGATGCTCGAGCCTCCAGAGACAGTGTTGAGGAGGGCTTTTTTGCGCTCGGCGACACTCAACTGGCCCGTGAGCAGTGTGGGGCGCATTTTCGCCGCGAGATCGGGGCCGAGAGTTTTTGTGATCGACCGAAGGTGTTGGTGCGCGAGCACTTCGGTGGGAGCGAGAAGCGCCGATTGCCCGCCCGATTGTGCGACAGCGAGCATCGCCCGCAAAGCGACGAGAGTTTTACCCGAACCGACTTCGCCCTGCACGAGACGGTTCATGGGCACTCCCGCGGCGAGGTCTCGCGATATCTCTTCACCCACGATTTGCTGATCGCCCGTGAGTCTGAAGGGTAGCGCCGCATCGAAACCTTCAAGAATGGCGCCCGGTGTGCGCGGCGTCGCGGCAGAACTCCGCAGCTTCGCTCGTTGCTGCAACAACGCCGCTTGCAGAACGAATGCTTCCTGGAAGCGCAGAGCCGCGCGAGCGCTCTTCCAATCGGAGTCATTCACGGGTCGGTGCACAAGTTCCACGGCTCGAGCGAACGACACGAGATCACGCTCGCTGCGCACCGAAGCGGGCACGGGGTCTTCGAGGGGCGGCAGAGTGTCGAGCACGATGCCGAGGGCTTTCTGAATCTGCCAGCTCGCCATCGTCGAGGTCGCAGGATAGATCGGGATCGGCTGCTCGGCCCAGCGGCGAGCGGCGGCATCGTCGAGCGCGGTCGTGTCTGGTGCCGTCGTGTCTGGTGCTGCTGCGTCGGGGTTTGTCGGGCTGCTTGCCGCGGCATCCGCCGAATCGAACAGTTCGTAGTCGGGGTGGGCGAGCTGCCGGTTGCCGCGGTAGTCACCGATTTTGCCTGCGAAAATGCCGCGCTTGCCGGCGCTCAGTTCGTTGGCCCGCCACGGTTGGTTGAAAAACGTGAGGGTGAGGTAGCCGCGCCCGTCGCTAATGACTACCTCGAGAATCGAACCGCGCTTGGCGCGCATGGCGCGTTCGGTGACGCTGCGCACTTCGGCGACAATCGTGACGCTATCGCCGATGGCCAGTTCGCTCAGCGCCGTGAGTTCGCCGCGGCGAGCGTAGCGCCTCGGATAGTGGCTCACGAGGTCGCCGACGGTCACGAGGCCCAACCCTTTCGTGAGGGCTGCGGCGGTGCGCCCACCGAGGGCAACACTGAGCTTGGCGTCGAGCGGGGAATCCACTCTTCGAGAGTACCCGCGGCGTGCGACCCCCGAGTCTCCCTCGCGAATGTACAGTCGTTACGTGGCTCGCATCATTTCCGGTTTCGCCGGCTCCCTCACTATCGCCGTTCCCGCGAGCGGCACGCGGCCCACGAGCGACCGCGTTCGTGAAGCGGTGTTCTCGGCTCTCGAAGCGCGAGATGCGATCGAGGGATGCAGCGTGCTCGACCTCTACGCAGGCTCCGGCGCTCTCGGACTCGAGGCGGCCTCCCGAGGTGCCGCCTACGTCGTGCTCGTCGAGAAAAGCCCCGTGGCCGCAAAAATCTGCCGCTCGAACGCCGCCCTCATCCAGGGCAAAGCCCCGCGCGGCGGCGGGCGCGGCGTTAGTGGGCGCGGTGTTGGTACGGGAGCAGCTTCTGGCTCCCCCGTGCGCATTGAGGTGGCATCCGAAGCCGTGCAGTCGTTTCTCGACGGCGATTCGGCCGTGTGGGATCTGGTGTTCCTCGACCCTCCCTACGAGCTCGGCACGGCGGAGCTCGAGACAAATCTCGCGGCCCTAGCGCCGCGGCTCTCACCGGATGCCACGGTCGTGATCGAACGCTCCTCGCGCGACCCCGAACCCACGTGGCCCGCTGGCCTCACCCTCGACAAGCGCAAGCTCTACGGCGATACCGCCATCTACTGGGTTTCGGTCGCCTGACTCTGCGCGATAGCAGCAAACACACCACAAACAACTCACGGCCCCAGCGCGAACGCTGGGGCCGTGAATTGTTACCGGTCGGCCACCACTGCCGACTGGAGTGTTAGTACGTGACGGTCAGGGTGTTGGTCACCGAGATGATTGTCACTGTCGCGGCCATGATGAAGCCACCGACATAGGGGTTGTTTGTTGCGCGGTACAGCTTGCGTGACACAACTGCGGCTACAGCGAGAATCACGATCACGGGGAACAGCCAGATGCTGAAGATTCCGCTGAAGCCGTCGATCGTGAAGCCCGTCACAGCAAACGTGACGTACTGCGCAATGACCAGCACGATGGGTGCTGCCGAGTTGGCTACCGCCAACACGAGGGTGTTCAGCCACTCCTTGCCACGCAGAGTGAACCTGTTGAAGCCGTTGATGGCGACAGAGTTCGCGAAGAAGTAGAGCAAGAAGAACGGAATGTAGAGCAGTGCGATTCCGAGCTTGTCTGCATCAAAGGCCTTGACGGCAATGACCCAGAGCCTGAAGTCGGTCTTAAAGAAGTAGTCGAGCACGAAGACGATTCCGAAAGCCGCGGCAACAACCACAGCGCCCAAACCGATTCCGTGGAAGAACTTCTTCCACCCGGGGAAGACACCGTTGTCGCGAAGGTTCACACCCTCCTTCTTGGCGAAGGCGAAGTACGACACGGCCATGACGATGACGGCGAACAAACCGTTGATTGCCGCCCACGCTGCGATGAAGAACACCGCACCCTGAGTGAAGACCGTCGGTACGACGTTGAACGCGATTCCCTGCATGATCGGCTGCTGGCTGAGCCACACGTAGCTGAAACCAGAGAACAGCGCCGAGACGACGATGCCACCCCAGAACCAGGCGAGTCCCTTGCGGGTGTTGCCAGCAAGTTCGGTTGTTGGCTCGTGCTTGAGGGCAGCGAACGCGCGAGTTCCGAGGAGTGCGCGAGCGAAAGCAACAAGGAAGATACCGAAACCGATGAGCCCAAGAGCCGTGAACAGTTCCTTGACCTGCCACACCTGAGTGTCAGCAGAGATCGGGGTTGGCGCCTCAAAGGTGTTCTCCCAGAACTCGATTTGGCTACCAACCGTAGTCTTCGAGATCGTGCCCCACGGGTGAGTTTCTGCCGGAGTGTACACAACGCGCTGGATGCCACCCTCGGTGTAGTACTCGCCTGCCACTCGCTCTTCGCCTGCGGCCGGGTCAATTCCAAAGTTGAGGAACGACTGCGCGTTGGGCGTCGTGATGTAGTCGCGAGGTGCGGTCAAGACAACACCTTCGGGGCTGTAGCTACGGAAGAAGAACTCGTCGTACTGGTCGGCAACGAGACCGACATCCCTCGAACCGTAGACGTTGGCGTAGGCGCCGTCGGCATCCGTGTACACGGGGTCATTGTCGACGAGGAACACTGCTGCGATCAGCGGAGTCTCGGCTTCGTTGTCGAGAGCAACCGAGAAGTTTGCTGCACGAGCACCGTTGGAGTGACCTGAAACACCGATCTTGTCAGCCTGCACGTAGGGCAAGTCAGCGACGAGCTTCACCACGTCGTACATTCCCGTTCCACCCAGAGTCAACTGGTCGTTGATGAGGGGCGAGGAGTTGCCGTGACCGTACATGTCGATCGACACCACGACATAACCGCGGCGTGCGAGCTCGACGTAGTTGGCGTCTTGCATCTCGCGGTTGTTCCACCAGCCGTGGCTCACGATGATCGCCGGAGCCTTGTTCTCGGCTGTGACCGAGTCGGGCTTGAACATGAGAGCACTCATCATTTGCCCTGACGGCGTCTCCCAGCGCATGTCTTTAACTGCGACAGTGCCGCCGGCGGTTTGCACCGCTGAGGCAACAATTGCCGACAGCAACATGAGCGCTAAGGACAGCGCCAGCCAGAAGCTGTTTTTTCTCAATACAGAGAGTTTCATTGATTCCCTACTCCTTCGTGTGGGTATCTCGGGTCTCGAGTCGCGACGGTCGCGCGCTCGTCATGACGGCTGGTTGATCAGATCTCCACGTCCTGATCGACCCAACCCATGGTCTTGGTTACCGCTTTTTTCCAGTTGCGGTAGAGCTGGTCACGTTCGAGGGCGTGCATGTGCGGCATCCACCGCTTGCCCTCCGACCAGTTGTCGATAACGTCTTGTTGGCCGGCCCAGAAACCGACAGCGATGCCCGCCGCGTAGGCCGCACCGAGAGCCGTCGTCTCGATCACTCGAGGCCTGATGACGGGAACACCCAGTTGGTCGGCCTGGAACTGCATGAGCAACTCGTTGGCGACCATTCCGCCGTCGACACGCAACTCGGCGAGCGCCACCCCGGCGTCGGCGTTCATGGCGTCCATAACCTCGCGGGTTTGGTACGCGGTCGACTCGAGCGCGGCCCGGGCTATGTGGTTTTTGGTGACAAACCTGGTGAGTCCGAGAAGTGCTCCACGGGCATCCGGTCGCCAATAGGGCGCGAAGAGGCCAGAGAACGCCGGAACGAAGTAGGCACCGCCGTTGTCGTCGACCTGGCGTGCGAGCTTCTCAACGTCGGGAGCATCAGAAAACATGCCGAGGTTGTCGCGCAACCACTGCACGAGAGAGCCCGTGACGGCGATCGAGCCTTCGAGCGCATAGACGGGAGCCGCGTCGCCGATTTTGTAACACACCGTCGTGAGCAGACCGTTGTCGCTGTGCACGCGCTTTTCACCAGTGTTGAGCAGCACGAAGTTGCCCGTACCGTAGGTGTTTTTGGCCATTCCCACGCCGAAACAGGCTTGCCCGAAGGTTGCCGCTTGCTGGTCGCCGAGGATGCCCGCAATCGGCACTCCCGGCAGCATTCCGTGGGCCCTCGCGTGGCCATACACTTCCGACGACGATCTGATCTCGGGAAGCATCGACAGGGGAATTTCCATGTCTGCGGCGATGTCTTCGCGCCACTGCAGCGTGTCGAGGTCCATGAGCATCGTGCGCGAGGCGTTTGTGACGTCGGTAACGTGGATGCCGCCATCCACACCCCCGGTCATGTTCCACAACAACCACGTGTCGATGGTGCCGAACATGAGCTCGCCGCGATCGGCGGCTTCTCTCGCCCCGTCAATGTTGCGCAAAATCCAGGTGATTTTGGGGCCGGCAAAGTAGGTCGCCAATGGCAGTCCGACGATTTTTTTGTAGCGTTCAGGGCCGTCGTCACCGCCGAGCTCTTCAACGAGCTTCTGGGTTCTTGTGTCTTGCCAGACGATCGCGTTGGTCACGGGCACTCCCGTGGTGCGGTTCCACACGACAGTGGTTTCACGTTGATTGGTTATACCGACGGCGGCAATGTCTTCGTGAGTGAGGTTGGCGCGAGTAAGAGCGATTCCCACCGCCTCCCGAACGTTGTTCCAGATCTCGATGGGATCGTGCTCGACCCACCCTGCTCTCGGGAAAATCTGCTCGTGCTCGAGCTGGCCGCTCGCCACAATGTTGGCTGCGTGGTCGAACACGATCGCTCGAGAACTTGTGGTTCCTTGGTCGATCGACAGGACGTACTCAGGCATGTGCTGTTCTCTCCGTTGAGATGGGTGTTCGGGAAGCGGACTGTGGTGCAACGGTGCGGTGGTGCTGTGGACTGTTTAGCCGTGGCTGACGTGTGTATCGAGATCGACCATGGGGGCAACACTTGCCGCCACAGCTCGAGCTTGTGCGGCGCTCTCATCGTCGGGAGTGAGTGCAGCAGCGGCATCCGCTGCAGCAATGGCGCGGTAGGAGGCGACCTCTTCAGCAAGCTGGGCAGGCGACCACTCCAGAAGGCTCGCGGCAATATCGCCAACCTCAGCGAGAGATGTTTGTGCTTCGCCCGAGTACTCGTAGACCATGCGCGTGCGGCGGTGCATGATGTCTTCGAGGTGCAAAGCACCCTCGAAAGTGATCGCGTAGACAATTTCCGCACGAAGGTAGGCGGGCGCTTCCGCGAGCGGAACAGCAAGGCCCGCATCGCTCTGGCACAGTTCGACGATGTCGCGAATGTTGGTGCCGTAGCGGTGCAGAAGGTGATCGACCATCGCGGCGTCCCAACCGAAACCATCGATCTCGCTGCGCAACTCGTCGACGACGGGAGTTCCCGCTCCCTCCAAGGGAATCGACTTGGTGACAGAAGGATTGGTCTTGGCGGAAGCGCCGAGAGCGAAGTCGACGGCATCCTTCGCCATCACGCGGTAGGTCGTGTACTTGCCGCCGGCGATAACCGTGAGGCCCGGAACGGGCGAGGCAACGGTGTGCTCGCGAGAGACCTTCGCCGACGCCGTGCCCTCCATAGTGCCCGGCTGCAGCAGCGGTCGAAGACCCGCCCACGTTCCAACGACGTCGTCCGTGCTGATGGGGTGTTCAAGAACAGAGTTGGCCTGATCGATGACGTAGGCAATGTCTTCTGCGTTGGCGATGGGGTTCAGTCTGTCTTCGTTCCACGGGGTGTCTGTAGTGCCGATCACCCAGTAGCGCGACCATGGAATCACAAACAACACGCTCGTTGAGGTCTGAAGAATAAGACCAACTTCGCCCGAGATCTTCTCGCGCGGAACAACAATGTGGATGCCCTTCGACGCGAGCACGCGCAGCCCGCCGGTCTCCCCCGCCAGAGCCTGAGACTGCTCGGTCCACACTCCTGTTGAGCTGATGACGTTGCGTGCTCGCACCGGGAACGTTGCACCGGTTTCGAGGTCGCAGAGAACCGCGCCGTTGACGACACCGTTTTCGTCTTTAGTGATGTCGACAACTTGAGTGCGAGCGGCTGCGTGAGCGCCGTGCCCGACCGCCGTGCGCATGACCGTGACGACGTAGCGAGCGTCGTCAACGTTGGCGTCCCAGTACTCGATAGCGCCGACTGCAGCGTCGTGCGCGAGGTCGGGGAATACCTCAGAAACCTGCGTGCGTGACAGGTGACGGTGCCACGGCAGGGCGCGGCGACCGCGGCGAATTGTGGCGAGAGTGTCGTAGAGCAAAATGCCAGCACCAACAAAAGCGCGCTCCCAGACGCGGTGCCTCAAGGGGTACAAAAATGGAATCGGGCGAACGAGGTGCGGAGCAATTTCGGTCAGCAGCAAATCACGTTCGGCGAGGGCTTCGAAAACAAGTTTGAAGTCGAGCATTTGCAAGTACCGCAACCCACCGTGCACGAGTTTGCTCGAACGGCTCGAGGTTCCGGCGGCCCAGTCTTGCGCCTCGACTACTACGGTGTCGAGGCCGCGGCTCGCGGCATCCAGAGCGATTCCGGCTCCCGTGATACCGCCACCGATGACGAGAACATCGAGTTCGCGCCCCGGTTCGATGCTCTCCACGAGACGCCCCAAGGCGCTCTCGCGAGTTGCTGCGGTGAGCCGATTGTCTGGCATGGGATTCCCGTCTCGGAGTTATCTGCACCGAGGAAGCGGTGCCCGGATGACAGCGTATTACTATGAATATGCCCCTTGGCAAACTGAGCAGGCTTTGTGCACATATGTGCAGAATGGACACCGTGGATAAAGAAGAGACCATGCTCGCTGCCTCATCGATGTACTACTTGCAAGACGTCACGATGGAGACGATAGCGAGTCGCCTTCACATGTCGAGGTCGACGGTGTCCCGCCTTCTCAAGCGCGCGAGGGAGTCGGGGCTCGTCGAAATCACCCTGCGCCCCACCCCCACTAAAGCCCCCGGTTCTGCGCTCAGAATCTCAGAAACCTACGGTGTCGAGACCTATGTGATTCCCGTGAGCGACTCCGCTGCGATGACAGAACGGCACGAACAAGTAGCCATGGCCACGGCCCGAATCGTCACCAGTTGGTTCGACTCCGACATGGTACTTGGGCTCGCGTGGGGTACAACCCTGAGCGCTATCGCGAAACATTTAGGAAAGAAGCCAACGCGAGGCAGCACAATCGTGCAACTCAATGGTGCCGCCAATAACCGCACAACGGGCGTGGACTACGTGGGCGAATTGATCTCCAAATTTGGCGAAGCCTTCGACGCGCGAGTGCACCACTTTCCTGTGCCGGCATTCTTCGACTACGCCGAAACACGACGCGCAATGTGGCGGGAAAGATCCATTGCGCGAGTGCTCGACGTTCAACATCGTGTCGACATTGCCCTGTTCTCAATCGGCGCCCTCACGGGTGAAGTGCCGAGCCACGTGTACTCCGCCGGGTATCTCGACCCAGAAGACATCAGCGTTCTCGAAACCCAAGGAGTAGTCGGCGACGTCTGCACGGTGTTTTTGAGGTCAGACGGCTCGTACGAAGACCTGTCGCTGAACGAACGTGCAACGGGGCCAACCCCCGACGAACTGCGCCGCATACCCCGGAGAATCTGCGCGGTCGCGGGAGACAGCAAAGTCGTTCCTCTGCTGGCAGCCCTGCGGGCCGGAGTCATCACCCACCTCGTCATCGACGAGCAAACAGCCAACGGTCTGCTCGCCCTCACCGAAGAGCCTGCCTGAGGCCACGGGCCGCCGGGCGCCCGGCAGCGAGGCCCCCGGCAGCGAGGCCCCCGGCAGCGAGGCGCCCGCATAAAGCGCTACAAAGCCTTGACGGCCGTGAGCACCTTCGCTAGCGAGTCCTTGGCGTCGCCGAACAGCAGGGTGGTTTTGGGGTCAAAGAGCAACTCGTTTTCGATGCCCGCAAAACCCGGTCGCATTGACCTTTTGAGAAACACAATCTGTCGCGCGAGAGACGCATCGAGAATAGGCATGCCGTAAATGGGCGAGCCCGGACTCGTTTTAGCCGCGGGGTTTACGACGTCGTTGGCGCCAACCACCAGAGCGACGTCGGCGGTCGCGAACTGCGGGTTTACCTCATCCATCTCTTTCAATTGCTCATAGGGCACGTTGGCTTCTGCCAAAAGTACGTTCATGTGGCCGGGCATGCGCCCCGCCACTGGATGAATCGCGTAGATGACTTCGATGCCTTTGGCCTCCAAGGTTGACGCGAGTTCGGCCATCGTGTGTTGTGCTTGAGCGACGGCCAGTCCGTAGCCGGGGATAACAATAACTTTCTGGGCGTAGCCGAGCAGAATGGCCACGTCTTCGGCGCTCGAGGTGCGCACGGGGCGATCGCTGACCTCGGTCGAACCGGCGCTTGATCCACCGCGAAAGGCACCAAACATAATGCCGATGACACTCCGCCCCATGGCGCTAGCCATTGCGCGCGTCAGAATCGTTCCGGATGCCCCGACAAGAGTTCCAGCAACGAGCAGCAGAGTGTTTCCGAGCACAAGTCCAGAAGCCGCAACTGTGAGGCCCGTAAAGGCGTTGAGCAGCGAGATGACGATCGGCACGTCGGCTCCACCCACGGGCAGCACGATCATGAGACCGAGTGCGATACCGAGCGCGAGGAGCACAAAAGAGGCTACGGGAGCGGCAGTCAGGGATAGCCAGACGCCAACCCCGAGGGAACCTGCGGCGACAAGAACCAGCACGAATGGAGCCCCAGGGAACACGATGGGGCGGGTCGGCATGAGACCCTGCAGCTTCGCGAAGGTGATGACAGAACCCGAGAAGGACACTGATCCAACGAGCACCGTGAAGGCGACGGCAATGGCCGCACCGATACCGTCGACGTGAGTGAGCTCGAGAAGCGCGACGAGTGCTGCAGCGCCGCCACCGACGCCGTTGAACAAAGCAACGAGTTGCGGCATTTGTGTCATCTTCACGAGCCGTGAGGCGGGCACTGCGAGGGCCGATCCCAGGGCGATAACTCCGATGATCAGGAGAATATTGTCGAGTTCAGTCGACAGAAAAGCGACCACCATGGCGAGCAACGCGCCACCGGCACCGATAAGGTTTCCACGCCTCGCCGACCGCGGGGAGCTCAGGCCCTTGAGGGCGAGAATGAAACAGACAGCCGCAACAAGGTAGAGGAACGCTGTCCATTCGGGGTTCAGAACGATCATCGCGCGCCTTCCTTATCCATGCCAGCAGCACCGTTGTTGTCAGTAGCACTGCCATGTGGGGCGGCGTTGTCTTTGCTTCCAGCGGGCCTCTTGGGTCCCGCGAACATTTTGAGCATGCGGTCGGTGACAACGAAGCCTCCGACGAGGTTGATTGTCGCCATGAGCACCGCGGCGAGCGCCACGATGAGAATGCCCACATCGTCGGCCTGACCCGCAACGATCACCGCTCCGACGAGGATGATTCCGTGGATGGCGTTGGCCCCCGACATGAGCGGAGTGTGGAGGGTGCTCGAGACTTTCGACACAACCTCGAAGCCGATAAAGGCCGACAGTACAAAAAATGTCAGCAGAGTGATGGGATCCATTAGTGCCCGCCCTTCCGATCGGCGATCGCCGCGGCAGTCGGCTCGTGCCGCACCACCCCGGCGTTGGTAAGACATGCACCGTCGACTACCTCGTCGTCAAAGTCGGGCACGATAGCGCCGTCCTTCGTCATGAGCGCCACGAGGTTGGCGATGTTGTTGCCGAGCAGCTTCGAAGCGTCGGAAGGCATCGTGGATGCGGCATCCTTCATACCCAGGATTGTGATGGAACCGCGAAGCACGGGCACAACAACAGTCTCACCCGCAACGGAACCTTCGACGTTGCCGCCCGATTCGGCGGCAAGGTCCACAAGAATCGAGCCGGGGTTCATGGCCGCGACCATCTCGGTAGTGACGAGCCGAGGAGCTGGGCGTCCGGGGATCGCCGCAGTTGTAATGACAATGTCGGCCGAAGCTATATAGGGAGCCAAGAGTTCACGCTGGCGCGCGGAACGATCGGCAGCGAGCTCTTTCGCGTAGCCACCCGCGGCGTCGGCCGCGGCATCCAGCTCGAGAGTGATGAACGTGCCACCCATCGACTTCACTTCCTCGGCCGACGCTGCACGCACGTCGTAGGCCGAGACCTTCGCTCCCAGCCGTTTGGCCGTGGCGATCGCCTGCAGCCCTGCAACTCCCGCGCCCAAAACGAGCACGCGAGCGGGCGGAATCGTTCCAGCCGCGGTCATGTAGAGAGGGAAGAACCGCGGAAACAGCATCGCGGCCTCCACAACACATCGATACCCAGCGATGAGGGCTTGCGACGTGAGGGCATCCATCGACTGTGCTCGAGAAATTCGCGGAATGAGCTCGAGGGAGAACGCGGTCACCTCTCGCTTGGCTAGAGCTTCGACACCGTCGAGTTCACTCGCGGGTGAGGCAAAACCAATTGTGATCGCCCCCTTCGGAAGGGATGCGATGGTCGCCGGATCGAGCGGCCGCACGTGCAAAAGAATCTCCGCGGACTTCACGGGCACGGTCTTCACCATGTCGGCGCCTGCGTCAGCGTAGGAGTCGTCGGCATAACCCGCGGACTCGCCCGCACCCTTTTCGACGGAGACAGTAAAACCCGCAGCGATGTACTGGGCTACAGCCGTGGGAGTGGCGGCAACTCGCCGCTCACCGATAATCGGCTCTCGCCGAACAGAAATCTTCATGAGCGGCTCTCTGCGATGCCGTCGGGGCTCGCAGTCTCAGGCTAGTCCTATTAGTAGTCGGTCCTTTACTGCGCTGTGGCTGCTCTGTGACTGCGCTGTGACTGCGCTTTCGTGGCAAGCAGCCACGCAAACTCGGAACCTAGCCTCGAGATCCCAACCAGCCTTCGTACGGATCCCAGCCGCCAGTCGCGTCATACTCCCGGCCGTCGACGCGCATCAGCGGAGCATGAGAACTCTCGGCGGCGATCACAGCACCGATAGCCGCGAAGCCCTCGGGGAGGGCACTATCGGGCGGGAAGGTTGCAAGAAGAGAATGATCTTCGCCACCGTCCAAGGCAAACCTCAAGAAGTCGGGGTGCGCATGTTCGTTCGCGGCTCTCAGAACAGCGTCCGAACTCACATCGAAAGCCACACCGCTTGCGCGAGCGATTCGACGAGCGTCGAGCACGAGGCCGTCGCTGATGTCGAGCATCGAGGTCGCTCCCGCGAGCGCGGCCACACGCCCGAGAGCGATCGGGGGGCGCGGCGCGAGTTGGGCGGCCACCAGCTGCGGGTGTGCAGCGCGGAGAGCTGCTGCGGCCGTGGCATCCGGCTCACCGTCAACAACGGCTCGTTCAAACAGAAGCGAGAGCCCCGCCGCGGCAGCGCCGAGGGTTCCAGCGACGGCAACGACGTCACCGACGCGAGCGCCAGAGCGAAGTACAGGTGCACGGCCCTCCAGGTCTCCAAAAGCTGTGACAGCGATCGTGAACGTGTCAGAAACTGAGAGGTCCCCGCCCACAACTCCGCAACCCGGGGCGAGCACTTCGCACGCCACTCGAAGACCATCGGCAATGCCCTCGAGAAAGCTCACGTCTGTATCGGCGGGTGCCGCGATTGCCACAACGAGAGCCGTCGGAACAGCACCCATCGCCGCAACGTCCGAAAGGTTTGTTGCGGCAGCCTTCCAGCCCAGATCGTGAGCGCTCGACCACGCGAACCGGAAATCTGGCCCGTGAATCATCATGTCCGTCGTCACGACATACCGACCGTCTGGTGCGGCAAGTACCGCCGCGTCATCCCCAGGCCCAATAAGTTGAGCAGCGGATGCCGGCAGCCGAGGAAAAATGCGTGCAAGAGTCGCGGACTCCCCTATCCCCCGCAGAGTGTCAGCTACTGTCATGCCTCTCACGGTAGCCTGAATCACGATGAGAATTTCACTCGGAACCAGCCCCAGAACCGTGTCGCACGAGGCCCGTCGCGGCAATCGACGAGCTCGCGTTGCGCGCAGCACGCTCGCCACGGTTTTTGCTATAACCGCGGGTGCTGTACTTGCTGGTTGCACGCAGACAGTTGCGCTCGAACCTGCCGACAACGCGATCGACGTGGGCTGTGCCGAGATTATCGTACGGCTGCCCGACACCGTGAGTGAGCTGGAGATTCGCGAAACCAATGCTCAAGGCACGGCGGCGTGGGGAACTCCCACAGCTGTGATCCTTCGGTGCGGAGTTGCAGAGCCGGCTCCAACATCCACTCTGCCGTGCGTTCTTGTTGATGACGTCTATTGGTTGCGCGACGACACCAACGCGCCCTCGTACGTTTTCACTACCTACGGCCGCAGTCCAGCAACAGAGGTCATAGTCAACCGAGATGCCGTCTCTCCCGGCGTTGCTTTGTACGACCTCGTTGGCGCTGTGTCATTCACAACGGAAACGGGCGCGTGCACTGAAATCGAAGACAGTTTGGGTTAGGTCGGAATAGTCTCCGCGCGGTCTCGCTTAATACCCCCGAGGGGTATTACCCTGAGTTAGCGGCGTTCACGCTGCACACAAAGGAGATTTAGCTATGTCAGACATAATGTCAACCGACTACCTCGTCACCGGGATGACGTGCGGGCACTGCGTCGCGAGCGTCACGGAAGAGGTCAGCGCCATCGATAGCGTCGAAGGAGTGAGTGTCGAGCTCGTCAACGGGGGCGCTTCAGTTGTGCGCGTCACATCCGCCGCTCCAGTGAGTGACGAGCAGATCCGAGCCGCCGTCACCGAGGCGGGATACACGCTGGTCACATCATGACCGCAGCGGTCGGGCACACCGAAGCCAGGCCCACCGAGGACGTCGTCCTCGAGATTCAGGGCATGACGTGCG
>Ga0070753_1001026_pt1 | contig 15984 bp, 37 predicted proteins | sample VirMetDEL_Aug_31_FD_77441 | JGI IMG/M metagenome (GOLD analysis project Ga0070753, IMG submission 77441) | Aqueous microbial communities from the Delaware River and Bay under freshwater to marine salinity gradient to study organic matter... | ecosystem: Environmental > Aquatic > Marine > Coastal... | reverse complement strand
CCAAAATACGGTAATTTAATTAGGTATCAATGGCCTGCGTTCAAACGCATCGCCAAGGGTTTCTACGAGCGGCAGGTGTACGGGCGAACTATCTTGGAGCCCGTTCTCAATGTTGGCGGGCAGTTAGTCGCCGCTCATGCAACAGATACTTTTTATCCGTCTCCTGCGTACAGCGCTCCAGTAGACGGACGTGTAGGTCGTACGCAGCCTCTGGATGCTACCTATACATCTTACGCGTCGTGGAGTTACATTCGTAATGTTACGCCGGGTAACTATATTAATTCCGAAAACGCCCAGGATGATATATGTAAGTATCAAGCTGACGGTACTTACTATAATTATCTAATACGAGGAATGACACTTTTTAATACCGCGAGTATTGCTGATACTGCAAGTATTTCTGCTGCAACGTACAGCCTTTACGTGACTTTTAAAGACACCATCGCTAATCAGAATTACACTTATCTTCTGCGCTGTAATCCATCGAGTTCCTCTATATTACAGAATTCTGATTACAATGCGGGTACAACGCGGTGGCCCGGTGAGGGTTCCCCGATGTGCGACGATACAACGTTAATTGGATCCTACAGTACTAGTTCATATCGGAATTTCACTTTTAATGCGCAGGGTATCTCAGATATTGATGTTACAGGATACACAAAGGTGGGTGTTAGGTTAAGCCGAGATGTCTTAAATAGTGCTCCTAGCTTAAGTTCTGGGACTGAAGGCTACTCTGTAAACTACGCTGAAGAGACTGGAACTTCAAAAGACCCGAAACTTGTAGTTACATACACAGTTTCTACGTTTGTGCCGAGGACTGTGGTGGTGATGTAATGCCAAACCACACTGAGTACAAAATCAGCAGACTGCACGGCGATGGCCGCGTTGTCGTGCAGTTCTACAAGACAGAGATTGGGGAACCCTACACCAACGAGATTGGCCTCACGGTTACGCCTGTGAGTAGAACCCTTCTCGCGGATCGCGAGTACCACCTGCCCCGCTACACGGACAATGACATACGAGACTTCCTTGACGGGGAGTTGCCTTCTTTCGTAACGCCCGGTTGGCCTGTACTTCCTAGCCAGGAGACACGACAGCCGCGCGAGTTGTCTGTGATTCGTCAGCGCGACATTCAGGCAGGCAGGAACCCCGATTCCAGAACAAACTGACGAGAAGTGCTACTTGTGTGGACAAACTATTACTGATGACTAAGGGGGGCAATATGCCTAGAGTTGGAAACAAGGAATACCCGTACACTAAGGCTGGCTATAAGGCAGCTGCTGCGGCCAAGAAGAAGATGGCTAAGAAGAAGACTGCCAAGAAGGGCATGAAGTAATGGCAGCCGATCCTCGTCTAAAGCGCGCTGGTGTCAGCGGCTACAACAAGCCGAAGCGCACTCCTAATCACCCGAAGAAGTCGCACATTGTTGTCGCTAAGTCTGGTTCTCAGATCAAGACTATTCGCTTTGGTGAGCAGGGAGCGAAGACTGCTGGCGCTCCAAAGGCGGGTGAATCCGAAGCCATGAAGAAGAAGCGTGCTTCTTTTAAAGCTCGCCATGCTACTAACATTGCCAAGGGCAAAATGAGTGCTGCTTACTGGGCAGATAGGGTGAAGTGGTAATTTAATTTCCCACTGTGATAAAGTAAATTTGTCATGAATGAAGACGAATCAATCAAACCAGATGTCGAAGCAGAGGCCTCTATTTCTGTGGATGACCAGGCTGTAGTTGCCGAAGAATCTCCTACAGAAAAGCAGACTAAGAAGCCTGCTAAGAAGAGGAAAAAGACAAAGAAGAAGCCTGTGGCGCACAAGGTAGAAGAAACGGAAGAAGACAATTCTCTTGACGTTAAGGCCTTGCGTGAAGAGGTTAAGGAAATCAGCAGCCGAGCGAAGGAAGCTGGTCTGAACCCTCTGCGCCGGATGGCTCGCGCATATCTGGACACCGCGTTCGATGCAGTAGACGGCTTGCTCAGTGCCCTTGAAGGCAGCAGTCGCAAGAAGGGTAAGTAATGGGCTGGTTGTGGGGCTACACACTGGGCAGCATGGCGATGGCTATGATCGTCGTTCGGCTGTTTGAGGCCGTGACGAATCCTTTTTTGACGGCCCCCTCCAAGGTATTGCGAAAGCTGTTGTCTTTATTTCGGTCTGGACCTCAGTAACTGTTCTACTAGGTATGCGTGATATTTCAAAAACAGCAGGGCGAGTCAGACTAAAGAGCACTGCTGTGATGAAACGTATCAATGCTTTCACAGAATTGATTAGCGGAAAGAGGTAAGACAAATGAACGAGTGGGTTTTGGTTGGTGGTGTGGTTCTCGGCACGGTGGTTCTGCTTGGGGGCGGTGGTTGGATTGCCTCTGTTGTTCGCGGCAGTCGTGGAAAGAACCGGGACAACTAATCTGGTGTAGTTATGCGGAGTGCCAATCCAAATGCCTTCCGTAGGGTTGGCAACCGTATTCGTCGCCGCCTGCTTCTTACGTTCGTTGCCTTCGGGATAGGGGCTGCGTCAACGTGGAACTGGCAGCGAGAGATATTTGAGTTCCTGCTAATCCCGGCTGACGGGCTTCTCTCACCGTTCGGTGGATCTCCGGTTTTTACCGGTCCAACAGCCATGATGGGCGCGACTATCCAACTGTCGCTCCGTGGCGGAGCCGTTGTCGCTCTGCCTGTACTAGTGGGTAGCGTTTATACGCTCATCAGGCCCCTGATTCCACGAACACTGCACCATTTCATCAAGCTGTTCTTGCCTGCGACTCTCCTGTGCTTCTTGGCGGGAGCGTCATTTGCATACTTTGTGATGCTGCCTGCTGGCCTGGGGTTCCTGCTGAACTTCGGAGGCGGGGTAGCCCAGCCGCTGATTACCATCAACGAATATCTCGACCTGATGATTTCGATGACGTTCTGGTTGGGCGTGGTGTTCGAGTTGCCGGTGGCTATGTATCTGCTGGCGAAGACGAACGTCATCTCCTACAGGAAGATGAAGAATCTTCGGAAGTTCGTACCGGTGACAGCGTTCATCCTGAGCGCGATCATCACCCCGACCTTCGACATCTTCAATCAGACGTTGGTGGCTGTCCCAATCATCCTGCTGTACGAAGTGGGCCTGTTCTGGGCCTGGGTTGCGCACCCTGAGCGCGGGAACTATCTGTGGCTGAAGACGATACGCGCTGCAGTACTCTGGGTTGCTCGCGTTATCCGTGCGGTGGTGTTGTCTCCGTACACTGTGCCTCGATGGGCCTACCGTAAGATGGTGAAGTTGGTTAAGGCTGGCTGGAGGAAGGTGCGTAGATGAGAGTGCCACCTCGGTACAGTCGAATAGCCAAAGGTGTCGCAGCCGGGGTGGTGGGGCTGGCTATGCCACAGGTAGAAGTCCTAAACAGGATGGCATTAGCCTTAGCGTTAGCAGGGCAAATCAGAACTGTCTGGATACAGGAGATGAAGCATGAAGAAGAAGTTCGCAATCGCTTTGGTGTCGATGGCAGCGGTGGCGGCACTCGTGGTTACCTGGGTGCGCAGGCTCCACTGACGAATCTAATCGTTGGGATGCTGCCAGAGAAGGCACGAGCTAACCTGTGGAGCGCATTGCGCGACCGGTACAGCGCGTCTGGGCCTTCTGTCTATACCGTCCATCATCAAGAGGATGAACACGACCCTGGTGTGCCTGTGGCTCCTATCTAGAACCAGGCGATAAATAGGGAGATCATGGAAGAAAGTACATACAAAGAGGCCCAGTCTGAAATAGACCGGGCTAAGAAAGAGTTGCTGGCGCTTCGTGACAAAGCTGCTGGATTTATGTCATCACTTGGGCTTGAAGGCGCTCACTTGATTGCAATCAATCGTATGTACCAAGCGATAGACCAGGCTATCTTGCAGGCAGAGAACCTAGAGCGAACGCTCTACAAGTTGAGCAAGCCGGTTAATCACCGCGAGCAGGTCCGCGGTTATATCTACCGTCCGTAGGCTTGTTGCCGAAGCGTAAGCGCGGGGGACGCTTGTCGTGCCGGTGGTTAGGCTCGACAAACTCCCCGCACTCATCGCACCAGTCGCTATCGAATTCCGGTTCCTGATCCCACTGCATCCGTAGCCTTCTTAGGGGCCAACCAGAAGTAGATGGTTGACTCGTCAGACTTGATCTTCATCCTGACATTATTCATTTTCGCTGCCTTGCGCAAATGGCGCACAAGAACAGCAGTCTCTTCACCGATGTCGACCTTCACTGCGCGTGCGCTCTCTGCGCCATTCTGTTCGCCCTTCAGTAGAGCGGCAATCTCCTGTGAGAAAGTCTCAATATTAGGATGAGGCTTGCGGCCTCGCTTACCCTTGGGCTTGCTGACCACATCCATTTCAATCTTACTAATCTTCAAAACCAAAACTCCTTACTATAAAATCGGTCATATCCTAATCATAAGGAGGAATGTTATGGGCATCAAGAGTTGGCTCAAGAAGATCAGGAAGAAGGGCAATCCTGTCGAATATTCCCGTGACTCCTTCTATCAAAGGATAGCCACTGGTCTTATTGTGGACAAGAACGTGCGTATTGATGTAGTTGAGAAACTTATCAGTTCTCTAAGGCGCACAGATAACCTGCTTGATAACTGTATTACTAGTGCTGCATCTCACCGCGATTTCTCATCTACGAGATACATGTTCAATATCGCTCTGCATCGGCTGGAAGCGGAGATAGCAGGCCCAAGCCCGTCCCCCGAAGGGGACGAGCTGATTGCGCCTATTTAATCTCGGTTACTGAAACAATAACCTTGCTAGCGAGTTCGGTCCATATGCGCGAAATCGACATCGCTACTACCTGAGAGTCATCTCTGTAGATGACACCATTCAGGCCGTCCAGTATGGACTTCAAGACGTTGTCGAGGTCTGGCTTGCTGCTTGCGTAAACGCCTGCTAGGGCCAAAGCCCTCTTCTTCTTAGACATGGTCTTGAGAAGTTGCTTGGCTACGACTACATCGACTTTGACATTCCCTTCTATCCACGGAATGTTGCGTGCCTGGGCCTCTAGGGCCACGAGGTTCTCGTAAGCGGCAGTCTTACTGTCGGTGAAGGCCCTTCCGTTGCCGAAACGGGGCCTCCCCTTGCCCACTGCGGGACCTGGTATTTCAAACATCCATGAGTTCATTTGATCACAAGCTCCACTTGCTCGTCATCGCGCACAATAACGCGCCTCTGACGCATCATATCGCTCAACACAATGCGAACCCTTTCCTCTGGCATATTCACGGCCTCTGCGAGCCATTGAACGCGCATTGGCCCGGTCATTAGGGAATTCTCAATAATCTGCTGGCTAGACATTTGGACAGGAGGTTCCTCGTAGGGGGAAAACTTAATCATGTCCCCTTCGGTGAACTTGCCGGGGTCAGAGATGGCGAAGTTAACGACCCAAGACTTCTTCATACCCGACGGTAGGTTGTTTGCCTTCTCGCTGGTGGCGGTCAACTTGTAACTAGAGCCGTCTGAGAGCGGTTCAGCCATCAGGTGGTACTGCAGCCGGACGTAGTTCCTGATGTAGACCGACCCGTAGTGCGTCCCCTCGCGGTTAGCGTGGTGAATGATCAGCACAGGGATCTTCATGATGCGCAGTGAGGCGAAGAAGTTGATGGTGGGCATACTCTCGGTGACTTCACCACCCATAGCGGCAGAGAGCGAATCCACTATCAGTACATCTATGCCTTTCTCGCTGACCCAGTCGTTGATGTCGTCGGCCTTGTCCACCAACGTGGATGACATGAACCGGTACGGCATGTCTGGGGCCTGGATACCCATGCCACGGGCTATCCGATGCAGTCGCTTGGCCCACTCGTACTTGTCTGTCTCCCAGTCCAGCACCCCGACGGTCAAACCTTTGTTGACCATCATGACGGTGGCTAGATAGGCCGCCAGGTACGACTTCATCGAGCCGCCCTGTGCGTAAATCATCGTTCCCTGTGCGCCAGCTAACACCATAGGCTTCAGCAGGAAGTCGCTGCGCTCGTCGATGTTGACTTGGGACAGAATAACGGGCGGGTCGCCGGCCGCTTGGTCTTCGTAGGCCATGATGCAGGCCATCTCAATGACCCTGTCCCAAGTGTCGATGGATATTTGGTTGTCGCGCTCGAAGGACTTGCGGACCATCTTCTCTCGGCTGTTGGAATCGTCCAAAAAGACACGACCGGAGAAGATGCGGGTGTTCACGGGTCGCTCGATGGTGATGTACCCGCTGGTGTACCCGCTCCCGCTGGTCTTGCGGATGTTCCTCAGGGTGATGGTGATCTGGTATTCATCTTCAGTGAAGATGTGTTTGCCACCGAATATCTCGCGCTTCATTGTCCGTTTCTCCGGTTCTTAGACCACTCCTTCAATTCCGCCAAGTGCTGGCTACACATGTGCTTGCCATCTGTTGCGCGCTCATTACACCCAGAAGCAACGCAGAAGCCGTTTTTCTTTTTCCATTCCGTCCTGTCCTTGTTACGCTGTCTCATCGCCTTCAAGTGGAAGGCGCAAAGAGTCCTATCGGGTTCTGCCATGTGCCAGCAGCCTGATGTGCGGCAATAACCCAAAGACTTCTTGAGAGCGAGTACCCCTTCTCTGGGCCACTGAGAGTGATCCCAGCGCATATGGTTGTACATCGGTACTCGTGGCGTGTACTCGATGCCGTACTTATCACGAAGCTGTCGGATGCGCTCTCTAGTCACACCGAACTTATCAGCCACTGACTGAAGCGTGACGTAGCCGTTAGAAAAGGCTTCCTGAAGTTCTTCTTTAGTGATGGTCATTCCAACTCCCACTTGATACCGCCATCGCTTCGGTACGAGTTGATGCTTCGAACGATGGTCATGACCTCGTGTTCTGGCAGAGGCGGGTTGCACCGGCACTCGTTGTACATCAGTGCAATCTGGGCAACGATGTCGCTTCCGTGGAGTTTCTTCATGTAACCGCACAGGCGGGCGATGTCTGAGTTCCGATTGCCAGAGCCAGAGCCGTTCTGCAGCAGTTCACTGACCCAGTTGCCCGATGAATGCTGTGTCTGCTGAGAGGGATGGCGCTCGATGTGATTGAACAAGTCACCCAGGATGAATGGGTCTTTGCCCGTGTGAACCCGGTAAGTCTTGCCGTAAATGGTTGACCCAGCAGCGACGACGAACCCGCCATCGTTGCGGATGTCCACTTTCTCTAGCAGTCCGGCCTGTGTGTGAGGCTTGGGCTGGTAGCGGTAGTAGAAGTGCAACCCCTTTGGGGTCTGCACGATGTACGTCTCCGGTGGCAGGACGATGTCTGCAGCGCCCAGTGCATGAAGACCTTCAGCCCCGTCGATGTCCACCACCGTCAGGTTGCTGATCAGCCCTGTGACGATGCCGATGTTGGCATCGGGTCTGTCAGTAAACCAACGCTGGACCTGTTCCCTGGTAGCTGACACCTGCTGGTACTGCTTCCAGTCAATCGCAGGCCGCTTGTCGTTTGGGTGGACAGGGATGACTGACCAACCCCTGTCCCAGTAGGACAGCGCAAGTTGTAGTTTGGCGTTCATTGAAAAGCCCTCCGTAGGCTGTGCCCGATACTTTGAGCCAGGATGGGCATCCTGCTCTTGGCCTCGGAGCCGGGCGACGGAGAGCCACGCACCGAAGGGAGTGACGGTGCGGGCTCAGTATGCCCTAAACGTCATCCGATGTGGGAGCATTAATCTGCCCGCCTTCCTTAATCGCAGCCATCACCAACGGGGAATCCCCACCGTGCCGGTAGTACTGGACGCAGTTCCACATGAACACCGCCATCTCTGCCGCAGCCTCGGGCTCATGACCCTGCGAGGTCACGATGTCCACAGCGGCCTTGAAGATGACCTGATCGACGATGATGGTGTCACGGTCATACCCAGCAGCCTGACGGGCCTGTACGGGGCTGGATGGGGCATTGGTGGGCATCTGGCCTGGGTCGGCAGGTGCCTGACCAGCCGGGCGAGCAGCGATGAGGTTGACCCACTGCCCATTCTGCTTAGTCTCGTACTCTACCGTGGCCCCTTCGACCAAGATGGAGTACAGCTTCTGGTCGACGCAGGAGAAACTCTTATCCCGGTCGTTGTCGAATGTGACCCTGATGTTCTTGGCGTTGTTGAACCGCTTGGTAATCGTCCCGATAGGCATTGTGCTCTCCTTTACTTTGCTGCCGCGTTGTATACGTCTTCGGCTGCGCCCTTGTGCTGGTGGTAACTCCAGATGTTGCCCTTCCAGAACACCACCCAAGGCTTGTCTCGTCCCGGGATTCTCACGAGCCCAGAAAAGGTCTGCCCAGGTGTGTACAGGGTGATTTTTTGAAGTTCCAGTGTCTGCATTAGAAGTGCTTCTCTCCCATGATTGTGCTGAGGTTCAGTGCCGCTAGGAATCCGTCGAACGCCCGGCCAAGGTCCTTCACCTCCTTCACTTCGAACCCCTTACCACGGCCCTGCTTGTCGAAGCGGATGACCAGTGCCTTGTCCACCCGGGCCACCAGCCCCATCTCGACCACTGCATTGGCGTAAGCGGCCAACTGTAGCGCGTACTCATCCCACACCCCGCTAGAAGTTTTCCAATCAGCGACCACTACGTCGTCGCCCATAGTCCCAAGGACATCGAGCGTGCCTGCGTAGCCGTACTGCTTGCTGTAGACCATCCGCTCACTGTCCAAGACATTGAGCTTTGAAGTTGCTACCCACTCGTCGTATGCCTGTAGCGGGATAGCCATCTCTGCCGTGATTTCAGGCAAGGGGCTCTCCGTGTACAGCGCCTCGAGGTACTCATGGACACGAGTGCCCACATCAGCAGCCGACTGCATCACATCACGGTGGGCACCCTTCGCCTCCTCCTCGAACGCATCAAGCGCAGACCGCTCGATAGCCATGAGTTGCCCGAAGTCGCCCACCTCGTTGGCTCGCAGCAGTTGGGTGTACCGCTGCACCGCCATCTTGGAAGCCCACGGTACGAGTGCCGGTTTGGAGATGACCTTGAGGATGCTGGTGACCGAGGGCAACTTCAGGTCGTCCACCTCGTAGAACCTCTGGTCAATGTTGTCGACCCTCTTAATCGCCATCTCGTTCTCCCTTCTTCTTAGCCGGGTAGATGACAGCGCCTGCTTCATGCGCTGTGACGTAGTCCAGACGTAGCTGTCGCTTCTTTGTGTGGCTCAGGCAATCTGGGCATAGGCCTAAGTTGCCATTGGCCTTCCGCACGCGCTCGATTCTTCGCTGATGGTTGTCGTCCACTCCTGCCCAATGGACGACATCAAAAGACAGGCCGACGACTGTGGTCAGGTCACGCTCCAAGTGCGGGCGAGACCCAATCAGCACCCCGCAGGAGTCGCACCGTGCATGACCCTTGGTTGGCAGGCGGCAATGACCGCACCGTGACAGAGTGAAAGTCATGCCTTCCTCCTAGCCTGTATAGCCTGCTCGCGTGCCTTTACGCCAGCCTGCTCTATGGACTCCTTGCAGGCAGAGCAGATATCCAAGTAGGTGCCGTCAGCCATACCAATCGGGTGCAATCGCTTATCTGGTGATGGGCCATCAGCAGGGAACAACTGACTCCAAGAATCTGCGCACAAATCACACTGGTAAATCGTGGTAATCATTTCTGCCTCCTTGACAGATGCATACCATACCATGGCTATATATATATAGCAATATATATATCTATAGAAATAAAAGAGAAATATTGCTTATTGCTATTGCTATTGCTATCTATTAGATAGAGAGTTGAGAGCTTCTCGTATATCCTCTATCGTCCCGACGAACATGTCGTCGATGACCATGAAGCCCTTCTTCGTGAGAGGGATGAGGGTGAGGTCATCTCTCTCGTCGATGTTGATGACCAGGGCTCGCTGGCCGTTGCTGAAGGTGTAAGAAGTCTCCCTGCCTCCAGGGACGGGGACGCTGGTGGCCTTGACCCACTGCCGGTCGCTCTTGTCTTTCATGGTGCCCCTAGTAAAGTTCGCCTGCCTTCAGGCGGTGGATCGCTGACTCGACATTCTCGGCCACTCGCTCCAGCATCCAGTAGGTGTCCTCGTCGATGATGCTCGACACCTGTCTGTATCTGCTCAAGAAACGGAGCGAGATTTCAAGCAGTTCGATGGCGCTGTATCCCTCTGGGTCTTTCATGCTCGTGCCTCGATGTAGTCCAGCACTACCTCCAGCCTGCTGATGGCAGCTTCTAGGGCTACGTCAGCCTTGGATGCAGGCAGGTCGTCGTTCTTCATGATTCCGCAGCAGTTGCATCGGCTCCTGCCCAGCTTGTCGGTCAGCGTGTCCCGGTACTGCTGAAGCATACCGATGGCCTTGTCAATCTCGTCGAACCAGTCCCGTGTCATTCCTTTGCCTCCTCTGCATGGTAGAGTGCCGCTGGCACCACCTGGACGACCTTGCCAGCGTCCTGCGCGTGGCGAAGGCAGTGGCGGTCAGTGCGCCGGATTCGGCCCTCGGTGTCCTGGTAGTAGCGCCGGTCAACGTTGCTGGTGAGGTAAACCTCGCCGCACGTTACACAACGCCTGTCGTGTGTTCGTGCCGTTGCCTTGCTCATAGCTTCCGGGGCAGCTCCATATTCTGCTTGTCGAACGCGGCCCGCACTGCGTCCCAGCACTCGACGTGGAACACCGCCAGCCAGGCTTCATTGTCCTCGAACCCACCAAACGCAGTCACGCATCCGGTACTCACGCCGATAGCGAACTCGCCCTCGTAGATAGGCTCCGGGCACACCTCGCAGCAGGCGTACCGCTTGCCCTCCGCGAGGTTGTCCCATGCTGCTGCGGAGTAGAACTTCTCGTTGCAGGTGTCGCATACGAGGTGAGCGAATCCCCACCCCATCGCAACTTTGTGCCCATGTTGGGCTCTATGCGCCTCAGCAGCCATGATGGCTTCGCGCGTGGTTGGGTAAGTCTGCGCTTCTTTGTTCAACTTCTTCATCTTTCGTTCCTTCGTCTAAAGAATGTCGAGCCCAATAGATTCCGCTTCGGCCACTGCCTCGTCATGCGTCGAATCGAAAAGCTGCAGGCAGTAGTTGCACTCCGTATCACTGCGTCCGTCGTGCAGCCCGAGCATGTGCCAAGCCTCGAGTTGATAGTCAAGGCGCGGCATCCCGTCCTCGGTCAGCGTCACGGGGCCAGTCCCAGCCTCAAACTCTTCAGCGGGCCAGTTGTCCTCTTCAACGTACTCGTCCCACTCCGTCCAGTAGCACGCTCCGTCCTCGTCGATGTCGTCATCCTCGGTGGGCACCTTCCACCCCTGCTCCTCGAGGCAGATGTCCGAGCAGGCATAGATGTCTCCGCTGTCCGTCGAGTAGCCTGCGCTCATGGCGACACCGCAGTGTCCACACACACGCCACCCCCGTGCCCCTTGACCAATCTCATATCCGTGCTTGTCGAGTACTCGCATGTGTTGCTCCTGGTTCACTTGATGGACACGATGAAGCCGTCGCGGACCTGAGCCGTTGCGTACCAGCGGTGCGGCTCGGGGAAGTGCGGTCCCTCCAGCGTGATGCGCCCCTCGGTCGGCTCGTTGCCACCGAATGGCCCCGGCTGGTAGAAGCGCAGCCCCGGCTTGCCGGCGGCCAGCGTCTGAGCCAGCGCCTCGCGTGCGGCCTTCTTTGTCTGGAAGTTCTTGAGCGTGTACATGGTGTTCTCCTGCGGCCTCGTTGGGCCTGTGATAGTGCGCGTGTACCATGCGCGCCCCGGTTTGAATTCGTCTATTCAAAAAGTTGCATCGGTCGGTGCTAGTCGTTGATGTTCGGGAAGTACTCGGGCATCAGTATCAGGCTGTATCCCCACGAGAACTTCAGAGCCCTGACCACCTTGTCCCCATTGTCCGGGTTGGTCACGGTGTACGTAGGGCCATCTTTCTCCACGGTGTACCCACCCCGCCGGCAATCCCGAAGCATCGTCTGTGTCTGCTTAGCTGTTGCGACCTTGACCATGATGTCCTCCTGTGGGGCCTTGTCCCTTGGTATGCGTCAATCCTACCAGATATGCTATGCACCTGTCAATAGCCTATCTCCAAGTGATGAAGTGGTCGGCCAAATCTTCCCAGTCCACGGTGCCGGGGTCTTCGTCCCAGCCCATCAGCTCCATGGCGAGGTCGGCCAGCCCACACCATCCCTCCAAGGACACTGCCGTGACGGCTTCGCCCCATAGGAACCCCTCCGATGTCAGCATTTCGTAGACCGCCCACTCGTCCTGCGTCCTGAACCACTGGCGCATCACTGTCCCCATTACAGCACCCCCAGCCGGGCCCACGTCTCATCGAAGACGACCACCTCGGCCATCACCTGCCCGCCCCACGGCTTCGCCTCTACGATGTAGTGCCAGTCGTCCTCCTCTTCCCGGCTCAGACGCTCGGCCAGTGCTACTGCCTTATCCCAGTCCATCATGTCGTGTTCTCCTGTGGCGCATCGCGCCGTAGTGTGGGAGCTAGCCAACAATCCTCGACAGTCGCCCGCACTTCATGCAGACGTACAGCCCGCTCCAGTCGCTTTCGATGGTGGGCTCCATCTCCACCCCGTTAGCGTCGCATGGATAGAACCCGCTCCGGTTGGCGTGGTTACCGCACGGGCATATGTATTCGTCAACGTCGCTCGCTGGTATCTCGTATACGTTCACCATCCCTCACATCCTTTCCGCGCCTGCTAGGCGCTAGCGCACGCTAGCCATTCTCCATCGTTCCACACATAGTCCGTAGCCGCGTTCTCATCGCCACCGAAACGGGCCAGGACTCGCTCGACCGCGCTCCGAAAACGGGCCAGGTCCTCCTCCGTCGCAAGGTCTCCCAGGTGCTCAACGGTCATATCCTTGTAACTAGTCATCCCTCACATCCTTTCCGCGCGTCTCGCGCGTTTGCGATTATTGAATTGTTGAATTCAATATCTGCCCGCGTTGGTCGGATGCGCGGCCCCCGTGCGTTTCGGCCTAGTAGTTGATGAACACCGCCACGCCGCCCGGGACTTTCTCCGTCCAAATATCCCCGCCCATTTCCAAATCATCCGCGAACGCCTCGAAATCGAAGTACCGCGCGATGTTCGCGTCCACGTTGTCCAGCATCCCCGTGTCCTCAACGTGCCTACGCGCGTAGTCCTCCACGCAGTCATAGGTTCCCGCGTAGGCTTCGCGGAAAGCGTCGCCCCATTCGTCGGGCTCCAGGCCGTCGCCGTAGTTCTCTAGCCATGCGATAAATGCACCGCGCGATGCTGTCGCCCACGTTGTCCAGCTCCCCTCGTCGTCGATGGATACCAACGCCTCGGCGATAGCCGCCACGCGCTCGAAGGATTCGGATTCGGAAATCTTCACGCCGCCCAGTTCGTAATCATGGATAGCCCACTCCTCGGCGTTGGGCTCCGTGGACTGCGCGAGCATGGCCCGCACCTCCGCCTCGATGCCCTCAGCGTCCTGCTCGGCGTCAATCCACGCCCCATACATCCGCCCCGCGTTGTAGTCGGCCAGGCTCGCAACGTAGATTCTGTAAGGCCTCATACTCTCCACCCTTCCGGGCCATTGGCCCATTGTGATATTTGCGCGCTGTCGGTGGTGCCAGCCCCGCGACGTGGACGCCGCGCGCATGGGGCCATGCCGCCCGCAGGCGGCGGGGGCGCTAGGCGTGCAGGGGGTGCCCCAACTTTCGGCGGACCTCGAGCGCAGCCGCGAAGATTTCCGCATCATCGGGCCATGCGTCCTCGGTTATCTCTCTCGCGCGCTCGGCCACGGCGCCCATTATGCGGTTGAGGGCATCGTCAGTTATCGTTTCGTGCTGGCGCTTTGCCCACCATTTGACCGCTAGCTCCACGTTCTGCGCGTAGGCGTCAAGTTCCATCTCAGACCAAAGGGACTCGTCGAGGATTGCGTAATCTTCCAGGCGCGATTGCGCGCGCTCCGCTATCTCCACCGCCTCCGCGTCTGCGGGGTCGATGATGAGATAGTCAACCCAACCAACCGCCCAATGCCCCGAACGCTCGATTGTGTAGCGCGTGCCCGCTAGGTCGCGCTCCAGGGCCTGGAAGTTCGCGCGTTCGAGCGTGGTAGAGTCTCTCGTAACCGCGTAGGCGATGAGCCAGTCCGTGCGCTCTCCCCAATACCCCGCGCTGTGGATATGTTCCTGTGCCATTGTGTTCATACTGTCCGCCTTTCTGGCGCTAGTGCGCCTCAATTTTTTGCATTAGACAATTCAATAATCCGCGACAGCCGCACGCACTACGTAGTGCTAGGAATAAATCTCGTTCCCCACAATCACGAACCCCGAGGCTTGCGAGCGTGCCGGGCCCTTGGCCTTGAGGCCTACCACCACGCCGCGCGCGTCCATAAATCGCGCGTCTGATGCATCGCCGTCAATGACCGGAACCTCTAGCGCGTCCGGCGTGCCGGCTAGGAACGTCACCCAATCAGGACGGCCGCTCTTAGCATCGAAGACTACGGCCACGTTACGGCCCGCCTTGAGGGCCGCCACAGCCTCACGGCCGCGCCCTTCGGCGTAGGAGTACGTTAGGTTGTAGTTCGGCGGTAGGTTGTAGCGGCCCGCGTGCTTTGTATAGTCGTAGAACTGAACCGTGGGGAACTTATCAAAAATGGTGCGGCCGTCCGTACCCTTGACGCGCTCGTATGGGATATCAGAGGTTCCATTGAGCCGTACCGCTGGCACCATCCCGGCCCGCGTGCTGGCGGCTACATGGGCCGCTATCTCTACGGCTAGCGCATCGACAAACGCGGCCGCATCATCGAAGAAATCGCGCGTGCGATTAATCCGCGCCGTTTGCGTTGAAGGAAGGCCTCCTTTACCGGCACGATAGAGACACGCGGCCCGGCAAGCTTCAGACGCGCTAGCGCATACATTCCCACGGCCCGCGACAGTGTGCGGAGCCATGTACAGAACGGCCGTGCGCACCCCTAACTTCTCGCCCTTGACCGTTTTTGCATCCCTACCGATTGATAGCAACGGCATAGCGTAGTCTCCTTTGGTTACATTGAACCAATTATTGAAGTCGACAATGCAAAAGTTAGCGGGCCCGCCCCGAAGGGCGGGCCGCAACCCTCTACTAGTTAGTCCTCAGACTCTTCAGACTCCGGCGCGTTGGATTCCATGCGGGCCGGTGCGTGCGTGTCGTTTTCGTCGCCCTCGCAGTACAGGGTGAACTGTGCGCCCGCCTTGGCCTTGACCTTGGCCCCACAGTCCGGGCACTCGTAGGTCACGGGGCCGGGCTTGGGCTTGCGCTCCGGCTTGGTGGCCAAGTGCTTGACGGCATCGAACGGCAGCGGCAGGGCCGCTTCAATATCCTCTACGAGAGAGAATCCGGGCGGCAACAGTGCGGTGGAAGCGTATCCGTACTTTTCCGTTTCCGTGGCGAGCAGCAATCCGCTAGCGTCACACAACGCCTTGAAAACCTTTGAGTGATACCACCCGCCGCGTGACGTGTCCTGAATCTGGTTAGCGTCAGCGTAGGCGTGGACGTACTCGTGCGCGAGCAGCTCAACAAGCGCCGCCATGGGCGCCGTGGTTCCTAGGTGAATCGGATTCACCGTAATGGTAGGCGTGCGCTCCCCGTCGATTGACCACGAGCGCGAATAGGTGCCTAGCGCGCCCGTCTGGTGGCGGGCGCTTTCGGGCGTGTCGATGACCACCAGAATTTGGCCCGTGGGTGCCTTGAGCGTGACCTCGGCCTTCTTCTTCAGCTGGACAGTTTGGCCAACCATACGCGCGTCCATCGCTCCGCGCACCATATCGAACACTTGCTGGACCCGGCGCTGGTACTCATCCCATGCCACCACCGCCACACGCTCCGCCGTCTTGTTCGTCTTTACCATCGCGTTATCTCCTATGGCTCATTGGCCACTATCTATTTACCATCGGGCCGATTAAATCACAGCCAAAATAGTCTGTCAACACCCTAGTTTTGCAATCTCTGGTTCAATCAGCCCAAACCAGAACCAGAGAAACTTTTTTTGAGCCCCGAAAGGACGCGCTGGCGCATCACGCGCACTACCACGCGCGCATTATGCGCGT
>Ga0070753_1001024_pt1 | contig 15990 bp, 12 predicted proteins | sample VirMetDEL_Aug_31_FD_77441 | JGI IMG/M metagenome (GOLD analysis project Ga0070753, IMG submission 77441) | Aqueous microbial communities from the Delaware River and Bay under freshwater to marine salinity gradient to study organic matter... | ecosystem: Environmental > Aquatic > Marine > Coastal... | reverse complement strand
TGAACAACGATCTCCCACGCCTGCCATCGTCAACCCTTCGGGTTGTGCTCAATCTCGGAGAGAAAACCTCGAGCACGATGTTGTCGGCGATTGCACCCGAGATTCCAGAACTCGACGCCACATGGGACGAGGAAGAGAAGACGACGTCAGTCTCCATCGCCTTTGAGCGTGGGCACATTCACCTCGACGTGAATGACGACGGCGTCGACTTTCACTACCACCGTGCCAACGGTGAACCCACAGATGTGTCACCATTTCCTCGTGGCCGCGCACCCCAGCTTCTTGAGTGGGCAACAGCGTTTGCCAACGACGTTCACAAGCTCATGCCGGGCCTCGAAGAAGACGCCGCCGAGGCGGCCGCGTGGCACGAGGCCGGATACCCCATCTACGTGTGCGAGACCGAACCCGCCAAACTCGACCTCATCGATGTCGAAATCGAGGGCGAGATTCTTATGCTCCCGTGGCTCGGTGCAGGCTCCGTCGACAATCAACACACTGACGGCGAGAACCACCCAATTGAGTTGCTGTGGACCCCCGACAACTCTGACGATGCTGTTCCCGATCGTCCGATAGCGAAAGCGTGGCTCGATCCGAGGACAGAAGACCCTCGAGCCATCGCGCTCCCCGGAGTCGACTGGAACGAAATTGGGATGCCCGAAGGCGAAGTCCTCGAGTGGCTCGGCACTCTCTACCTCAACCACCACATCATCGCGGATCCGGCCACGGCGGTGTTTTTCGCTGCCCTGGACACCGTAGCGGGAATCGACAGGTCAGCGCTCTAGAGCGCACCCCGCGCGGCGCTCCCTAAAGTGAAACCTATCGACTACTCGATCAAGCCACGACGGCTAAGCAGCGGCTCAATCACGGCGTCACGTCCGCGGAAATCACGGAAAGCCTCGAGCGGATCTTTCGAACCGCCAACGCCGAGAAGTCGGTCACGGAAGCGATCGCCGTTTTCCCTCGAAAGGCCGCCGTTCTCTGTGAACCATTCAACTGTGTCGGCGTCGAGCACCTCACTCCAAATGTAGGAGTAGTAGCCCGCGTCGTAGCCGCCGGAGAACGTGTGGGCGAAGTAGGTGCTTGCGTAGCGAGTGGGCACTGCGGGGCTATCGAGTCCGACAGAGGCGAGAGCTGCGGCCTCGAAAGCCGCGACGTCGGTGACATTGGTATCGGGTGCGAGAGCGTGCCACGATTGGTCAAGCAATGCTGCCGCGAGGTACTCGCTTGTCGCAAAACCTTCGTTGAAGGCAGAGGATGCGTGAATCTTGTCGACAAGTTCCTGAGGCATCGGTTGGCCGGTTTCGAAGTGCACCGCGTAGTTCGCGAGAACTTCGGGCCACAGCATCCACATTTCGTTGACTTGGCTCGGGAACTCGACAAAGTCACGGAACACGTTGGTGCCGGCGAACTTGGGGTACGTGACTCGTGCGAACAGGCCGTGGAGTGCGTGACCGAACTCGTGAAACAGAGTGTTCACTTCGTCGTACGTGAGTAGTGTTGGTGAGCCGGCGGCGGGCTTGGGGACATTGAGGTTGTTGACAACAACTGTGGGATGCCCGAGCAAAGTGTTCTGCGAAATGAGCGGGTTCATCCACGCGCCGCCACGCTTCGAGTCGCGAGTGTAGAGGTCGTAGACGTAGAGTCCGACGGGGGAGCCGTCCGCGTTGTGCACTTCGAAGACCCTCGCGTCTGGGTGGTAGGCCACGAGGTCGGGGCGCTCGGTGAAGGTGATGCCATAGACCTGGGTTGCGGCAAAAAACACTCCGTCGTGGAGCACGCGCTCGGCCTCAAAGTAGGGCCGCATCGACGCCGTGTCGACGTCGTATTGTGCTTGGCGCACTTTCTCGCTGTAGAAAGCCCAGTCGTGTGCTTCGATCGGGAAGCCCGAGAGCTTTTCGAGCTCGGCTTGTTCCGCGCGAGCGTTGCGGGCGGCGATCGGCGCGAGCTTGCCGAGCATGGCCATGACGGCATCTGGGGTCTTGGCTGTCTCGTCAGCCGTTACCCACGCGGCGTGGCTCTCGAACCCGAGGAGCTGTGCGCGCTCTGCGCGCAGCCTCGAGATGTCGAGCACGAGCTGAGTGTTGTCGTTGTCGCCGCCGCGAATGCCGCGCGCGCGTGAGGCAGTCATGATGCGTTCGCGAGTGGCTCTGTTGGTGAGGGACGACAAGTAGGGGTGGCCTGTGGGGAGCACAAGCGTCACGAGATACTTGCCGTCGAGGCCACGCTCCTTGGCGGCTTCTGCTGCCGCGGAAATTTCTCCGGTCTCGAGTCCATCGAGCTCTGCGACGTCGTCAATGACAACAGCAAGATCGTTGGTGTCTGCGAGGAGGTTCTTCTCGAAGCGAGTGGTGAGCGTTGACAGCTTTTTGTTGTATTCGCGCAGCAACTCTTTTTTCTCTTCTTCGAGGGCTGCGCCGGCGATGGTGAACTCCGCAAAGTACCTCTCTACAAGATAGCGAGATTCAGCATCCAGCCCATTCTCGGTCAACGCATCGAGTTGTTCGTGAATGGTCTTGATGCGCCAATACAGTTGCGAGTCGAGCTTGATCGCGTCGGAGTGCGCAGCGAGCAGCGGGGCGATTTTCTCTTCGAGTTCGTTGGTCGCGTCATTACTGTCGGATGAGCTTTTGTTGAAAAAGACGTTCGCTACTCTCTCGAGAGTCTGACCTGATTGCTCGAGAGGAATGAACGTATTCTCGAACGTCGGCATGTCTCTGCGCCTCGTGATGTTCGAGATCTCCGCGAGGTGCTCTTCGAAACCCTTCTCAAACGCGGGCAAGTAGTGCTCGTCGCGGATGTCCGCAAATGGCGGAAGGCCGTAGGGGAGGGTGCTGGGCGCAAAGAAGGGGTTGGTCATGTATCCAGCCTAGGCTGAGAGCATGACCGATGGAATCAGCGGATGCCTCCACCTCGAGGGAGCGATCGTCGCATGAAGCGGCGGACTGTTGTCGTCGCAGGCGCCGCAGTGATTGCCTTAGCTGTGACCACGGCAATAATTGTGCTCCGGCCGAACCCTGTGCCCGTCACGGCCAATGCAAGCACTGCGACGGCAGTTCTTTTTGAGCGACTCTTGGCTCAGCGCGGTGAAGGAATTTTGTTCGGTCAACACCTCGCATTTGATGTCCACGTCACCGATGAGCCCGATGTTTTTGCCCTCGTCGATGACTACCCGGCAGTTGTCGGATGGGACACAAGGGCACTCGAAGGGTTCGAGCCACCCTCGTCTCTCGAGAACGTGGCCTCTGGCATCCAGCGTGCGCATAGCCTCGGGATCGTGAGCGAGCTGAGTGCCCACATGTCGAATCTTTCAACGGGAGGGGACTACTCCGATAGGTACGGCTCGGTTGCGGCAGAACTTCTCGCCGATACAACACAGCTTGATGTTTACTTGGATCAGGTGGTGCGGCTTGCAGCGATGAGTGTCGATGGCGAGGGAGAGCTCATCCCGATAATTTTTAGGCCGTTCCATGAGGGCAATGGCGATTGGTTTTGGTGGGGGACGACCGAGACAAGCACCGAGCAATATGTCGCGCTGTTTCGGCACACTGTTGCCTACCTTCAGGATGCGGGAGTCACGAACCTTCTATACGCGTGGTCGCCCAATGGCCAGTTTGACGGCAATGAGTCGGATTACCTCGAAGCCTACCCCGGTGATGACGTCGTCGACATCATGGGTTACGACTCCTATGAATCTGACAACTCTGGCGATAATTCAGACTTGTGGATCGGAGCAGTTACAGCGGACCTCGCAATGGTCTCGCGCGCGGCCGACGGTCATGGAAAAATCCCAGCGTTCACAGAGTTCGGTCGCAACGGCGATCGAACAATTCGAGACGGCGGCAATCGTAGCCTCACATTCTTTACTGACCTCTTCGCCTCGATAGATGCCAATCCGGATGCTCGGAGAATTGCGTTCATGATGACGTGGGCCAACTGGGATCGCGGCCAGCTCTACGTGCCGTACCCGGGGCACGAGATGTCCGATGACTTTCGACGTTTCCACGCACTCGAAAACACGGTCTTTGCTCGCGACTGGGTGGCCCCGCAGTAACTGTCATGAGCGCTCTCGTCGGGCTGGCCGCGCTCGCGTTCGTCGGGCTGAAGGCACGAGCGAGCCCTAGTCTTGAGGCATGACGAAACAGCAAGAAAGCTACGCCCACGGTCACCACGAGAGTGTCTTGAAGTCCCACGAATGGCGCACCGTCGAGAACTCGGCTGCCTATCTTCTCGACCACCTTGAGGTCGGTGCGAGTTTGCTTGACGTTGGTTGCGGCCCGGGAACTATCACCATCGACTTCGCGGCGAGGCTCTCGCCCGGTTCCGTCATTGGAGTGGATGCTTCCGCCGAGGTCATCGGTAAGGCGACAGCGCTCGCAACTCAGCGAGGTGTCGACAACGCCGAGTTCATTGTGGCCGACGCCTACAGTCTGCCCTTTGCCGACGACACCTTCGATGTCGTTCATACTCACCAGACTCTGCACCACGTCGCAGACCCAGCCGCAGTGCTTCGCGAAATGCGACGCGTTGTGAAACCCGGTGGTGTTGTTGCCGCTCGCGAAGTCGACTACGCGGGAACCATCTGGTTCCCTCAGATACCGGGGCTCGACGAGTGGATGGCGCTCTACCAACGTGTGCACCGTAGCCACGGAGGCGAGCCCAACGCGGGTAGGAGACTTCAAGCGTGGGCGCTCGCTGCGGGGTTCGACAAAGTGGTGTCGACGGCATCCATCTGGAATTTTGCCGACTCGGTCGACCGCGAGTGGTGGGGCAGTATGTGGGAGAGCAGGGTTCTTCAGTCGGCTTTCGCCGAGGATGCCGTCGGCAATGGTTTCGCCGTCCAGTCGGAACTAGAGGTCATCAGCCGTGCGTGGCGCGAGTGGGCTGACTCGCCGGAGGGCTGGTTGGGTATGCCTCACGGTGAGGTGCTCTGCTTCGGCTAGATTCTCTGCTCCGGCTAGGCGGCAGGAAGGGGAGAGAGCCATGTGCAGCATGACTTGCAAAGAAGTCTTTGCAAAGATATGTTTGCAACATGAAAAACGACAGGCGCGTCGATCTTGAATCGCTCAAAGCGCTGGCTCATCCTTTGCGGGTGCAAATAATTGACGCGTTAGCTGCCTATGGCCCTCATACAGCGAGCGGGCTGGCCGACAGGCTAGGGGAGTCGAGCGGAGCGACGAGCTACCACCTTCGTCAACTAGAAAAACACGATTTTGTTCGCGAAGTTGAAGGTAAAGGCACCGGGCGTGAGAGGTGGTGGGAGCGTACTCCTGGCGGATTCACTATCGGCCACGAGCACCTCAACGAGTCCCCAGCGGCGCGATCGGCATCGCGGCTCGTCATGCGGGAATGGGTCAACCGCCGAGAGGTAACAGTGCGCGATTTCGTGGATCGAGGTCACACAGAAGTCTCGTCTGAGTGGATGGACGCGAGTGTTCTCGGCACGTCAAACATTCCGCTCACGGTCACCCAGCTTGCCGAACTATCAGCGGCGATCATGCAGGTTGTTGACGACTTCGCAGACAAGTATCGCGGTCAGGACGTTCCCGGTGCGCGGCCCACTCAAGTGCAGTTTGCGAGCTTTCCCCTCATCGACGGCGTCGAAAGCGCTGCCTCCGACGACCCGAAAGCGCAGTCATGACGCCCAACGCGTCCTCAGCGTCACTCGGGGGCGCGGCGACACCCACCCCAACAGGCACAGCCACACGCAAGCGCCAGGAGCCCCTTGGTAGGCCCTTCGCCAAACTCTGGACTGCCTCGATCGCGAGCAACCTTGCCGATGGTCTGGGCCGCACTGCTGTGCCGCTCATTGCTACAACCCTCACGAGAGACCCGCTCCTCATCGCCGGAATCTCGGCGCTCGCCTTCGTTCCGTGGTTGCTGTTTGGGGTCCTCGCCGGCGTGATCGTCGACAGGGTCGACAGGCGGTTCGCCATGGCTGCTGCCAACGTTGTTCGGGTGCTCGTGGCATCCGTCATCGCATTCTCGATTGCGAGTGACAGTCTCACCATTTGGCTGCTGTATGCGTGTGTTCTCGTTTTTGGAATGGGCGAGACCGTTTACGACAACGCGACCACAGCGGTCATTCCCAGCGTCGTGGCCAAGCGCGGGCTCGAGCGCGCGAACAGTCGCATGCAAGCGGCTGAACTCGTCGTGCAGAACTTCATAGCTACGCCCATTGCTGGTGTGCTGTTTGCACTTTCCGTAGTGATTCCGGTGATCTCCACCGCAGCGGGGTTCTTGGTTGCAGCAGTGTTGGCACTCAGCATGCCACTTGTAGCCGGTCGTGCCGTGCACGATGGGGGAGAGCCCGTTGCTCGAGCGAGCGTTAAGGTCGAGGCGAGCGAAGCGATCTCTTTTGTCGTCAGACACAAACTGCTCCGCACTCTCATTCTGTTGACGTCGGCGATTGGTGCGTTTTTGTCATTCGCTCAAGCCGCAAGCATCCTGCTTTTTCTCGACGTGTTTGGAGTGGATGTCGCGGCCATCGGTTTTGTCACGGCCGGTGTAGGTCTTGGCGCTCTCGCCGGCGCACTCATCGCAAGCCGACTCGTCGAGAGGTTTGGGCGTGGTCGGGTGATGCTCGGCGGGAGCCTCGTCGCGGGAGTCGGTATCGCCGCCGCCGGGTTCGCGCCAACACTGTGGCTCGCGGTTGTCGGTTACGCGATCGGCGCCGGTGGAGTCTCGGTGTGGAATGTGCCGTGGGGTGCGCTCCGCCAAGATATCGTGCCCGGGCGTTTGCTTGGCCGCGTCACAGGCATCGTGAGAACCGTCGTGTGGGGCCTGTTTCCCATTGCAAGTCTCGTTGGTGGTCTCGTCGCTCGCATCGATTTGCGCCTGCCGTTTATGGTGGGCGGCGCGCTCATGATTGTCGCGAGCTTGCTTGCAGTGAGAGTGCTCTTGTCAGTGCCTGATGCCCCGGCTGTGCCGCAGACGGAAACGGAGACGGAGACTGAGTCAGCACCGGAGCAGAACAGCGACTCGAGGGCTGGTCAGTCGGAGTAGCCAGTTGTAACGGTGCCGTCCGCGGCGACGCGAATCACCGTGCCGTCGTCGAGTTCGACGACGGGGCGCGACTCGAGCCACGTGAGCGTCCAGCGCCACTGAGCCGTGTCGACCTCGGCGAGTTGAGCCTCAACGTCACGAATCGCAAGCACGACGTTCGGCGTGAGCCTATCCGGCGGTGGCGCGCCGACGGCCCAACGGGTTCCCAATTGCATCAGGATTCCTTCTCATAGGTGACCCAGCTCGTGCGCGACGCAGTTTTGTTGTAGACGCTTTGAGCTGTGAGATTGTCTGCGGCGGTTATCCAGCGCACTGTTCCGCCGCCCTTAGCATTAGCTTCTGCAACAACTGCTTCGATAAGAGTTGTTGCTACACCCATACCGCGAGCTTCCGGCGTGACAAAAAGGTCATCAAGAAACCACGCGGATGCCGCTGTAAACGTGTCAGCATGCTCCCTGTAGTGGGCGAACCCCACGACAGTGCCATCGACGAGTGCCACGAGGGCCCTCTCGTGGTGGTTTTTGTTCATGAGCCACGCCCACACACCGTCAACGACGTCAGCGTCAAAGGCTGTCTTGTAGAACACTCCGTAGTCGACAAAGAGTTTGCGCCAGCGTGTCTGGTCGCGCTTCTCAATCGGTCTGACAATCATTCGGCAACCTCGGCGAGCACGATGTCGCTCACGGTCACGTTATCGGAGACGACGAAGCTGACGTCGGCAATGCGGCCCACCGCAGCGAGGTCGCCGAGCCCGGACTCTAGGAGCGCCGGGCCGGAGATCGTCGCGCTCACAACTTCGGTCTTTTGCGAAGCTTTGGCGTCGGTCTTGGCCCGGCGGATGCCGATGAGCGCTTCGCTGACGAGCGGCAGGAGCCCGGTAGGTTCTGCTTCGTTCGCGGCATCCGGCCACGCGGCGGTGTGGACTGAACCGTCGTGGGTCCAGCTCCACACTTCCTCTGTGGCGAAAGGCAAAAACGGCGCGAAGAGCCTGAGGAACACGTCGATGGCCGTACGCAGCGCGAGCACTGCCGATGCGACTTCGGCCTCGGTGCCAGCGCCGTACGCGCGCTCCTTGACCAACTCGAGGTAGTCGTCGGTGAAGATCCAGAACAAGTGCTCGCTCACTTCGAGCGCCTTGGCGTGGTCGAAAGAATCAAAGGCCGCCGTTGCTTGCCTCACAACCGAGTGCAGCTCGGCGAGGAAGTCCACGTCGAGAGGCTCGGTGATCGCGTGCGAGCCCGCAGGCAAATCGAAGGAGTACACAAACTTCGCTGCGTTGAGCACCTTGATGGCGAGTCGGCGACCGATCTTGATTTGTTTAGGGTTCTGCGGGTCGAACGCGGCGTCCGTGCCGAGCCTGCTCGAGGCGGCCCAATAGCGCACGGCGTCCGAACCGTGGTCTTCGAGCATCCCGGCAGGGGTGACGACGTTGCCCTTTGACTTCGACATCTTTTTGCGGTCGGGGTCAACGATGAAGCCGGAGATCCCCGCGTTCTTCCACGGGATGGTGCCGTGCTCTTGCTCGGCACGCAGCATCGTCGAGAAGAGCCACGTACGGATGATGTCCTGGCCCTGACTGCGCAACGAGTACGGGAAGACGAGGTCGAATAGCTCGGGGTCAGTTTCCCAACCGCCAGCGATCTGGGGTGTGAGACTCGAGGTCGCCCAGGTGTCCATGATGTCGACTTCGCCAACAAAACCGCCGGCAATACCACGGTGGCTTTCGTCAAAGCCCGCCGGAACATCGCTCGACGGGTCGATAGGCAGCACATCTTCAGTCGGCATGATGACGCCGCTTTTGTTGCCATCGGCATCGAGCGAGTACCACACGGGGATGGGCACTCCGAAGAACCGCTGGCGCGAAATGAGCCAGTCGCCGGTGAGTCCACCCACCCAGTTGTCGTACCTCACCCGCATGAAGTCGGGAGTGAAGTTCACTTCGGCACCGCGAGCGAGCAGATTGGCGCGAAGGTCGGCGTCCCGTGCACCGTTTTTGATATACCACTGCAGAGTCGAAATGATCTCGAGAGGCTTGTCGCCCTTCTCGAAAAACTTGACGTTGTGCATGATCTTTTTGGGCTCACCGATCATTTCGCCGGAAGCCTGAAGCAATTCGACGATTTTCGCCTTCGCGCTGAAAACGGTCTTACCAACGAGCTCGTCGTAGTGGGCGAGAGCTTGCTCACTAGTGATCGCTGCCGGTGCTTCAGCAATGATGCGACCGTCGGCGCCGATGATCGTGCGGTTCGGCAAATCAAGTTCACGCCACCACACAACGTCGGTCACGTCGCCAAACGTACAAATCATCGCGATACCCGAACCCTTGTCCTGCTGAGCCAAGTGGTGCGCGAGCACGGGTACCTCGACGCCAAACAGCGGGGTCGTCACGGTTGTGCCAAAAAACTCTTTGTAGCGCTCGTCATCGGGGTGAGCCACGAGAGCAACACACGCGGGCAACAACTCGGGGCGAGTCGTCTCGATCTCAATTGTGCCGCCGTCAGGCTTGTGGAAGCTCACGCGGTGATAGGCGGCTGGCTGCTCTTTGTCCTCGAGCTCGGCTTGAGCAACAGCAGTGCGGAACGTGATGTCCCACAGCGTAGGAGCCTCCGCCTGATACGCCTCACCACGCTCCACATTGCGCACAAAAGCGCGCTGAGCGGCACGCTGAGCGTCATCGCCGATGGTGCGGTAGGTCTGGCTCCAGTCGACGCTCAGTCCGAGCATCCGCCACAGGCTTTCAAACTGCTTTTCGTCTTCAGCGGTCAAACGCTCGCACAACTCGATGAAGTTTCGGCGAGAAATAGGAACCTGGTCTGCGGCCTTCGAGGACGCGTTGTCTCCGCCCTCGAGCGGCGGAGTGTAGCCAGAAACGTAGGGGAGCGACGGGTCGCAGCGCACACCGTAGTAGTTCTGCACACGACGCTCGGTTGGCAAACCATTGTCGTCCCAGCCCATCGGGTAAAAAATGTCTTTGCCACGCATGCGCTGATAGCGCGCGATCAGATCCATGTGGGTGTAGCTGAAAACGTGCCCGATGTGCAGGCTGCCCGACGCCGTCGGCGGGGGAGTGTCAATCGAAAAGACGTTCTCTTTAGTTGCACTATCGCGATCGAAGCTATACGTGCCTTGCGACTCCCAGGCCGGCCCCCACTTGGCTTCTAGGCCCTCGAGAGCTGGCTTTTCAGGAATTGTCGACATGGCACTACTCCGGTTCGATATGTGCGGCACCGTGTCGGTTGGTGAGGTGCCTAAGTGTTGCGTTGATTCTACCGAACTCTGAAGCGGATGCCGCGGGGTCGTGGTTCGGGCCTAGTTGCTTGGTCTCGTGCGGAAGCAGGGCAACTGCAGCGCCGCTCCGCCCATAGAGGCCCGCCACACCCGAGCCGCCCTGCAGTTGCCCTGCTTCCACCCGAGGTTCAACGAGCCACCACACCCCCGCCGCCCCACAGGAACTCCGCTTCCCCACGAAGGGAACCCGGCGGGGCGGAGTTAGGTTGTGGGCACCGCGTTTGTGGCGATCACTTTTTTGTAGTAGGTGGCGCTTCTTTTGAAGGTGCGCTTTTGAGTCTCGAAGTCGACCGCGACGATTCCCCAGCGCTGTTCGTAGCCTTCGGCCCACTCGAAGTTGTCGAGCAGCGACCACACGTAGTGGCCGATGAGAGGTACTCCGTCAGAGATGGCACGGCTCGCTTGAATGAAGTGGTCACGCAAAAACCTCACTCGGTAGGGGTCGTCGACCGTTACAGAAGACGACTCGTCGGGCATCCCGTTTTCGGTAATCACGAGCGGAATCGCCGGGTAGTCGTCGCGCAAGCGAGTGAGAAGATCGTAGAGGCCCTCGGGGTGCACCTGCTGCCAGTTTGCGTTTGAGGTGGGAAACATGCCGACCTGGTTTCCGCTGAAGTCAACGCCCGCGGCTCCGTAATACTGAACTCCCAGAAGGTCGCACGGGGTTGATGTAATCGCGAGGTCACCATCGAGCACGAGGGCTCTGAAATCCTTGACGTTGGCACCGAGCATGCCCCCTTGAGCCCCGATGGCATCCTTCGGATAACTTCCGAGGAGCACGGGGTCGAGGAAGAGTCGGTTTTCGGATGCGTCGACTCGAGCCGTGGCCTCAACCGACGTGTCACCCACAGGGTAGAGGGGGGTCAGGTTGAGGGCGATTCCGATGCGGCCTATCGCTCCAGATGCTCGGAAGCGTTGCACGGCCAAACCGTGACCGAGCAGTTGGTGATGCACGGCTGCGGCCGCAGCGTCATTGTCTGCAATTCCTGGGGCGTGCGAGCCCCAGCGGTGACCAACATATGCCGTGGTTTTTGGTTCGTTGATGGTGAACCAGTCGGCATCAACGTCGCCCAGCGCGTCAAACATGATTGATGCGTAGTCGGCGAATCTGTAGGCGGTGTCACGATTCGGCCACCCTCCGCGGTCCTGCAGCGCTTGGGGTAGGTCCCAGTGATACAGCGTGATTCCCGGGCGAATGCCGCGCTCGACAAGACCATCGACGAGTCTCCGGTAGAAGTCGATTCCTCGCTGGTTGACAGCCCCGCTCCCGGTGGGCTGAATTCGTGGCCATGCAATAGAGAACCTGTACGCACCGAGGCCAAGCTGCGACATGAGCTCGAGGTCGTCTTTCCAGAGGTTGTAGTGGTCGGCTCCCGGGTCACCGGTCGCTCCGCCCCGAATGCGACCGGGTTCTGCGGCAAACGTGTCCCAGATTGACGGCCCGCGGCCGTCCACCGAAGTCGATCCCTCTACCTGAAAGGCGGAGGTTGCCGCACCCCAGATGTAGTCGGTGGGAAACGGCATGGGGTTTGCCTGTGGCATCCATCCGTCGGGGACTGGCGCGGACGCCTGTGGGATCATCGCGCACGAACTGAGACCCGCGATCGTGAGGCCACCGATGAGGCCGAGACCGACGACGTGGCGGCGGGTGATGCCTGTGTCGTGTGGCGAGGCAGGAGCGGTCTCGTGGGCGATGGAGTCTTCAGAAGGGACGGTCATTGTCTCCCTCTCGGAGTTCATCGGTGAAGGTGGGAGCGCTCCCACGGGCGTGAGTACACTATCAGGGCACCCCGTATTCTTGACAGAGTGCCCGGTGCGCAGTGCGAAAATTTTACGAGGAGCGAGTGAATGGTTGTCACGCCGGGTCGGCCGCGCGCCGCTTCGCCCCAATTGCTTGAGGATGCCGCAACCGAGCTTTTCATCGAGAACGGCTACGCGGCGACCACGGTCGATGCCATCGCCCAACGGGCCGGCGTCAGCCGGAACACCTTTTTCAACTACTTCGGCGCGAAAAGCGATGTTTTGTGGTTTGGCGCAGATCAGGCAATTCATGCACTCAAAGCCGAATGCGCAAAGGGCTCCGCAGCTGACAACCCCCTCCAGTGCGCGCGCAACTCGACTCTCGCCGTTGCGCGATTGATTGGTGACGATCGTGTCCCGCTCGCCCTCACACAACTCGACGTTATGGGCGCGAAGGACGAGATCGAGCAATCGGGAATGGCGAGAGTCGGTCGACTCGCGGAGGTCTACAGGCAGTGCCTCGTTGGAGCGCAGCCCGCGGCAAATGCCACTGCCCGAATCGCCGTCGCATCCTCAACTCTCGCGGCATGCGCTGCCGCCGCTTGGGCTTCGTGGGCGAGGGCTGGAACCAGTAGGGCTCCGCTCGTAGATTTTGTTGACGAAGCCTTCGCCACAGTTTTTGCCGGTTTTGAGTCAGCAAAGCTGTAAGGACCTCGAGCCCAACACACGAGTTTTTGTACTCAGTCTATTTATGTACAATTGACCGAGTCCCCTCACAGAGTCCCGCAACTGCAACAACAGCTCCACAGCACCACGAGCGCCATCCCCACCTCGACAATTCATTCCCGAAAGTGATCAGTATGACAATCGCCACGGCAAAAATTTCTCAGCGCTCGGCGATCATCGCCGCGCTCGTCACGGCGGCTCTCGTCACGACGGGTTGTGCAACGAGCGCCGATGCCCCGACCCAAGAACTCACGGTTGCTATCGAGGGGGCGAACCTCGCCTCTGGCCACATGGATCCGCATTCGAGCCAGCTCGACGTCAGTGCCATGGTCATGAGAAATGTGCTCGACTCGCTCGTAGCGCAAGACCTGAATGGCGAGTTCGTGCCATGGCTCGCGAAATCGTGGGAAATTTCCGACGATGAGCTCACATACACGTTCTTCTTGCGCGACGACGTCAGCTTCCAGGATGGTGAACCTTTCAACGCCGAGGCAGTCAAGGCCAACTTTGACCACGTCACGGCACCTGAGACGGTGTCGGCTCAAGCCGCGAGCATGATCGGCTACTCTGCTGACGGTGGTTCCTACATCGGCACCGAGGTCATTGACGAATACACAGTGCAAATGACTTTCTCCACGCCCTACGCTCCGTTTTTGCAAGCGGTGAGCACCGCGTCCCTAGGGTTCTATTCCCCGAAGGTTCTCGCCGAGAAGGCCGACCAGCTCAAGACCGGTGGCCCCGGCATTACCGTTGGAACCGGCCCATTCGTGCTCTCCGAATACACGCCAGACCAGGAGCTGGTGTTCACCGCAAACCCTGACTACCAGTGGGCGCCGGCAAACGCCGACCACTCTGGCCCGAGTGAGCTCGAGACGCTCACCGTCACGATAGTTCCAGAAGCAGCGGTTAGAACGGGTGCTCTCACGAGTGGGGAAGCGCAGGTCGCTACAGACATCAGTCCGAGCACAGTCAGCCAGTTTGGCGACGACATCTCCGTCAACTCGATTGAACTACCCGGATTGCCCTACTCTCTGTTCCTCAACGAAAAGTACGGCGTCTTTAGCGATGAGAAGGTGCGTGAAGCATTTTCGGTTGGTTTCGATCTTGACGCTGCGATCGACTCGGTCTTTTTCGGGCAATACACGAGGGCGTGGAGCATCCTTGGCCCGACGTCACCCAACTCCTACGACGCAAGCCTCGAAGGCTCGTGGCCGTTTGACGCCGATAAAGCAAACACCCTCCTCGATGAAGCAGGCTGGACGGGCCGCGACAGCGACGGCTACCGCACCAAAGATGGCGAGAGGCTGAGTGCGCGTTGGATCGCCTGGACCCCCATCGCCGATGACCACGCGGCACTGGCTGACGTCATCCAATCCGACCTCAAAAAGATCGGCTTCGAAATCGTGCGCGAGCCTTTGGAGCCCGCCGCTTACAACGAGCAATACGGCCCCAAGACTTTCGATATCACCGACTGGAACTTCCCGGCCGTAGACGCCGACATTCTGCGCAACCACTTGCACAGCGCTGGATTCCAGAATGCGTCTCAAGTCGCGGATCCCACGGTTGACGCTGTGCTCGAAGATGCAGTAGCAACGAGCAATCTCGCCGAGCGCGCTGCGAAATACCAGGAGCTCCAGCAGTGGAATGCCACGCACAATGCGATTGTGCCGATCTACGTTCCGTCTCTCATTACCGCGGAGAGCTCTACGGTATCTGGACTGACATTCGATCTGTACGGTCGTCCGTTGTTCTACGGCGCGTCCATTAGTTTGGGCGAGTGACCTTTAGTCGAAATTCCCGCCGAGTGCGCGCAGTGGCTGTCAGCCTTGCGCGCCAACTCGGCGGGATTTTGCTTGTCGTGTGGGGAGCTGCGACCGCCGGGTTTATTGCTCTCAAATCCATTCCGGGTGACCCCGTCGACATCATGCTCGGCGTGCAATCAAACGTCAGCGATGACGTCAAAAATAAGTTGCGCACAGAGTGGGGGCTCGACGAGCCTCCACTCGTGCAGTACGCGCTCTACATAGGCAGGCTCGCGACGGGAGACCTCGGCACCTCCTACCAATTGCGGCAACCCGTCATCGACGTCATCGGTGAGCAGCTGGGCTCGACGCTTGCACTCACAGGGCTCGCGATAGTTTTTGCCCTCGTCTTCACAGCTGTAGGGGCACTCCTGTTTCGCGGACGAGTAACGACACGCGTCGCATCAACGCTCGAACTCATAGTTGTCTCGGCGCCGACATTCTGGACCTCGCTGCTATTGCTCGCTATGTTCACGCTCTGGCTCGGCTGGTTCCCACTCGCAGCATCTCGCGGACTCCCTGCGCTCGTTCTGCCCGCTCTCGCCCTCGCGTTGCCCGTCGCTGGAGTGCTTAGCCAATTACTCAGGCAAGGGTTGGATGCCGCCGAGCGCGAGCCTTTTGCCTTGACAGCCCGCGCGCGCGGAATCGGCCGGACCAGACTGCTCACCCACCACACCGTGCGGCATGCATCGGCAGACACCATTACGCTCGCGGGCTACATTGTTGGCAGTCTGCTCGGTGGCGCGGTGCTCGTGGAAACAGTTTTTGCTCGGCCCGGAATCGGCAGGGTCACTTTGCGCGCCATCATCGATCGCGATTTGCCCGTCGTGCTGGGAATCATCGTTTTCACAGCGCTCGTGTTCGCCGTCATTGCGGTTGTCGTTGATGGTGTGTCGGCGCGCATCGATCCGCGGCTACGCGCAGTAAATGGTGTGTCGTGAGTCTCGTAGTTTCGCGACGCGCTGTGAGTGCGGCTGGCCGGCCGAGCGTTGTGGGGGTTGCGGTCGCGTCCTTGTACCTTTTTGGTGTGATCGTCGCCGCAATTTTTCCTAGTATTCTCGCTCCATTTGACCCTCTCGATGCCGACTCTTCTCGGTCGCTCCTCGCCCCGGGGGCTGAGCACTTTTTTGGCACCGACTTGGCTGGCCGAGACGTGTTTTCTCGAGTGGTCTATGGAGCGAGTTATTCGGTGCTTGTCGGGTTTGGTGCCCCGGCCTTTGCCGTTTTTGGGGGCTGGCCATTGGTGCGGCCTCGAGTATTGCCCCACGGATCGTTGATGGCGCCGTGTCTCGAGTGTTGTCGATCACCATGGCGTTTCCCGAATTTCTTCTTGCTCTGCTTGTGATCGGTATCGCGGGCCCCGGGCCGGCATCCGTGGTTCTTGCGATCGCTATTGCAGCGACCCCGGTATACGCGAGAGTGGCGCGAAGTA
>Ga0070753_1001021_pt1 | contig 16021 bp, 16 predicted proteins | sample VirMetDEL_Aug_31_FD_77441 | JGI IMG/M metagenome (GOLD analysis project Ga0070753, IMG submission 77441) | Aqueous microbial communities from the Delaware River and Bay under freshwater to marine salinity gradient to study organic matter... | ecosystem: Environmental > Aquatic > Marine > Coastal... | reverse complement strand
CACAGATAAACTTTATCCAAGCATCAAGTTTGTTTGAGAGAACAATCGGGAATCAACAGAGATCAACAGCTTTGCAATTTGGGATGAATGCTGAAAGCTATGCGAGGGCTAATCGTCAGGCGGAGCAGGCTGAAAGTAGATTCCAAGACACTTGGGCAAGTTTGCTTGCCGGACAGGATAGAGTAGATGTCAAAGCACGGTCGTTAAAGGGTGTTGGCGTTGATCCCAGTAGTGCGGATTACAACAACAAAGTCGTAGATGTATACAATCAAGCTTTTGCTCCGGCGATACGACAGGCTCTGGACTATGTGTTAGATGAAGCAACAGCCGAAACTGGTGGTGTAGTTACTATCACCGACCCTTTTGGTGTGGAGAGAGAAGTTGAGCTAACAATAGATAACCTTAATATAGCGGACATATCAGACGATCAGATAAGAAAAGCAGCTGACGCCTTTGTTCTTAATGAAAGTGATGACTATAACAAGTTTAAAGCCGCGATGGAACGTGATTACGGACGGTCAATTATTATAGATGATGAAGCAGTTAAAGAGCGTTTTATTAGTCTTGTTACTCGATCAAGAGATCATCTGGCTAAAACTGATTTTGATAATCTTTTGGATGCTATTAATAGTACAGAGCTAGACAAGGGCAACAAGCAGAAGTCAAGGGAACTTGTATATAATGTTTGGAGCGACTTTGACGGTATTAGCACTACATGGTGGAAGGACTTAGGACCAGAGCAACGCCAATCTGTAATGGCTATGTTAGGATTCGCAACTGCCGGAGGTGGACAACAGCAGGATGGGGGACTATGGTCAGTTGTGGGAGACATAGTTGGAATGGCGTACGGAGCGTATCAAGGGTATCAAACAGCTAAGAATGTCACAGGAGGAAAGGTATAATGAGCTTTATTGAGAAGCTAGCCGCAGGTGTCTCAGGCTTTAGTCGCGGTATTCAAGCAGGACAGCAGCTTGGGTATCAGATAGGCGGTGGACCGCAAGCAGAGCAACAGCGTGAGCGTAGGACGCAAAGGCGCAGAGAGATACAACAGTTGTACGGCACTAGTCCTGTTGAGGCTATAAAAGCCGCAGAACAAGAAGGATTTGCTGGTTTGGCATCGGCTTACAGGTCTGACCAACAAAGACAAGCTGGTGTAATGAGAGCAGGCATAACAACACCGCAAGCACTAGGAACGGGTGGTGTAGGTGATTTTTCTCCGGAAAGCTTGGAAGCGCGTAGAGAAAGTTTGGTGGCGGCTCAGACTGGCTTAGGTGAACTTTCGGCAGCGTACGGACCAACAATGCCACAAGCGGAACGTGAACAGCTAACACAACAAGAGCGAGAACTGCAAGAAAGAATTAACATTGTAAACAACTACACACAGGCAATATCAAACCTTCAGCAGGTTACTGACTTTCCGAGTTATGAGGTGCAAGCGCTGGCGTTAGAAGAGAGTCTAAAAGATATTGATCCAGAAGTAGCGGCCGGTGTTATGCGTAACTTTCGTCGGCAATTTGATGACAAAGCTCGATTAGAAATAAATGACTTGATGTCTAGTGGAGCTATAATACCAGCAGATACTTATATTCCATCAAAATATTTGCCTGTCGTAACAGCTTATACAACAGAACAAGATAGGGGATTAGCGCGTAATCAGTTAGGAGCATTAGCTAACCTGAACCAAGCTGCAAGTCTTTTTAATGATCCAGCTAAAATGGAAACTTTTGTTCGTGAGCGCGGCGATGGATTAGGGCTGTCGCGTGAGACTGTAGACTCTATAGTTAATGTGAATACAAGATCAATAGCTGCACGCAAAAACAAAGACTTGTACGATATTATAAGTGATCTTAATAGAATAATAGAGAGTGAAAGACGAGAATTTTTTACAAGTTTTACTAGGCCGGAAGGGTTTAGTCGCATAGCTCAAAGTTTTGGTGTTCCCCTTGAATTGACCGGAGGAGATAAAGAATACCAAGAACCGACAGCTGAAAGTGTCATCCGATTAGCTAATGCGATACTAGATAAAGAAGCAGGATTTACTCAAACTACCGCCATAACCGATAGCGTGACACCAGTTAGCTCAGCGTCAGATCTTGAAGTTTTACTTTCTACACTGAATAAAGCTAGACAAGATAAAGCTCCGCAATACGAAGAATTTAAATCGTCAGTTCAAGCAAGACTAGAAGAATTGGAAGCACAGGGAAATTTAACAGAGGAAGAGAAAAAGACAATACGAACAATAATGACTACACATGGATTAAATGTGGAAACTGTTCCGGGCATTTTTCCGGCTACAGCTGCGGGGAATGCAGCACAATCCGCCGTTCTTGGTGGAAATATGGTAGGAGGTTTTGGCAATCTATTTGGGGGACTTTTTAGTAATTCTAAACAAAATTTACCTAAACCAAGACAAATGAGCTTATCCCCGCCGCCAGATGAGGATAAACGAGTAGCTACCGGAAGGCCCAACTAGGTAACAAATTGTTACAAAGGAGATGATATGAACGGGCGGTTTGATGATATATACAAAAAGTTTAATGTCAATGCTGGGGACACGTTAGGAGAAGAAACTCGTAATGCTACCGGTTTTCGCACTGAAAGCAGGTTCAGTGACATATATAAACAAATTGGAATAACTCCCACCACTGAGCTTGAGATAGAAGAAACACCAGTAGTAGACACTTTAAAGACTTCAACAGGCGTTCCTTTAATGCGCCCCTCTATTGCTGTGATGGGTCAAACCGGAACACCGACAAAGCTGGAAACAACAAGAGCGCAGAATATAGCAGAACTTCAAGCAATAACAGAAGTCAACAGAGGAATCATACGCGCTAAGATGTTAGGCAAAGAAGACGAGTTGCAAGACTATCTTAAAAAAGCTGGGCGCACAGACGGCCTGTCGGAGATTGATTATTACGGTGAGAACGCGTTGAACATAGTTTTTGACGCCCTGTCAGCGGGTAATTATGCCAGCGCCGCATTTGTTGATGAGTTATTAAACTCTGGAAGTACGTCAGCTGCATTCAGACGGGCAGCTAGAGACTTCGGAAATGCCATAGGTGTAGACGATGAGAAGGCGCAGAAGTTAACTTTCAACGATGTATTTAACAATCAAGGTTATGACTTCTTTGGTAGCTCTGTAGCTGCCTTTGCTCTTGATCTTGTTTTAGACCCAACTAATTTAATCCCCGGAACGGCTATTGCAAAAGCAGTAGGTAAAGGAGGAAGAGCCGCAGTCAAGGCTGCAGGACCCGCAGGTGAAGTCTTTAACAAAGCCTTTCGTTACGGTGCAAGTTTTGAAGACCTGAAGAAACAGGGGGTAGATATACTGGCTGATACGGGAATAGCTGAAGCTGGAATAAAGAAAGAGCAGCAAGAAGTGATCCAGAGAGTAGATCGTATAACAGCTAATATGAATCCCGCTGAACGGCTCTTGTTCGGTCTTTACATGGATCAGCCAGAGCGTTTAGTTAATGAAGCTAAGCGAATGGCAAAGCAGGGAATAATAGCAGAAGACAGAGCTAAAGTTGTAGAAGAAACTGCCAAGACAATAAAAGATTATACAGACGAGATGTTTAAGCGTGAACGCAAGTGGGGGCTGATTGATGACGCTGTTTACAGAGACAACTATATTTATGGTATAGAAGCAGTAGATCCTTCCACAGGTAGAGCGTTTGATGATTTCATGTTCAAGCGGGGTAATACTCTAAGTATGCCCGGCCCGAAAGAGAAAGCTCCATTCGCGCAGAGAAGAAGGACAAAAAATCAAGAGGAAAGAGTTAAATTAATACTTGATGGAAAGATTGGAGCAAAGTCTACAGAGCTTGACATAGCTAATATACTTCTCAAGCGTGGGTTTGATCATACTAGATTTATTGCAAGTAAAAAGTTTACAGATGGAATATTAAATAGTACAGCAAAAACAGCTGATGGTGTTCCAGTAAGCACTAGAATAGATCCTAAGATAGCTCGTAATGATGCTAAGCTTAAAGCAGAGAAAGAAAGAATACAAGCTGAGAATCCAAACATGGCAGTCTTTGAAGTTAAAAGAAAAGTCAAAGACAAAGATGGGGATGTCCTTAATGTTGTGGACAGTGCGTATATAATGCCAAAAGAAGTTGTGGATCATATGACCAGAACTGATGCGGCATTTAAAGGCACAGAAGAGATGACTAAGCTGCACAGAGTATATAATGATCTAATGAATGTCTGGCGTGGGTGGACTACTTTTAGTCCGGGTTATCACTTTAGAAATTATTTAGGAATGCTCGGAACGAACTGGATTCGTGGTGTGGGCGCAAAAGAGGTTGATCTTAGTAAGCTTGGATTAGGCGACGCAGTTAATTTTAAACTTCCGGTAGGAACGGGGTTCGCTAAGCGGCACCTACAGGCAATGAAGGCGCAAGTAGCCACAGATGGAGCGGGTAGACTTCCAATGTGGATGGCTAAAGGCGCTAATGCTATGGCAAAAAGTGCTGGGTATAAAAACTTTGCTGATGTTCCAATGGATATAGTTGTTGACGGTAAAAAACTTACAGCTAAAGAATTAGCAGAATTAGCTGAGCGTTACGATGTTCCACAAATGATTGGACACATGGGGCCGACAGGTGAAAATATAAATCACTTCATCTGGCGTGACATGACTCCGACTATTGGAATAGATGAGTCAAAGTTAGACAACATTGATCCACTTCTGCGTGACGCTATGCAGATATACGGAAACAAGAAAAAGTCAATCGCTCAAAGAGCGGGAGAATTAGTAGGAGGAAATAGTCCTCTTCTTCAACTAAACCGTGCTGCCGCAACAATTCCAGAAAACAACGGTAGGATGGCTCTGTTTATAGACCGTTTAGTTAAGGGGGATAGCCCAGCTGAAGCCGCCTTAGAAACAAAAAAGTGGCACTTTGATTATAGGCTCCTCACGCCTTTTGAGAAAAAGTGGATGGCCGGTATTATCCCATTTTATGCGTGGAGTAGATTTGCAGTTCCTCGAATGTTCATGGCGGCGCTTGAAGATCCCGGACGCTTAGCTAAAGTACCAAAAGCACAAAGAGCAATAGAACAAGAAGCGATAGAAAAAACGGGATATGACTACGAGACGCCCGACTATTACGACGAGTTGCAAGCTGTTCAGTTGCCTTTTATGGACAAGGATGGGTATCCGGTGTACGCAAGTCTTGATATGCCGTGGATGGAACTACAGAGACTTAACAGCAAGGATGTGTTATCTGGGCTTAACCCGCTAATTAAAATTCCGTTTGAATTGGCAGGTGGCCAGAAGTTCTTTACGGACACTCCGATTGAACGATTTAGAGGTGAGGAAGATCCGGTTGTTGAACTGTTTCCCGGAACTGGCATACCTATAGGGAAAGGAACTAGAAACGTAATAGGAAATATAGCACCAGCTTATGAGCGTTTCTTTCTGCGGCCACAGGAGATGTACGACAGAGATCAAACAATGTATTCGCTTATAAAAGAGTTGGGTGTAAATGCTCGACCTCTGGACGTGAGAAGAACTATGCGCGGAAAAACTTTTGAAAACAGGAAACTAATTCGAGAGTTCTTCCAACGCATAGAACAAGAAAACGATTAAAATTCTTCCAGTCTCATATTGATTCTATTCGCAATAGCCCTTTGCACTCCCAATGGACGGGTGGTGCAGAGGGTTATTATTAAGTCTACAAAATCTACATCTTCCATGTCAGGCAGTAAGCTGAGAGAATAACGGAAAGCCTCTTCCCTCCCTATGTGAGTTATCTTAATTAGGGGATCATCTCCAAGTGTTTTCTCTACCCAACAGTCATCTGACATCTCTTTGATCCACTTCCGCATCTCCTTAACTACGGGCGTTTTGCCTACTAGTCTTATGGGGTCACAGAAGTCATTGATGTGATACAGAACGAGGAGTAGGTGTTCCTTAGTTTTTACCTCTTTAATGTGCATTGTGTCCTCTGGTTTGCATTGTGGTGCGTTTGAAGGGGTAAGGGTATGTATTGACTAGTCCACATTTAGTCGGACGTTAGAAGGGCATTACAGGACGTTTTAGGGCGATGCCCATTTGTTCACCTCCGGACTCCATATCAAAAAGATACAAAGCCCTAACCTATCCAAGTAAGCTTCTGATTGACAAGATCATAGCGGACCTTGCCCTGCTGTTGTAACGATTGTATTGACTCCATAAGTTGCGTTGCACTTGCATCATCTGCGAGCATCTGAGCAACAGTTGATATGGCAACAGACTTGTGTTGGCGCACGAGCGTAGACAGACGAGATTGAACTGCTGCCAAAGGATTCGCCCCGACACCGGAAAAGACTTGCGGCATGTCTATCTCAGCCTCATGCAGAAAAGAAATAGCTCTCTCTATGTCTTCTAGCTCAAGTATCTTAGAAGAAGAACGGCTAGCAGAACAAAGCATGGACAGTTTAAAAAGGTGAGTGGGACGACGCTGAACGTAGTAGTCCAGACGAGGATCCACAAAGACTTGCTTGCTCTCACTCTCCGCGTACCAATCATAGTATCTTTCCTCATACTCTTGTGAGGGTGTGAACTCTCCGACTATGTTCCGTATCTCAGCTAGATCATGTGCAAGTATTTCTCCAAGTCTGATCTGCTCATCTGAGAGGCTTGGCTTGAGGACAGTCTTTCCTTTCTTCTCTTCGTAGATAAATACAACACGGCTAGTAAAGCCAGACCCAACAGCGTCTTCTGGTAGCGAGGCGCGGAGCTGCCCCGGAGTTGTTGCTCCCAAAAGGTGTACCCAAACATTTGGAACTTCTTCCTTTCCCCTAGCGTGGGTGTCATAGATGTAGCGATTTTCACAGTCATACCACTTGCATAGCATGGAAAGCATTTCTCTTGATCCATACCCGAGAAAGACCGTCAGCTCACTGCTGTGGATTGTCATACTTGAGTGGTGTATCATATTGCCTGTCTCAGTCTGATCCACAGCGGCACTCTCTTGAAGGCTCTTGATTAGCTTCTGACGACTACTTTCATCGGACGCAGCCGGTATTCCGAGCGCATCAAGAAAGCTCTTGCCGACACGCATAGCCGTTCCTTTACGTGCAGCAGGTGGGCCAACAAGAACAATGAACATATTCGGATAGAAGACTTCCGTCCCCCAATTAAGAACGCATTTCCGCTCCATCACACTGGCAAGAGTAGACAAAGCAACCCAACGCCGGAATCCTACCGGTGGCTCTGTGTTCTCCGTGAACTCCATGTATCCATCAACCCAATCATGCAGCGTTCTTTTCGACATACGCCTCTAGCTCCTTTGCCAGTGATTCAGGAGTTTGCCCGTCGACTTTGCTAGCTTTCCATTCAATCATTGTTTTCTTGTTGAACGTGAATCCCATCTCAGTGTCCACAGGTATCGAGAATGTTTTGCCGCGCCACTCTAGTTCATGTTCTAAGCTTTTCTTTACCTTGCCGATTATTTCTACTATCCGGTGTGTGCCTACCTCTAGTGGTATTTGATATCGAATACTGTCATGGATGGTGTTTAGGAACTGTACCTCGGGAAACAAGTCTTGGCGTTCGTAGAGAAAGCAGACTCCATAGGTGTTCATCAGCTCGGCAATGGTAGACTGTGGTATGTAGGAATAGGCGACTTTGAATAGATCATGCCCCCAGCGATCTAAGAACGTCCGCTTACGATTGAAACAATTTATCAGCGTTTTGTTGTTTCTACTTAGCTCCTCACGCACGGTAGCATGCCACTCTCTTACACCCTTATAGATGTGGTGGTATCGCTCGACAATGTGCTTAGCTTCCTTCTCAGTTATCTGATAGTAGAGAGCGAAGCTCCTGTAGCCGAGGTCATAGTTGAGTCCGTGATTAGCCCTCTTTCCCCAGTCCCTTTGATCCTTAGTGATGTCTTCCGGTGGGACTTCGTAGATCATGCTAGCTGTTTGCGTGTGTATATCTATGCCTTCTTCAAAGGCTTTCATCATCTTATGTTCCCCACTGACAAACGCCACCACTCTATTCTCCGCCTGTCCCAAGTCTTGGTTGACAAGTATGTGACCGGGATCAGCCATCATGAGAGCGTTCATCTGCCACGGCTGATTTTGCAGGTTAGCCCCAGTTCCTCGTATGGTCTTAGAAGAGCTGATGCGTCCTTGTGCCGTTCCCACGGGATTGAACGAGCAGCGCAAACGATTGTCGGGATCGAGCTTCATCTCATAGTACGTTCCCTGCATCTTACGCTCTTTGCGTAGTTCCAGTATTATATCTGCTTCTTTCAATCCCTTAGCACTCATACGCTTGAGCGCCTTGTCGTCCACCGTGATGTTGCCGTTCTTAGTGTAAGCTCTCTGCTTCTTCTCTATGTAGAAGTACTCTTTTAGCTGCTTAGGGCTATTCGGATTCAGTTCTCTACCAGCTACCTCATTCAGCTCGGCTTGCAGTCTATCTATGTTCTTGGCGCACTGCTTAGACTCTGCCGCCATAGCCTCAATATCCATCTGTATGCCTTTGTTCCCAGCGTAGACGAGTGGATGCAGGAGGGCCTTCTGTGTTAGGTAAGCTTGGTAGTTACCCTGTCTCTTTAGTTCTTCTTCCTGACTGGGAAATATCTCCATGAGAACAGCGGCATCCATTGCATTGTAGCGTCGGAAGATCTCTTCACTGCCGAAGGGATTCTTGAACCATTCCTTGCCGTCATCCTTATAGTAAGGCTCTCCCTCACAATATTGAGCGACGAGAAAGTCCAGCCCCTTTGGGAAGTCTGGATAGAGGATACCGGCTGCAATCATGGTATCTTGAAGCGGTGTGCCCACAATATTATATTTAGAATAAAGAAAGGTAGCGTCGAAGGATAAGTTCTGGCCTATCTTCTCAACGCTGTTGTCCTGCATAAGATCAGCAACAAGACACATTATGTGAGCCTCTTGATCCGGAGACCAGTAGTCTTCTAGCCCATTCACAAAAGGAATGCACATAGCAAAGTCGGGCTCGGATGCTATAGCGAGGTGGCTCAGCTCCATGCCCTTTACTTCTATATCATACGCAATTCTTGAGAGTGTCCTGCACCGAGCGATAAAGTCCTCGACATCACTCATACTCGGATTAAGCACTAGGTTCCGGTTGAGGAGTTGTATGTCCGGTGACTCTGATTCTTTACGCACGCGAGTAAAGTCATTCACAATATAGTAACGAAATAGGAACTCCCGAAGAGCCGCGCTCGGATGGATTGCGGGTATGACTTTACGTCCGGGGAGCAAAGTGCTCTCAAGAATAGACCCCCGTTGTTTAGTTACATTAGTCTTTCCGGTTAAGGCATATAGTGGAACATTGCCCAACGCCACAATTACGTTAGCCTTGCTGTTTGCAAGCCTCTGCCTTAAGCTTTCCTTGCTTTCGTGATACTCAGGGCTTTCCCTAGTCTTGTTGTCTTGGACTCTAAGGAACGGAGTAACGTCACTACGCGGTGGACGGAACTGAAATACATTGTCAAAGTAACACTGAGAACGATTGATCCCTGCGTGTTGTAGCAACTCAGTTAGAAGCTGCCCCGCCTTGCCGACGAAAGCGCCCCCACAGCGCTCCTCTTCAGCTCCCGGTGCCTCTCCTACAAAAGCGATCTTCTCATGGGGACTTCCCGCTGTGTACAAAGCATTCATAACATCTCTCCCCTTTTAACTTTTTCCCCTACCTTCTTATACTCTTCTCGCGCCTCCTCCAAGAACTGCGCCCACGTTTGCCCCGTCCGCGTAAATGAACGGGCAGTAAGTCCGGAGAACGCCATAGAGCAAGACGCGCATACATACAAGTCTGCGTTTATAGCTGACGTCATTTTGGTGTCACACTTAGGGCACTTCATGCTGAGTAACTTTTGTATTTGCCCGGCTCACCTGCCATAACACGAGCGATGAAAGAGTTTTTATATTCCTCACTGAGGTCAAAGCCAAAGCAAGTAGACCCACGGTTTGACGCGGCCAGAAGTGTATTGCCTGAGCCGAGGAACGGAACCATTACGTGACCGCCCGGCTGACAGAACGTCTTTATGACTTCTTCTATCATCTCTATAGGTCTCTCTGTCGGGTGGACTTTGGCCTCCGGTGACAAAGACTTGAAAGAGAAAGAGTTTGTACGCCCCGGCTGTTTTATTATTCCGCTCGGGTCTTTGCGAGCATAGATGAAAGGCTCAAAGACAGAACCTAAGCGCATCTCCGGATTTCTAGTCTGACCCTGATGCCCGACTTTATGCCACATAGCAGGGATGTGGCAGGGAGAAAAGCCAGCTTCCTCCATCGAAGAAATGATGGCATGATACCATTGAAAGCCATGCCAACAAACAATCCAAGAGCCGGGAGTCATCACACGAAAGCACTCTACGAAAAGACGATCAAGAAAGTCTTGGTAGTCCTCAGTGGCAATCTCATTATAGTTCTCAATTCCCGGACTTGTGTTCCGGTCAGCGCCCCTCTTTATCTTAGTCAAGTCAATGGCGTAGGGAGGATCGACTTCCACAAAAGACACAGCTCGGTCTGGAACATCTTTTACACCTTCAAAGAAATCTGTCACGATGTATCCATTTGACAAGCTTCTCTTCAAAGACGCAGCTCTGTCTGAAGCCAGATCCTTCTCCAGATTATCAACAACAAGCTTTTCTTGCTTTTGTCTTTCAATTTTCTTGAGTGTCCGGAGAGCTTCACTCTTGTTCTTTGCCTTAGACAGTTCTTCCGCGTGTTCCTCAAGACCGCGTGCTAAGGTCAGGTCACGGCTTATGGTCATGGGACTGGTGCCGAGCATCTTAGCTGTATCGCGCATCGAGTGTCCCGGTCCAGATCCGTGGGCCTTTCCGTGTTTCTCTTCTTGCAGCTTTTGAATGGCATCCCTCAGAGACACTTCCTCTTTCCAATCAAAGTCATCTCTGCTGACATTCTCCATCAGCTCGATTTCTTTCTGATCAAGGTCAGTCAGTGTGGCAGGATATACTCGGCAAGGAATGGTCGGCTTGTCTGTTAGCACAAACGCAGAAAAGCGGCGACCACCAGCTAATAGGCGATACTTTCCGCTTGTCAGACGCATGACAGCTATGGGCTGTATTATTCCCTTTTGTTCTATGTCCTTAGCAAGTACATCCAGATCCTTGTAGTTTTCCCGTGCACGATCCTTAAACTCTATATCAGCAATGGGAAGGTTTAGCAGTTCTATTTCACTCATTTCTTTGTCCCCTGTAGCATAGCAAGTAACTCGTGTAGCTGTTCATTATTTAACGCTTCAAGCTGCTTATTCACCTTTTTCTTCTTGGGCTTAGGCTTAGTCCGCTCCCTCCTTCTGTGGCGAACTTGGACTATCAAGTCTATCCTCTCCTTCTCCGTTAGAGCTTGCAGACTTTTTTGCTCGCTGATTAAATCCATCATCAATTCCTTTGGTTGCCATAGATAAGAAGTCTAGCTGCCTGTCTATTAGCTTGTGCATTACTGCTTGTGGGTCTTTCTCCAGCTGCTCCACAAAGCCCTGTATGAGGGCACGGTAAGTGTACTTCCGCATCCCGTGGGGGATGTAGCGCACTAGGACTTCATGCTGTTCGTCGGGTATATCGAATGTTAGTCTCATAGTTTTCCCCAAGAAAAAGGGAGAGGGACAAAGCCCCTCTCCCAATCTCTTCAGCTGTTAGTGATTAACGCTTGGTGATGAATCTGCGAACGCTGTTCTGCATCTCGCCATTCAAGCCCGTGTCTTCAGCAATGATGACCCAGCCCTCAAGACCGAGCATGTCCTCAGTCGTGATGCCACCATTAGTGTCAATTCCGAAGCAGTCACAGAAGGTCTTGAAACGGTTGACCTGCTTGACGTAGCGCTTGGGATCTTCTTCCTTGACTCCCGGTGAGGGAATGGGAAGCCACACACGAATGTCATCTACGAGGGGGTCACTAGGAACATCGAATACGAGCGCGAGATTGAAGCGAGTAGGATCATTCTTATTGGGGGTTTCCTCTGCGCGAGCGATCCGTACCATAACTTCTTCGCCATCTTTCAGCGTCTTCAGTTCTTCAGCGTCATTCAAGTTTACGTCTAAGATGCCCATTTGGGTTCTCCTTAGTTAGTTTGTTTGATAACAGCGTTTGTGTCTGATAACAGACTTTGTATAAAAATGATACATAGTCAGGGTTCCTAAGCCTGAATAGAGTAAAGGATCGTGGTCGGGAGGAGCTGAGCTATTCCCCCGAATGCCCATGAATTGACTTCCCGTGTCGACTCCACTCTCTGCGAGAAATCAAAACTCCCCCCGCCACCTAAAACAGTTTGTCTTTATCTTCTGCGTTTCTTCCTGCCTTCTTAAGCAGGGCGCGGATATTAGTCTCTTCGTGTTGTTGGAACTTGCTCCCACCCATCCTAGTTTCAGCTTTGTAGTACCCGTCGTTCTTAGTCAAGAGGGAGTGTGCCACACCGCCACTGGAGTTCTTAACCATGCTGACGTACTTCTCATCAAAGACAAGGGGGACTTTCTCACTTAGCTTACCGGCAAGAAGAAGGCCAGTTTCCACCTTACCTGAGACTTCATCTTTCAGTAGTCCGATGTGGCCGGTTACTAAAGTGTGACAAGAGTATCCCATGAGAACACCAAGCCAGTCCACTGCCGTCATCTGTTGGACGAGGTAGTCTTGCAGCTCAGGGTTCCCACCCTTGCGAGTCTTGCCCCGTGTCCCCCTTCTGAGGATCTCATACATCATGGAGTCTGCCCACTTGGTAGCACTGTCCAGAACGTAGGTACCGATGGCATCGAAGAGCCCATCACGAGCTCTTCCCTCCATCTCTTTCTCCCACTCGTTAAATGCGAACGGGTCTTTCCACGAGTCAGTCTCCCACCTGTTGTCTACAATGATGTCCCCAGCTTCTATGCCCGGCTGAAGAGCTGCGGTCTTTGTGCCTCCGGGGTCGAAGGAGTCAATGAAGACTGGCGTGGGGCAGGTGCTAGCTAGCTGTGTCTTCCCTGTCCCAAAGTCACCATAGACGAGGAAGTTAGAATACTGGCTTTGGCTCTCCGAGTACTTCTTTCTGGTAGCCTCAGCTCTCTCTTTGATCTTAAGGAACTTATCTTCTTGCATCTTATTCTCCTTATAGTTCAACAACTGTTCGTACGGTGTCAGCCGCTCGGGGGTCCCAATGGTCAACCATCATACCGATTGGTGGCTCGTCCGCGTGTTGGAGTGGGTTGTTCCACGTTGTACAATAGTCAAGGAATGGACACTGCCCGTAGTCAGTACACGCCTCGGTGTTACGATTGAAGGCTCTCATAACGGAGTCTTCAGGAGTCGCTTCGGACAGACGGTCATAGTCCCGTTGGACATTATCGAACAAGTCCTCGGCCTCGACAATCCAGCCTTCCATAGATTGAAGCGTCCGCCTGCATGGGATACGACGGAACTCATTGTCGCGTGACCCCTCACGCTTGGGAGGATTGGAAAAGAAAGCTGCATTGATGATAACACCGAAGACATCTTCCTCCTCGAACATACAGTAGAGAACGTGAGAGTAGATAGCTATCTGCATCTTCTGCCTCCACTGTGCCATCCAACTGGGCGAGAGGCGTGTGGCAGTCTTGTGCTCAAGGGCAAAGACTCCCCTGTTGTCCCTACAAATAGCGTCTGTTTTGAAATGCAGGAGCTTGTTCTCTGCAATGGCAACACTCCCTGCTACTTCTATATGCTCTACATCAAAGTCATCATCCCGGTAAGTGTTGCAATATTGGGGAAGAGCTCGGAGCAGATTAGCCGGAGTCTTGGGAGCATTTCCCTCATCCCAAGTAACAGGAAAGAACTCACGGATGTATTGCTCCGCTATCTTAAATCCTTCTGCACAAGCTTCAGCTGTGTATCCCTTGTCAAGCAGGACTTCCATTGCATGGTGCCACCCGCTGCCGAAGACAAGCGCATTGGACGGTAGCTCAGACTTCCACCCCAAGACATAGGAGTAGAAGAACTTACGCGGACAGCGCATGTATGTCTGGAGCTTAGTCGCATCTAAGACTTGCCAAGTGTCATGCTCTTCAATCATCTTTTTTCTCCTTGAACGAGAGTCTTCTTTGGACGTATCTTTGCTTGCCGTGCTCCTCTCCACGCCAGATGAGAAGGTTCAGTCTCTGGTGTTTAGCCGAGAAGATGGAGCAAGCTACAGCACTCATGATTCCCGGACCTGAGTGGAGAATGAAGTCATCTTCTTGGGAGTCAGCTAAGATCGGAGCAAAGGCACGGTACATACCAGTCACATTGTATCTGTCAAACAGTCCCTCCGTTAAGAAGACAAGCTCCCCGAACGGCTCAGCCGGTGAGAAGTCATGCCCACTGTTGTTTACGACGTACACTTTTCTTTGCATTTTTGACATCTTTTTAAGTTATAAAAGAAGGGATGAGGGGCCGTAGGGCAGCCCCCCATCCCTTGACCGTGGGGAGGTCTACTGCGCCATGCGCTTCTGGAGCTCGGCAAGGATCTCTTCCTGCGTGAGCTGGCCGCTGTTCATCTTCTCAGCGAGAATGTAGAACGGATCTTTCTTGGAAGCTGCGCGACGGACAACGCCCGGAGTGTAGGTGTTACCGGCATTGATAGCTTCGTCAGTGCTCTTCTCAGCATTGTCAAGGACCGAACGAGCTGCGCCCTGTGCACGGATGGTAGCCTGTGCTACGAACACTGCGTGGACAGTTTCAGCACCGAAGAGCTCAACACTCTCTTCAATGGTTCCACCGAAGTCACGGGTAAATTCAATTTCACGGTCAGTCTTGTTACTGCGTACGGTAATGGTTGTATCAGCCATCTTGTGTTTCTCCTAATTGTTTAGTTTGATTGTTGTGAAAGTAACGCTTGCACTGCCTCTGGAATAGTTCCTCCTTTCTCCCCAGAGTTATCAGAAATCCAGCCCCGACAGACCCACTTGTGTGTTGCATCGTCAGTCTTGTTTCTGACTGCCGGACGAATGAAGATAGCATCACCGATCAAGTCTAAGTCTATGAGCTTTTCACGGACTTCATTGGTGGCTTCCTCAGTTGAGCCGTAGATTTCTATTTGGTTTTTAGTCAGCTTTATCATAGTCACCCTACATCCATTGAAGGGACGCATAATTAAAGAAATAAATTGCAACTACGCAAGAGAAAAATTGCACAGTCATGAAGATTTTTTAAGGTCGCGCAGATATTCAAAGAGTATCTTGCCGAAACCCCAAAGCATATATGCTGAGAGGGCAACTCCCGGCCCAACAAGAAGAGCGAGAGCCAATCCGTCTATTAGTTTATCCGCCATCACTCTTCCTTCCGGTGCGCGAGACTTCCTACATAACGGATCTCTTCTAGTTCTGCCTTGAAAGTCTTAAGCATGTCTGTGGCACGAGAGTCCACGGAACGCATAGAGTAGACTAGGTCTTCGACGTTCTTGAGTCGGGTGAACGCTCGGCTCAGTCTCATGTCTGGATTGGTAGCTAGAATCTTCTTAGCGTTGTTAGCATCAGTTTGCTCTATCATGCCGTTAGCTGCCGCAAGGGAGATCAGTTCGAAGAGAGCCTTCTGACCCTTCTCGCTGATCATCTTCGGAGCTTTCATCTTTTCATCTCCGTCACGGTGCATAAGAGTCCCTTATTCCGTTGTCCTTAATGAACTGCTGAAGGTGCCTGTTTTGAGTTTCAAGCATCTCGTTACGCTCTGAGAGAGCTAAGAACTCCTCGTCCCTCTCTTCCTTAGCTGTCTCTACATCTATCTCAAGGCTTCGGAACTCACCGTAGAGTGTGATGGTAGAGTCAGTCATCTTCCGCAGGAGGTCCGTGGAGTCATAGCTAGTGCTGCTCTGCAGGTGCGATATGAGGTGATCGAGAGCTCTCCCCACGGAATCAAAAGGCCCGACTCTCATACCTGAACTGTCCCAATAGAATAGCTTCTGTGCGTGTCTATGTATCAATTCCCATCTCCAGTTTTATTTGGCTTACGTATTGTCGGCTGACGTTCATCTGTTCAGCTATCTTGTTCTGACTGAGAACAGAGTCCTCAAGGAAAGCTTCTATCTTCCTCCGCTTGTCGTTCTTTT
>Ga0070753_1001009_pt1 | contig 16138 bp, 26 predicted proteins | sample VirMetDEL_Aug_31_FD_77441 | JGI IMG/M metagenome (GOLD analysis project Ga0070753, IMG submission 77441) | Aqueous microbial communities from the Delaware River and Bay under freshwater to marine salinity gradient to study organic matter... | ecosystem: Environmental > Aquatic > Marine > Coastal... | reverse complement strand
CAGCTTTGACCGCTGGCCAGCAGCCCACTACGACAACCAACGGACGGCTAATCAATAGCAACAAGTTCAGCATCTACGCTACAGGAACTACAAACGGTGCGGCTGGTTCTGCCGTAAACCTGACGCTTTTCACTCTGCCCAACAACGGCGACCTCCGCTTCTTGCGCATTACCGTCAAAGCCAAGTCTGCAGCAGCTATGCCAGACATCTTTGGACGCACGCTTGACGCGATGTGGGGTAACGGCGCTGGCGTGCTGACCCAGGTTGGCGCAGACCAACTCGGCACAGCATTGACCGTAGGCAACTTGGCCGCAGCAACTATTGCAACGACTGCAGCAGGCACTACACTCCGTGTCACCTGCACCGATGTCACGGGCTGCGCAGCAGTAGTGACCTGGGAAGTCTTCGGAGAGTACTACTAGGAGATACCATGGAAGTGTCTATTGTCATCAAGCTGTCTAACGGCGGCACTCGCGTCATTGAGTTGAAAGACGCTAGCATGCAGACCAGCTGGTCTCACAACTATGTCGCGCCTGGCTATGACCCAGCCAGCCTTGCTCCTCCGCAACTCATTGGCAACTTGAATTTGCAAGGCATCATCAAAGATGCCGATCTAGTAGGGGTGACCTGATGCGTTACCTGCTTGCAGCCTGTCTTCTGTGTGCAGCTTGCGGCCCTACGCAGTGCAAGCGCACGCCTATCGTCATCACCTCTCACCCTACCTTGCCCAAGCCTGCAGGCCGTGTGACTATCGGTTGCGACGGCAAGGTGCAGACGGAAATCCTCGCCGACAACGTCGAGTACTGAGGCAGCATGAGTCTGAAGGATCTTGCTCGCAGGGAAGCAGGCGACGTCAAGCCTCTGCACTTGGATGCAGAACGGCTCAAGTCGGAGATCGGTATCTACGCACTGCCGTATGCGCAGCAGCTAGGCATCGAGCCTGCACTTGCTGTAGTGCTGGTCGAGTACCTGGCTAGTCTGGCTGTTGCGCTTGTTGCAGATGCACAGGTCGATCGGATTCAGTCCAAGACTGTGACTGTAGTAGACGAGCGTTGATTTCCAGTTGCTCCTTCAGGTTTCTCTGGAGCAACTCGACTTCGTCGCACAGCTTCAAGATAGGCTCGGACAGTTCATGCCTGTGTGCATGCGAGGCCATTGAGCGCCAACGTGTCAGGTCGTAAGGTCTTACCACGGCAAGTCATCCTGTACCAGCACCTGGGCAGGTGCAAACAGGCTCTGTTGATTTACCGCCAAGCGCAGCCTGTCTAGCGCTTTGACGTAGGTGTTCCTGTCGCACTCTGCGCCTACCGCATGCCGACCCAGTTCACCCGCTGCCAGCAGCGTAGTTGCGCCGCCTGCACAAGGGTCGCAGACAATGTCTCCTTCCCTGCTGTAATCTGACACAATCTTCTTCATCAGGTCGAGAGGCTTTCCGCCAATGTGCATCTTCTCTGTACAAGGATAGTACGGCCCATACCAAGGCGGGTTGCTCCACCCACCTTGGAACTTGCGGGACTTCGGCCTCGACACCATCAGGTATACCAACCCGCTACCAGGCCCATCACCTGTAAGCCTGGGATGGTACGTCAGCACACCTACGGGAGCGAAGTCGTACCTACCTGCGTCTGCATACGCCTGCCGCCACACGGGTATCAGGTCGTCGCTGGTCATGCAGGCCATCCAGCCAGTGCAGCGTGGCGCCCAGTGCGCGACAAACGCGCGCACATCGTCAGGCGTCCAGTGGGTATAATGCAGATCGGCTCGCGTCTTCTGGCCTGTTGCGCTGCGCACCTGGTCGCTTGCCTTGTTGTGTCCTTTGTGCGTCCTTGCACCGTAAGGCGGATCGCAAATGACGGCATCCACTTCGCCGATGTCGGCAAGCACTTCCTGCCACTGGCCGCAGCGCAAATCCAAGTTCACAGCGACCTCGCCAGACGCAGCACCCTGTTGGCATAGGCAGTACCGCACTTGCCTTTCAGCCCACCCCATCCGCAGTTGTACGCAGCAAGACCTTTGCTCCAGTCGTTACCGCCTTTGTGGTACCAGTACAGCAACAGCCTTTCTCCTTCCCTGCGGTTGATAACTGGGTCATACAGTTCATCGGGCTTGCAGTGCGCGTACCTTGTACACACCTGCATTAGTCCACGGAAACAGCCACTTGTAGCTGTAGGTACTCCGCGTGACTCTACCCAGATCAAAGCTGAGATGATGGCTTCTAGTCCTGGCATGTGTCCTCGTCTGTGCCTGACGTCGCGGGGCCGCCTGGTAGCCGTGTGCGCCCGTCAGGCTGTCGCGCCCACCGTGGGCGGCGATTGTGGATTGGTGGCGTCTGCAATGCGGCAAACGCAATATTTGGTCAGCCAAATCTCGCATGTGCGGCACAATAGAAAGGAGCGCCCACGCCTTGATTTTCCGCAGCGGTAGCATCCCTTCACGGCGCGGCCTCCAGTGCTGCATCAATACCGTCGCGAAGGTCTCGCAGTCGCACGTAAATCTCCTGCTTCGCCTCACGCTCGCTTGGCGCTTGCGCCTGTAGCAGCGGCAGATCGCCCTTGCGTACAGCGACGGCCATCCAGCTTGTGGACAGTTGTCTGATCTCGATCTCGATAGTCTGCTTCATGGCTTCTCCGTTCCCGCCGTGCGGTGCCGACACCGTGCCGACACCGCAGGCGAGACACATCCCCGTGACAACCATCTGTTGCGACAAAGCGGCGTCACTACGGGGCGATCGGCGCGCTTGGCGCCGTCGGCTTTACCCATCCACAACGCAGGCATTTGTTTGCCTTGTTGTAGACATGGGTCTTGCCTTCTGGACAGGGAACTACAGGCTTGGGATAGCCGTTGCCTTCCGTGCGACGCCACTTCTGGTAGTGGCGCCAGCACATGCTGCGCGCTACGGTCTTGGCGTCTCCGCACACCGTGCATGCAGTGACCTTGGGCGGACGGCCTGGGCGCTTGGTCTTTGACTGCTCGTAGTAGTCTTTGTAGTAGTGCGAGTTGCACAGCCCCTTGCGGAATGCCATCAAACCGCAGCCTTCGCGCTCGCAATACACAATGTTGTAGACGTCGAAACTCATAGCACTACCTCGCAACGGCTTTCCGTTACAGCCTGCAAGACACCAAGCAATCCAAGGCGCAGTTCATCTGACGAACCTGAGCAGACTACTGTTGCACCTTCAACGGCAAGCAACGCTTGCAGCCAGATAGCCAAGCTAATCACCGCAGCACCTCGTAAGCAACAAAGGCAAACATGCCAGCCCACAACACAAGCGAGACAGCAAGTTCTGTCGGGAACAACAGCAGCGCTACAACTTCTTTCATCGTACCCTCCATCGTCATTATGACCTGACACTATGTCTTTGTCAATAACTATACCATGCTTTGCGATGCAGTCCAGGCTACAGCCAGTGCTGCTCTTGCATGCGGCTTGCCAGTCAGGCAAGCGAACGGCCCAACCTTGCGGCCATCTGCCTTGCCTCGACCACCGTGGATGTCGATGAGCGCAGCCCACACACCGCCGTCGCTGCGCACAAGCTGGCCCATGTGGCCACTGAGCAGCGCGCATACGGTCGAGCGGTACACAGCGTAGCCATAGACGGAACGCTTCTTCAGCCAGACAGGTGCAGCATCGGGCATTGACCTGGCACCAAGCGCCCACCACAGCATGCCGCACTGTGCGATTGTGTCGGCCACATCGTTGCCTGCCTTGGCGTAGATGCGGGGCCACTCGATGGCTACGATTGACGCGCCTTGCGCAATCCAGCTATCTACGATGTCCATCACCTGAGGCAGTTGTTCGTCGCCAGCCTGCACCTGGTACGCATCTAGTGCGCAGGCGTTGTCCTTGTCGTACAGCACAAGACCTACAGTCTTGCCTGGGTCAATGCCGATAATCTTCACTGTCGCCCTCCACTACGCTGCGGTACGCCTTGAGTTCTGCGGTCAACTCGCGGATGTCTGCGGTCGCATCCATCACGCCGTGCATGTCGCCTTTGCCTAGCTGCAACATCATGTAGTCAGTCATGGTCTTCAGGTCTGCTTCGACAATACGCATGCGGATCTTGATTTCTTCTTTGCTTAGCATCTGTCACCTCCTTAGTCGGGCCACAGGATTTGCACCTGTGATGACATCCCCCAATGTCAACAGCACCTTGCTGGCCCGATAGCGCACCCCGTATCGCTCTGTGCCGCGCCTGCGCATGTCTGGCCGCGCAGGACTCGCCGTCCCTTAGAACGGAATGTCGTCGGTGTCGATGACGATGTCTCCCGCTGGATCCTTGCGTGCCATGCGCTCGATGTAACGCTCGACGACTTCAATGTCCTTGAGCGTCCACACCAGCTTGCGCTTGGTCATGCCGTCCTTGTCGATCCACTGGTCAGTGCTGCCCCAAGCAGTGGCCTTGACATGGTCGCCCTTCTTCGGATTGACCGACAAGAAACTGTCAGAGTTCTTGTTCCACACCTTGAGTTCAAAGAACGAGGTGGGCTTGAACTGGTCAGTCTTCTTGTCCTTGCCGTGCAGTACCTGCAGCACAAGGATTGAAGGCCCCTTGTCTGCATGCTTGATGTCATGCACCCGTGCCGACAGCGTAAGGTCTGCGCCAAACATGATTCGGTCGTTGTTCATTTCACACCCCGCTCGTCCATTTGCTTGCGCAGCTTGGTGCCTTCAGCGATCAACTCCTGCTCGCTGAGTCCGTTGTAGTCTCCGACTTGCAGGTTGAGCGACTGTCGCATCTGCTGCAGACGGTCGATAATCCGCTGGCGCCCTGCTTCGCTGTTTGAATGACGCGCAGGTTGCGGCTGGCCAGTCGGCGCACCGCGCGCAGCTTGGCCATCGTCATCCTCAGGTGCCAGACCTAGCAGTGCCATCAAGCCGTACCTACGCATGTACGTCTGAGCCGACCCGACACTTTGCGGGTCTCCCGCATTGGCGGTGCAGGAGGAACTGCACGCCATCCACTGTCCCGATGCGGCATGTACCAGTCGCGTCTCGATTGCCACGACGCCCGACTCATGGTCGAGCGACGGCGCCTGGAGAAGCACCAGTCCAGCCGATACGCAGGCATCACGCACCTCCGAAATGACGGCGTCGAGCGTGGCGTACTTGTACACCCTGCGTCCCGCGTCAGCCTTTGCATCCTTGGTCACACCGCTGACCTTGCCCTGCACCTGCAGGATGGCCTTGGCAACTTCGACAATCTCTGTGCTACACATCAACATGCTGTACCTCCGAAGCGTTCTATTTGGGTGTACGAAGGACGCGGAACGCAGCGCCTTCCTTCGTGTACTCTGCTGCGATCGTCGGGTAATCGCGGCGGAGCCGTTCTGTGTCGATCATCGTGCGGCCTTTCTGCAGCTTGTAGCTGATGCTCTTGCCGCTGCGCAGTAGGATTGAGTCTGCATCCTTGCTTTGCTGGCTCCACTCCCAAAGCAGTTCGCTCTTGATTGAGCGCACCAAGTTCTCTGCGTGTTCCAGACTCTGCTCTGCGATGCCTAGCTGCATGACGAGCGACTCGATCTTGTCTGGGTCTTTGAGGTTGTCTGCACGCACTGACTTGTCTGCACCTGACTCTGCCCAGGTGGATTGGATACGCTCCAGATCCTTGCCAGATACTTCAGGCTCGACGCCCAGCACCATGTGCCTGTCATACCAGGCCTTGATGTATTTGTGCGACTCTGTGTTGTGGTCACGCTCGATGACCCAGCACTGCACGTTCAGCATCTTGTGCGACAGCAGGCTGCGCATGAGTTGCTGTCCCTCGTGACGGATGATGACGTTCTCGTTGCCAAGCATCTCATCCAACAACTTGGGCATGTCAGTCACAGCCACCAGCACCGCATACTTTGCGCGAGGTATGCACCGCAGTTGCCACTGCACCTGCTCGACGTAGTAGGCAGGCACACCCTTGAACCAAGGCTGGCTGCTGGTCTTGTACTCCACCAAGTACAGGTCATCGTTGCCGTCTATGCAGATAGCGTCAGGGCTGCACGCCATCCAGTCTTCGGGGCCTACGATAGGCGCGTCACCGTGACGCAGACCTGGCATGTGCGCCATCGGCGGCACGGTGTCGTAGCCGTTCATGACGTACCAGTCGTCCAGCACATCTTCTGCAGCAGTGCCACGACGCATGGCCGCAGTCTCAGGCTGCTGCTCGCTGTGCTTCTTGCGCATCCACACATCACGCGGCGATTGCCATGGCGACAGGTTGAGGATTGCAGCGACGTCGCTCGCAGTGATGAGTTCACTGCGCGGCTTGGTGCTGCGTTCGAACTTCAGGTCTTGCAGCTTCATCAGAATTCCTCCGCGAAAGCCACGCTCAGTGCGCTGTTGAGGTTGAGCATGAGTTGTTCTACCTGCTCCATGTTTGTCAGCCACAACGCAACATGGCTGTAGCCGTTGTTGGTTTTTGTCATGGCCATGACAGTCACGCTGCGCTTGTCCTGATCAGCAATGATCATGAACTCGCCTGCGTCACCAATGAGTTGTGTCCAATCGGTCTTGCGATTCACTGGCTCCTCCGTGCGGGCGCTCCCCCGCTTGCTCATGCAACGTAACTTGACTTAGACCCTGTGTCAATACCCTTGATGGGAGTTTCTTCATCGGAGTCAGAATATCTGTACGTTGCCCCGTGCCATTGCAGGCGGAACCGTACCTTCGGCCCGTGCCTGTGCTTGGCGATGTCGATCTCTGCGTACCCTTCGGGATAACCGCTCGCACCCTGCGGCGGCTGCCACAGGAATGCGATCCAGTCTGCGTCCTGTTCGATCTGTCCAGACCCACGCAGGTCGCTCATGCGGTAGCGTCCGTCGCCGCGAACCTCTGCCGCACGGTTGGGCTGTGCAATAAGTATGAACGGAATCCCAAGCAGTTTAGCTAGGTTCTTGCTACGGGTAGTGTGCTGGCCGATACTCAGATCATCGCGCTCTGCACCTGTGCTGGGCAGCAGTTGCAGGTAGTCGAGGATGACCATGCCCAGCGGCTGCGTCTCATGCTGGGCACACAGCCACTGCACCACTTCGTCGTAGCTGCGCGGAGGCCTGTCCCATATCTCGTAGTCCCATGCTGACATCTGTGCATATGCCTTGCGCAGGGCTTCGGCTTCTGACGGTGTCGCAGCCCTCGACCCTAGCAGCGGGACGCCCGACAGGTAGCTCGCCAGCCTGCGGTGCAGTTCACTAGCTTCCATTTCCAGCGAGACGAATGCCACGCGCTTGCCTTCCTTGCATGCGGCAACCAGCATGGCCAAGGCTAGCGAAGTCTTGCCGCCACCAGGCCGCGCGCTAAGAACGTACAGCCTGTTCGCCCTGAACCCACCCGACATCGCCTTGTCTAGGCAGCGCAGCGACGTAGATACGGGCGGCAGCTTCTCGACTCCCGACACATCCTCTGCGAACAGTTCCTTAAGCAGCGTGGCCTTGTCCTTGCTTGCTTGCCCGTCGATGCGCGGGACATGCACCGCCTTGGCTGCGCTCAGTGCGTCGAGCCTGTCTTCGGGGCTGCGTGCCGTAGCTGCTTCCCACATGTGCCTCTGTATTGCGATCATCGCTTCGCGTTGCTCATGGTGTACGCGGATGCTGCGTAGGTAGGGGGCGCAGTCTGCGACGTCGAGGTGCAAGTCTGCCATCACGCGGTCACGCTCGTATTGCGACAGCGTTGCTGTGGCGTCGAGCAGTCCTGCTGTCTTGCGGATTGCATATGCATCCAGCCACGCAGACACAGCGCGCCGCACCACAGTGTCGGTCAGCATCTCGACCGTACACCCCGATGCCTGCCATGCCTTGGCCGCATGGTCTCCGTTGGCCACCATCGTAGCCAGCACCACGCGCTCTGCCGTTACGTCACACACATCTGCGATGTTCATTGGACGTCCTCCAGCATTTCGGGTTCAGGTTTGCGCGACCAGTCCAGTACGATCCGCGTCTCCCTGCCTTGCTCGCGAAGCATCCATGCAGCTAGCTGGGCGTGTACCTTCTCGACGTTCGCCCGGCTGCACCATTCCGTCATCGTCCACACCCTGACCTGGGCATGCTGTCCATAGGGCAGGCCAGCGTAGTAGGGCAGGTTGTCCTTGCTGTACTCGAACAGAGTCTGCAAGTACCTGATGTTCCCAAGCGCAGCCACTACGGTAGCCACGTTGCGCGCGTTGAGTCTCATCCACGCAGCGTCTGCCTGCACAGGCGCATTGGGCGGCACCATAGTCTGCGACCAACGCTTTGCCGCCTCAGAAGCGAGTTTCCTGTGGAGGATAGCCTTGGCCTGCTTCGCGCCATTATCGCGCGTCCTAGGGGCATCTGCTGCGTCGAGCAGCGTGCCCTGCTTGCTGCCCATCTCTGCCACTAGCCGATCCCAATCGTCGGCGGCTGCGTCAGCAGCAGGCGATAGATAGTACGAAGTACTATCTGTATCCGTATCCTTACCTACCCCACCCCTGGGGTAAGGGGTGGGGGTAGAGGTGGGGGGAGGGGTGGGGTAAGGGGTGGGGGGTCTGAGTTGAATATCTTCAGCGAGTTGCTGACCGAAGCTAGCCCAGTGGTAGTCAAGAACTTGGCGTGACCATGCCTTGTGGTGGGCAAGATGTCGGGGAAATTCGTGCCGCATTCTTGCGGGGCAGTAGGCAAGAGTCGGTGCGGCGGCGTTGTCGAGCATGATGAGATTGCGCTCGACGAGCGTCTGCAGAGCGGGGCGCAGCGCCTGCAAGGATACCTGCAGATCGTCGGCAAGCGCTCGCATGCGCATCGGCGTGACGGGAAACGCTCTAGCGTCGGGGCCTGCAGCAAGCCTGAAATAGAGCGCCTGGGATAGCGCGCTCGTACCTGCTAGCTGCGGCCAGATGTCAGCGTAGACCAGACGGAAAGAGGGAGGCATCTGCCCTCCACCGCATAGCGGACTCCACGGGAGGTAGCGTCCGTTCCTGCGCGTAGCCAGTAGCGCGCAGTCGGCAACCCGTGAAGTCCGCTATACTTTGGAGGTTCTTGGTCACTGGCTTTCCTCTGCCATCGCTGCGCTACCAGCGGGTGGCGGGGTCTATAATACAGGCGGCGGCGTAGGTGTCAACCTTTCCGCATGCGCTGCTTGAGCAGGTAACAGGCCGTCTCGTGGGTGTCGGCAAGTCCCTGCAGGAAGTTGTCCATGCCGTTGGACAGCTTGCCTTCCTTCTCGAGAGAAGTCCGCACGGCGTCGATGACATCCTGCAGTCCCTCTTCGAGCATGTAGGCGCGTTTGACCAGGTCGCTTGTCGCTTCCTTGGCGCGCTTGCAGATAGTGTCGATGCGTCCAGCCTGATCGACGGCATCGACGGCGTCGTTTCCGTACAGGCTAACCAGTTTCTCCGCCAGTCCATCCGCCTCGCCGACAAGTCCGCCGTAGAGGCGCTCGAACAGCAGGTGATCCTGGTAGGACGTCTCGCCGCTGGCTTGCAGGTGTGCGGTGTGGTGCAGCAGGTGCATCGCACGCAGCATGGCAAGCAAGTTCTTGCATTTGGTCTTGCAGTCTGTCCCCTTGGGCGCTTCCATGATCACCTCGCAGCGGCGGCGTAGGCAATATGATGCGGGTGCATTTGCCCATATGCAAGTGGCTACTTGCCCTTGCGTGACGGGTGGCAACTGTACCAGCTGCACCCTGTGGCCAAGCGCACTAGCTCTTGCGCTCGCCTGGTGCGTGACAAGTTGCGCTCGGTCACGCTGGCATTGCGTCGTCTGTCATCAGGCAGCAAGCCTAGCAGTTTGCGCCACGCCTTGTCAGTCTCAGGCCAGTCGCCGATAGGTGTGTCCAAGTAGTCTTGCAGTGCGTGTTGCTGGTTTACTGTAAGGTTCACTAGTTGCAGGTACATAGTCGCCCCCTAGTCGCGCACAAAGATGTAGATAAACAGCGCCGCCAGAATGAGATAGACCACGGCGCCGATGTCGAGCGAGCAATTGAGCCTTGAGGCTGCGTCGTCGCATTCTTGGCACAGGTAACCGCGTCCGCGTGCGTGTGCACGCAGGCAATTGGGACACTGGTTGCGGATGATCATGGCACCACCATCGCTGCAGATGCAGCGGCTGCGTGACCAGGGATCGCACCTGGACTTGCCCACTAGGGCACGCAGTGCAGCGTCAAACGCTAGCCTAGACGTCGGACTGTTCGCCAGAAGGACTTACAAGCACAAGCACGCGGCGCCCGTGGTCTGCGCGTCGTTCGGTCAGGCGCCAGCCGTGTGCGGCCACGGCTTGCTGGCCAGAAGCAAGTGCGGCGCGACGGCTTGCAGCGTACTTGCTGGCCCATTTGCGCGCGTTGCCGCGCAAGTCTGCACCGCTCAAGGCGGCGTTGCCTGTCAGGATGTCGCGCTGATAGCTGCCGTCGGCGGCATCGGCAAGGATGGTGCGGATCTCGGTTAGGCTAATAGTCATGGTATCCCCATGCACCTGTAGGCGGGTGCACGCCTGGTAGTGGTTACAGTGCCCACGGGTGGGCGGTCTCGTACGCGTAAACGCCTTGGCCGTGTCGCAAGTAGGCTGTGCGTCCTAATGCAACGCCCTTGCGTCGCATGGCGGCAACCTTTGTGCGCAGTGCGTCGAGGCTGCGAGCCGAAAGGTACTGGCTACGGTCTGCAGTGTAGGCCAGCCAGTCGCCCTCGCGCGTCGGTGACATGTAGCTACAGCGAAGCATTGCGACCCCCACGGTGCAGGTGGATCTTGATGGCGCGAGCGTCGTCGTCTGTCCAGCCGTGGACGATCATAGTGTCGCCGTCCATTTCCCAGTCTGTGTCAACGGCGTCAAAGCGATCTAGATGCAAGTTTAGTTCAAGCCAAGCCGCGTCAATTTCGTCGCGCGCCTCTGCAAGATCGTGGCAGTGGTAGATATGCTGCGGTGTGTTGTGCCTGCAGCTATCGTGCACGGCACGGATCACCTGGTCAACGTACGTCATGGGATACTCCATTGCGCCTATATGCTGGCGCCAGCGTAGACGTTAGCGAATTGCGACCAGGGCCAGGCCAAGCAAGGCGACGACGGCAAACACAATCGCCGTGCCTACGGCGTCAGCGATAGCTTGGCGACGGTTGCAGGTAGGGCACAGGCCGCGCGTCGTAGTGTGCACTGTGAGACACTGTGGGCATTGGTGGCGCATGATCATCGGGACACCTCGACGGCGCTCTTGATCAGGGGCAGTTGGAATTTCGGACGGCGTGACTTGATCAACGGTAGCGATAGCATGGCAATTTCCTAGTGCGCCGATAGTCTGGCGCAAGGTGCTGCGGTATTGCAGCGGATCCGCGTCGGGGAGTTGAACCCCGACAAGCCCACCGGGGCGCGGATTGCAGTCTAGCCTAGGCTCCGATGCGCAGCGAATTAGCTGCACGCTTTGCCACCTTGGCGCCAGCGCCGTGGTCTTCGATCGATACGCTTGGACGGCGACTGCCGCGCGTATTGCCATCGCACAGGCCGCAACGGTTGCAGTCGATCGCATTGGCGCGCGTAGACTCTGCCGACGCAGGACACTGGATCTCGCCAGCCAAGAGCGGCGCACCGACTGGACGCACGCGGAAATATCGCCACCCTGCCGCGCGCGCTGCCGCAGCGTCGTCTACCGTCTCCACGCTGGCCATATGATCGACAGCAAGATCGGGACGCGTGCGCCATGCGTGAGTGTAGCCTAGTGGCGCAAGGTCATACTGCGCGCGAATGGATCGCCAGCGTTCCAGCACGTGCAAGGGCAATGCCGCAGCGTCGCCGAATGCTGCAGACCTCGCGCGACGGACGCGCTTGGACGGCGTGACCGTATCGCAGCTCCGAGCCTTGACGATGCTAGCTGCGCCAGCAGTAAGGACCTGCGACGCGCCGGCATGAGTGTAGCAACGTCCATCTTGCAGCGGACAATCGCCACACGTTGACGCGCTACCGTAAGCCTTGATCAATGCCCACGGATTGGGGCCGCCGTCTGCAGTGTCGGGTAGGATCCACAGCGTGAGCGCCGGTCCCGTCTTTGCGTTGCCCGTTGCTTCCGCGATAAGCGCTTGGATGTCGTTGCCTGAATATGCGCCACCGATCGGCGCGCCACGGTAAAGTATCTGGCTCATGGTGTACCCTCTCGCGCTCGCTACAAGCGCACTGTGGGGAGCGTATGCGCTCCGATCTGCCCTGCAAGCGTACCTGCAGGGCAGCACGGAATGCACAAGCTAGGGGCAGAGAATAGCGTCGAATTCGATAAACTCACCGCTCTCAGTCTCGTGGCTGCCCTCGACGCGCACACTGAGATCGTCCGACGGCGCGCCGCGAAAGAACGTGCCACGGTATTCCGTGATGCGCATCCATTCGCGATAGAACATGTCGGGGGTGTCGCGGTAGTCGCATCCCGTGACGGTTTGGGTCGGGCCGCGGATGCCTGCGTTGATGATATCGTGGATCGCGTCAACGCGACCTAGCATGGATGGCGGGAGAACGTGAGAATTGGCGGACATAGTGCAACTCCGATGCGCCTATATGCTGGCGCCAGCTAGGGTTGGCGGACAATTAGGGCAGCTGATCTTGAGCAATGCCGTAGTGGTCGCAGATAGTGGCAAGATCGGACATGACGTCGTCGCGCCGGTCGCCGTCGGGTAGTTGCTCCGCAATTGCGTACAATTCGGCAAGCGCTTGCTTTGTCCTGACCTTGCCAAGTAGACCGTGGATGACGGCGATGTATTGAGCAAATATGCGCTCCTCGTATCCTGAGCAAAGGTCGCGCAATTCGTAAGTGTCGCGGATGTCGATCATGGTACTGGCTCCATCGCCCCGCTACAGGGCCAAGTGGCGGGGCATCAGCGCCCCGACAATCATGAGTCTAGGGCTACCGTAAACCAGTGTCAAGAACTATCTACAACGCAAGCAAATAAAGTTGCAAGCCTCCCAAATCTCAAGGGTTTGGCGGCTAGTGTCGCGTTGCACGGTATCGCAAGAGGCGGGGCGGGGTGGGGTAGGTTGAGGCTAGGGGATGGGGTCAGCGTCGGGGTAGGGCAACGCCCCGTGGCAAGCCCACAGCACCCCAATTGCAGCCCCTAGACCACTGCCCTTCACCACTGCAATATATAATAAGGACTATCGGAGTCAGTCAAAGCAAAGCTTTGAAGGATCGGCAAATCCCCAAAGCAAAGCTTTGAAGGGCTGACAAAGTATTTCAAAGCGAAGCTTTGAAGGGTCAAGGACTGGTCAAAGCGAAGCTTTGATGGGGTGGCAGTCGGTCAACAGCTTCGCTGTTGAAGGGGGGTGGCAGCCCCTATAAGGGGAGGGCCGAAGGTCAGCGGCTTAATCTTCCGTCGAGACCCTCTCACACACTATATCCGCTGCCAGATTTGTTTTTTTTTGCTGTGTTGTGTCGTTTGGAAGCAGGCTGTCGTTCTCAGGACATAGACCGTCGTTCTAACGACCGACCCCTATACCCACGCCGCGTACAGATCCTAGACGGGGTCTTGTCTGGGATAGACAACACTCGCGACGGGACTTGTTGCTACGCAACTCCGTCCCTGCTAGTGTTGCGGAGATTGGATGCGTACTGCCTCCCCTCCGCGCTGCGCTAAGGTTCCCCCCCTATAGCATACTTTAAGAAAAAAAGGAATAGGCGTATTCTCGATTGCGGAGCAGTATGCGTGCAGATAGATCTGTCAAGGAGGTTGTACTTATGGGCCGTCGAGTCAAAGAGGTTGAAGAAGTTGAGGAATCGGACGCAGAAGTGCTTTCCCAGCTGCATTCTGTAGAGGGTGCGTTTGCGGAAGTAGGGTATCCTAACAGGGCGATGCAGGCTCTTGCGGAACTTGCGATGCTAGAGTACAGGAAGGCAGACAGGGCTATAGATAGGAGCAAGTGGTTCTCTTCGCTGTTGCAGGTAGCCAAGGTCTGCGGCAATCTAGGGGAAGAGGAGTTGGAGGAGAGGGCGGGTTCTGTACAGCAGGAAGAGCGGTTGCCTGCGGGCAAGCAGGAACAGATGCTGTACGAACTCGACTTTACGGGCTTCGACGACGAAGAGTAGGCATGCCCAAGGAACACAAGTTCCGCTTCAAGAGGCTTACGCGGGTGGAGGAGGCTCCGTACCTCGCGATGGGCATGCAGTATGTGCGCAAGCCCGAAGTAGACGACGATGCGGAAGAGACGAAGTACTACGGCAAGCCCCCGCAGTCGAGGTTCGACAAGGTAGTCTACGAGACCCTGCTTATGTGCATGCGGGTGCGCGGGTACTGGTGCAACAGGGATGTGCGGTGGTGCAAGCATGCCGTGCGCAAGATGGTAGAAGGCGAGCGGCTCGGCAACCTTGCGAGGGCCAGGAAGATACAGCGCAGGGAGGCTGCAGTGGAGAACAAGCGTTCGATCCTCACGACGAACAAGGAAATCCGTGCGATGATCCCCGATGCGAGGCTGGGGCCAGAACTTGCCAAGCAGATGCGCGATGTCAGCATGTCCATGGTGCAGGAGAACCTGCCCAAGCGGCAGTGCCTTGCCGATGTACCTGGTCTGTCCAAACGAGACATCCGCCGCATCCTGCTCAACAACTTCCGCGAGTTCTGCCTCAAGTGCAAGATTGAAGGCAAGGACGGACGGATGGTGCAGTTCGTCTGGAACAGGCCCCAGCGCCAGTTGGCAAAGCTCTTGTGCGTCAGGCTGGTCACTGGCAAGCCTGTACTCGGCGTGGTCGCCAAGGCGCGCAAGTGGGGCTGCTCTCTGCTCATTGTGCACTGGATGGCGTGGATGATGCTGCGCAGTCCGAACACGCGCATCATGCTCGTCCTGCACCACAAGGACTACCTCGGCGAGTTCAGGCGCCGCTACAAGCAGGTGTTCCTGTCGCTGCCGCAGTGGTTTGCGCCCAAGGTAGTAATTGACAACGCTTCGCAACTGTGCCTCGACAACGGCTCGCTTGTGGATTTCTACACGGCTGGTACAAAGCAGACTGCCGACTCCGTAGGCCGATCGACGGGCTACCAGTGGGCACACTTCACGGAGGTCCCGTTTTGGCACGCACCCGACCAGACCTTCATTGCAGCGCTGTCTTCCGTCTATCTCAATTCGAATACAGGGGTCGTCGTCGAGAGTACGCCGCAGGGCGCCTACGGCAAGTTCTACACGATGTACCAGGAGGCCAAGCAGGGCTTGTCCGACTACTTCGCGTACTATGTGCCGTGGCACGCTGTGAACGACTACGTTCTCACGGCAACCGTAGACCAACTGCACTTCTGGCAGTTGTGGCGGGACACAGGGGATGACAAGTACCGTATCGCCATGGGCACTACGGCGACAGGCAAACCCATCGTCTTGGAAGACACAGAGAACCGCATTGTACGCTTCGGCCTGACTTGCCAGCAGTACCTGTGGTGGTGCGATACCCTGCGCAACAGGCACGGCGGCAACATCCTGTCCATGAAGCAGGAGTACGGCGACGACGATGTATCGTGCTTCCTCACGGCTGCGCGTCTTGCCTACGAGCATGAGGAAATCGACGCCATCAAGAAGCAATGCGACGCCATGCGCGACCAGATGGTCAACTGCGGTTTGTCCTACGACAGCAACGGCAGCCTGCACATGGACATGGATATGCGCGTCTACAAGGTGCGCGAAAAGCCCGACCCCAAGGTCATGGAAGAGAACCGCTATCTTGCGGTCATGGACACCAGTTTCGGCGGTTCTGCCCAAGCAGACTGGTCTGTCATGAAGATCTACAGGCGCGAAATGGACTCTTTCGTGCTGTGTGCCAAGATCAAATCCAAGCTGCAGCCGTCGCCTTTCTGCGATCTTTGCGAGCGTCTGCTGTCCTGGTACGGTCTGCCGCTGCTCGCAATCGAGGCCAACAAAGGCGAAGCGCACATCAACGAGTTCCGCAACCGCAACTATCCCAAGCTTTTGCGCAGGCCGCGCATCAACGTCATCGACGGCAGCAAGCTGGAGGATGCAGTCGGCTTCTGGATGTCGGAAAGCAACCGCGCTGTCTGCCTCGCTACGCTTGACAGGTACATCCGCGACGGCAGGCTGGTCGATCCAGACGACGATCTGTACTCGGAGATGCACACGTTCATTGTCAACGAGACGACGGGCAAGAAGGAGGCTGCCAAGAACTGCAACGACGACCATGTCATCTGCACGGCTATCGCTTGCCACTTGGACGACGCGTTCCCGCTCGATGCAGGCAAGACT
>Ga0070753_1001008_pt1 | contig 16140 bp, 17 predicted proteins | sample VirMetDEL_Aug_31_FD_77441 | JGI IMG/M metagenome (GOLD analysis project Ga0070753, IMG submission 77441) | Aqueous microbial communities from the Delaware River and Bay under freshwater to marine salinity gradient to study organic matter... | ecosystem: Environmental > Aquatic > Marine > Coastal... | reverse complement strand
GGCAGGGCGCTGGCGATGATGGCGGCATGTCGCTGCTGAATGCGCTTGCTGCCGGCTACGCAGGTGAGCAATACGCTCCTGTGCAAGCGCACTTTTTAAAGCGCGCAATGGCGATGTCGCCTGAGAACCGCACGAAAGCTCAGATTGCGAGGCTGTCTCGAGAGGCCGAGATTGCGGATCGGCAAGAAGGCGCGGCAGCCCTTCAGCGTGATCGGCTTGAAGAGCAGGCAAGGCGTGATAGGGAAAGGGCAGAAGAGCGACAGCGCCAAAACGATTGGATGAATAATTTTAGAGAAGAACGGGCGCAAGACATGCGTTTATGGCGTGATGCTCTGCTCGGATTGAGAACGCCTCAAGCGCCTGTTTCTCAAGAAGATCAACCAGCTTTGCAACCAAACATCATTAAGCCAGACATTGCCCCAGAAACCGCAATGGGCATAAGGGGCAAATGGGAAAGTATCTGGAATAAGGTTGGCGATGCAGTCAATGCTGGCGATCCGCAAGACGCAAGCAGACAGGCATCGGAGCAACTTAGCGCATTGGCAAACTCAACGCGCACAATTCTGCAAGATGCTGTTCCAGGAAGGCCGTCAAATTATTTGGTTCAGTTGTTTAATGCTCAGACAATTGAACCAAATCAATTGTTTGTCGGAAAAGGTACTGCAATCAACCGAATTTCAGCGGTTCAGGGAATTCTTGACAACGGCATTCAGGCTCAAAGTTCTATTTTGCAGAACCCTGCTGCTTACACAAAATCGCACGTTTCTAATGCCGCAATCAAGTTGCAACAACTCAAGCAACTGAAAGCGGAATACAACGCGCTTGGGTCGGTGTTGTCCGGTAGTCAAGACAGGACAAGACTTGAAGAGCTTAGAGCAAAGTACGGAAGCAGAAAGCCATGAGCCTGACACCTCAAGAGCAGCAAGAGCTTCGAGAGCTTGAAGAGCTTGACCGGCTTGAGCGCGCGGCTAAAGAGCCTGCGCGTCGCGGTCCAGTGAATGCCGCATTGATGGGCGCAAACACCAAGATTGCAAACATTCTTGGGACTCCTGGAGACTTGAGCACTGCGGCAGCAGGATATTTGGGCCACAAACTTGGACTTTTTGATCAGCCTCTTGATCTTGAGGATTCTTGGATCGGGTCTGCTGCGATTAAAAGAGGGCTTGCGAAACTTGGTGTTCCTACCTATCAAAACGTAGAAGAACTCAACAAGTCAGATCGACCTTTTGCGGTCGGCGGTGAAACGCTTGTTGGTTCTGTCGGGGCCGGCGGCGCGGCAATGAAGGCAACATCTGCGCTGCCCAAAGCGTTGATGGACCCCGTAACGCGCATGATACAAACGGCGCCCGGTCGCTTTGCTGCTACTGAGCTTGGCCTTTCTGCTGGTTCTGCTGCCGGCGCGGCTGGTGCTGAGAAAGTTGCGCCAGGAGACCCTTATGCTCGTTTTTTAGGTGAAGTTGGTGGTGGTTTTGTAAATCGAACCAATCTTCTTTCATCAGCTTATTCATCTGGAAAAGACAATGTCGGGCGCGCTTTGTCGTCGGTTTCTAAGGCAGGGCGCGAACGGCAGGCTGCAAATATCGTTCAGGAAATTGTCAGCAAGACAGGCGAGGACAAGTCAGCAATCATTAATGCCTTGCGGTCGCCTGATCAGTTCAACCTTGGATTGACTTCTGGGCAGCAGACTGCAAGCCCGGCTCTTCTTGCCGTTGAATCAAGGCTTGCCAAGCAAAGTCCGCAATTTGCGGCACAAGCTCAAAGCAACATCCCCCGCGCGTTTGGAGAACTTCAGCAGGCCGGTCAGGGCGTCGTCAGGACTGGCGACGCAATGGATTTAACACGCGCCGCACAGGAGCGCGTTGGCCGCACGCAAGGTCTTGCAAGAGCGCGAGCCGCTGCTGCTCAACAGCAGGCAGGGCAGGCGCGTGAACAGGTCGGCAGTGTAAACCGCGCTGGCATGACTCAGGCAAGTGTCGAGGGAAGGGAAGCCCTTGAGACTGCTATGCGTTCTGCTCGAGATCAAGAAGGAGATCTTTGGAGGCAGATTCCGCGCGACCTTCCGGCTGAACCTACGAATGTGCTGGCTGCAAGGCAGGGAATCAGGGAAGAACTGCTGCCAAACGAAACATTCCCGCAGCCTGTGGAAACATTTACCGGCGGCCTGGCAAGACAAGCTGATCAGGCTGTAGACACTGGACTTATTGATGCAACTGGCCGCTCGATTACTCGGCCTGGCGAGGCGCAGGTAACGTCTGGCGAACTGTTGCGCCTTCGCAATCGCGCGCTGACAGAGCAAAGAAGTGCTGAAGCCCGCGGGGATTTCCAGCTCGCGCGGCAAATGAGGCTCATTTCTGAAGGTGCGCTTAACGATCTGAATGCGTTGCAAAACGCAGCAATTGATCCGGCGCGCGCATTCTCAAGAGAATTGAATCAGAACTTTACTCAAGGCTTTGGCGGCACAGCACTTGCAACGGATCGTGCAGGCGCCCCGCGTATAGCGCCTGAAACAACTCTTGAGCGTGCTTTTGGGGCCGGTGGTGCTGGCGGCGATGTTCGCATGCGTCAATTGGAGGATGCGGCCAGGTTTGGCGGTCAGGCAGATGCCATGATTAACGCGCAGGACAGGTTCCTGAGAGGCGCTGTTCAGAGTGCAATTGACCCTAATACAGGGCGCGTTAATCCGCAGAAACTGGCAGAGTTTAGAAACAAGAACTCAATGATTCTTGAGCGTTTCCCGCAGTTGCGCGACCAGTTGGCAAATGCGGAAACGGCAGAACGCGCGATGCTCAGGATCACGGCCAGCACGGATAAGGCCATCGAAAACGCAGGCCGCTCTGTGATTGCTCAAATCGCTGGCGTTGAGAACCCGGCAATGGCGGTCACGCAAATCTTGCGTGGCAAGAATCCCGTTGGCGACTACGACTCTTTGGTTCGATCGGCAAGTCGCGCAGGGCCGGAAGCTATTGCAGGATTGCGGTCAGCCACGCTTGAGTCTGTGTTTACGTCTGCAACGCGCGGCGATGGAACATTGGACTTTGCGCGTTTGAATCAATTGCTGAACAAGCCGGCAAGCCTGCAACAAGGTTCGCAAAGCCTGTTTGAAACGATGTCAAGGACAGGCGTTCTTGATCAAGCCGCGTCGCAGCGGTTGAACACAATTATCGAACGGGCAGCGACTCTTCAACGGGCAGCCACAACGCGTTCAGACATTGATAAGCTAGTCGGTGAGCCTGACATGCTTTCCAATTTCTTGCAGCGCGTTGTGGGCGCAAACATTGGCGGCGCGTTGGGTCAAGGAAGTGGCGCTCCTTTGGTCGCGGCAGGCGCAGGTTCCAAATTGGTTCGGAACTTCTTTGACAAACTGCCTGCTGCAAAGGTGACGGAAATCTTGAAAGAAGCGGCTAACAATCCTGCGCTGATGGCGAATTTGCTAGAGAAGCCGACAAGCATTCAAAAGCAACGAGAACTGCTGCGCCAGTTGAACGGTTTCTTGGTGAATGCAGGTATTGTTGCAACAGGGGAACTGCAAGAGGATCGTAGGCCGCTGCAAAAGTCAGTTGATGCCTACGCTCAGTGATTAAGGAGTAAACATGCCACGCAACGGTTCTGGAGTCTACACACTGCCCGCCGGCAACCCGGTGGTGCCAGGCACAACAATTGAGTCGACTTGGGCAAACGACACGCTCGAGGACGTTGCCAACGAACTAACGAACTCGCTGTCGCGGACCGGCGCCGGGGGCATGCTGGCCCCGTTCAGGATCGCGGACGGCACGGTCAGCGCGCCTGGCCTGTCCTACCTGAACGAGACAAACAGCGGTCTATACCGCAGCGGTTCCGGCTCGGTCTGGATGTCCATCCTGGGCGTCAACGTCGCGCAGTTCTCGACAGTTGGGCTGACTGTCCCGGCAGGCAAGGCGTTCACCGCGCAAGGTAATGCGTCGATCAGTGGCACGTTTGGCGTTACCGGACCCGTCACCTTTAGCTCAACGCTTGCCTTGACTGGTGCGCTTACAGCAACGGGTGGAGTTTTAGGCAACATTACCGCCGCGTCAGGCACCTCGACGTTCAACAACGTCACGATCAACGGTGATCTGGACATGAATGCCGGGAGTGCCGGCACCATCACCAACTTGCCTAACCCGACCAACAGCGGCGACGCAGCCAACAAGGCATACGTTGACGCTCAGGACGCGTTGAGGCTGGCGCTGACGGGCGGCACGTTGACCGGCGCGTTGGCGATGTCGACCAACAAGATCACGGGACTGGGCACGCCGACCTCGGACGGCGACGCAGCGACCAAGTCTTACGTCGACAACGTGGCCCAAGGTCTGGACGCCAAGGCGTCGTGCTTGGTCGCAACGACCGCCAACATCAGCCTGTCGAACACTCAGACGATCGACGGGATCGCCGTGACTGCCGGCCAGCGTGTTCTGGTCAAGAACCAGTCCGATGCGACGCAGAACGGCATCTACGTCTGTTCAGCCAGCACCTGGACACGCTCGACTGACGCTGACACCTGGAATGAGCTTGTCGCCGCGTTCACGTTCATCGAGCAGGGCACAACGAACGGCAATAACGGATACATCTGCACGGTGTCTGCCGGCGGCACGCTGGGCGTGACCGCGGTGACTTGGGCGCAGTTCTCTGGTGCTGGTCAGATCACTGCCGGAACCGGCATGAGCAAGACCGGGAACACGCTGAACGTGAACACCGCGTCAGCGTCGCGCATCGTTGTTGGAGCGGATGAGATTGACCTGGCCACGACTGGCGTGACTGCATCGACCTACAAGTCGGTGACTGTCGATCAGTGGGGGAGGATTACCGCAGGGACAAACCCGACGACGTTGTCCGGTTTCGGGATCTCGGATGCGTATACACAAAGTCAGACTGACACGTTTCTGAATGCCAAGCTGAACCTGGCTGGCGGCACGATGTCTGGCGCGATTGCGATGGGCACCAACAAGATCACCGGGATGGGTGATCCGACGAATGCCCAGGACGCCGCGACAAAGAACTACATCGACACCATCTTTGGTTCAACGACATCAGCCGCCGCGTCTGCTGCTGCTGCTGCGACCTCGGCATCGAATGCGGCCAGCTCGGCCTCGGCCGCCTCAAGCAGCGCGTCATCGGCGGCGTCTTCCGCGGCTGATGCTGCGGCGTCCTACGACAGCTTTGATGACCGGTACCTCGGCTCGAAGTCGGCTGACCCGACGGTGGACAATGACGGGAACCCGTTGCTGACTGGTGCCTTGTATTGGAACAGCACCGTCAATGAGATGCGTGTTTACAACGGGTCTGCGTGGGTTGCTGCGTACTTGCCGGCGGCAGGGTATCTGGCCCTGACCGGCGGGACGATGACTGGCGCGATCACCTTTGTTGGTGGCCAGACGTTCCCAGGCACGCTAGTCACTGGCGACATCGGGTCAAGTGTTCAGGCTTACAGCGCGAACCTGACGACATGGAGCGGAAAGACTGCCCCGACCGGTGATGTGGTTGGTGACACTGACACTCAGACCCTGACCAACAAGACGCTGACAGGGTACACGGAGACTGTTTATGCCCTCGGCACTTCTGGCTCTTTGGCTCTAAACCCAGCCAACGGTTCAATCCAGACCTGCGCCCTGTCTGGTAATCCAACATTTACGGATTCGTTGGCTTCTGGGCAGTCAATCGTTTTGATGCTGACAAACGGTGCTTCGTACACCGTGACCTACCCCACAATGACTTGGGTAACCTCCGCAGGTAATGCAGCACCTACGCTGACTGCTGCTGATACGCTGGTGTTTTGGAAGATTTCAACGACCTTGTACGGCGCTGTCGTTGGGAGTTACGCCTGATGTTAGCTAAAGCACTTCAATCCGCAGCAGGTAACGCTGCTGAAGCAACGTACATCGAGGACGTTTTCTCGACCTACCTTTACACCGGCAACGGAAGCACCCAGACCATCACCAACGGGATTGATCTGGCGGGTGAGGGTGGGATGGTGTGGTTCAAAGCACGAACTTCTGGTGGGTCAAGTTTCACAAATCACGCAATTATTGACACCGTTCGCGGAAAAAACGCCAACGGTTATTACTCTATTTACCCAAACTTAACTGACGCGCAGTTTTCGCCAACTGGTTCTTCTGACGCCGTTGCAACTGCTGTCAGTTCATCTGGTTTTACAGTTGGCGGCAATGTAAACGTCAATTACAACACGCAAACAGATGCCTCATGGACCTTCCGCAAGGCTGAGAAGTTCTTTGATGTGGTGACGTATACGGGGAATGGTGTTGATCCAAGAGCAATTCCACATTCATTGGGGTCTGTTCCCGGGTTCATTGTTGTCAAAAGAACAAATTCCGGCGGATCAGATTGGCTTGTATATCACCGTAGCCTTGCGACGGGGAAACTTTTATCTTTAAACGCAACCGCCGCCGCATACACGACAAACGAATTTACAACAACCCCACCAACAAGTACTGTGTTTTATGTAGCCAATTCAGACGCCATTAACGGAGCTGGCTATACCTACGTCGCCTACCTCTTCGCCCATGACGCTGGTGGCTTTGGTGATGATGGGTCGGAGAATGTGATTTCGTGTGGGAGTTATACGGGGAATGGCACAACAGGATTGGCTGTAACGCTTGGGTATGAGCCGCAATGGGTGATGATCAAATGTTCGTCAGCGGCACAAGCAGACGGTTGGATCATGGTGGACAATATGCGGGGCATGGATAACACCGCTAACCGATGGCTAATAGCAAACACTTCAACTCCAGAGTCTTCTGAATCGCCTCGTATTATTCCAACAGCAACTGGTTTCACGCTCTCATCAAATATAGCCGTTAACACATCAGGGGCAACCTACATCTACATCGCCATCCGCCGTGGCCCGATGAAGACGCCGGAGAGTGGGACGGAGGTGTTTAAGCCGAATATTGGGAACAATGTTTCTGGAAGCGGGTTGATTGCGAATGCAGGGTTTCCTGTTGATTTGCACCTAGAGTCTTTTTGCGATGGTTCGTTAAGCACATTATCGTTTGATCGGTTACGGGGTGCTAATCAATATGTTCAGACATCTTCTACTGCCGCAGAAACCGCTGGCGCTGGTAGAAGTTTGGACAATATGCAAGGGTGGTTCTACACAGGCACTTATAACTTTAGTACCGCCGCTTGCATTTATGACTTCAAACGCGCCAGCGGCTTCTTCGATGTGGTTTGCTATACGGGGACGGGTGTTGCAAGGACGGTGAATCACAACCTCGGCGTTGCGCCTGAGATGATGCTTGTGAAGCGAAGAAGTGCGATTGACGCATGGGCCGTTTACTTTGGCGACCCGACAGATTATTTGCGCCTCAATGACCCACAAGCCGCTGTGGATGAAATTAGTCGGTGGAATGATACCGCCCCGACATCCACAGTGTTTACCGTGGGAACCGACACTGAGGTAAATACTTCCAGCATTACCTACGTCAATTACCTCTTTGCCTCCTGTCCCGGCGTAAGTAAGGTTGGAAGCTACACAGGCACAGCAGCAACCCAACAGATCAATTGTGGCTTCACAGGTGGCGCAAGGTTCGTGTTGATCAAACGCACCGACAGCACAGGCGACTGGTACGTTTGGGATAGCGCACGGGGGATTGTGGCGGGCAACGACCCGTACCTGCTCTTGAACAGCACAGCGGCTGAAGTGACCAACACCGACTACGTTGACACATACAGTGCTGGGTTTGAAATCAGCAGCACCGCCCCGGCAGCGATCAATGCGTCTGGTGGGACATTTATTTTCTTGGCAATAGCTTGAGGAACAACATGAACTATCGCATTCGATCAACTGGTGAAGTCAAAACTCAAGGCGACATCAGGAAACTGCACCCCAACACATCCCTGCCCCGTGTCTGGGATGAGTCAATCTGCGAGGCTCTTGGCATTGATGTGATCTTTGAGGGACCACAGGCTGCCGGAGGGGATCATTACCAATTCAGCCAATCTGCCGGGATCGAGCAAATCAACGGCAAGTGGTACACAAAGTATGTGCTTGGGCCGATCTTCACAGACAACGCAGATGCCACCGCTTCGGAGCAGGAAGCCGCGTACAAGGCTCAGAAAGACGCAGAGCAAGCCAAGAGTGTCCGCGCAGAGCGTGACCGTAAGCTGGCAGAGTGTGACTGGGTGACTTTGAAAGCAATTGACGCCAGCAATGACAATCTAGGGATTCAGCTTCCTCAAGTATGGATGACCTACCGCCAAGCCCTGCGGGACATCACTGCGCAAGCTGGTTTCCCTTGGAACGTCACTTGGCCTGATGCGCCTTGAGGATGAATTGTGGTGAATAGCGTCGAAACAAAATTGTCGGTGCATGAAGCCGTCTGTGCCGAGCGGTACGCGGGGATCAATGCCAGGCTCAAGCGCCTTGAGCACATCTTGATCGGCTCATTCGGCGCGGTGTTCATTTTGCTGCTCGGCCTTGTGCTGAAACTCTGATCATGCTCGTGGAACTTGCGGCGGCAAACGCAGCCTTTGCGGTCATCAAGGAGGCGATCTCCCACTCTGGGGAGATTGTCTCTGCCGGGAAAGCGGTCTTTGATTACTTTGATGCCAAGGCTGCGCTGCAACGCAAGAGCAACAGCAAGGGCAACAAATCGGAACTTGAGGAGTTCATGGCGCTGGAGACTTTGCGCCAGCAAGAAGAGAGGCTGCGCGAGGAAATGATCTACGCCGGTCGGCCAGGGATGTGGGAAGACTGGCTGCAATTCCAGGCGCGGGCAGCACGCGAACGCGAGGCGCGCAAGCGGGCAGAGATTCAGGCGCGGATTGAGCGGATGACGTTTGTGAAGACGTTCGCGCAGTACACCTTGATCTCCATCCTGGTCACCGCGATCGCGGCGGTGATTACTTGGATCAGCGTCCGTTTGTTGGGGAGAGTCTGATGCTGTCACTGATTTCGACTTTGGGCGGGTTGCTGGTGTCCGGACTCCCTAAGCTGATGGACTTCTTTCAAGACCGTGCCGATAAGGCGCAAGAGTTAGCGTTGGCTCGCCTGCAAAACGAACGAGACTTTGAGCTTGCTGCCAGAGGGTTTGCGGCGCAGGCGCGGATGGAAGAGATCCGCACCGATCAGATCGCGATGCAGACTAATGCACAGATGACGGTCGCGGCGCTTGACCACGACAAGAAGGTACTCGAGCGTGCGTCGCGCTGGGTCGCGAACTACGTCGGGACTGTCAGGCCGACAGTGACGTACCTGCTGATCATCGAACTGATCGCAATCAATGTCGCGTTGACTTATTACGTCTTTGCGCACCCAGACCTAGTGAGCAGCATCGAAGACTTGGTCAGCATCACCGAGGTGATCTTCAGCGAAGATGAGATGGCGATGCTGGGGGGCATCATCGGCTTCTGGTTTGGCTCCAGGAATTGGAAGAAATGAAGCTGTCTCCGGCTGGTGCGGCGGTCATGCATCAGTTTGAGGGCTGCCGCGATCGCCCCTACCTGTGCCCGGCGCACATCTGGACGATCGGCTACGGGCACGTCCTGTACCAGCCGCAGATCCGGTTGCCGGTCACGCGATCGCCAGAGCGCCAGCCGCCGATGATCCGCAAGGAATACCCGCTGCGACCAGAGGACAACCGCGTATTCAGCAAGGATGAGATTGATGCGCTATTCCAGGCTGATGTCGGTGCTTTTGAGCGTGGTGTTCTTCGACTTGCTCCCGCTCTGGATGGTAATCAAGGCGCATTCGACGCTTGCGTCAGTTTCAGCTTCAATGTCGGCCTCGGCAACTTCCAACGCTCGAGCGTCCGAATGAGGGTCCAGCGCGAGGACTGGGAAGGGGCTGCCGCCGCGTTCATGCTGTGGACTAAGGGCGGCGGGCGGGTGCTGCCGGGGCTGGTCAGACGCCGGCGGGCTGAGGCCGCGCTGATGGTGTAGCCTCCGTGTACGCCGGTTCGATTCCGACTCCCGCCTTTCTTTGAATCAACGACTTGCAAGGCATTTCAACGCTTCTAAAAGTGTTTTGTGCCTTTTTTGTGCCGTAAATTTCCGAGGATGTGACATTCGCATCATCGGATGTTTTTCGGAATGCTGTCGGCACGGCATTGACCGCAGCGTCGATCCTGCTGCCGATCCAGCGCACAACAGGCACTGCCCAAGAGTTGCCAAGTGCCTTGTACCGAGGACCGTCAGGCGACTCTGGCTTGCCGCGCCAAGGAATGTTCGTGTAGTTGTCGGGAAAGCCTTGAAGTCGCTCGCATTCGGTTGGGGTAAGGCGGCGCACTTGCATGGTTGACATTACTGACGGAACGCCGCCCATTGCGTTCCCGTTCCCCACTCTGATTGAGTGCGTCACATCTCCGTCGATCGCGCCGTTGTACAGGTCAGTAGCGACCGCCACCATGGGGGTGTTGCGTCCGCTTGCATTGCTGTTGGTGTTGATCGTGTTGAACACATCACCCACGCGGACTTCGCCGAGTTGGTTCTGGGCGAACGCCACCGCTGCCGTCGCGTTGTCATTCGCGCCAATGCTGTGGCATACATCCTCGCTGCTGATCGGGTCTTGCGTAGGGTGGAAGGCGATAACCAACGGCGTGCCACGCCCTGTGCCGTCTTCGCTGGCGTCAAATCCTTCGCCGCGTAGCGCATGCGCCACAGCAGGAACCATCACGAGCTGCGCGTTTGCCTTGTCCGGCATCCGCTGGTCATCAGACTTTGTGGTCTTGGTCGCGGCTACCTCGCCGCCGTCCCACCATGTCGCCACTACTGGGTCTTGCCCGCGTGTGTCGCCAGTTCGCTCTACCCCTCTGCCACTGCTTGTAAGGCACGGTGCAGTTGTGTGGGTAACGCTTTGCCGCGCTTCTCGGCTCGGCGCAGTATCCCCGCGCACGCCCTCGCTGAGAGGAAGAAGCGACTCGGCAATGGCCCACGCTCGAGGATGTCGGAGAGAGACACTAAGGACGAAAACCCTTCTTCGCCGTTGAGCCACTCCAAAATACTGGGCGTCAAGGACACGCCAGACGGCAAGTCTTTCTGGCCCCACGACCACACCTGAGTTCTTCCACTTTCCCTGTGGATGGACGACCGGCTCATCATCCCCAGCCAGTCCTGCAAGGAAACATCCGAATGCGTTGTCCTTGGTGGACAGCACGCCTGGGACGTTCTCCCAGAAGATGACGGCGGGGAGTTCTCCCCGAGAGAGTCGAATATCGTCAATTGCATTTGCGATCTCGCAGAATGTCAGGGACAGGTTGCCGCGAGCATCGTCTAGCGACTTACGCAGCCCGGCGACGGAGAACGCCTGACAAGGCGTGCCGCCGCAGAACAGGTCAGGCGCCTCAACCTCGCCAGCCCGAATCCGATCCGGCAGCGTGGTCATGTCGCCCAGGTTGGGCACATCAGGGTAGTGGTGCTTGAGCACAGCAGACGGGAACGGCTCGATCTCAGACAGCCACGCAGCTTCCCAGCCCAGCGGGTGCCAAGCGACGCTGGCGGCCTCAATGCCAGAGCACACTGAACCGAATCTCATGGCGTGCCTTTTATGTGCCATGCTTTGTGCCTGATAGCTGGTTTGGGAAATGTCGGTCATTGTTTTTCCGGAACATTTTTGCGTCGGTCGCGCTGCAAATCCGTGTACGGGAGTTCGATTCTCCTTCCCGCCTTCACACTTACGCGCGCCTGCCTCTATTTTGTGCCAAAAACGTGCCAAAAACTCCGCTCAAATGAGGACTTTTTCAGCGGCTGCCGCCAGGTGCTCGGGCGACAGGTGGGCATATTTCTGCACCATCGACGCCGAGTGCCAGCCGCCCAGTTCCTGAAGCACTGACAGCGGTGTGCCGGCCATCGCGTGCCAACTGGCCCAGGTGTGGCGCAGGTCATGGAACCGCAGCCAAGGCACGCCAGCGACCGTGCAAGCCTTCTTCCAGACTGACGGGCTAACCCGCGTCGGGCATTTGAAAACAAAGCCTTGGCGCTCGCCTGGCAGTGCCGCCAGCATCTCCTTGGCCTGACTGTTGAGCGGCACTAGGATGCGCTCGCCGGCCTTGGCCTCGTCGGCGTGGACGATCACCATGCCCTTTTCAAGATTCACATTCTCCCACCGCAGTCCCAGCGCGTTCGACTTTCTCAACCCGGTGAGCAATGCAAAACGGACTGGACAACGGTACTTTTCCGGTAACGCGGCGATCAGTGCCTCAGCCTGTTCGCGTGTCAGGAATGCGACGCGCCGCCGCGGTTCGGCCTCGACCCGCAGGGCCGGCGCCTTGACGATCCAGTCCCACTCGCGCTCGGCAGCGCGCAGGATCGCCCTGACCAGCGCCCGGTAACGGTTCCTGGTGGCCGGCTTCACGTCGGTCGGCAGGCACGCCTCGATCGTGTCGCGGTCAAGGTCGGTCAGCAGCTTGTCGCCCAGGATCGGCTCGAGGACGCGGATCTTGTCGCGGTCGTCGCGGATGCTGCGCTTGTGGGCGCGCTCAACCAGCCAACGTTTGGTGGCGTCTGAGAACTTCTTCTTGGGCCGCTCCTTGAGCACCCGCGCCCGCCACAGTTCTGCCCGCCGGATGTCGTGCAGTTCCTTGGCCGCTTTGGGGTCCGAGGTCTTGAGCGACTCCCGGTGCCTGACGCCGTTGATACACACGTCAATCCAGTAGCTGCCCCCGCGTTTCTTGATCGTCATCGTTGTGCTCCGTTCATGGTGGTGACATCATCTCATCATCGTGAGGGAACGTCAATACGCTTGGCGGGGCTAATCTCCCATTCGTCGCAGCGGTACTTCTCAGGCCGGCCAGTGCCGTCCAGTTCGCAGCGCCGGATGATGATGTCCCAAATCTTTGCCGGCGGGCCTGACCATGCGCAGTTAGCGCAGCACTCAGTCTTGCTGTCTGATTCGCTCATCTGTTCCTCATTGCCTGTTTGCGGACTTCCGCGCATCGTTTGCAGCGCCACATATTCGGCGTCTTCAAACCGCCTTCAATGGGCTTTGTCATCTGACACGCCGAGCACCAGCGTTTGCCGGTGGCGGCGATTTCCCCTGCCATTGCTTCTTCCCTTGTGCTTGCCATTACCTCAAAACCCTCCAACCCTTGCCATATCCAAGATGCTCGACCAGGTTAAGTTCTTCAAGGTCGATCAAAGCGTTATAGACCGCGCTGCGTGACAGAAAGAAATACCCGGCCAACATCGCGACCGACTGCGGAGTTTTAAGCTCCGACAGGCGGTGAAAAATTCGCCGCTGCGTGTTTGTCACTCTTCATCCTCTTCCCAGAACTCTTCGTCGTACTCAGGATCAAGCGGGTCAGGGTGCTTACGCGCCTGACGCTCGCGGATCGCCCGATTAATCTCTTCCTCGAGGCGCTCCTGATGCTCATACGCATCGCGCCAGTCTTTGAAGTCTCTAGGCATGTAACCCCCAGTGTGCGATGAGTGCTGCCTCGGCTTTGCCGTCATCCTTGACGCGCCGGAACTCGCCGGCCATATCAGGCCAGATCGCCGCGGCCTTGGCGCGTGAGGCGTCTTTGCTTGGCGACAGGTTGTGCCACTTCTTCCACTTCCCCGCTGGCACCAGTTGCGCTGGTATCGCCAGCCCAGCCAGCACGCCTTGCACAATCCCGAATGCCTGACCGAATGCGAACATCGACGTGACGCCTTGGCCTGGCATTGCATTCACCTGCTCAACGTAGGCGATCGTCGCCTTGACTGCATACAGTCTCAGGTCCGCGGCCAGCATCTCAGGCGAGATCCGGCGCTTCGCTTTGTTGTTGACAATCAACTCGACGGACGGCATCTCAAATACATGCACCAGTTGCCCGTCGCGCTCGAGGATTGCCACGGCACCTGACGCGCCGGGATCGACTCCGATGATGAAACTCATAACAACCCCCAGCCAAAATTCACCAGCAGGTACAGCACCTTGAGCGCGACGCCAAGTCCAATGGCCCCGGCGGCCCACCAGAACAAGACCGCGCCGAAAGACATCACATGGCCGCGCCTCATTGCTGCTCCTCCAGCGCCTTGAGAGCGTCGCTGACTTTCTTGCGTGCCTCCTTCTTCTTAGGTGCGTCAGCCTTAATCGGGATGTCGTCAGGGTGGGTTGCCAGGTCATCGAACGACGACGCAAACGTGCCGCTGATCACCTTGGCACCGGGGAACTCAGCCTTGAGTTCTGCCGCCCCCTCGAGCAGCGAGCCGGGGCAGTGCTCCAGTTCCTTGGAACTGAACACCGGCCCGTAGTCCTTGACCGACTCCGCGCCATTGGTGAAGAGGGCACCAGTCTCGCGGTGCCTGTACGCGACCCAGCCCTCGCCACCATCAACAGGCTCGCCGTAAGGAACCAGTGCCGGGATCATCAAATGGTCGCCGCATCCCTTGCGCTGGGCGTCCAGCGGCGGGTTGCCCTGGTGAAATTCGCACCGCCATTCGCTATTCGCAACAGGCGTCGAATGAGAACAGGTGCGGCAGTTCGCCTCCGCGGCCTGGTTGTTGTGGCAGTGCGCCCAGAATGAGCACCACTTGCATTGCCAGTGTGACGGGTCATCGCTAATCCGCTGCGGCGGCACAGGGGACTCAAGCAGCATGCTGGCCCGCACCATCAGCGAGTCAAACGTCTCCTTGCTGAACTCGACCCACTCTGTATACAGATCGTCGGTGTCCTTGTTGACTGCGATGTACAGGGCGCGGGTCAACTCCATCAGGCCCATATAGACCTGCATCTGCGCGTAGTGCTGCGGTTTGCTGGCCTCGACCTTGTTCTTGACCAGGTCCGCGAATGACTTGGATGAGTGCGTCTTGAACTCGAGCACCGCGGCAGTCTTGGGTGCCTCGGGCAGTCCTTTGGCGACGCCGTCAAGCGAGCCGCCAAAGTGACCATTGTGTGCGCTGACGGTCCACTGGTTGCCGGTCGCGGGATCAGTGTCCCAGACCTCGGCACCGATGCCGCGCAACTCCTCGAGGATGCGCGTCTCTTCGCGTTTGCCGGTGTCAAACAGGCGCAGCACGCGGCCCTCAAACGTGGGCTTCATGGCCCAGCGCCAGGTCAGCCAGACATTGCGTGAGCACGGGTGGCCGATGATGGACGCGCCCATGTGCGGGCGGTGTTCCTGCGGCTTGCGTTCGTACCATTGAACGATTGCGTGTGCGGTGGTGTGCTTGGATTCTGGGATTTGTGCCATCGTTGCCTCGTATAAAAAACCCGCCGCGCCGGTTGAACGCGGCGGGAAAGGGGAGACACTTACCAGGGCCGTCCTGCTGCCTTGGCTGTCGGGACAGCCTTGACGGGTGCCGGCTTTGCGGTCACGGCACCGCTCGCGGACGTGTAGCCCATGATCCGATTGCGCTCAGGGTCTTTGCGGTCAATTGCGACCGATGCGATAAACGGCTTGTCGTGCAGTTCCTCGGTGTCGCTCATGTTCGGGACATTGACCGCAAGCTGCAACGCCGACAGCGCCTGCTTGGCGATGTCCTCGGCGGTCTTGTTGGGGTTGTCCACGTTCAGCCGCTCCCACAGGCGCCGGCCTGAGTGCTCGCCGCTGACGACGTGCATCTCCAGCTCGATGTAGTGGCCTGTGCCGGCGTTGGTTGGCTTGATGTCCGAGCGGGCAACAATCATTTCGTAATCGCCAGCGGGGAGCGGGCCATACGCGCGCGGTTTCTGCGGTTCGACTGTCGTTGCGTCAAAGTTGAAGAGTGCCATTTTGGTTTCCTTAGTTGATAGCTTGGGTAAATGCTTCCCAGGACATGGGTAGCGATTCGGGGAGTGAGTAGCGGTTCTTCGCCATGTAGGCAGGCTTCTCACTGGTAAACAACAGGCGCTCGCCCGTTGTGACACCTCGGTTGTTGGTCTTATTGAAACCGAGGTCATCTTTCTTGACGATCGTCCTGTAATTCGCAAACAGCACCGCGTCGCACCACTCGCGAATCAGTGCGCTGGATCGTTCTTGCAGCTTGGGCTGATAGCGGTCATACGGTTCGACCTCGGGCGAATCAAACCGCTTGATCTGCGTGTGCGCAATCAGGATGACGCACATGCTCTTTTCGTTGCGCAGATGGTTCAGCCCTGCCAGCACATCGCGCCACCGCTCGGCAACGATCATTGCGCCTTTGCCGTAGGCGAGATCCTTGGCGTCGTGGGTCGCCTCAACGTCGGTCCAGATCAGGTTGTCGAGCCAG
>Ga0070753_1000998_pt1 | contig 16250 bp, 30 predicted proteins | sample VirMetDEL_Aug_31_FD_77441 | JGI IMG/M metagenome (GOLD analysis project Ga0070753, IMG submission 77441) | Aqueous microbial communities from the Delaware River and Bay under freshwater to marine salinity gradient to study organic matter... | ecosystem: Environmental > Aquatic > Marine > Coastal... | reverse complement strand
CTTCTCAATTTCGTAAACCTCACGCCTCGCGTCTTCTAACGTAGGGGCGTAGATTTCAAGGTATTGGAGGGTATCGAAGACCCAGAGCTTGTCTTTTGCAGTCATGTCCTGACTCCTTGGTTAGTTGGACTATGCGCTTTTATCGGACCCCGGCCCAAAGATCAACCGGAAAATGTTAGACCAGTTTACAGGCTCTTCCTCGAGCGCTGCCGGGTTGACCTTGTCCAGACCTTCCATGCGGAGATCGACGGCCTGCCGAGCAGGATACAGATAGACTTGGGCGTGGTCGGTCATCACCCGCTGCCGCTTCACCAGTATCCAACAGGACGAGTGCTGGTGCTTGGTCAGGAAAGACACCTGATGCGGACGGAGCTCGACCGCGTGGTTCGTGGTGGCTTTGAGTTCGATGAGATGAAAGCGGCCCTCGGCGTCACAAACCATCAGGTCGGGAACGCCGGGCATCGCCCACGTTTCAATCCTCGTCGGGATCAGTTTCGTCGAGTACCTCTTCATCGCCTCCTTCACCTGACGATAAAAGCCGCTCTCTCGCTTTAGAGCGGTTCGAGGCATTTGGTTCGGACTCCGGGGTAACATCGATGGTGATCGGGGCATAGCTCTGTTTGATCTCCTCCAAGGCTCGCATGACTTCTTCCTTCGACATTGAGTCGATGCTGCCGTGTCTGATCTCGGACTTACTAACGTAGATGTCTCCCTGCGCCTGACCGCGCCGATACTCGGCTTGTACCGCAGCGCTATAAGCGCCGTTCTGCAACGCCATGTCCCGGATGGTCTGAAGGTCACGCAGGTGGCGGCGATAGCTGACGCCGTACTTCTCATCAAGCTCGGCCCGATATTCACGGATCGCCTTGCATACATGCGGGGAGATGTGGGGGTTGGTGAGCTCGTAAGCTCGGGTGTGGGCAGCGCCTGCGCTGTACCCAGCGTTGATGGCCGCCTCACGCATTGTGATCTGGCCGTCCTTGGAAACAAGCTCCTTTACGAAGAGCTCCTGCTTCCGGGTCAGGGGGCGGTCAATAAGCTCTCGGCTCTTGGCCTTGTGGGGTCTGTTTTTCATCGGCATCCTGTGGGCAGTTAATTGGCGTACATCCTATACCAAGCCCCGTCCCGGTGTATATAGTCAGGAATTTGAAAAATATTTTTTTCCGGCTCAGATGCCATTAAGCCCGATTTGGGTTCTACATATGGTTACATTATTGGATTCAAGGTGTAACTGCTAATATGTACCCTAAGAATCTATATATTATATAGGGTTACCTATACTAGTTACACGGTTACACTGGTTACGGGTAGTTTATGAAAAAATAAAAAAAATAATCTGGGAGCTATATATAACCGTTTCCGTTTTTTGTAACCCGGCCCGTGAAGCCCCGTTTTGGGCCTAACCCTTTGATCCTGCTTATCTTTCCCGTTTTCGGGACTACTCAGAAGAACCGTGGGCCGTGATAGTTGGTACGTTTTCTGCTGACTAACGTATGGCGACGCGCTCTCGGCGGCACCGTATTATGGTGAGGTATGCCGCATCCTCCCCCAGCTTGTGGGAGGCGATGACCGCTTCATTCTCCGTCGCGAAGAGGGTGTTCGCTCGAAACCCTGCCTCCCACAACAGGCCCTTTACTCGGGCGCGTTCGTCGAGGCTACAGTTCTGGTGGGGCTTTACGATGTATCCGGTTTTTAGTTTTGCCATAGGTGACTCCTTGTGTGAAACGCGAAAAGCGTTATGAGGCCCACGGCTCATCTGAGTAGTCTTTTGGGTGGAACTGCTCGGAAGAACCGTGGGCCGTGGTTAAAGCTTACTTACGGATGCAGTTGAAGGTGACGGCTTGCGGCTCTCGAGGCTGCGGCCTGTCGTCTTCCACCAGAGCGTAATAGCTCTGAAGCCCTATTTTTCTGTTCCGAAGAACAATCAGGGCGACCTGACCTTCGCTCAGATCAACCGGCTCGTCTTGCCCGTACCATTGACCTCCGGCGGAGGTCTCTCCGTTCATCTCGAAAGTATCGAGAATTAGCGGCGGCACGGAACACGACCACTCCCAATCGTCGTTATCACCGGTCCGGAAGTAGACCTTCCAGACCATAGACTTCTCAGTGGGGTTTTTAACCATAGGCGACTCCTTGTGTGAGAGGCCCACGGCTCATCCGAGCAGTTCCTATTTACGATGTCCAACAGCAGCGGCTACAGCCGCAGGGCTTTTCTCGCCCTTCTTTATTATGTCTTATCTTATCGCATATTATAGGACATGTCAACAACTAATTATCTCTTATATTTCAAGGACTTATCCAGACCCCAGATTAGAACGATTCTAAAACGGCACGACGAGCTCGTGATCGAGCTCTGGGTCGAGGCCCGTGAGCCGTGTATCGAGGGCCGCGGCTCGTGCCATATCGCCCGCCCATGCTGCGTCGTCGGCAGCGCGTTGCAGTTCGCGTCTGAGGCTAGCTTGGGTCTGCCATGTTCTTGGGTCATGGGGATTTATGTTGCAGTGCACCATAGAAGGGCTTATATCATCGGGGAAGGAGATTACTGACATGACTTTTCTCGCTGGCATCGCTTTTGATGTTTTTATCTCGGACCACGGCATCGCTGCCGGTTACCGGCACAAGCTTGCTGGTTTGTGGTCTTCCGTTAAGAAGGGGGTAGTGGCTTATGGAACCGCTCGTGCTGAAAACGCTATTCGGCACCATCACGTTTTCTAAGGATGGTGTTTCGTTTGATGGCCTGACGTTTAGCTGGGACATCAAGGCGAAGTAAGCGGATTTGAACAAGCTTGAACAAGCTTGAACTAATTCAAGCTTGTAAAGGGGGCCTCGCGGCCCCCTTTCGTTTCAAGCGTTGTTATTTTTCTCCATTTCACGAACCACAGTCGAGAGCTTGTAATGGGCCTGCGTCAGCTTCTGGTATTCCGACATAAACAGGTCGCCGTCGCATTCCATCATCTGATGGACCGGGCTTTCCAGCAGCTTATCGAGCCGCCGCAGGAACTCAGGCACGCTGACCTCTTCCTTGTAGGCCCACGTTACCGTACCGGTGATGCGCTCTTTGCGGGGGCGTCCCCGCTTTCTCTTTGTCTCGGTCATATCTGACTCCTCTGTTATAGACGCAGGCATCTTATGTCCTGCTATGGGAGAATGTCAAATAAAAATTAACCCCAATCCGGTCTCGCTTTTTCAACGTCGTCTACAAGGACCGTGTTGCACGAACCGCAGACCACTTGATTCGCACCGTCGTAAACTCTCCCACGCGTTAGTTGTCCGCAGAAGTCGCAAGGCACGAGGGCCGTGTACCAAGGTCTGTAATCTACAGGTGTGTTCATGTGTTCTTCTCCAGTGGGCGACTTTCCGCCGGTGACTTTCCGAACCTTCGGAATGCCGATATTGCAAAATGCGCGACAGGTTCGATGTCGGCGTTATCTTGCCGGTCTTTCCTGCCCCCTATTTCTAAATTGAAGGGCGATGCGAAATCGCACCAGTACAGTCCATCGAGAAATTTTACAAATAAAATGGACGGAGTTCCTGTCACTTCTGACAGTTGGCGTGCGGCCATGACCTTTCCCAGCGAAATCATCAGCGTGGGATATTTGTCGTGTCGGTTGTTTCGTGTCTTTACCTCTGCAAACCCGCAAACTTTGCCATTTCGCATCATGGCGAAATCAAGGCGATAGCTTACGGGCATCTTCACGAAGTCGAGGCCCTTCTCTTTCAGTACCGAGGAAACCGAGTTCTCGTTCGTTAGATCGCGCGGGCTTTCGTAGTACGGTCTCATGGTTCTGTCGGTGAGTGACTTTCCGCCGGTGCAATCTTATCCCAAATTTCGTAGCGGCAGGACGGAGCGTTCGGTTCGTCCCAGATGCACACGGCCAGCGCTCGGTCGGGTGCGCCTCCTTTGTTGAGGTAATCCTCTCGCCACGTCAGGTTCGTGAACCGTGAAGGCCGGTGTCTGTTCCATTGCTGGTAGCCCTTGCCGCATGCCCAGAGGCGCTCGTTCGTAACCAGCGCCATCCGTTGCACACCGATATCGAAGGCGTGATCGATGAACGGTCGGATCTTGTTGAACGGCGGATTGGTTATGAGGGCCGGAGCCTGCGCTTCTTTCCACGAAAAGAAGTCGTGGCCGGTGGCGATGTCGTGAGAGATGCAGTCGTGTCCTGCCGCGGTGAGGGCGTCGGAGAACCGTCCGTCCCCGGCACACGGCTCCCAGACCGGCTGCGGTTCCCAGCCTAGCTTGTCGAGGATGACATCGATGATGCTATGCGGCGTGGGATAGAAGTCCCGTGGTGCGCGGCCCGCGTCACGCAGCATCTTCATCCTCCGTGACGATCACTCGGATGGGCCCGGCGTGGTTTGGCTTGGCGGGCTTGGTTGTGTTCTTCGGCAAGACGATCAGATCGAACGTCGAGGTGCCGGGCACGCGACGGTGGAAGAGCCAGATGGCATCCTGCTCTGCAAGCTTCACGTACTGGCGGAACATCTCTTTCTTTTCGTTGTGATCTAACCGTGGCTTGCCGAACATGCGCTCGGCGAACTCGCGGTGCACTTCCCATTCGATAAGGCCGCTCTTGTAGCTGCGGTGACCGACGAGCGTCCACTCGTTCGGGTTAAGGTTCAGGAGGTTTACGTTTTCCATCGGAGGGCCCTTTCCTCATGTACTTTTGCGTCATCGAAAACCGCGCCGCTTTCTCGCCACATAGCCTCGGCGTTCTTCATCTCTTTTTGACGCTGGCTATCCGTGCGCTCGTGGTAACCCATGTTGCCCGGGACGTAGGCCGGGATCTTGTCTTTGCGGTCCAGCACCCGCTGGCGGTTGTGCATGCCCGTCTCATCGATCCAGTCGTTCTTATCGACGGGGCTCTTGCATGACGGGCAGACCAGCGCTTCCCAATCGAAGTGGAAAACGTGCGACCCGCTCAGGCACTTCGGGCAGGAGATGTCTCTCCCGTTCACGCCCGCTCGGGTGTACTGGTTTACGAACATGATTTTTTGTGCTTCTTCAGCCACTTACGGCCTCCCTCGTTGAGGTGGTTCCACACCTCAAATTCTTTGATGTTCAAAGTTTTTGCGATGTCCATCGTGTTTTTGCGATAGACGTAGAACATGCGACAGACAACGTCGCTGGGGTGGTCATCTTGCTGCCAAGGCATTTTCCACATCCGGGGCTTCCTCCATATAAGAGACGTTAATGACATGGATGGGCGTGCTGACGCCCTGCATGTGCATGCTGTCTGCGACGACCGTGTGGGCGAACCAAAGGTCGCCATCTAGCTGCTGGACCAACCGCCACATTCGGTTGTTGGATTGCATGTAAAGCTTGCCGGGGATCAATGTAATTTCTCCTTATCTTCGTGGTGGAGGTAATTGCTGTTTAGGATCGCTCGTGCATGGTGCATCGAAGCAGCAATCACCGACAGGATGTCTTCGGCATCTTCCAGAGACATCAGGAGCTCGATACAAGCTCCCGTGGTAATCCCCGCAAGGCGCGGGGACTCCGGTAAATCCTCTAACTTTTTTGACAGATCAATCATCGCGCTCATGGCTTTCGCATAAGCTTCCTTTTGATCTTCATCCTCGTCATCGAAATCGATCACCCGCGCTGTATCCTCTCCCATGCTGCGAGCAATTCTATCCTCTCTTTTGAGGAGAAATCGTCTCGCCGGATGGAAGATTTTATCAGATCGTCGATCTGAGCGCAGGCTTCTTGCCACGACATGTCGGAGGCGCGGCTTTTCACCTCCGCCCCATCTAGTTCATCTTTGTCTATTTCGTCTTTTCGGCTTCGCATCTTCGACAAGTATATTTCGTTTATTTCGTCTAGTTCATCTCTGTCTATTTCGGCTTGGCTTTTTCTGTTTAATTCCTCTTCTATGAGGCGCTTAGCGATACTCATCGAACAAACCTCCGAGGGCGCAACTGGTTAAACACACGACGCAGAACGTAAGAGCGCCCTACGCTTAGAAAGAAATAAACGGCGGTGATTTGGGTCGCTTCGACCGGGCTGGGCTCCAGACCAAACAGGGGCAGGCCCCAGTAGGTGAAGCACCAAGAGACCACCAAGCCGACCACGGCGTTGGTATTGGCCTCGACTAAACTCATCATGCGGGATTGCATAACTCCTCCTTTTGCTTATGGGGGCAGCGTAGATCCCGTATGCGAGTATGTCAAATAAAAAAGAAACGGCCCCCGGAGACAAAAGGGGACCGTTTCCACAAGGAGTCATGCATGGCCGTCCATGAGTAAAACGTCCAGCTTGAGTATCCTATATCAGCGCATTCGTGGATGCAATCTGAAAAATACCTTTGTATAATTTTTTATGCTGAACATCCGGCGAGGGACGATTGGCGAACTGATCTGCGCTCTCAAGCTTATGAAGCTTGGGGTGGACTGCGCCATCGTGAACTACAACGAAGCGGACATCATAGCCGAGGTCCGTGGGCAGTTGCTCCGGATCCAAGTCAAGTCGTCGGTTATCAAGAAAGACCGGAAGACGCTCTACTATCATTTCTCCACGAGCTCTGGCTCAGATAAACGGCCCTTGGATAAATCGGGTTCGGAGATCGTAGCGCTGGTCGCGGCAGACATAGAGCGCGTGATGTTTCAGCCCACTGCCGCTTTGAACAATAAGACCGCTCGTTTACGAGCGGATATTTTTTTGGACGACAACCTAGAAGAAGATTCGTGGACCGCGGCTATTGAGGCGCTGTCTCTTCGTTAGGCGTATAGAACAGCATGGTGGCGTGACAGTCCGGGCAACTGTAGTTCGTGACGATGATGTATTCACCACCGTACTCTTCATCACAGTCGTGATTGCCACCGACAATCATGGGCGTTCCGCAGTGCAGGCAATCAGTCATTATCCCTCACCCTCCCGGAGCAGCATAATCTGTCACATTAGTCATCGTAGCAGCACTTCTTCATAATAATCTGTCACATTAGTCATCTGCCTTGATCTCGCCCCAACCACCGCATCGTTCGCACTCGATCCACCTCACACGGACCTCGGTCCACGGGTCCGGATCGTAACCACCCACCTGATACTCGTCTTCGACCCTTCCTATCCCGCCGCAGTCGGGGCATTCAATATCAGCCATCGGCTTTCTCCCACTTGTAAAAGATGTGGTCGTTGATACGGACCACCCGGCGCTCATGCGTGCCCCATTCGGGGTAAACATAGTGCGCGTGATAATGCGTTGCGCCTTCGGTCGGATCGTCTGATCCTCCGGCGATGGCTCTCAACGCAATGTTGTAAGCCCGCTTGTAGGCTTTCGTGTCCTTCGGCTCGTCGCTTTTCCCGTCGCAATAGTAGCTGAACTGGCAGCGGTGCTTGACGGGGATGTCGGGGTTCCACTTGTACCGTGGGCCCTGCTTTACGACATCACAGACGTTATTCGGGAACCGCGGATCACGGACCCTGTTCAAAACCACATGCGCGACGGCTTGCTGGCCAACGCGTGGCTCTCCCCTTGCCTCAAAATAAACAGCCGTGGCGAGGCACACCACCATTGCTTCAAGCATTGGTGGCGACCCACACCACGGCGTATATCGCAAGTTTAAGCGCGGCTATTGCCACGATTGTCTCAATCATTTTCCTTGACCCCTGTACTTCTTGAAGTTGCGCCGCTGGTCCTTGCTCTTAGGACGAGTGCGAGTGCTGTGCCCAATCGTAGTCTTCTTCTTGACTGGGACAGTGTAAACCGGACCTGTGGTCTTCTTAGCCATCCGGGTTATGTTCCTTAAAGTCTTTGTGCATGATCTTTAGCTGACCACTGATCGTGCGGCCCTGCTTCTTGGCCATCTCTTTGATGTCGAGATAGACCTCGATAGGAACCAGAACAGACTTCCATTTGGTGGTATCCATACTCCACCTCCTTTCGCCTGCGAATATATACGATAAGTTGGTTAGCGCAAGACAAAAAAGACCCCGCCAAAGCGGGGTCAGTTCAAGGGAGGAGCCAGAGAGGGAGCGTTATTCCGCTTCACCCCAACTAGCACCTATTTCTATATCACACTGCGCCGGAACCTCCAACGGCACAGCGGCTTTCATAATGCTGGCGATCTCTTCCGCTTCTTCCCGTCCCGTTACGGACATGGCGATTTCGTCGTGCACCTGTATCAGAGGCACGCGGCCCGTGGCGTATATATCGACCATCGCTTTCTTAGTCATGTCGGCAGCGGACGCTTGGATCAGGCGGTTCAGCGCCTTGTAGGTGTAGGCCCGCTTGAGACGGGTAGTATCGCCGTACTCCTGCACCGCTTCGCGATACGGCAGCGCCTTGTTCATGGCGAACGTGTCGGGCTCCCAGAGATCGAAGCGGCACTTGCGACCGAGGATAGATCGTATCGACCCGCTACTGCTTCGGTCGTTCAGCCTGTTCATCACTCCCGTCATCAAACCTTTAACGAACGGCACCCGGTCGTGGTACTGCCGGATGATGGCCTTGGCGTCATCGACAGGGATGTCTAGCTGTTCAGAGAGTTTGTTCACGCCCATGCCGTACATCATGCCGAGGTTGATGATCTTGGCCTGCTTACGCGGAATGTTCGCCATCTCGGCGACCATCGTGTGGAAGTCGGTGTTGGGGTCCGTGTTGTACGCCTCGACAAACTCTGCCGCGCCGGACAATTCTGATCCGCGGCTCTTGCCGTAGACGTGTGCGTAATGGACCAAGATCCGTGGTTCTTGCTGCGAGTAGTCAATGGCCGCCCACTGCTGATCTTCTTCCGGCAGAAAGAGCGACCGGATCATGGGGCCAAGCTCTGGATCGCGGGCCGGGATTTGTTGCAGGTTGGGGTTGTTCATCGAGATACGACCCGACACCGTCCCGCCATTGTCCGACCTGATCTGGTTGATGTGCGCGTGGATACGCCCGTCATCATGGCAGTGGTTCAGGATGGTGTTGATGAACGTACCGCTAGTCTTGTTCAGGTTCCGCGCCTGCGTAATCAGACGGGGAAGTTCGTGAGGATGCTCTGAAAGAAACGCCTTCGTGAAAGATGGCGCACCTTTTTCAGTCTTGGGGTAGGGGACGCCGACTTCGTCAAATGCTTCTGCCAGTGACTTGGCTGCCCAGATTTCGACATCTTTGCCCGCAACTCGCCGTATTTCTTTGAGGACATTCTTCTCTTTTTTCAAAAGGTAATCACGCGTCTTCTCCACCCGGTCGAGATCGACCCGGACACCCCGGAACGTCATGTCCACCAGACAGGGCAGGAGATCGAGTTCAAGATTTGCGATGGGCCAGAGCTCTTCCTTGCTGAGTTCAGAAGAGAACCGCGCCCATAGTTCCAGCGTAAGCTCGGCATCTGCTTGGGCGTAGGGCCCGACAAACGGCGCGGGCATCTTCCACATCTCGGACTTGGGGTCGAGCCCGAACTCACGGGCCGCCTCTATCAAAGCTTTCTCAGACTTGGTCTTGTTGAGATAGTCGTAGGACAGGGCGTTGAGCGAATAGCTGAAGCGGTTCTCGTCCAGCAGGGACGCAATCAGCATCGTGTCGATGACGCGCCCGTTGATGGTGAAGCCCATCTGCTTGATCCAGCCCATGTCGTACTGGGCGTTGTGCATGATCTTGTCAGCAGGGCACTCGAATACTTTCTTGAGCCACTTGTTGACCAGACGCTTGTCTAGGTTGCCGCCACCCAGATGATTGACCGGGAGATACCCGGCCCACTCCTCTGTCGCGATTGCATAACCAACAACCTCGCCGTTGCCTGTAGGCCAGCCGGGCCCGTTCTTCTTCAGGTCCGGGTCGCGTGTTTCAACGTCAATCGCGATTTTCTTCGCACTAAAGATGTCGGGTAGTTCTGCCGGGGGCACCCAATCGCTTGTCGGCCCGAATGCCATAAGCTGAAACCCCGACATTAAAACTCTCCTCCCAGTGCGGCATATCCGCAGAGATCGACCCAAGAGTCGTCATGGTCGGGGGATTTGGCCAGCCGCGCCATCTTTACTCCCGCCATGCAAAGAGCCACTTCTTTGCGCGTAACAGGTCGGTTCAAAACGACGCCCCAAATTTGAGCGATATCATCGAAGTTCTTGGAAGCCTCTCCGTAGTCGTCGTTGCGGTCGCCGTTGATGAGTTGCTTCGCCAGATCAAGAATTTCGTCACGCGTCATATTAAATAACTCCGGTTAAGGTCTTCGGGCTCTACAAGATAAAGATTTTCTCGTGTTCGCGTTACGCCAACATAAAACACACGGTGCAGATCGTCTCCCTCGCCGTCCTGCGCCGCAGGACTCAGGTCCGTGAACAACACGACGTTGTCTCGGGTCATATCAGGTAGCTCCTCGTTGCGTCCCGCTCTGTAAGTTTTTGGTATAACGGTGCCTAGAAAAACGTCCCACGATTTCAAATCCCATCGCCTCCATTTCTGCGCGAGTATAGGTTTTCGGCCCTCTTTTTCGGCCCATCATCACACCTTGTGCGTTTACGAAAGTGGGTTCCGGGGAAGTTTTTCCCGCGTAGGTCCAACCACACGCCTTGTATATGGCCCCTGTGTGCCCTTGCCACTCGTCGGCATATGTCAAAAGCATGTCGTACCTCCCGTCCTTTTTCACCGCTTTGGTTGATTGAGATAAGAGAAAGCTCGCGCTATTCCGCGGCGCTCCCGGAATGCACACGAGGCGAGAAAGAGACAAAACACGTCTCCAATCCCCGGCATAGTTTGCTTTCGCTGCCGATTTTGTGGGCGGTATCCACCACGCGCCACCTATTAGTTTTCCGTCTAAAAACAGCCCGTGCCGATATGTCGCTGTATTCGCTCCTCCGCGAGAATAATGGTAACGCGCGACTAAATCCTTTAAGTCGGCCAAAGGAATGGTTTTTACATACGCGCGCGATTTCTCTAAATTATCCCCCGGGTGCTTCATATTAAGTAACTCCGGTTAAGGTCTTCGGGTTCTACGAGATAAAGATTTTCTCGTGTTCGCGTTACGCCAACATAAAACACACGGTGCAGATCATCGGCGTCGATAGCTGCCGCGGCCTCCGCCGCAGGAGAAAGGTCCGTGAGCAGTACGACGTTGTCCGCCTCACCGCCTTTTGATCCGTGGATCGTGGACACCGTAACGCGGGGCTCGGCATTGAACTTCTCACCACGGCGCAGCATGGCGACAATGTAAGCCCGCTCGTTATCGGGGATCAGGTCCATAGCTTCGTGCCAGATAGATTCCGGGTCAGCCAACAGGCCGTGATTATCGATCAGGTCTTGCATGGTCAGTTGGTCGCTGTCCTCGACACCCGGTAACTTTTTGAAGCCGCGTTCTATGCGCGTCTTTGTGCTCATGTAAGAGTATACACATCTAGCTTCTTCACCACTAATGGCGGTTCCTTTTCTCAGGCGTTCCCACGCATTGACCGCTGTGCTGATCTTATCGGAGATGGACCGTCGTCCGCGGTCGTTGAACAGGACGCCCATGCCCCGCAGTTCCTGTGACAGGGGCGAGAGCATGTACCCGGCCTGACCCATGATGAGCCAAGAGCCGTGGCTCATGTCCAGTTCTGCGAGGCCCGAAATCTGCGCTACGCTGCCTCTTTCCTTTCGCGGGTTGTACTCCTTGCGATAACGCTTGTTGATGCGGTTGGCGATACGCTCCGCGATCCGATGCACGGAACTCGGGACGCGATAGGACTGGGCCAGAATTTCGGCCCCGCCGGGCAGGTTGATGAACTGCTCAACGTCGGCCCCGGCCCAGCGATAGATGGCTTGGTCGTCATCGCCCGCGCAGTACATGCGCTCTGACTTCTTGTCGAGAATGTGGGCGATGTCCCACTGGAGCGGGGACAAGTCCTGCGCCTCATCGAGGAAGGTCAGCTTGAAGCGCGGGCAGCACTGGTCTGCGTTCGCGATGAACTGACTCAACATATCTGTGAAGTCGTAGAGCCCGAACTTTTCCTTGTAGGCCGTGACGCTCTCGTCAACGTATTTGACGAGGTTCCAATCAGCGTAGAGGTTGCTGTTGTTATACTCGTCGCGGAGCTTGGTCTTCTTCAGGCGGGCCAGATTTATCAGCGACAGGATCGGGTCGTTTATTTTACCGGAGAAGATGTCGCCGTCGTCGTCTTTACCGTCCATGTTCTGGAATCGGTGCCCTATGACACCGCCCAGTTCCCTATAGTTGGAGGGCTGCATGACCTCTTCTGGTCGGATGCCCACCTTCGACAGGGCCAGACTGTGTAGAGTGCGGAAGTGCCTCAGATCCTCGTCGGGATCGAGCTTGAACCGCTTGGCTGCTCGTTCTTTTGCTTCGTTCGCCGCCTTGCGGGTAAAGGCAAGAAAGGCAATGTCCACGGGGTTGATGCCGCTCTCGAGGGCATCGTCCACCATGTTAAGAAGCGTTGTTGTCTTTCCCGTTCCCGGCGGTCCGAATATCCGAAACATTTTTGGCTCTCTGTTTTGCTACGATCTGTCTTACCCGTTCGCGAGTAAGGCCGTATTTTTTCCCTATAGCGGACAAGGTCATCAGCTCGTCCTTCCACAACCGTAGAATCTCTTCATCGCGCTCCATTAGAACGGTACCTCTTCGGTCTGGAAGTGAGGGGCTTCGATGTCTACATCCGACACATCGAACGAGGGGATGGCCCATACTCGGACCGACCGCCCTTTGATCTTCATCACTATGCTCTCTCCATGTATGTCGCGTAAGCGCTGTGCGATCTTGTGCGTCTTCAGTTCAAAGAACTTGTTCTTCTTGAGGTGCCCCTCAAAGTCACGCAGTCGGAAGTAGGTCGTGCCGCGTTCTTCGTCGGTCCACGGTCGGCGCAACAGGATCTCTTCCTTGTCCTGCGCCTGCTGTAGATGACGGCAGAACTCCTCAAGGTAGTCGTAGAACTGACCGTTGATGCTGGCGTCCTGCGCGACTTCCATGATGGCACTCTCGTTGTCCCGCATCTCCGCCATCAGCGTGCTGATACGGGCCTCCCAGTTCTGCTTGCTCATGGTCATGGGCATCTGGTTTAGCTGCTCCATGCAAGCCTTCTGGAAGGCGGGCTGGTTCAACAGCGCTTCGGTATCGAGTTCCAGCGGCTCCCCGCTCACATCCAAGAACCACACAGGTGGTGTCGAATTGTATTTGCGGAGGTTCGCTACCGCGGCACCCTGCATAGCAGCGCCCACCCCAAACTTGCGTGTCATGCACAGAGCTTTGTCGCAGTGGGCGTTGATCGGTGCGTCGTTGCACTTGTAGACATAGTCCTTTCGACCAAGCTGCTTGGCGATGACGTTGACTTCGTTCAGCGGCAGCGGCGGTTCCAGATACGTCAGGTTGTAGGTGAGGATCTCGGTCTCCCATGTGTCGGGATACGCCTTCCTCAGATACACGCCAATGTTGAACAGGCCGTTGTTTCGACCGCCCTCGCTGATCTTGTTCTTGAACAGGATCTGCAAGCACGGCGGCGCGCCCGCCCAGTTCGATTGCGGGTCGTCCTTAATCTGTAACGCCGTAACCTGCTCTGGTGTCTGGACGTGCTCCTCGTACAACGCGAAGAACTCTTCCAGCGTGGCGGAGGTGCCGTCATCGTTGATGCCGTAGCGCAAGCCGTCTTCGGCATTGAAGTACGGCAAGTTCAGGAAGTTTCCGACATCACCACGATCCAGATGGAGCTTGACCTGCTTTGGGAAGATTTCGCTGCCACCATATCCGAGGGCCGCGGACACTTGTTGAAGCGTCGTCTGCATGTCCTTCGCATCGATGGGCGTGACCGTAAACAGGAAGCAGTGCGCTCCGCCTGACTTACTACGGCAGACAATGAGCGGTAGCTTCATGCGTCGGATTTTCTCGACAAGAAGCTTGTGGTCTAGCGGGTACTGATCGATATCAATACAGCCCCAGCGACACTGGTTGTTCTCGTCAATAGGAATTATGCCGAGCGAGCGCTTGCCCGCTAGGTGCTCCTCCCAATGCGCCAAGGTCCGTGGTTCGCGGACAATGTACGCATCTCCCGTGTTCTTTCCGTTGGCGGCCTGCTTTTTTATTTCAAATGTGCCATGCGCCAACTGTAGTCCATCGAATATGGACTGAAATTTCTCTGAAGACATTATAACCCCTTGAGAGTGGGGGCGGGGACTAGCCCCGCCCACCTAACTAGAACGGAACGTCGTCGGACTGCGATGAGCCGCCGCTTTCGTTCTCATGCTTCACGACGACATCGCCGGAAAGCACGCTCTCGGAGAAGTTTTTTGCGCGGGCATAGATCGCCGCGTCTTCAACAGGACCGACCCGGCTGATGTCCCAGCCGTGCCAAGAGCCCTTGCTGTTCTCCTCAGACACGCTTTTCAGGTGATAAACGTGGCTGAACCGCGGCGGGGTGAACGGACCGTTCTTGCCCTGCATGGTCAGCGAGGAGATCATGGAGTTCCACTTGCGGCTCTTCTTTAGCTGCGTGGACTTCATTGCGATGAGCGCGGTTTCGGCAGAGCCATCTTCACCGACGATCAAAACGAAGTGCTGATGCGTCTCCTCGATGTACTCACCGTTTCCGCCGACAACGTATTCCTTGTTGTCTTCGGAAGAACGCTCGGTCTTCGGAAGGTTCGGGTCGCCCGGTGCGTAGATCGCCTGCGGCGCTCCGCTGCCCGAACCACGCGGTGCCCACTGGATGAACCGACGCATGTAGGCGCAGGGGATTACATGCAAGCCCTCTTTGCCCTTGTAGATCGCATTGGTGACAGTGTTGAAGATGTCACCCTTACGCGCCTCTTCCATCTCATCAAGGACGGAGTCGAGACCGGACAGGATCTTGAGAAACGGAAGTGCGAGGTCCTCGACGCCCATGTTCTCCATACCCGCACCAGCGTCGGCCTCAAACATGCCGGGGTCAAACGCTGCTACTTCGGTCTTCTTCTTTTCTGCTACTGCTGTGCCAGCCATATCACTAGCTCCTCTTGATTGTTGCACGTTGTCCGACCCAAGCGCCGAACATATCCATCGGGAATGAGTCCCCATTTTCGACACGCTCACGAACGAAGGCCCGGAGTGTTTGCGGGTGGATACCCGTCGTCTGGTCCGGAACGTAACCCTCTGCTTCGCAGAAGGCCCGGAAGGCCGACGCTTTGTCGTCCTCGCCACGCCCGAACTCAACACCGACCGTGTTCTTGATGATGTCGTCATACCCATTCTCCCTTAACCATTCGTATGCTCGTTCACGTTCAGCCACGGGGATAGAAGCCCCGTAGGTCTGTTTGATCTCGACGGTCGATCCGTCATCGAGCGTTAGTTTAGAGAGCCCCATCTCCGCAAAGACGGTGGGCAGGTCTTCATCCGTGAGCTTCAGAAGTTCTCGTTTCTCCTGCTTGAGTTGCAACTCAAGCTCGGCTACTCTTTCTTCCTTGTCTCGGATACGACGGGCGATGGAAGCTACGTTCCCAAGTTCGCCCTGATCGATTTTCTCGACGGATGAGGCAACGGTACTTTCAAAGTCCTCTTCCATCTGTGACAGCAAGTCACTCATTTACTTCTCCTTCGTGATTAAAGGATCCTTTCGGTCCTTGACATTCCCTGATATAATTAGATATGTAGGGATCGTCAACCACTTTTTTGAAAGAGCCATGACATATCAATTTGAGACGGAGCCGTTCGCCCACCAACGCCAAGCGTTTGAAGATTCGTGGGCCGCGGACTACTACGCGTTGTTCATGGAAATGGGCACCGGAAAATCGAAGGTGGCTATTGACACCATCGCTGCGCTGTATGAGTCCGGCGACGTAAACGCAGCCTTAATCGTGGCTCCGAAGGGCGTTTACGACAACTGGGTAAAGGGGGAGATCCCGGTGCATATGCCGGGTCGGATTGACCGGCTCGTTGTCCGTTGGATACCCGCGAAAACAAAAAAGTTCGAAGAAGAGCTTGAGGGGCTATCGGATCTTGAGCCTAACCATCTTCGCATGTTCGTGATGAACGTGGAAGCGCTTTCGACACCTCGTGGAGCCCGCGCTGCGTATGACTTTCTGAAGCGTTATCCCGACAACATCATGGTTGTGGACGAATCAACGACGATAAAAAATCGAACCGCGCAGCGCACGAAGAACATCGTGACCCTCGGCACTTACGCCAAGTACCGCCGCATCCTGACTGGGTCGCCCGTCACGAAGAGCCCGCTCGATCTCTACAGCCAGTGCCTGTTCCTGTCGGACCGGGCGTTGGGCTTCAAGAGCTACTTCGCGTTCCAGAACCGATACGCCGTCGTGCAACGACGCACGATGGGCCCCAAGGCTTTCCAAGAAGTTGTGGGCTATCGTCGTCTG
>Ga0070753_1000993_pt1 | contig 16284 bp, 18 predicted proteins | sample VirMetDEL_Aug_31_FD_77441 | JGI IMG/M metagenome (GOLD analysis project Ga0070753, IMG submission 77441) | Aqueous microbial communities from the Delaware River and Bay under freshwater to marine salinity gradient to study organic matter... | ecosystem: Environmental > Aquatic > Marine > Coastal... | reverse complement strand
TCTCACGATTGTTCTCGAACTCAAGCGCCGCGGACTCTCGATCGTTTTCATCAGCCACAAACTCGACGAAGTGTTCAAGGTCGCCGACAGCATTACCATCTTTCGCGACGGTACTAAGGTCGGGGACTTCCCCGCAGCGGAGCTCGACGAGCTCAGCCTCAGCCGGCACATGACCGGTCGTGACGTTACCTACCAGTCCTACGAACGTGAGCAGACCGACGACGAGCCCGTGATTGAGGTGGAGAACCTCACTCGAAAGGGTCACTACGAGAACATCAATTTTGCTGTCAGGCCCGGCGACATTCTGGGACTTACGGGACTTCTTGGCTCTGGCCGGACAGAGATAGCGCTGTCGCTCTTTGGATTGAACAGGCCGGACAGCGGCACGATCAAGGTCTCTGGCAAACCCGTGAAAATTACCTCTCCGTGGGGCGCCATGGATAACGGCATTGCGCTCCTTCCCGAAGACCGTCAAGTGCAGGGTCTCTTTGGGAACCAGTCCGTTGCTGTGAACTCCTCAGCCACCATGCTCGACAAGATTCTGGGCAAGTTTGGAGTTCTCTCCAGGCCCAAGGAAGCCGATTTGGCTCAGAGACTGGTAGACGAAATGGGTGTTAATAACAGGGACACCGCAACTCTCGTTTCCAACCTCTCGGGTGGCAATCAGCAGAAGATCGTCATCGGTAAGTGGTTGTTCCGCAACCCTGCCGTATTCATTCTCGACAGCCCGACGATCGGCATTGATATCGGGTCTAAGTCGGAAATTTATGAACAGATTCATCGGCTCGCTCGCGAGGGTATGGCTGTGATCTTCATTTCTGATGAGCCAGAAGAAATTGTGGCGAACTGCAACAGAGTGCTGGTTATGCACGATGGCGCAATTATCGAGTCCTACACAGAAAAACAGGTTGCTCACGTGGGATTCAAAGAAGAACTCATTCGGGTCATTAGTGACCCGGATGCGGAAGCCATCGTAGAAAGCTCGAAAGCCGAAGGGATCACACAGTGAAACGGTCGCCGTTCTCCATGCTCTTTAATCGACCGATGACGTCGATGGAGAAGACGTTGCTTGTCATCATCGTCACCTACATCACGATCGTGGCGATCAAGAGCCCGCAATTCTTCAACCCCGGAACATTTTTTGATCTCTTCAAGACTGGTGCTGGATTCCTGATCCTCGCACTGGGTGCCTTGATTGTCTTTATTTCCGGAGGAATCGACGTCTCCTCGGCGGCCATAGCGATTGTGGCCGGCTACTCCTCAGTGCTACTCGCTCGGGCTCTGGAGATTGACAACCTGTTGTTCATCCTTGCCGTATCGATTGTGATCGGAGCTCTTCTCGGGTCAATCAACGCTCTCCTCATTTACTTCTATAAACTTCCCACCCTCATCGTGACCTTGGGCACGGCGAGTGTATTCCACGGAAGCATGGCGATCCTGCTGGGAATGAAGACGTTCACGAGAACTGACGTTCCCCAGTCGATGCTCGACTTCGGCGCAGCTCAGCTGTTTACTTTCGAATTGGAAAGCTCTCGCGTCGGGTTGTCTGTCTTCGCGCTTGTGGTTCTCGCGGTGGGAATCCTCACGTGGTTCCTCTTGTACCGCACCCGCATCGGCCGCTCCGTGTTCGCCGTTGGAAGCAACGCGGAATCGGCGTCTCGAATCGGCTTAAGCATTCTGTCAACGAGGCTCTTTGTTTACATGTATGTCGGAGCTCTCTCGGGATTGGTGGGCATTGTCTACTTCTCGAACCTTGCCTACATCAACCCAGCAGCCCTCGTAGGGACGGAGCTTCCCGTCATCGCGGCTGTGGTTATCGGTGGGGCAAAGCTCAGCGGTGGTGAGGGCACAATCCTCGGAACGTTCCTTGGAGTCATGTTGTGGCTGCTGTTCCAGAACACTCTCGTTCACCTCGGATTCGGGTCGTCGTTCAATGACCTGTTCTTCGGAACCGTTTTGGTCGCCATCCTCGGTTTCATCTACTACCGCCAGCGCCAGGCAAACAAGCGCGCGCTGGTTTTCTCGTCTAACTAAGAAGGAGCGTCGCCATGTTGAACTCGGTGCGCAATGTACTCGGTAGGGACAAAGAGTTTTCGGTACTGGTCGCGACAACGATCGTTGTGACCTTTGTACTGTACGTCTTGCTTGGCCAGCGGTTGTTTTCTCTGGGGGGCATCCAATCGATGTCTATCCAGATCAGCGAATTCGGCTTCCTTGCCCTAGCTATGGGGCTTGCGATGCTCACGGGAGGCATCGACTTGTCGATTGTCGCTGCCGCAGGGTTGGCGGGAGTTATGGCGGCGATAGCCATGAGTGGCCAGATCATCCCCGTCACTGAAGAAAATCAGGCGATGCTGTTGGTGCTTGGAATCGTCGTAGCGCTGGTGACAGGTTTATTGACCGGACTCCTCAATGGGCTGATTATTGCCAAACTTTCTGTGCCGCCCATTCTCGCAACGCTGGGCACCATGATTCTTTACATGGGGATCGGTCTGGCCCTCACCACAGGAAACAGCGTGCCAATTATGGTCCCCGGCTTCTCGCAGATCGCGGCAATAGCTCTCGGTCCTGCTCCACTTGTATTCATTCTCTTAGCGGCGACGTTTGTCATTGTCAGCTTTATGCTCACGAAGACTCGGTTCGGTCGACGCGTGTACTTGTTTGGCGAGAACGAAGTGGCTTTGCGTTTCTCGGGAGCGAAGTCTGAGCGCACGATCATACTGACCTACGCACTCATCGGTATTTTGGTTGGGCTGGCCGCCATCGTGATCATCGCGCGAGCCAACTCGATGCGCGTTGGTTTTGGTGAGTCGTACCTGTTGCAGGCGATTCTGGTCGTCGTGCTGGCGGGGTTCAACCCGTTTGGTGGTAAGGGGCGCATTCTAAGCCTCGGTTTCGCTCTGGTTTTGCTTCAAGTGCTGTCGACATCGATGACCGCGTTTGCATTCTCGCCCTACGCGAAAAACCTCGTGTGGGGTGGCATGCTTTTGCTGGTCATGGCTCTCATCCACTACGTCACCCGTAGCCGGAAGTCGGGGCGCAAGCCTAAAGACTTCTCAGGTGGCGCTGTTCCTCCCACCGGCTCAATTGTGACGACGCCGCGGGCGAGTCGCGCGTGAGCGCTGTTGCCCTGACCGGCAAGCGGACGGTGGGTGTCGGGCTCAAAATGTATCTCGACCACCCCAGCACTCTGCGTTGGCTTGAGGGAGTGCGCGACATCATCGGAGAGCATCCCGCCGTGGTCTCCGGTGAGGTCGGTGTGTATGTGCTTCCCGGCTTCACGTCGCTTGTTGAGGCGGCGGCGATTTTCGAGGGATCGCCAATCCTGTTCGGTGCTCAAGATCTTGCGTGGGCTGACGCTGGGCCGTACACGGGAGAGGTCAGCGGAATTGACCTTGCGCAAATTGGCTGCAGTTTCGTCGAAGTAGGTCACGCTGAACGCAAGCGCCACTTCGCCGAGAACGGCGAGATCTTCTCGCGCAAACTCGACGCCGCCTATCGCAACGGGCTTGTGCCGGTGTTATGTGTTGGCGAAGAAACTCGCGGCTCGGCGAAAAAAGCCGGCGAGATTGTGGTTGCTCAACTCGACGAGGCGCTCGCTCGGAGTGTTAAAACCGGCTCAACAGGGCCTCTCGTTCTCGCCTATGAACCCGTGTGGGCGATTGGCGCCCCAGCGCCCGCGCCAGCCGAGTTCATTCGCGAAGTCGCCGACACTCTAAGAAGTGCCATCGAGGAACGTCCGGCGTTGGCTGGCTCTCGACTCATTTATGGCGGAAGTGCCAGCTCCGGCCTACTGCCGTCCCTTGGCAGTTCTGTCGACGGTCTGTTTTTGGGCCGCTCAAGTCACGACATTTCGGTGTTGCGCGCAGTAATTGACGAAGCCGCGCGCTGACGCAGCACCGGTCTCAATTAGTCGCTGCTATCGCTGCTTTCCACGACACGCAGGTCGCCCACCGCAGAAAGACCGATGGGCGGCTCGCCATCGATGTAGAAAGCGTCAGTGAAGTCGACATCGGTGACGATGGCTCCAGTGAAGTTCACGCCGCTGAGGTTCGCGTGTCGAAGCATGGCCTCCGCCATATTCACCCCGATGAGATTGCTTCCCGAAAGATCAGCGTTAGACAGGTTCGCCTCGGTGAGCGTCGAACCTGTGAGATCAATGCCCTTGAGTTCTGCGCCCGTAAGGTCGGCGTCGGAAAAGTCTGCGCCTGTGAGTGGAAGGCCACTGAGCTGAGCACCCCGCAGGTTGAGGCTCGAGAATGGCAAGACAGCGCTATCGCTCATGACCGCTTGACGCACAAAGATCGAGTTGCTGAGAGCCTCAGATTGTGTTTCGCGCTGCTCGGTGGTCGCTTGGTCCAGCCCGAAGACCGCGAGCGACACAACAAGGGCGAGAACTACGCCGCCAATTACTTCGAGCACAAGAGCGTCACTGTTGCGACTGACGAAGGCGCGGACTCGTTTCACAAGTGATGGCGAGCTTTCAGATTCTTGTTCTCGTGCCAGTGACTCGTCAGTGGACTCGTTAGTGGGGGAAGACGATGTAGTCACGTGAGCTCCTCGGGTCTGGGCCGATGGGTCGGTGTCGCCCCTTCTATTGGGAGCTACGGTACACGAGGGTGCAGTGTCGACGGGTCTACCGCGAGAGGGTCGCGAACTTGCGAATCGACAGCGGCACAAAGATGAGGAGCAGCACGGCAACACCGAGCAGCACTGTGGCGATCGGGTTCTGCGCCGTCCACGCGTCGCCGACAACTGTTCCGGGCGGCACGTTTCCGAAGAGTTCGCGAGCCGACTGCACAAGCGACGAGACCGGGTTCCACTCGGCGAAAATGCGAAGAGGAGTCGGAAGGTTTTCGCTCGGAACAAATGCGTTCGAGATGAAGGTGAGCGGGAACAGGATCAAAAACGAGGCATTGTTGATGATCTCGGGGCTCTTCACCGACATGCCCAAAAAGGCCATGACCCACGAGAAGGCGTAAGCGAACAGGAGGAGGAGCGCGACTCCCGCGAGGAACTCGAGGAATGACGAGTTGACTCGCCAGCCAACAAGGAAGCCTGTGACCATCATGACGATCATCGACAGGCCGTTGATGACGAGGTCGCCGTTGGTGCGACCGACGAGCACGGCCGCGCCGCTCATCGGCAGCGTGCGAAACCTGTCGATAATGCCGTCTTTCAGGTCTTGAGCCATCGCAGCGCCCGAATAGGTCGAACCGAACACGACGGTTTGCGCGAAGATGCCGGCCATCAAAAATGACGTGTAGCCGTCACCGGGAATGTCGATCGCTGCACCAAAAACGTAAGTAAAGAGCAGCACGAACATGATTGGCTGAATGAGGCTGAAAAGCAGGATCTCGGGGACACGGATGATCTTCATGAGGTTGCGCCAGGTCGTCACCCAGCCGTCGCTCACAAACCGTGAGAGAGGGGTGCCGGGAATCGCCTGGAGCGTGCGGGATGCCGCGCCGCTCGCGCCCGGGATCGTAGTCGTTTGTGAGTCGCTCATGCCGCTCCCTCCGCAGTTTCTTCGTTGTCGTGTTCGGCCGTGCGCCCGGTTAGTTGCAGGAACACATCGTCGAGGGTTGGTCGCCTCATGCCCGCATCGTGCAGGGCGATTCCTTGGCTGGAGGCTGCTCCGACGATCGCTGCGAGGGCCGCCGGTCCGTCATCAACGGGAACCACCCACGTGCGACCACCCGTGAGCACTGGTTCGCCGGAGCCGCGGCTCGCGAGCAACGAGCGCACGGCATCCCCATCTTTTTCATCGACGACGGTCAGGGCAACGCGTTGCCCGCCTACAGAAGCTTTGAGCTCGTCTGCCGTGCCTTTAGCAATGACTCGACCGTTATCTATGACCGAAATGGAGTCGGCCAAGCGGTCGGCTTCTTCGAGGTATTGGGTCGTGAGAAGCACAGTCGTGCCGTCGGTCACGAGGGTTTCGATGACGTCCCACAGTCCGAGTCGGCTGCGCGGGTCGAGGCCCGTTGTTGGTTCGTCGAGGAACAACACTGGGGGTTTGATGATGAGGGCTCCCGCGAGGTCGATGCGCCTGCGCATTCCGCCCGAGAATCCCTTGACGGGTCGGTTCTGGGCCTCGACGAGGTCGAACAGTTCGATGAGCTCGCTCGCACGCTGGCGGGCAACCTTTGCGCCGAGGTGGTACAGCTTGCCAACCATCACGAGATTCTCGAGCCCCGTGAGGTTTTCGTCGACGGCAGCGTATTGGCCGCTCGCGCCGATCATGCGCCTGATGGCCTGTGGGTTACCGAGAACGTCAACACCATCAATTGTTGCTGTGCCCGAATCGGGGGAGATGAGGGTCGTGAGCACTTTGACCGTTGTGGTCTTGCCGGCACCGTTCGGGCCGAGCAGGGCTGTGACGGTGCCCTGGGGGACCTCAAGGTCGAGACCGTCAAGAGCGCGCACGACGGGCGCACCCTTGGGTGAATACGTTTTAACGAGCCCTTCGGCTTCGATGAATGCCATGCGCAGGATATTACCGCTCGCGAGTGACATCGGGGTGAAGATCTGTTCACGCAGGCGACAGAGACTCGTCGTGCATCGAGTCGTAGGTTTCGCGGTGGCTCTCGATATCGGTGCGGTGGGCGACTGCCCAGTCGGCGAGGGCGATCACGTGGGGCAAGAGGGTGAGGCCCAGCGGCGTCACTTCGTATTCGACGCGTGGCGGCACTTCGGCGTACACCTCACGCGTAACAAGCCCATCACGCTCTAATTCGCGAAGGGTGCGAGTGAGCATCCGCTGCGAAATCCCGTCAATCGAGCGGAGCACCTCGGTGAACCTCATGCGTTGCTCGGCAAGCTCCCGCATGACGAGCAGACTCCACTTGTCTCCCACGCGATCGAGAATCTGGCGCACGAATGCCCCGTAGCTCGGGTCTGGCTCGCAGTGTTTCATGGGTGCTCGTTTCGATCTCTGGGAGAAGGCAGGAGTGGTGGGGGCGCATGGTGACTTGGTTGTGCCTGACGAACACTGCAGTGCTCAGTCACCCTCGGGTATAAACGAACTAATTGTAACTAACACACGAAAGGGAATCATTATGGAGATTGCAGTGTGGGCCGTATCGGGCCTCATCGCATTGGCAATGGGCGCTGCGGGAACGGTCAAAATCATCACCCCGCGAGAGAAGCTCGTGGGCATGCAACCCTGGGCCGCAGACTTCTCGAGCACTCAAGTCACACTCATTGGTGCCGTCGAGGTTCTCGGTGCGATCGGACTGATCCTTCCCCGCTTGCTCGATATCGCACCGATTTTGTCACCCATCGCTGCAGTGGGGTTCATCCTCGTGCACTCGGTAGCGATCCGCGTGCACGGCCGCCGCAAGGAATCCTTTGTGCCCAACATCGTTTTCATCCTGTTCGCCGGCTTTGTTGCAACGGCAGGGTTCCTCGGCTACTAACCATGCAAACGCGGCCCTCGAATGCGAGGGCCGCGTTAAGCGTGCACGACGGTAACGCCGAGCTTGGCTAGCCCCGTCACGACCGGGTGTTGGTCATCTGCGTCGGTGATGATGCCCGCAATTCGATCGAACCCGAGAACCGTGAAGGGCGATGCGGCGCCGACCTTCTCGCTACTTGCGAGCACAAATACCTCGGAAGCGCGGTCGGCGAGTGCGCGCTTTACCGCGGCTTCCTCGCTGTCTCCCGTCGTCAGTCCTTCCTCGTGGTGCACTCCCGTGACACCCACAAAAAACTGGTCTGCGCGAATGCGCGAGGCCGACTCGACGAGCGCGGCGCCCGTCGCAACGACGGAATGTTTGAATAGGCGCCCCGCGAGCATGATCACGTCGACTCGTGGATGGCCGGCGAGGGCCGCGGCGACCGTGGGGCTGTGCGTCACGATAGTCGCGTCAAGATCGGCTGGCAGTGCGGCCACGAGTGCCAGGGCAGTTGAACCGCCGTCGATGATGATTGTGGAGCCCGGGCGAATCAGTGCCGCGGCTGCGCGAGCAACACGCAGTTTGTTCTCGGGTGCGATGGTGCGTCTGGTCGGGTAGTCGGCTGTGGCGGGGGAGACCGGCAACGCACCGCCGTAGACGCGGTGCAGCAAGCCTTCCGCGGCAAGTTCTCGAAGGTCTTTGCGGATGCTGTCTTCCGCGAGATCCAGCTCAGCTGCGACGTCTTTGGCCACAAGCCTGCCGTCGCGTTCGAGGCGTGCGAGGAGGAACTCCCGTCGTTGCGCAGCAAGCATGAGGCTCTCTCCCGGTGATCTTGTTTAATCGCGTTTAATCATGTTACATCGTGTTTATGACTAACGACACTCCACGACCCTTGCTCATTCTTATCGCCGGACCCTACAGGTCGGGCACGGGCGATGACCCCGCGCTCATGGCCGCCAACCTCACCCGACTCGAGGCTGCCGCGTGGCCCATCTTTGCTCGCGGTCACGTACCGATGATCGGTGAGTGGGTGGCACTGCCCGTGCTTGCGAGCGCCGGAGCCGACGTGTTCAGCCCGCTCGCGAGTGACGTACTGTATCCGACCGCACAGCGCCTGTTGCAGCACTGCGACGCCGTGCTGCGCTTGCCAGGAAAGTCATCGGGCGCCGACGCTGATGTCGCGATCGCTCGAGAGCGCGGAATCCCCGTTTACACCGAGATCGAGCAGATCCCCTCCATCGTCTACTGAGCTTCTGCCGGCGCTCGACCTACGCCTGAGTCGTAAACGCTCCGCTTGGCAGGTCTTTTTCGCCTGAGATGATCGCGTCCACAATGCGCCTGGCGACGTGCACCGGTGTGAAGCCCGCGGGCATGGCTGGTGCCGTGCCCGCGATAGGCCTCGTGGCAAGTCCTGTCTCGGTGTGGCCGGGTCGAGCATCAATCACGCGGATTCCCTCGCGCCGCAGCTCACGTCCTGCCGCACTGCCGAACGCAGAAAGGGCAGCTTTGGAGGCCGAATATGAGGCCATGTTGGCTGTCGGTGATTCACTCACGATGCCTGAAATTGTGAGAAAAAAAGGTTCGCGGCCGGCCTCTGCCGACTCGAGGAGTGACGGGCGAGCGGCACGCAGCAGATTCATCGGCGCAAGGGTGTTGATCGCAAACAGCGCGTCCATGGTTTCGGAGTTCGTATCGGAAGCTGGGCCAAAGGCGACCACGCCAGCGGCGTTGATTACGCCATCGAGTTGTCCGTGGGCGACCAGTGCCGCGCCAACGAGAGCCGCACTCGATCCGGCGTCGCGCAAATCTGCGGCAACGACAGCGCCCGGCATATCGAGGTCGTCAAGTTTCTCCTCTGACCGCCCGTGAAGGGTCAGCAGAGCTCCCTCGGCGGCGAGAGCGTGAGCAATCGCCGAGCCGAGGCCGCCCGAAGCGCCGATAACGAGAATTGAGGCACCGCGCAGCGAAGTCATGGGCTCACCGTACGCACCCCGGCTGGGAGTTTTCTAGACCGACCCGGACACAGTGTGTGAACTGGCGCGGCTAGCGAGTCGCGAATACAGCGTTGAGCAGTTCGTCGAAGTTGACACCCACGTCGGGTTCGTTGGCGTCGAGGCGATTGGTGAGGAGCACTGCGCACAGACCTGAGGCCGGCGACATCCAGAATTGCGTGTTGGTCCACCCCGAGTGGCCGTACACACTGTGGTCGAGGAGGCCAGGTTTGCGTGGCAGGTTCCAGCCGAGCCCGAAGCCCGCAAAAACCTTGGACGGGTCAGGGTCAATGACGTAGAGGCCCTCGGTGCGAGAGAGAAGCATCGAGTTGAGAGTGCCGGGTGCGACGATCGTGCCGTCGGCTGCGAGCAAAGACTGACCTACCTTGAGGAGATCTTCGGCACGCGCCCCGATACCTGCTGCCGGATGCCGCAACTCAAGCAGCGCCGACGGGGTGTGGTTGTAGCGTTCCCCGCCGTGCACCTCGTGAACGCCCTCGGTATCGAAGGACAGCCCGGATGCCCCAACCGCGGCCGCAACCTCGGCGACGAGCTCTTCGAGTCCGCGTCCCGTTGCCTTCTCGAGGAGGGCCGCCGCGCCCACCCACGCGAGGTTGTTGTAGCGGCGCGCGGTTCCCGGAACATATTCGAGTGGGGCGCGTTCGATCGCCTCGCGGAGGGTTGTGGCGTTGCCGTGGGAACTGACGGGGTGACCGCTCGCCTCGAGCTCAAGGTCGGTGATACCCGAGGTGTGGCTCATGAGGTGGCCGAGGGTGACGTCGTTACTCGTAAAGCCGGGGAGGGCGTGAGTGAGAGGAGTGTCGACCGTGAGAAGCCCACGTTCGACGGCTCGCATGGCAGCGAGAGCAACGAGCGGTTTGGTGATCGAGTAAATGGCAAAGCGGTCGTCGACGTGCGCCGTGCGGTCGCCATCGCTGCCGAAAGCTTCGAGGCTCAACACTCCGCTGGAGTCGGCAATGCCGAGCACGGCGACAGGGAGCCTTCCGGCCTCGACGTGGCGGCGAGTCCAGTCAGCTGCTGCAGTGAATTCGTGAGTCATGAGTGCTCCGTTCAGGAAACGTGGGGAAGGACTTCGGCCGCAATGAGGTCGAGGTGTTCGAGGTCGGTCATATCCACGGTCTGCAGGTAGACGCGGTCTGCACCGAGGGCCTTAAGAGCGAGCAACTGCTGAACCACCTGTTCGGGGGTGCCAACGAGGCGTTCACTGTGGTCAGAATCGGGGTCGATTCCCGCCGCTACACACCGGCGCGCAATCTCCTCGGTGTCGCGGCCGACGATCGTGGGCAGAGCGACAGACATCTGCAATGTTGCAGGGTCACGGCCTTCCTCTTCGCACACAGCGCGAACGTTGGCAAAAATCTCGGCGATGGAATCGATCGAGCGGAACCCGATGTTGAACTCGGTCGCGAAGAGCGCGGCGAGCCGTGGAGTCTTGCGAGGGCCGCCACCACCAACGATCACGGGCATCCGGTCTTGAACGATCGCGGGCAGAGCAGGAACGTCGACGAGAGAGTAGTGATCCCCGGCGAACGAGAACGTCGCGCTCTCGGGAGTGGCCCAGTAACCCGTGACTATAGCGAGCTGCTCTTCGAGCATCCCGAACCGCTTGTCGGGGAAGGGGATGCCGAAAGCCTCGTGTTCGCGCTCGTACCAGCCGGTGCCAAGGCCGAACTCGACGCGGCCCCCAGACATGGCGTCGACTTGGGCTACTTGCACCGCGAGGATGCCCGGGTGACGGTGAGTAGCCGAGGCTACGAGGGTTCCAAGGCGAATCGTTTGTGTTTCGCGAGCGAGGCCCGCGAGAGTGAGCCACGCGTCTGTCGGGCCAGGTAGCCCGTCACCGGCGCCCATGACGAGGTAGTGATCTGAGCGGAACCACGCATAGAAACCGAGCTGCTCTGCGCGCTGCGCGTGGGCGAGCATCGTGTCGTAACTCGCGCCCTGCTGTGGCTCGGTAAAGATGCAGATTTGCATGAATGGTTCCTCCTCTTCGAGACTACCTCGCGGGCTATCGCGGCTGCCGCAGTCGTAGCGTTACCGCAGAATGCCGCGCTGCCTAGCTGCCGATACTGCTGCAGTGCGCGAGGTGACGTCCATTTTGGAGAAGATGTGGCCGAGATGAGTTTTGACTGTTGTCTCGCTCACAAACAGTTCTGCCGCAACTTGAGAGTTTGACCGCCCCTTGGCAACGAGTTCGAGCACTTGCATTTCGCGCGAACTCAAGCTCACGCGCGGAGCCCGCATTCGGTCGAGCAGTCGGGATGCGATGACGGGTGCCAGAGCGCTCTCGCCCGCGGCCGCGGCACGAACCGCCGCGATGAGCTCGTGCGGTGGGGCATCCTTCAATAAATACCCGCTCGCTCCGGCTTCGATTGCAGCGAGGATGTCGGCATCAGAGTCGTAGTTGGTGAGGACGAGAACGTAGGGTGCAGCGTCGAACTCTCTGATGAGGCGAGTGGCATCAGCGCCCGTCTCGGCAGAGAGCTGCCCAAACTGCAGATCCATGAGAACAACGTTGGGGGACGTGCGTTCTGCAGCGCTGACAGCCTCGGCGGCGGTCGCTGCTTCGGCGACAATCACGATGTCGTCTTCGAGGGCGAATAGCGCGGCAAGCCCGGCCCTTACTATCGGGTGGTCGTCGGCAATAACGATGCGGATCATTCGGCCGTCTTCCGGGGCACTCGAACCCTCACAGTTGTTCCGACACCGGGTTCTGAGTCGATCGATAGGGTGCCACCGAGCTGGTCAACACGTTCCCGAGTGGCGCGAATGCCAAAGGAGTCAGACCCTCCGTCAACCTTGGCCTCGAGCTGTGTCGGGTTGAAGCCCACTCCGTCGTCAGCGACGGTGAAGCTGACGTGATCCTTAGTGAGTTCGAGAGTGATCGTTGCGCTGCTCGCTTGGGCGTGCTGGATGACGTTTGCCACGGCACCTTGAGCGATTCGCAAGAGCGCGGACTGGAGGTACATGGGTAAATCGACGGCATCCGAAACTTTCACCTCTACCTCAAGGTCGTCGCTCGCCCACTGTGAGGCTGCGAGCCTTCGCAATGCACCACCGAGGCCGTGATCCTCGAGCCCAGGTGGGGTGAGTTCGCGAATGAAGCTCCGAACATCTGCCAAACATGTGGTCGCAGTTTCACGAGCGAGAGTGATGTGTTCGACCCCAGCTCGATCGGGGTCTGAGCGTTCGGCCGCATGCAAAAGCAGCTGGATGCTCGACAGCCCTTGCGCGACGGTGTCATGTATTTCGCGCGCAAGCCGGGCCCGCTCGGCGAGGATCCCCGATTCGCGCTCGGTCGCGGCGAGTTGCCCTCGAGTGGCAAGTAACTCCGTCATGAGAGCATCCCGCCGCGCACCCTCCCTAGCGAGGGCTCCGTACCCGAGTCCGATCAGGAGGGCAACGCCCGCACCGACGAGAGGGCCGACTACTCCACCAACGCTCCAGCCGCTGTGCATGCCGAGCGCGAGAATTGCGACAACCGTGGCAACAACTATCGCCGCCGGTCCTTTCCAGCTCTTCAGCAGATGCAAATACAAAAAGAACAGGGGAAAGACAAGGTAGGCGGCTTCGGGGGTCAGCCACAGTAGTAGGAGCAGTTCAGCGCTGAGAATGCTTAGCCACAAGAGCGATGCCAGTCGATTGTGTAATCGACTCGGGCGAACGACAAGCGCGCCAAACCAGTAGGTCACGAGTAACAGCACGCTCAGCCCGACAATCGCAATCGTCGAGTTTGTCGGCACGAGCACTGCCCGAGCAACAACAAGAACTGTCAGGGCGACAAATAGCGCGTGCAAACCGGTCCGCATCCCAGTGAAAACCGGAGTGATCGCTGAGTGGGGCATGACTCGAATTTTACGCGGGCAAGGGCGAAAGTCATCCTCCGAAAGGACGACTGGCACGCAGAACTAAAGGACACAAACAACCATGCAGGTGGCCGATGACTGGGGGTGGCGAAACTGAAAAAGTGGTCACTGTTGCCAGGACGGTGACAGGAAAGGAACCCCTATGTTCGTCGCACTTCGCGACCTTCGTTTCGCCAAGGGCCGGTTTACCCTCATCAGTGTAGTTGTAGCGCTCATCACAATCCTTGTCGGATTTTTGAGCGGGCTCACGGGAGGTCTGGCTACTCAAAATATTTCTGCGATTCTGTCCATTGATGCTGACCGGATCGTTTTCTCGGAACCATCGAGCGGCTCTTCCGAGCCCACCTTTGCTGACTCCGCCGTTACCGAAAAGCAAGCAACACAGTGGGCATCTACGACGGGTGTGACAAACGTAGGACCACTCGGCATTGGCCAAACTCGGGCAGAGTCAGGAGAAAACCGCACGGCAATTGCGCTCTTTGGAATGCAGCCTGGTTTCGACGCTACAGCGCCGACGGTCAATGGTCGCCTGGGGCTATCGCAGCCAGCGGCAGACGCTCTTGATGTTGTTGTCGGCGACAGTGTCGACATCGCGGGCGAAACCTACGTCGTTGAGAGCGTTGCTGGTGATGCGTGGTACAGCCACACTCCCGTTGTTTCGATGACTTTGGACGATTGGCAAGCCTATTCAGCGGCCACGGGAAACCCTGATGCTTTTGCGACGGTGCTTGCCGTCTCGGGAACCCCCGATTGGGATGCCGCGGACTCACGTACTGAGACAGTGTCGAAAGACACCCTTGGTGCACTCTCGGGCCTCGCGGCATTTCGATCAGAGATCGGCTCCTTGGCCCTTATCGTCGCGATGCTTTTCGGCATCTCCGGGCTTGTGATCGGCGCATTTTTCACGGTGTGGACTATGCAACGAAAAGGCGATATCGCGGTGCTCAAGGCGCTGGGCGCGAGCACACGATCCCTAGTGAAGGATGCCCTCGGCCAAGCCCTCATCGTACTTGTGCTCGGAATAGGCATCGGGTTAGGTCTAGTCGCCCTGCTCGGCACACTCGCCAGTAGCGCCCTGCCCTTTGTTCTCAGCCCTCTCACCACACTCGTGCCTGGAGCGATCATGGTCGTTCTTGGCCTCGCTGGCGCAGCCTTTGCCTTGCGTTCGGTTACCTCAGCAGACCCACTAACAGCACTCGGGAGCAACCGATGATTAGCCTCAACAACATCACTTTGACCTTTCCTGACGGTGAGTCGCGCGTCACTGCCGTCAATAGCGTCACACTTACAGCTCGAGCGGGGACGGTGACCGCAATCACCGGGCCTAGCGGTTCAGGAAAATCAAGCCTGCTGGCAGTGGGTGCAACACTTATTCGGCCCGACTCGGGCAGCGTTCTCATCGACAGTGTTGACGCTACAACGCTGAGCCCACACGAAGCGACCCAGCTTCGCCGGGAGAAGGTGGGAATTGTGTTTCAGCAGTCCAACCTAATTCCCTCGCTCACTGCTCATGAGCAGCTGACTGTCATGAACGAACTGGGTGCGCGAGACTCTTGGCGAAACCGCGCGCGAGCAGCTGGTCGCGCACACGATCTCCTGGATGCCGTCGGCCTTTCTGGGCACGCAAATAAGCGTCCGCACCAACTGTCGGGCGGGCAGCGTCAACGCATCAATATCGCCCGAGCCCTCATGAATGACCCAAGCGTGCTCCTCGTCGACGAACCAACGAGCGCCCTCGACCAGGAGCGAGGAGCGAGCATCATCGAGTTGATTCTCAGACTCACTGAAGAACTCAACACCTCCACGCTGCTCGTCACCCACGACCTCGTTCACGTGCCGCGCATGCATGGAGTGGCCCACCTTGTTGATGGACGAGTTGTCGAGGTCGAAGCTTTAGCCGAGTGACGTGCGGCAACACTACATTTGGAATGACCATGACCAACGCGACCAACCCGACCAACGTGAGCGTGCGCCGGGCGCACCCCGGCGACAGCGCGTCGATCGCTCACGTGCACGTGAGGGCGTGGCAGGAGGCGTACGCGCACCTTGTTCCCGCAGAGAAGCTCGCGGCGCTCGACGTGGCAGCGCGCGCGGCCTCGTGGGAGCGTGTCCTCGGCGACAAGACGACTGAGGTGTGGGTTGCCGAAGTAGTGCTGTCCGAGGGCGTCGAAGTTGTCGGGTGGGCATCCGCGGGTCCCGGCCGCGGCAGCAATGCACCCCGGCCACTCGAGCTCGAAGGCATCTATGTGCTCGCCGCTCACCACGGCAGCGGTGTTGGCCAAGCGTTGTGCGATGCGGCTATCGGTGCATCCGAAGCATTTTTGTGGATGGCCGCCGACAACCCGCGCGCAGAAAACTTTTACCGCCGCAACGGCTTCGAGCTAGACGGTGCCACTGACCGTTACGCCCTGCTCGGCACGGAGGTCGACATCGTGAGGTTCGTGCGCTGAGGCACGTCAGCTTATTGCTGTCGGAGGCAAGAGGGTCGCGCGCAGCACGCGAACTTGTTCGGCAAAAAACTCCCGCGCTACTGGGGTGCGAGCGAATACGGCATCGAATCCGTGGAAAGCTCCCGGCACGACGAGAGTTTCGCACGCAACACCCGCGTCGGTAAGGCGTTCGGCGTAGAGCAGGTCTTCGTCGTGAAAGATGTCGAGAGTGCCCACTCCGACCCACGCGGGAGGGAGTCCAGCGAGACTCACGCGCCTTGCCGGTGCAGCGTAAGGCGAGACACCGTCACTGCCCGGAGCTTGTCCGAGGTGTGACTGCCACGCGAGGCGGTTGCTTTTCGCCGACCACACTCGAGCGTTGCGAGTGTCATGGTCGGTGCGCACAACGGTGCGGTCGTCAAGCATGGGGTAGATGAGAAGCTGGAACGCGGGCTGGGTTTCGCCCTTATCGTGAGCGTAGAGGGCGAGAGCAGCTGCGAGCCCGCCTCCAGCGCTCGCGCCACCGACAGCAATTCTGCTGGGGTCGATCCCGAGTTCGGGCGCATTGGCGGCAATC
>Ga0070753_1000978_pt1 | contig 16398 bp, 18 predicted proteins | sample VirMetDEL_Aug_31_FD_77441 | JGI IMG/M metagenome (GOLD analysis project Ga0070753, IMG submission 77441) | Aqueous microbial communities from the Delaware River and Bay under freshwater to marine salinity gradient to study organic matter... | ecosystem: Environmental > Aquatic > Marine > Coastal... | reverse complement strand
GAATGTATGTATCTATTGCTATGTGGGTGTGGAACTGGTTTCAGTGTTCAAAAACATCATGTCGCAAAACTCCCAAAATTGCGACAGGTTTCAGCAAAAGGTAGCAGCGTGAAACATGTTATTGGGGATAATATTGAAGGATGGTCGGACGCTATTGGTATTCTCGTTTCTTCATACTTTGAAGACTGTGATTTATTTCCAAAATATTCTGGTAAATCCGTGACATTTGATTACTCAAAGATTCGCCCCGCTGGCTCTTATCTAAAATCTAGCGGCGGAAAAGCACCCGGACCAGAACCGCTAAAAAAGGCTCTAAATAATATTAAAAAGATTCTTGATAAGGCCGTTAAAAACGGGCAAGAGAAGCTTAAGCCAATAGACGCTTATGATATAGTAATGTTTGCCGCCGACGCCGTTATTAGTGGTGGAGTACGCAGAAGTGCTACAATATGTGTTTTTTCACCAGATGATGAAGAAATGGCGAAAGCTAAAACAGGAAGCTGGTTTATAGATAACCCACAAAGAGGCAGATCTAACAACTCTGCCCTTCTACTGAGAGATGGAACAAGTAAAGAGCAATTTGAAGAATTAATGAATTCAGTAAAAGAGTTTGGCGAGCCGGGGTTTGTTTGGTCAGACTCGAAAGAATTAATTGTTAACCCGTGCGTTGTTGCTGATTCTACTATATTAACCGACCGTGGCATCAAAATGGTTTCTGATCTTATTAACAAGCCATTTAATGCCATAGTAGATGGACTATCTTATCCAAGCCATAAAGGATTTTGGAAAACAGGAACCAAGCAGGTTATTGAGTTACAATTTAAATCTGGTAGGACTCTTAAAGTAACTCCTAATCATAAGATTATGACAACAACGGGATGGAAAGAGGCTGGAGATATTCTTTTTGGAGAAAATGTTGTTATTAATAATCACAGAGATTATAAATTGGACAACGCAGCTAATTTTGATCCAACGTCTGTAGCTTGGAAGAAAAGTTATCTTTTAGGATTATTTTTAGGTGACGGCAATAATTCAAAAGGATCTGCACAATTAAAATGGTGGGGTGAATCAAAAGAAGAATACAGAAAAGAAGCATATCAAATGCTTTCAGAAGTTGGTTTTACCAATCATCACCATAAATCAGGACAAAATTCTACAGCTGTTTATAGTTCTGTAGAATCGAAAAAACTTATGAAATTTGCTATTGATAACGGTTGTATAGTTGGAACATCTAAAAAACTAAGTAAACGATCTATTTGTGGATCATGGAATCATATTTCAGGGTTAATTGCTGGATATTTTGATGCTGACGGAACAGTATTAGTAAATAATGTAAAAGGATCATCTTTAAGAATATCATCTATTCAATTAGAAAATTTGCAAAATTTACAAATAGCACTTAATTCTTTTGGTATTTACTCTAGAATTTATCAAAATCGTAGATCAGAAGGTGATAGAGCTATGCCAGATGGCAAAGGTGGAACAAAAAATTACTTTTGCCAAGCCTCACACGAATTAGTAATCAGCAATGATAACATAGTTAGATTTGCAAAATATATTCCAATCAAGAATGCTGATAAGATTCATAAAATTCAAACAATAGTGAATAATTATAAAAGGATGCCAAATAGAACTAACTTTGTTGACGTTCTTGTAAATAAAACTATTGTTGGAGATTTAGATGTTTATGACTGCACAGTAGAAGATATTCATGCTTTTGATAATGACGGTGTTTATGTTCACAATTGTGTCGAAATTGGCATGTGGCCTGTCGATGAAACAACTGGAGAAACTGGATGGCAAGCATGTAATCTATCAACTATTAATTGTGCAAAGGTAAAGACAGAACAAGATTTTTATGATGCTTGCAAAGCTGCTGCGATTATAGGAACACTACAGGCTGGTTTTACTAAGTTTGAATACCTCGGAAGTGTTTCTGAAAGAATAGTTGCTAGAGAGGCACTGCTTGGAGTTTCTATGACAGGTATGATGGAAAAACATGATATTTGCTTAGATCCAGAAATTCAACGCCATGGTGCAGAAATAGTAAAAGAGGTTAACGAGAAAGTTGCCGAAGTTATTCAAATCAATAAAGCGGCTAGAACAACATGTATTAAACCCGAAGGATCGTCTAGTTGTATCCTTGGTACATCCTCTGGTATCCATCCTCATCACGCCAAACGATATATTCGTCGTGTTCAGGCCAACAAAATGGAACCTATATATCAATACTTCAAAGAAGTAAATCCTAGAGCGTGTGAAAAAAGCGTATGGTCTAATAATGATTCTGATGACGTTGTGGCATTCTGTGTAGAGGTTCCAGATGGTTCAAAATTAAAAAATCAAGTAAGTGCAATTGATCTTCTTGAGTATGTAAAAAGCACTCAACAGAATTGGGTCATGAGTGGCACAAATAAAGAACTATGTACGCAAAAATGGCTGGTTCACAATGTATCTAATACTATAAATGTTAAGCCAGAAGAATGGGATCTTGTGACAGACTTTATATATGATAATCGTCAATATTTTTGTGGAATATCATTGTTGCCAATAGCTGGCGATAAGGACTATGCACAGGCACCATTCACGACCGTATATTTACCAAGTGAACAAGTCCAGCACTATGGTGATGCAGCCATGTTTGTTAGTGGGTTAATAGAAGTGGGGCTTAAACTTTATGATGATAATCTATGGGCGGCATGTGATAGCCTTCTAGGTTTTGGTCAAAAAATAAAAGATCCAGAAAAGAAGGAATATCTAGACAGATGTCAAAAGTTTGCAGATAAATATATGAACGGAGATCTTAAGCTATTAACATACTGCATGAAAGATGTATACAACTGGAAAGATTGGATTGATATGAAGCGAGAGTATGTTGATGTTGATTATACGAATGTTATAGAAGAAGAAAATAATGTTAATCCAGTTCAAGAGATCTCATGTGCTGGAGGTAAGTGCGACTTAATTTAAGGTGTAAAATGAAAAGAGATAGAATAGTTTTATTTGTAGCTTTACTTGCTGTTTTTGGCTTCATGATCGCCGCAGCTTTTATATCACTAATAATTTTAGAGCCAATTTGAAAAGGATAAATATGCAGACAAATATAATTGGAAAAAATACAGTTAGTACTACTCCAGAAAATAATAGTTCGATTAACTTTGTTAAGCTTAATGATGAATCAAAAACACCAAAGAGGTCTAATGATACTGACGCTGGATATGATCTATATTCCGTAGAAAACAAGAGCATCAAACCAAAATCTAGAGTAATCATTAAAACTGGAATTTCTATGGCTATTCCAAACGGCTTTGTTGGTTTGATTTGGCCTAGATCTGGATTAGCGGTTAAATATGGTATTGATACTCTGGCTGGAGTAATAGATAGCGGATATCGTGGCGAAATATGCGTTGTTTTACAAAATCATGGAGACAAAGCATACGAAGTAAAATCCGGCGATAGAATAGCTCAGATATTATTTCAGTCTGTTGAATGTGTATATTTTAATGAGGTTAGCACTTTAGAGGAAAGTCAAAGAGGAAGTGGTGGGTTTGGTAGTAGTGGAGCTTAATAGTGAGTCAGCCACAAAAAAGAATATTCTATGCCTGTCAGGCAGTATTATTTATTTCAAGAAATACACAAACATCCAATAGTCCATTAAGTGAGGCTTCTTATCTTACGGGCGTTCAATCTGTTGGTGTTGATGGCGATTTTCCGTCTACAACCTTTCCAGATTTTGGTAGATTTCAAAGAAAAAACAAATTTGAAAATAGGCAAAAAGAATTTTCTATTAATATAGACAGAGTATTGGCAAAAGGTCAAGACACTTTTTATAATTCAAATTATTCTAGCAGTTATACTACTACACATCTACTTCACGAAGACAACATAGGCTGTCAAGGTGAGCTAAATAATAATGGAAAATGTCTAAGAAATTATGATATCTTTCTAGTGTACGGAGATGATGAAAACTCACTATTAAATGATAGCACAACAAAAAAGAATGTCGTATATAGAAACTGTTTGTTGACAAGTTTGTCTTATAATATTTCTGTAGATGGGTCTATTATTGAGTCTATTGGATTAATCAGCAGAAAGGCAGACTATAATGCTGCTGGCGTTCCCTCTCTACCAGCTTCTCCACAGTCAGCAGAAACTGTAAGAAGGCAAGATATAGATATGGCTAGCACTATCCTTCCAGAAGAAGCGTTAGCGATATTCAAAACGGATGAACCAGATTCTTTAAATAACAAAGATATTTATGGTCTTCAGTCAATAAATATTGATATGTCTATAGACTACACAGAATTAAATGATATTGGCATATGGCGTGGATATGACGATGGCGATGATATAAACAAGTGGAGATTTGTCAATCTACCAATAAATATTTCGTCTTCTTTTACTGGAGTGTCAAGATCTTTATATCCAAGAGAAGACATAGGTGTAGATACACCAGAGTTTGAAAAAAATAAATCAATAAAAATTGTATCGCTTGCCGGTAATTCCAATTATTATATATGGGATCTAGGCAGAAGAAATTATTTAAATAATATAAACGTTTCTGGTGGAGATGCGGATGGAGGGAATGTAGAACTAACACTATCATATCAAAATGACTATAGTGAATTAGTAATAGCTCGGGCGGAAACAGTACAAGATATAACATCTAATGCTATTTATTAACTAGCTGGAGTTTTTAATGACAAAAAAACAAAAGAGAGAAGCGGCACAAAACAACAAACCACATGCTCCACTAAGAAAGGTTCTAAAACCCAAAACTAAAAATCAATCTGAGTATATTAGGGCTATGTCGGAATTTGATATAACATTTTGTACAGGCCCTGCTGGATGTGGGAAAACGGCTGTTGCTGTCGGATTGGCGTGTGAATACCTACTAACAGAAAGAATATCTAAAATAATCATAACAAGACCAGTAGTAGAGTCAGGCAGGGGTTTAGGATTTCTGCCCGGAACACTAACTGAAAAAATATTGCCATATCTTATGCCTATAATAGAAGAAATGAAGCTATATTTAAGTAACGATACTTTTAATATGTATAAAAATCAAAACTTGATAGAGCTTTGTCCACTAGAATATATGAGAGGTAGAAACTTTCATGACACTTTCATGATATTGGATGAAGCTCAAAACGCTACATATGAACAGATAAAAATGTTTCTGACTAGAATAGGTATGAACTCTAAGGCGGTCATAAATGGTGATATCACACAGACAGATCTAAATGCGGGTGCTGATGGCGGTCTAGACGATTGTATAGATAGATTATCTGACATTGATGATATTGGCATATGTGAATTAGACTCTTCTGATATAGTTAGAAATAAAATCATAGCAAAAATAATATCAAGATTGTGAAATATTAGATACAGGACAGGATAATCTTATTGAACCAAAAACTTGAAAGGGATACTATGCCATGCTATGATTTTGAATGCGAGGCTTGTGCGTACTACACTGAAATAAAACAGTCGTTTGATGATCCAAGTACGCACAAATGCCCGCATTGCGGTAAAAAAACGCTAGTTAAAGTTTTTATAAACCCCCCATCTATTATGGTTCGTGGTGAGCCATCAACTATTGGTCAGTTGGCTGATAGGAATACTCAAAAAATGGGCAAATATGAAATTGAAGATAAGAATAGGGCCAATGGAATAAAAACAGAAAGCCCAATAGATAAAAAAAGAAGAGACATGAATAGAAGAATTAACTCTATGACACAAACGCAAAAACTTAAATGGATAAAAGATGGTGATTGAATGTATGTAACAAAAGAAAAGAACCATATAGATAGATCATTATGCCCCCATCACGCTGTTGTAACTTTAAAAATAGATATTAGGAAAATAAAAACAGATGGGACATTAGATAATCAAGTTATAGGCAATGCAGACTTACAGAAGTATGGAATCTCTAACAAGGCTCAAATATGTTTTTCTGCACCAACAGAAGCCGAATGTATAAAATTAGTAAAAGAAAAATTGGAGAAATTAAATGTCTAGATGGGAAAACGAAGATGTTAGCGATTTGAATTTACCAGAACCAGAAAACATCGTAAGAACATATTTTGATAAAAATGGTAACATAACTTCAAATCCTGAAAGTTCTGTAGCTAAAGTTTCTGAATGCGATGAAAAGAAAGTTTATTATGTTAAATATGGTAGGGGCGAACTTTTAGATCCTCACCACATAGATTCTTCTATGCAGATTAAAAGATCTTACTATATGATGAAAAAAGTTAACCAGCAAATCTTTGAATCATATATAAAATTCCTACAAACAAAAAATAGATTATACTTTACTAAAGCAAGAAGACTTTTAATGGAGAAGATATAATGAAAAAGGGCCCCTTATCGAATAAAGACAAAGAATTTATAGATTGTAATGTTGGTATGGCTATAGAAGAGCTATCTAAAAAACTAGAGAGATCTATTGAGGTTCTTGAAAAATATTTATCCTCAAATAAGACAAAACCAAAAGGCGATAATATTAAGCTATTCGCCAGAAATAAAGATCGTGGAGTTGTCATAATGACAGAATCGGCATCTATGGCTTCTGACGAAAATAAAAATAAAGTCAATCTATACAAAACAAGAAAGTATAAGGATTCTATTCACACTATAAAGGAAGACTAATGATTTGTACATCTATTGATGGGTATATGGATAGTTTGTGTTGCAATCAATTGATGATAAGTTGGCAGATAACATTGACAGACGGCACTAAAGTTTATGGTGATTACGATAGGCCGAATTTTGAAAATCCTTGGATTAGATTAAAAGAACACTGTGAAAAAAATTTAGTGTATCCAGCAAAAGTAGAGCTTCATATGTTTGGTGCCCCCCATGAGGTATTTTTTCAAAACGAAAAAGGGCTAGATGGCGTGTTTGTAATGAGGGGAATGGCAAAAGATCAATCTATGGACGGTAGCCACTCTCAATCTTTTCAGACGATGACTGTTGGATTATTAAGAGATGACTGTTCGTGTATAGATATATCAAAATACACATGGCCGATTTCTAATTTTGAGCAAAAACAAACAACAAGAGTATTGACAAGAGAAAACCTAGAGGCTATGATATTTAAGCATGACTCAGAAAAAAGAAAACACCCAGAAGTACAAAAGCTGCTCGACGGGCCAACCATGTAGTGCCGCACAGTACATAGCAGAAATAATTTGCATAAGGAAAAGAGAAAAAGAAAACAAGGGAAGTCTTGAATATAAATTTTGGAATAAATCACAAAAAGACGAGTATCAAATACAGATTAGACTCGCCAATAAGCTTATCAAGAAATATGACATAGAATCCATATTGCATTTTCTAAATCATGGATCTGGCAAAAAAACCTATTCTTTGGGTTTTCTTCATTCTTCAAAGAAGTTTGTCATAGTCTCTAAGTATGTTGATAATGGTGTGAAAGAAAGTCACAAGCTTGTAGAGCAAAACAAAAATAAACCTAAAAAGGTTATTGAAGTAGACAAGCCAGCATACAAAAAAAGAAAATCATATGGTGGTAATACACTATTAACAAAAATTAGGAAGGCAGACAATGGCTAAAAAGGAATCTGGATATTTATCAACTATCATTAAAGAATATGGAAATATCATTTCTACCGGAGCTTCCATACTTGAGCAAAAGAAAAACTATAAAGTAATATCTGTTAGTCCAGCTATAGATATAGAGCTTGGTGGAGGAATTAGAGAAGGTAGCTGGCTGACATTAACTGGAGATCCTAAGAGCGGTAAGACCACAACGGCAATGCAAATAGCTGCTAATTGCCAGAAAGAGGGCAGGCCAATAATTTATTTGGATGTTGAGGGCAGAATAAAGGATATGAATTTTGAGGTTGCCGATCTAGATCCAGAAAAGATGCATATTATTCATCCAGAGGATAAGCCTATACCAGCGGAGGATTTCCTAGATGTAGCTTACAAAATGATGAGCCACCCAGATTATCATGGTGCTGTGCTAATTATAGACTCAATTTCTTCACTTATGCCAGCAAAAGAACTAGATGGAGATATGTCGCCGGGCAGAGCCGGTCTTCCTAAGATATTATCAGTTTTTACAAAAAAGGTTGGACAATTATTGCCAAGACAAAAGGGATTAATTATAGCTATTACTCACTATATAGCAAATACTGCCGGATACGGAAAAGCAAAATTAGCAGATGGCGGAAACAAGATTCAATATCAAGCAGACACTAGGATGGAAATTGCCGGAAGCGGTGAAAACTCTGCCGTAAAACCTTGGCTAAATTCTAACAAAGAAAGAATAGGTCAAGCTGTAAACTGGAAAATCATATGCTCATCAATGGGACCGCCCGGAGGTCAGGTACAGAGCTGGATTAGATATGGACACGGAATAGACAAGGCACAAGAGATACTTATGTTAGCTATGGATATAGGCATGATAGAAAAAGCTGGGGCTTGGTTGACATGCTCATTTATCAAAGACTATCCAGAAATAGCTAAAAAGATAAAACCAGATTTAAATATTGATGATGAAGAGGCTCTTTTAAAGAGTTTTAAATTTCAAGGTCAGGATAATCTATATAATTTCTTTTCTGAGAATCCAGAATTAGTAAATATACTTGAAGCAAAGATAAAGGAAATGCTATGACGATCATTGGTCTTGATGGCAAGACATACAATTGGAATCCAACGTCATCACAGGCTGAAACAAACAATAGATCTTCACTTCACATCAAGGCTAAAACACTTTTATCGGAAGTGTTTAAACACGATAGAATTTTAGAAGAGGTTTCCCTACCGGGAACAAAGAGCGAATATAGAAAAACAACATTAAGGGGCGATTTATTTATACCAAATAGAAAACTCCTAATTGAAGTGCATGGCGAACAGCACCATAAATTCAATAACTTCTTTTTCAAAAATAAGCTGCAATTTTTTAAAGCAAAGGCTAGAGATAGCGATAAAAAAGAATGGTGTAAAATAAATGATATTGAATATATAGAACTAAATTATAATGAGGATATAGATGAATGGAGAAGAAAGATACAATAGTTTTATAGAAAATATAGAAGGTTGGATTAAATCTATTGGAATTATAGAAGTATCGCCAAATGAATCCGTTGAAAAATCTTTATCTCTTTCTTTTAGCGATCTTAAAAATTTATCATACGAAGAGTGCCAAATGTTGGCGTATGAATTATATTGCTATGCCGAATACGTAGATTCTTTATTGGCAAAACAAAAAATAACACACGATTGGGCGGAAGACGCTATCTGGTATATAATATGTGACAAGATCAATCAGTATGGCGACAAGTACACAAAATGGCAGGAAAAATACTTTTATTCTATCAAAGAAAATCCACTAGCATCTCAAATACTTAAAGTAAAAAATACAGCACACGCCAGAATGGAAATATTAAAAAATAAATCAGAAAACATAAAAAAGATATCAGAAACACTAAACAATCTAGCAAAGAGGAGATAATATGTCTAGCATAGAACAAGCTAAAAGTCTTTTAAAGAAGGCGATAGAAATAGGCGACAATGAATTGATAGAGCTTGCAAACAGCATCCTTCAAACCTATAATGTAGACGCGAAGCAGAGAAGAGAGTCCACCGGAACTAAGGCCCAATCAAATGATTTTATTTTTAGTATGCCAAAACAGCAAGAAGATAAAACGCTTAAAAGTGGCGTACCAGTAAACCAAATACAAAACAGAACAAATACTTTTTATGATGATGGCACAGAATTTAAAGATGTCATAACACCATCTATAAAGCCAGCAGAAAGAAAAAGGCCAGCATTTAAGATGATTGAGCAAACTTGCCAGAAATGCGGAAAGACAAAAACAACCCATCCCGCCCATAAAAGAGAATATTATATCTGCGATAAATGCATAGCAAAATGACAAACAAAAAACCATCCTTACAAAACTTGGCGTCTGAAAGGGCTATACTGGCAGGGCTATGTCAGTATGGTCTAGATGTGTATCTAGATATAGATTTTATAGAGTCTGATTCTTTTGATGATGAAATGAATCAGCTTATATTTAGCTGCCTTTCAAAAGCTATTAATCTATCACCAAAAGTAGATTTAACTTCTATACTGTCTGCTGCCGACGATCTTGGCATATCCGATAAGATAAATACTAAACAAGAAATTTCTTTTATAAGATCTCTATTTAATTTTCCAATAGCTAAAGAGAATGTTCTTATCCATGCCGCAAAAATAGCGAAGCTCAAGCTAGCTAGAGATCTAAAGAAAACATTACAAACCTGTGCCAAAGATATAGACAATATCAACGGTGAAGAGGATGTGATGGACATAGTTGCAAAAATAGAAGAGCCAATATTAGATACCACTTCAAGTATATACCAATCGTCTAGCAATAAAACAGAAATACTTGGGGCAAATATAGATGAGTACATAGAATATCTGTGTGAAAACCCATCAGACTTTGCCGGTATACCAAGCGGTTTTGACAGGTTCGATATTGCTATTGGCGGTGGACTTAGGAGAAAATGCGTTGATCTTATAGCCGCTCGTCCAAAAGTTGGAAAATCAATGTTTGGTGACGCTGTGGCTATGCACGTATCTAAGAATTTAAATATACCAGTTTTAATGTTAGACACAGAGATGTCCAAGGAAGACCATCTCAATAGAATGCTGGCAAATATTAGTGGTGTTGAAATAAATAAAATATCTACTGGTAAATTTGCAGAGAATGAACTAGATAAGGAAAAAGTAAATAAAGCCGCAAAACTATTAAAAGATATACCATACCATTATATAAGTATTGCTGGGCAACCTTTTGAGAATATACTTAGCATGATGAGAAAATGGATATATCAGCATGTTGGATTTGATGAAAACGGAAAAACTAACGATTGCTTAATAGTTTATGATTATCTGAAGCTTATGGGGTCTGAAAGCATAACAAATGCTATGCAAGAATATCAAGTATTGGGTTTTCAGATAACAAAACTGCATAATTTTTGCGTAAAATACGACGTTCCATGCCTGAGTTTTGTGCAGTTAAATAGAGACGGGATAACTAAAGAGTCAACAGATGTCGTTTCTGGATCGGATAGGCTGATATGGCTATGTACTAGTTTTTCTATATTTAAATTGAAATCTGATGAAGAAATCGCTGAAGATGGTATTGGTAATGGTAACAGGAAATTGGTTCCCGTTGTGGCTAGGCATGGGTCTGGACTAGATGATGGCGATTATATTAGTATAAAGATGTTTGGATCATTAGGCAAAATAGAAGAGGGTATAACAAGAAATGAAATCCATACAAGGTCACAGAACTCTGATAACGGATTTGAAATAGATGAAGACATTGACGCAGAAACAAATATATAAAATATCAAAAACCGCTTTTAACAACTTATCTACACTTTTTAATAAACTTGGTATTGAATATGTAGAATACCCAAATAGATATTCATTTCCATGTCCGGTGCATGGCGGTGATAATATGGAAGGTTGTAGTATTTTTACTAGCGGTCATTCAAATAAAGGCAATTGGAAATGCTGGACAAACCACTGCGAAGAAGAATTTGCAAATAATATTTTTGGATTTATAAGAGGATCTCTATCATATAGAGCGAATAGAAACGTCTCACTAAATGAAACAGAGTCGTTTTGCATTGATTTGTTTGGCCTAGATACCATAAATAGTATTCCTGAAGATATAGAAAAAAAAGAGGTAGATTTGACAGAAGTCTTCAGCAAAAAACCAACAATAACAAAAAACGGAATAACTAGAGATCAAATAAGGTCAAAACTAAAAATACCATCACCATACTTTTTAGATAGGGGATTCTCCAGAGAAATACTAGATACGTTTGATGTTGGACTATGTTTAGAGCAAGGAAGACCCATGTATAACAGGTCAGTTGTACCTGTTTACGATAATGATTTTAACTATACTGGATGCGTTGGCAGGGCTACAAACGAAAGTTTTAAGCCAAAATGGCTACATAGTAAAGGGTTTAAAAAGTGTGTGCTATATGGGCTAAATCTAGCTAAAAATAAGATATTGGAAACTCAGTCAGTTATATTAGTAGAGGGTCAAGGCGATGTTTGGAGAATGCATGAGGCTGGATGCGGCCAAACCGTTGGCATATTTGGGTCTAGCATAAATGATGAACAGCTTCTTCTTCTGGAAAATAGTGGGGCATTAAATATGGTTGTTTTAACAGACTATGATGATGCCGGTAAAAAAGCTTTCGAGCAAATAGTTAAAAAGTGTGGAAGAAGATTTAATTACTACAGACCGGAAATATCAAAAAAAGATGTAGGTGAAATGTCTGTAGAAGAAATTCAGAAACAACTAATACCACAATTACAAGGAGTAATATAGTTTCATGATTAGTAGAATATTAGCTTTTGCCGGAAGTAAACAAGCTGGAAAAACAACGTCATCAAATTTTTTACATGGATACCAACTGAAAGCAAACGGTATAATAAATAATTTTGGTATCACCGACACTGGTAGCCTAGCTGTTGAAAGTGTCGTTACAGATTCGAATGGGAAAGAAACAGTAAGCTCTGGATTTTTAGACGTAAATCGAAATGATGAAGAATTTGCTGAGTGGGCAGCGTATAATATGTGGCCATATATAAAAAATTACTCATTCGCAAATCCATTAAAAGAGTTTTGTGTGGCAATGTTTAATCTACCGAGAAAGAACATATTTGGTAACAATGAACTAAAAAACGAAAACAGCCCACTAAAATGGCAAGACATGCCCGGAGTTATAACCAATAAATCACAATCAATAAAAAAAGAAGTCAAATCCCTTATCGAGAATGGGTCTATGATATACCATAGGCAGGGGAACATGACTTATAGAGAAGTCTTGCAATTTTTTGGAACTAATATATGTAGAAAAATATACCCAGAAATATGGCATAGAAGATTAATAAAAGATATTGAATATGAGCAACCTCTTATTGCTGTTGTAGATGATTGCAGATTCGTTAATGAAGTTAAGTCAATTCAGGAAAATGGTGGTAAAGTCATACACCTAACTAGAAATCCATACGAAGATAATCATGATAGTGAAAAGGAGCTTGAATCATATGGCGATTTTGATTTTGTCATTGATAATGCTAATCTCAATATACATGAAACAAATATAAAAATAATAGAAGCGATAGATTTTTGGGGATGGCTAGACAAAGAGTTTACACCACCCAAAACAGAGCCGCCAAAAACAGAAAAAGAACTTGTTAGTGGCATACACAAAATAAAGAAATGAGATAAATATGGATTGTACATACATAAGAAGTAGCAGCTATAATCAGTACGAATATTGCCAGATGTCATATTTTCTGACATATAATTTGGGATGGCAGCAAACGTCAGGAAAAAAAGCCCAACTGGGAACTATTGTCCATAAAGTTATGGAGTGTTTAGCCACATGCAAAAAAGAGATACAGGATAATCCCAAGAGCACCAAACTGGAAATAGAAGACGATTCTTTAGGTAAAATAAAATTTACAAAGAATTCATTATATACAAAAACTTTTGTAGATAAACTGATAAAATCGTCTTATGACTACTATACTAGTAGTTGTGTTCACTCATACTCTAACGCCGATTTTAATTTCTGCAAAGATTTAGTCAAAATGGCTATAGAATATAACGATGGTCAATTTGATCCCAGAAATAGGAAAATAGTACAAGCAGAACCACATTTTGATATACCAATAGAGGAAGATTGGGCTAAGTATAAATATACATTACCAGACGGTAAAATTATTGAGGGGCAACTGGCAATAAAGGGAACAATAGACTTAGTAACGGAAGTTGATGATGGCATAATAGAGGTTGTAGATTGGAAGGGTCTACCTCTAGATACCAAAATACCAACACCAAATGGCTGGACAACTATGGGTGAAATACAAATTGACGATGAAGTGTTTGATCAGTATGGTCAAGTATGCTCTGTTGTTGGTAAGTCTCGCGTAAAGAATAAGCCATGCTACAAAATTACATTTGACGATACTACATCTGCTATTTGTGATGATGAGCACTTATGGAAACTTGCTAATGATAAAACCGTGCCAGTACAAGAACTACGTATTGGAGATACTATTAATGTGGCAAAACCAATTGACTGTGGGTATATAGACCTACCAGTGTCACCATATCTTCTAGGTTCATGGTTAGGAGATGGGAGAAATAGGTCGTGTGAAATTTGTAGTGATGACCCAGAAATGTATGAGCTACTAAGAAGTGATGGTCATGAGATTGGGGTTAATGTTGGACACGTAAATGCTGCTGAATCTAGAACAATATTAAACACTACTAGTGTACTTAGAACTCTAAATGTTTTGCATAATAAGCACATTCCAGAAATTTACTTCAGGGCTTCATTCGATCAAAGATTAAATCTTTTGAGGGGGTTGCTAGACACTGACGGTAATGTAAATACTGGTCGTAAACAGGCGGTATTTACATCATGCAATGAAAGACTCGCTAATGATGTTAAACATTTAGCATTAACATTAGGGCAGAGGCCCTATATCTACAAGCAAACACGCCAAACAAATTTTACAAACGGCGAGAATGTAAATGTATATCATGTTTCGTTCAGGCCAATTAATATCAACCCATTCAGGCTCGATAGAAAAGCGAGCATGATAGATCCAAATTGGGGTGCTGGTAGGTCCAATATTAGAAAGATAATCAGTATAACAGAAGAACCAATACAAAAAACACAATGTATTGCTGTAGATAGTCCTGATAATACTTACTTGTGTACCGAGAATTATATTCCAACCCACAACACAGGTCGCCGCTTAAACTGGGCTACAGGTGAAGAAAAAACTTATGAAAAATTATGTGAAGATCCACAGCTACTACTGTATAACTATGCGATATCAAAATTGTTCCCAGAATACAAACAGGCCATAATGTCTATCTTCTTTATTAAAGATGGGGGTCCATTTAGCATGTGTTTTGATTCTGATGATCAAACAAAATTTTTGTCGATGCTTGAAAAAAGATTCAAACAGATAAAGCGTAATGATTTTCCACAACCGGTTTCAAGAGACAGATCAAGTTTTAAATGCACAAAGCTTTGTCATTTTTATAAAAACAATTGGAAAGATACCAATACGACTATGTGTCATTATATCGAAGATCATATAAAAGCTTTTGGTTATGATGAAACGGTTAGAAAATGCACTAAAGAAAATCATAGCATTGGATATTACGAAGCTCCGGGTTAATAAAATGATAGAAATAAAAATTACAGAAGAAATGAAAAAAAGAGCTTGGCGTAAAGCTAGGCAAATGGGAAAATTGCATAACTCCATTACTAGCGGCGACGGAAATATAGCCGGGTTTCTTGGAGAAGAAGTTGCAAATGTTATAATAGGCGGATCAATTAGCAACACTTATGATTATGATATTGACAAGGATGGAAAAACATATGATGTCAAAACAAAAAGATGCACAGGAGAACCTAAAGACTATTATGAGTGTTCTGTGGCTGCGTATAATACAAAACAAAAATGCGACGAATATGTATTTGTTAGAATTGAAAATATAAAAGGCAAATGGGGAAGGGCTTGGGTTTTAGGTTTTTACCCAAAAGAATCTTATTTTAAAGATGCAAAATTCCTAAAGAGAGGACAAAGAGATGGAGACAATGGTTTTTTAGTTAAAGCTGATTGTTACAATATTGCGATTAAGGATTTGAAAAAAAATGGCTGAGTTAATAGATGTACATCAAGAATTCCATCTTGGAAATAGATTTATATTTGATGTTGCTGAAAACATGTCTAAATTTTTACCAGATGAATATAGAGTTATTGTAAAGTATGATAGACAGGCTTATCATGATTATAGTCCAAATTTCTTAAATGTCTTATTGTCAACATCATGTGAATCACATAATCTTGCAAAAGATTTCTTTGATGAAAATGTTCACGCTATCTTTCAAAATTATTTTCATTTAAATAAGTGGAGCGAGCCCGTTCACAATAACATATCTTATCCACTACCAATAGGTACATTTGTAGATGTACCAAATGATATAAATATAAAACCACTACAGGAAAGAGAGTTTGATTTTTGTTTTATTGGCCAAATACCACATACTGGTACAAGGGATTGTTTTAAAAGAAATATAGATTCATTTATTAAGAGTTTTGGAAACAAGTATAAATACAAAATACATTATACTAATTCTTTTAATGATGGATTATCTCACAATGATTATCTTGAAATATTAAACAGTTCAAAAATAAGTTTGTGTCCATGCGGAGCATTTAGCAGTGAAACATTTAGATTTTTTGAATCAATTAGAATGGGGTCGTTTCCCGTAGTTGACTTTTTACCAAAGTTTTGGTATTATGAAGGTGCCCCATTTTTT
>Ga0070753_1000973_pt1 | contig 16441 bp, 28 predicted proteins | sample VirMetDEL_Aug_31_FD_77441 | JGI IMG/M metagenome (GOLD analysis project Ga0070753, IMG submission 77441) | Aqueous microbial communities from the Delaware River and Bay under freshwater to marine salinity gradient to study organic matter... | ecosystem: Environmental > Aquatic > Marine > Coastal... | reverse complement strand
TAGCTTGATTGCGAATGTCCGCAATCTGCTCCATGATGGTATCAGCGATGTGTTCAAATTCTCGCAGAATTTCTGCTACGCTTCTGCGACGCACGCAGTGTTTGATTTCATACGCTGTATCTTTATACATCTCTGTGGCGTACACGAGTTCGCGCATTGCTGGGAAACAGTCCCAACCTTCGCAGTGTGTTTTAATCGTAGGTTTTTCCATACACCTAACTTACTAAAATTATTTGAAAAAACCAAGGTTTAGCCTAGCGTATATCGCCCGAAGTTTGGGTTCGTTTGGTGGAACGTAATGGCGTAACGCGATGCATCGATGATGTGATTGAACGCATCGACTGGCTCATTGAGTTTCTTGCCGTCCCTATCTTCTTTCCACTTGTAGTTGCGGAACTCCTTGATGGCGTTGAGCGACGTGTTTGTGATCATCAAGCCCCGCGACTTCATGTAATCGATGCCACTGCGAATGGAGTCAGCACCCTTACGAGCGCCATGTACGTTCCAGCCATACCCGTGCAGTTCTGCTATGCTTTTGGGTTCGGCACTATCGCAGATGATGGTTACGTTCTTGTCCCAACCGTCACCACGAAGGAACTCACTGATGTCAAAATTCGTCATTCTGGTAGCGTAGCACCTTTCGTCAATCAACCAGTCATTGCCGTTGCTGTAACACGCAACTATCGCTGTGGGATCATTTGTGTAGCCCCAATCGATACCTAGGCACTTTAGCTTGTATGATTCGGGCACTTCTTCCGATTCCTTCCAGTGCGTGAAGATGGTTGCGTCACTAATACCCCTTTCTCCTAACCCATACACGCGCCAGTAGTTGGCATCGACATCCTTCAGCCGTTCTATCTCGTTGATTGTGATTTCATCTAGGAACGGGTTATCTAAGTATGTGGTTTGATGGAACTCGCAGTCATCGCGCGGGATAAGTTTCTCGTACAGCCAGTGGTACTCGTCGCTTGGGTTGTAATCGACAATGACTTTTTCGGTAGTACGGATGTTCAACTGGAAGAAGTCCTCGTACGTCAATTCGTTGGCTTCATTGATAAAAAGCAGTGACCGTTTTCTTCCTCTGATTTTTTGCGGGACGTCGCAATTCAGGAACTCAACGAGGTTACCGTTTAGCATATATTCGTTCGTGCTTTTGCGGTGGTGCGATTCCTTGTACAGGTTGTGCTTTTCGAGTATCGACCAAAAGTCCCTAGCTACAGTGCCACGCAGTGACGGACTACTCTTACGGCATATCGTAATGGTCTTGCCAGTGTGTGTCATCGCGTAGCGGAATATGATCCAAATGAGGATGTTGAAAGTCTTGCCGCTACGAGTCCCTCCCTGCTCAACAACGAACCGTTTCTTGCTTTGCTCCAGATGGCGGAACACTACGTTGGTCTTGATGTCAATCAACGACGGTGATTTTTACGTCCAGTTGGTTTCCTTCTGCTCCAGTCAGTTCCTGCCTTTCGACATATCCCCTGCGCTTGCCTTTGGTCTTCAGGTAGAACAGCAACTCGGTGGTCTTGCCGTCCCTTACGGCACTTAGCAGTTTGGTTTCTGCCATATCGAGCGACCTTTCGTCAATCTCATGCACTTGTTGGGCAAACTCCTCGTCCTCCTTGACCCACGTGTAATAAGTCTGCCGTGAGATACCGCTAGCGTCACAACACGCCGATACGTTACCCCACGACAGCTTATAGTTATCTAGAAATTTTGCCTTACGGTCGTCTTGCTTTTTTTTACGTGTCAAGTTTGTCAAGTTTTGGTGCGACTTGGCAAGGCAACGACGCGACTACTGGTCGGTAAACAGGTCAGTAGTTTTGCGTACGTGTTCTTGCATTGCTTTGATGTTTTTATGGTAGACGTTGCGTTCGTCATAGCCGGTAATCGGAACCTTGCCGTCATTGTAATCGTGCAGGTACTGGTTGAAGAACTCGGCGTATGGATCATCGATGTCAGTGTTGACGTTTTCGAGATGGCTACCTGTGCTGATGAAGAAATCGAAGCCACGACCCATTTTTTTGCCACGGCGTGTATGCGTGTCCAGTGCATAATCGGGAACGTCGGGAGCGTAGTCAGATTTGAGCGCGAACATTTTGGCATTGTCAACGACGCGAGATTTTTTAGCACGGGCTAAGAGTAGTATCGCGTGTATCAAAGGTATTGAACCTTCTTCGTGGTTCTTGGCGGTAATAACGCCCCAGTTTTGATACAGCGCCTGTACTTGTACGCATACGTTGGGATCAGCCAGCCCAATATCCTCGGACGCTATGATAAGCATTCTGCGCCATAGATACTGAGCATAGCCAGAACCTGCGAGTTCGACACCAAAAAATAGGGCATCGTTTTCGATACCCCTGCGGACTGATTTTTGGAATGCTGACGAGCATTCGAAGAAATCGTAGCCCTTGCGAGTTGTGATTTGATAAGACATCGTGTGTAGTTTTTAACCTAACTGCAAAGATAAGCAATTCAGTTGAAAAAACCACTACTGCGTCCTTACGAAAGGTCTAGCTTTTTCAGGTCAATGTCAGCAACGTCCGTGTCCTTGTATGTGCTGACTGCGATGTTACGATGAGGGAAATGCTGGGCTATTACCTTGATGGTATCGACCGTTGCTTGGTTACGATCCATAGTCTGCATACCTCCTTGATTCTTGTGGGACATTGCGTTCTCGTACGCACCCATAAACCGACGAATAGTGTAACCTTGCTCACGGCACACTAGCGAGTGCCAGATGTCATCCATTAACTCAACTCCTTCGGGCATACCGATGAGTTCTGTGCGCATAACGTGATTACCGAACAACGGTTTATTCTCACCAGCCCACAAGCTATCCGACTTGTGAAAATAGAACGGTCGCGGTTTGCAGATGCTGACTGCGCCGAGTTTGGGATCATTGTCAAATTCTTGAACGATGCGGTCATACGCATACTGGAACGCCAAGTGGACATCTTCCTTACGACTGTAGTTACGGGTCTTGAACGACATGTCGTCATCGACACGAAACACAATATCGTACTCGTGCTTACGTGCGTATTCAGCGTATGCGTTTACGGTAGTACGAAAGCTGGTGGCTTCAATGGGCACTAGGTTGCAAAATCGGATGGTCTGCTCGTAGTACATCATCTGTTCCTTGCGCACGAACACCTTCCAGTCAATGTGCGCGGGCAACTTGTGCAACCAGTGACCAGTGGTGCGTTCAATATCGTACGGACGATAGTACGACGGTATGGCAACGAGGGCGCGAGTCAAAACGGAAACGAGATTGAGCGTTCTCCTTTATGTACGTGCTTCTTGGTGTTGGTAGCTTTCTTGGTAGTGACGACTTCGCCAAACGTACGACGCAGGATAAGCGTATTCTTCATCATGACATCTGTAGTACGAACATCGTTACACCCGCCGTCCGACAAGAAATTGTCCTTCGTGCTGAAGGTAAACCGACGGTCAACGAACATATACCGATTCTTGAACACGTTTAGACAACTGATGTAGTAATCCTCTGCCTCCTCCATATCAGTGCGGTACGCTAGGTCATGCCCGTCGAGAAATCCCATGTACGAGTTGTTCAGAAACGTAGTAAACCTGAACGGCTTTTGGCTTACGTACTCCGTAGGATTTTGCCACGACTGGTAGCCCCACATCTTTGCTCCAATAGCTTGCGCCATCCATGCGTTCATTTCGACTATCTGCATCACCAGTTCAGGATCATCAATGCTAGCTGGTTCTGATGGCTCTGCGTACATGCGCTTGAACGATACGATGTCATCATCGACCATAAACTGAGTGCCAAACTTCTCTAGCATCCACTGACGGGTTGCGACCAAACTTTTGACCGATGTAGGAGTACCGATGACCTCGACATCTGAGTTAGCTTCCTTGTACTGGTCTACCTCATCGTGACGTACGATCAGCTTGAGGTTCGGAAACAACCGTTTGGTCATAACCTTGCTGAACCGACCCTTGCTAGGGCACAGCACGTCAATGTTTAGCTTTTTCTGTTTTGCCATAGTTCTGCAAATTCTGATGCCGTTAGCACGTAGCACGTCCCGACTCTGGTGTTCTTGTAGCACTTTTTACTGCCCAGCTTGAGGACGTTGCGCAGAAAATTGAAATCGAGTTCGTTACCACTAAAGATAGTGACTGACTCGTACGTTTCGGAAAACTTGGGCACGATAGGCATCTCCGCTTTGGTGTTATCGATGTCCTCCAACTCCCGTTCGTAATCATCTAGGAACAACCCTAACTCCTTGTCGCTCAAGCCGTATTCTTCCAGTGTTTCGCGCTCAAACAGGTTTGCGAGCATATCTACATCCCACTCACCGCTGTTGACGTTATCTCGTATGAGAAACTCCTTACGTTCTTCTTCAGTCCAGTCCTCAGCCATCATGACTGGCACAGACTTCATGCCTAATTGCTTAATTGCGCGAAGCCGTTGGTTACCGCCTAGCACCATCATTTGCGCATCCACTATAAGCGGACGAGCAGTGAGCATCGATGGAAATTCGCGAATCGACGCGACCAGTCGGTTAAACTGGTCACGAGTAATGGTTCTTGGGTTGTCAGGATTCTCCTTCAGCCGTTCGACTGGGATCATTTCGTATTTCAGCATTTGCTATATCGTTTGTGATGTTAGTCAATCTTGTGCGGTCATCACCGCTTAACGGAACTGTGTAAATCGTGACCTCTCCAGTGTGTGGGTTCTTGTACGCGATTTCTTTTTCTCCGCCTTTGTGGAACTGTTTAATCTGTTCTGCGATTGCCTGTAGTTCTTCCTTGGTGTAACTCATGTTCTGTTGCTTTAATGATTTCTGTACATAGTTCTGGTGGGATTTTGCTTCTTTCGTAGTTGCCTTTGAGCGCCTGAGTGCCAGTACGACTACCACGTGGAGCAGCTTCATGGCAAGGGTCGCCGTTCTTGCAATGTAGACGAGGTTGCCACGTGGCGTTATTCGTCCAAATATCGGTTGGCTTCATGCGAGTATCACCGTACTGGCAGTACGTGACCGTGTGACGGGGATACCTTTGCAGAATATCCATCTTGCGCATTACTCCGCGCGGGTTCTCGATATACCATACGGCTGGCTGGAAGTACTCAATGAGCAGAATTGTTTCCTGTAGTATCTGCATGCCGAGCAGTGCGCTATCTGACTTTGGCAGAAACCGACCGTTGACCTTATCCCAGTTACGACCTAATGCCGCTACGCTAAATCCTGTACACGGAGGGCTAGCCCAAATCATATCGGGCTGGAACGGCACTGCGTTGGGATCAAACATCAAAATATCGCAAACGTAATCAATGCGCTGGAATGGTTCGATGTCCGTAGCGAACGTAGTGTGACCTAACGACTCAGCGACATTGCTAATGCTTCGTGACCCTGCAAACAATTCTAGAACTTTCATGGCTTGCTGTACATTTTGGCGATGCGTTTGTTGATTCCGTAATCCAGTAGCACAATGCGCCCCCTGTACCGCCCCCAATTAGCGCGATTGTACAGGTCGCAGTTGTCTATATCGAGCGATGGTATGGCTCGCTTAACGCGCAACGGGTAGCGCACACTAAATTCGTTTAACGGTTCTACCCTTCTTTGCACGACAACGCCGAGCAGAAAAAACCGAAGCGGTGCGAGCAGCTTGGTGTGACCGTACATGCGGTATAGCTTATCCTCGTTGTACCCTTGCAATATCCCACGTACGCCAAGCGGAATCTTGATGGCGTATTTACCGATGAGGATCACTAGGCGTGTGCTAAGGCGTATCTTCATGAATCTAGCTTGACTAATCCCAAAAATCACGTGTATATCGTTCGAAGTACCCGTTCTGTTTACCCTGCTTAACCCACTTGTCATAGCGTTGCTTGCTACGTTGCTCAAACAGGTGTTGCTGGTAGCTTGGGCAGTCCACGGGCTTGAAGAAACTTACGTTACCCACCGATAGTCCTGTTTCCTCAATGACTCCCATATCGAGCAGTTCGCTTACTCTGCCTGACAGCGTAGACATCTTCATCTTGTGCCCCTGCGCATTAAGCAACTGGAGCAGTCCTTCTAGGCTAGAGCATGGTAGCTGGCAAACAGCTTTGTACACTAGCTGGCGTTTGTTAAAACGGTTACCTGTTTCGCATTCGTGTATGAATGCTTGTCGTTGTGCATTCGTCATTTCGCCCACTTTGGATAGTCCAGTAACATAATCTCATCGCTGTACGTTGCGGGCGATCCATCCCATTTGCGCCACTGCTCGATGAGGTCTAACAAGCGCATGGACGATTTCTCGAATGCATCGGGACTCTGCATGTACAGGGCGACATTGTACGGCTCATCTGTTTCAACGCACAGCCAGTAGAAACGGTCAACTCCTGTAAGCAACCGATACGCACTAGCTTGCAGATGGTAGCCAAGGTTGTACGCATCGCGCCCAAACTGTTCAGGGCTGGCATCTCGACAAGTCTTAACGTCGATAGCATAGCCAGACTTGGTGTTGAGCGCATCGACAATGCCCTTAAATGGAACTTGACCGAGCGTACCGTCAACGGTTAACTCGTATTCGCAGTTCATGAGCAGGGCGGTTGCGTCCTCATTACCGCACACGGCATCGTACGTTTTGCGTAGCTGATACATCTGTGCTTGCGAGAGCGATTCGCGATTACCGATGCTGGACTGGTACTCAGCGTACTTTTCTTTGCCCAGCTTGGTACGACGGTCAACGTCAGGCGCAACTACGTACCTAGCGTCAAACTGGTCTGGCTCAAGGATCATGGTATGCACCGCCGAACCGAACGCCATCGCTGGCGTTGGTTCGAACTTGCGGTTGCAGTACGCGATGTAATGGTTCGGGGATTTGGCAAACTGCTTGAGCGCAGATACCGACAAGTAATTGCGCTTAGGCATTTTGCTGGGTTCTGTAGTGTGACATTGCGAGTTTGTACATCTCGCCTGTAGTAGCAATTACGCCGACATGCTCCCGGGCGTATTCTTGCGCATATTCCAGAGTAGTGAACTCGTGCGGAGTGACGTGCGTGCAGTCGCCGATAATTCTGAACTCCAGAAACCAGACGTTTTTATGAAACGGCTTGACGCACATCAAATCGTGTTCACACTCAATCGTGGAGTAGACCCGACCGTCCTTGTAGTGGGGGCGTGTGCCGCCGTACTTATCGCACGATACGAGTACAACGCCATTATCCCAGTTGACGGGCGTGACGTGGGTAACGGGTTCGCCGTTTCTAAATACCAGTGTTGGCTGGTCATCGGTGTTCTGCCATTCGGCTGGAACGTAGGGTACGTGTAGTTTTTCCATTTTGCTAAGATAAATTAAATTTCGTCATGGTCGGCAAAGCTATACTGCGACCCTGCTGTGAGGATCACGTGGTCAAGCAGTGCGATGTCAAGCGATTTGCAAGCATCGCTAAGGGTCTGAGTCAATCGTCGGTCTTGACTGCTAGGTCGTGTGTTGCCAGACGGGTGATTGTGCGATACGATGCACCCTACACTGTTGCTCAGTAGCAGGTACTGCATAATTACCTTCGGGTCTGCAACCGTGCCCGATACGCCACCAACGCCAGCAACGTAGTAGCTGTTGATTTCGTTGGCGCGATTAAGCCCTAGTACAATAAACATCTCGCGATGCTCAATAGCGTCACCATAGATGCTACGCAAAAAAGTAGTAGCGCCCTGCGACGATACTACTTTGTCCTTGTTTGAGTCTTGGCGCTTGTAGGTCAGTTGAACCTCACCAGCCCGCCATTCTGATAGTTTTTCCATGTCGCAAATCTACGTTGTTCAGTTCAAAAAACCAAACGTCATGCTGATTTTTTTTAATCGTTGTCAGCGTATCCGTAGTCAGCTAATTCACTGCTGTCCATGTCCTGCACGATATGATCAGCCAGTTCGTACCAGTTAACGCTACTGAATGCCGCTCGGAGCAAATCCGACGCATAACCGTGTAGCTTATCGCCCTCATAAACCTCAAATACGAACTCTTCTACTTTGTCCTTGATAAACTGACCCAGTTCATACTTGGACGTGAATACTGCGCCTTCCAGCAACGACTCAACGTCATCGAGAAAGTACATGGACGTGAGCCACGTTTCGTAGTTTGTCCAACCGTTATAGCCAGCCATACTTCTGTACGTGTTCAATCATCGTTTCCAAGGTTGCCAGCGTTTTTTTGGCATCGCCCTTGATTCCGAAATAGTTCTTGGTATCACGAAGGCGGAATCCACGGTGCGGGATAATGCCCTTCGTCCATAAACTGAGATTACGACGACTCAGGATCAAATTCCAGTACCACATCGGGCACGAGCCATCGCCGCCTGAGTGAAATGCGTACGGCTTATCAATCTGGAGGTCAAGCCAAAATTGAGCGTAGTAATTGTGAACTGCTGGCAGTTCTGATTTGCTAATGTGTTTTTCCATGACGGTTAATCTAATCGGTTTTTTTCTGGATTCCAAGTACCCCACGATTTTGCAACTGGGTTGCTACCTATCATCTTATCGTAGATAGCGACTACTGTACCTGCTTCGCAGTTTGTGAGGACGTATAGTCCACCGTCACCGAACATCGAGTAGTTGATGCCCGTGACGGTTTTGCCCTGTGCCAACATCTCGTTGACAGCTTTCTTGGACTTGGCGTGTACGTAGATTTTCATACGCACATCATTTGAAGCGCCCTATCGAAGTCAACGTACTGCTGCCAAGTGCATTGGCGCAGTGACCGTTCGAGCGGTTTTAGACTAGAGAACTCCTCACTGATTTTTACCAGTGCGTCCTCGCGAGTTTTGGCGTAGACGGTGTTACCGCCACTGCCCTGCCATTCGAACAGCCACAGGTACTCGCCCTTGGCGTTCTTAAACGGCTCTAGTTGTGATCCACAACATTGACATACTAGATTGCTCATGCGTGTCCGAGTTTAGAGTGAAACAAATGCTGTGCGTTGCTGAGTGCTTCGCCAGCGGATTTAAAGTCGCCGAAGAAATCGATGCAGTCAGATTCGACCTGCATGGTCACTGACCATGTTTGCATCGCGTCATTGTACAAATTCGTGACTACGACGTTGCCTACCTGACATGAGTAGGTTATCGTATCGCCGAAAATCGTTGTCAAGGCGGCGCGACTAGGCGAACGCTGTAGCGCCATCTCAAATGCGTCAGCTATGTTGCTAGCTGTGCCAACGGTCAAATCCAGCCAACGATACTGGTCTGCCTGTTGTATGCGTGGTTTTTCCATACCGCAATCTTACGCGATATGTTTCAAAAAACCAACCTCCCGACTTATTTTTTTTTCGTCCGCCGTGGTTTTTTTACGACCTTACTCTTATGTGCTTGCTCATCAACTTGCGCCAGCATCATTTCTAAATCACGGATCACATCCTGAATGCACGACCTGCAATTTGTCGCTGTGCGATTCTGCCCGCTTAACTGATTCCACAACGCAAACAGCGATTGGATTTCTGCGCCCGTTACACTGTTACCGATAACGCCCAGTGTAGAACGAAGCTGTTCAATTTCTGCGGGGCTGACTACCCAGTCCCACTTATCGAGCGGGCACTTGCTTGCCTTTAGCTTGGTTTTGACGGGCATAACGCATCCGCACAACTTGGCGCGATAACCGTCCTCCGTGACGTACTTGGGGCGGGCTAGTGGTCCGCACGATTTGGTTGTTTCGACATAGTGCTTGCAGTTCTTGCACACTGTCATTCGGTGATGCCTGATTTCGCTTGACGTGAGAAACATTCTGTAATGGTTTTTCTGGTTTGACTTAACGAGTTGTATAACGTCTGCAAAGGTATTCCTGCACCAGCAGACACTTCGACCATTGAGTACCCTTGGACGTGCAGTTTCCAAACTGCTCTATCGAATTTATGCAGACGGTCAACGAACAACTCCATTTGCTCCAGCATCAATACGTCGCTTTGCTCATCATCCGTTGCTGTAGAGAAAAACTCGTACGTGTTGTACGTGTGATCCAATCCAAACTTACCGCTGTACACCTGTCGCTTCATTACTTGGGTAAAGTATCCCGTCATGTTGCGCACGTTCTCTTTATCTCGACACGCTAGGTACGCTGTGTGTACCAAATCTTCAGCGTCGCGATGGATTTTTCTCGCTACAGCCACCAACTGCTTGTAGTTTTCTGAGATAAACCTATTCCATATTTCGTTCGCGTTTGAGCGCATTGACCTTGGCTCGGTACAAGGAAATCATTTCTGTGTACTCTTGTTCCGTAAATCGTTTAAGTTGATTGCTTCTGTGGTAAATCTCTTTAGCTGTGCCTTCGCCGTACTTCGCATCTAACGCCAGCCCATGTACGTACTGCTTGCCGACCATGTTACACCCTTTGCATTGCGCGGAACAATTTTGAGGATCAAATCGGGTAGACAACTTGGCTCGTGTAATGAAGTGACCGCAGTCCACAGAACGCCAGTGTTTGCGTTCGCTACACGTTATGCAGTTGACGTATCCCCATTCGTCAGCATCGCGCAAACGAATGAACTCACTAAACACTTTATCCAGTTTGTGCTTGAGTTTGGTCACTGCCATCGGGTTCGAGATTATCTTGTTTCTCCCGCACGGGTTCACTGTCCTGTTCCAACGTGCTGGGGTTCGGGTTCAAGTTACTCAAATGCTGGGCTAAAGCAAAGATGGGTGCGTTACGTTTGCGACGGATGTCCGCCATGCTTTGTGGCTGAAAAGTGATGTGCGTAGGGTTTACTGCTCCACGAATCACACGATGCTCAGTGTTCATTTGCTCAACGTACGGTTGACGATCACTATCGTGCTTAAGGAATGCTTTGCGAAATTCGCCGACCTTAAGCCGTTCGTAATACTCGCCGTAATACTCCATCTTAATGCGACCTAGGATAATTACCCAGTCCTCCAGCGTCATGGCGGGAAATTCGCTTACTAGCGTTTCAAAGCAGAATATGTAATCCTCATCCGTAGACAGCCGTTTTTTGAAATCGAGAAAGTCGCACACGTTTTTGATCCCAGCGAGCAGTAGTTGACGGGTTGCTATAGGTTGGTACTTGAGTGCTGTGCCGATGTTAGTGCCTGTACGCACTGCTTGGTCAACCGACAGGTTAGTACTGCCCAGTTTCGATATAGTTTCTAAGCTGTTGATGGTCTGATTGAACCTTTGTTCCTGACGCGGACTTAATTGGGAAAAGCCCTTGCCATCCTTGGGCAATGGACTGATGGATAATGTCAATCGCTGTTTGTTCATTGTTCTGTGAGATGTTCTGAAGGTTGTGTAGCGCAGTTTGTTCTCCTCGTGGTGTGTACTTTTTGGTTTTGCGTTGCTTGCGTTCGTCCAGCCAGATACGCCACGTTTCAGCAAACTTATCGGAATCCCACGGATACAACACCTCTGTATTACTATCTGATTTATTCACTGGTTTATTCTCTGATTTATTATGTGGCGCAATCTGAGCCACCTTACGGTTCATTTTGACCTTTGGCTTGGGTCGTTTTGAGCCACTAGCTAGTTCATTCTGACCTAGGTCAAAGTGATCCAGTGCAGGCACGATAAGCACCCGTACGTTACCCTGCTTGGCATCACCGTGCTTGAGCAGACCTAGCTTGCGCAGATTAGCTAACGAGCGTTTGACCGTAGCGTCGCTACAGCCGATGTCGTGAGCAATACGAGCATTGCTTTTGAAGTACACTAGACCTTGTGACTGCATAGCGTACACGTCAGCCAGTAGCAGACGTTCGTGGGCGGTCAAGTCAGTCCTGCGCCATATTTCGATAGGTATCCAAAACCCTTTTTGTGCGGATACGACGAGGGGCGGTGTTGATTCCGCCCCAGTCGTAACGTCCTGTTCTGTCATTCTGTTTTTCCGATTTCAGTTTCACGTTGTAAAACTAATCGCACAATTTCGTCATACGACATATCGGTCGCGGTAGAAATTTCTGGCAGGTGCTTCAGCAAATTTCTCGGCGCATTGTCGATCCAATGCTTTACGGTTGCTGGCTCTACATTCAGATGTTCAGCGCACATCTTGACGTGCGTGAAGTGCTTCAGGATAGTTAGCTTGAGGTCATTCATTAAAACGGGAGGTCGGTTTCTATTTCAGCAGACGGTTCTGGAACTACCTGCTGTTGAACGGGTGGCTCACTAGGAGCAGGGGGCTGGGCTGACGGCTGACTTGCTCGCATGTGATCCAACAACTCCTTGCGAACATCCAGTAACGCCTTGGCTGTTGCCAGTACATCAGCGGGCGTTTTCTTGCCTAACGCAATAGATGCGTTCAAAGCCCAACTTGCGTTGATTTCTTCTTGGCGCTGTGGGTTGTTGTAGTCGCTACCGCCACGGCTGTAACCGCCACCGCCAGCGTTTGGCTTGCTGATTGACAGGCGTACGCCATATTGCGTTTCGCGCTTGTTGGTCACAACGACCTCATCGCCGACTTGCCACTTGTTGGGCGTTTTGCTACCGACTTCGCCAGTAGTTCCGTCATCTAGTGTGACATCGTAGGTGTAAACGTATCCGTCACGACCATCGTAACCGCCCTTCTGTGTGGGCGTAATTTGCGTAATCTTCATTACAACTGATTTTTGGTTAGAAATTGTTCTAGTGCTAAGAGAGCAGACTCGACTTCGAATACATGGTAATCGATGCCGTACGGCTCGTTGCGGTTGCGCAGTACATATTGCGCACTGACAATGCGACGACGCAACGACGACACCAGTGGATCACTGGGTACGTACGAGTTCCTGTGTACATATATCTGGTGCTGACACCAGTCGGCGTACGACTCTAAACGATTGTCGTGGTCAGTGGCGCATTGCGCTAATACGTGAGTACGGTTTATGTCCTCAGCGTAGTGTTCCTTAAGTTTTCCCATAACAGCAAAGATACGCAAACCAGATGAAAAAAACGGGTTTGGATATAAAAAAATCCCCCGACCGTAAAGCCGAGGGATTCTAGGAAAAACTACACTACGCAGAACGCAGAATGCAGACGACCGTAAATGTACTACTTTTTTTCCTTTCGCGAGCGACCAAGTACAACCGCGTTAAAAATGCGGGATAAGACATTAACGATTTTGTCGTCCTTCTTAGTTTCCGTCAGCGCAGTGATTGTACCTGCTGCAATCAGGACGGCGTTTAAAATCTCGCTCCAGTATTGTGTGAAAAAACTCATGGCTTATGGGTTATGGTTTATCTGATTTCGGTACATCATCGTTGATGGTCGGGTACTTCTCCAGCACCACAAACGACGGGCATGCTTTAGCCGCATATTCGTTATGACCGTGTACGGGGATCATTCCGTAACGCATACGGAGTGCGTGAATCAAATCGAACATGGCTAACTCTTGTGCGATGGTCATGGTATCTTTTGGAGTGCGACCATCAGTTTCTACTCCTCCGATGTAGCAGATACCTATGCTATTGGTGTTTTCGCCTTTTACGTGCGCACCTATCCTTTCCTCTGGACGACCAACTTGCACCGTGCCATCCAGCTTAATCACGTAATGGTATCCTACGTCGCTCCAGTTGCGAGGTGCGCTCATGTGCCACTGGCGAATCGTGTTGACTCCAATATCTGTTCCCTCCCTAGTAGCGGAGCAGTGTAGGATTATCTTATTTATTTCGCGCGTTTTTTTAACGCTTCGTTTTCTTTTTGTAGCCATTCTACTGTGGTTTCTAGCTTCTTGACCTTGCCAGTCAGTATTAGGATTTCTTCACGCAAGTTATCCTTTTCCTCACTGCTTTGGTTCAGAAGGCGTTCCAACGTACGTACGCGGTCGCGTAGGTCATCTCGATGTTCATGCGCGTCACTTCGTGCCATCCCCTTTTCCTTGTGCTGTAGCTTGGTTCTTATGATCCAAAACTGCCATGCGGTTGTTCCTGTGAGCGCAGTGATTATTGCTATGAGTGCTTCGTTCATTTTTCTTGAGCCAAATCTGAATCAAACGATGGTTTTCGTCCTTGGTTTTTCTACTAGCCATACGACGGTGGGTATATGATATGTTTAACTCCGCTACGATATGACCGACCTTGGCTAAAGGTCATACCGCTTTGTCCATACACCTTTTTAATCGGGTGGATGTCATCTTCGGTATTCGTATGGTATTCTGGGTACTTACTGTCCCAGTTGTATCGCAAATGCTTTACTAGGCGGTCAGTGTACATCTCGGCAGTTTGACGAGAGCGTTCGACTTCACGGTGCAAATCACTAGCGGTAATGCTTGTGCTGTTTTCTGCGTTGCGAATGACCAGATTGCTACCGTCATGACGAACGTACAAAGCGGGCAGTAATTCGACTAACGCCCACCACGCAGTGACCTTTTGCAAGTACTGCTCCAGTAGTGTTTCGTACTCCGTAGTGGCGATTGTGCTGGTGCTGATGAGGTCACGTATCTTTAGGTACAGGTCTGTACCGAGAATAGGAATCACGTACTTATCCTGAGCGACGATTACAGCCGTAGTGATCATTTCTTCATCAACGCTGTTGCTGATGTACGTAGTCCGCTTCATGTATGACGGACTTACGAATAGGATTTCGGTGTTGTAACTCATCGTGCGTCGCTTGGTTTGTTCGGGTTGTTAGGGTGAAATCCCTTGTGCGGCATATCGTTTGGGTGCTTGGCAACTTCTGGCTCATTTGCTACCCACTGGGCTTTACGACGTTCTTCAACTGGCATCTCCATCAGCATACGACGTGCTTTCGTGACGGTGATTTTGCTTTGGTCTTCCTTTAGGTACACCTGCCGCTCCCAGAAATGCCCACATCGTGGACCTCCTTTGTAGAGCCACAAGTCGTACGTTCTTGCGCCTCCCTCACCAAAGCCCGGGTTGACTGGCATCTTGCTGGCTTTGAGTATGTCCTCCTTTTTGTACACCCTGTTAGCGGACATCATTTTCACGCAGAAATCACGACTCTTGGTAGATGTAGGCATACCGCGATATGCGTAACGAATCTTGAACACATCGGTATCTTGCTCATCGTCGCCATCGACACCAGTAGCACTGACTACGCTTGCTAGGTGCAGGTGCAGTCCAAGGTTGTCATCGGTATCGTAATCAACTGGGTTTTGCTGTAATAGCGTGTACCCCTCCATCGACTCACCCTTCGACAACAACCAGCTAACTCCGTCCTCCTCCTGTTGCTTAGACATCTCCCAATACACGTTGATGTCCATTGCGCTGTACAGGTCACGCAACGACTTTTTGAAAATTTTACGCGCTGGTTGGATCACTTGCTGGTCAAACAACTCGCGCGACTGTTGCAATTCTGTGCCACCTCCTAAGCGACCCGCGACCAGTAGACCAAACATCATCGGGTTCGTTACGCGATGCCCCATCATAATCTTCTCTGTGGCTAATTCGGCAAGAAACTGGTACTTCGTATCGTTATCAGACGTTGGGAACGGAATAAAGTCAGGCGCACGGTCGGGCTGGTCATTGAACGTCATAAACCACTTACCTGCGTTGCTTGCACCAGAAATTTGCCCTTCAATCTCAGCGCGGATATTTGCACGTTCTATCGCGCTTGGTTCGCCATTCTTGAAATTTATCATGAACGACGGCATTAAACCGTTGCGGATGTTGTTGACGTGGAACAGCGCAATTTCACGATCCAATTCGATGTAGTTGATTGCTCCTATGTACGACGGCTTAGGGTAGTAGTAGCTACCTGCGCTAAACGGTTTGATGTACATGATTTGACGCGGATGCTCATTTCGTTCGTCAGGATTCCACGCCAGAATGCGATGCTTCTTGCACTTGGTATCGCTCCAATCCTGACTGTAGAAATACTCCCAGACATCGCCGTTTTCGTCAGCTTCAGCACTACGGATGTTTTCGAACGGGCAGTGGTAAATGCAATCGATGTACGTCCTATCTAAACTCCAGTTGACCTCTAGTGCATATCCGCCATGAATTACGAAGTCCAGTGCGCACTTGAGCAACACCTCATCCAAATCATGCTCCTCGTACTTAAGGGATGCTTGCAGGTCAGACGGACGATAGCCATCGCCGTGAATCATATAGCTTATCCCGTCGCAAAGCGCGTGATGGATTGCGCTGTTGTTGTACAACGAGAGCAGGTATTCTGGAAACTTGTTGTCCTCGCCGTACTCAACGTACCCGCGCGTATTGATTTTTTCGGCGTAGCTGGCTTCCTGCAAGGGATTGGCGCTTAACGCCATTATGGACGGCTTACGCTTCGTAGTAGATGACTTGCTCATTGTTGCTATCGGTTACTATGGTTGGTTCAACTGGCGACGGCTTGACGAAATTGACTAGCTTGGTCTCAATCAAACGATCAGGGTTGGGGCTACTTTCGGCAATGCGCCAGTAAACACGAAGGATGTAGTAGCCCTGCTGAGTAATGTTTACGTTACCGTCGCTTGGGGCGTTATCGTTTGTGTCAATCGCAAACGACGTGTACCTATCGTTGCTAATTTGCTCATTGCCGACACACACGTGCTTTACGTT
>Ga0070753_1000967_pt1 | contig 16476 bp, 22 predicted proteins | sample VirMetDEL_Aug_31_FD_77441 | JGI IMG/M metagenome (GOLD analysis project Ga0070753, IMG submission 77441) | Aqueous microbial communities from the Delaware River and Bay under freshwater to marine salinity gradient to study organic matter... | ecosystem: Environmental > Aquatic > Marine > Coastal... | reverse complement strand
TCTGCCTCCTCTAATGTTTCAAATCTCCACTCACCTTCATGATCGGTTTGAATGTATTCCTCTCCGTCAATCATCGCTCTCACCTGATAAACCTTGTTAGTATTCATTCTGTCTTATGACTTTTGCTTTGTAGTTATGATATAGCATATTTTATAAAAATAACTTCAATTTTTTTTTGGCGGTTCAATTAAGAAATTACAGAAATTACAATTCTATTAATACTAATAGAGTTGTAAAAGTTGCCGTCTCCTCCGTCCAAAAATTAGACGGCTACTTTGTCCTTGATAATATATATTTGGTTAATGGTCTTTGCTCTTGATATAGCAGTATAAAACATTCTTGGGTCAAACATTTTACCACTATCAATAAATAATTTATTAGATGCAGTTTCACCTTGAATGCTATGCGTCGTGAAAGCGTGTCTCACTTCGCAATCGGTTTTATCCGGTTTTTCTCCAATAATAATTTCTCCATTACTATGCAGTCTGTTATTAGATTTGACATAATATTTCTCTACTATCATACGCTCGTCCTCATCTCCCTCATAGAACATTCCTTTAAACATATTTGTATAATGGTCTTTAAGGTTGTTTGTTCCTACCAGTATCATATCCTCAACATCATATAATTGTTTTAATTGTGGATATTTGATTACCCTCCCCAATTTTTCAAAGCACATAACTACATAATCGTTTATTTCATAAGTGGTTAAATCTTGCTTGATAAACTTTCGTAGGTCATTTTTTAACAATTTCAATATCTCGCATTTACATCTGTAATCTTGCTTATGATAAATTATTTTATCAAATCCTTGTTTTGTCATAGGTTCGCCAGTAATACAAGGTAGTTGAAAGCCTAAATCACCGCATAAGATATTTTTCATATCGCCATATAATTCTTTAATAATTCCTTTTTGTTCTTCACTCATCATACTCACCTCGTCCCATATCAAAGTGTTTGCTATTTTCCTTATAAATGATATTTTTTCTGGATCAGTTGTTAATGCTCTCGCCCATACCGAACATCTAATACCAGTTTCTCGCTCCTTTGCTCTTGCTAATTTCCAAGATGGTGCAAGGAACAAGGGACGAACTAAGCCTTTATCAGCCAAATTATAATGTGTCTTACCGCAACCCCCCTCACCTAAATGTAGCTCAAACGCATTATGTTCTCTGCGTTCATTCTTGACTAATTCATATTCGTTTAGTGTGCTACAATATGTTTCGTGTGGTTCATTTTTAAAAGTCATTTTTGATTTGTATGAGAATACATTACATAAATCTATTTCTTGGTCTTTAAAATATATACCATCGCAACAGACACGAATAACATTATCAATATCTATTTTTAACAATTGTTCTATTACATTCATACGCATATATGCTGTAATAAATGCTGTTATATGAGATAGATGTTTATGATAGGGTTTATTGTATTCTATTTGTATCTCACCATTCCAAAATCTTTTTACTAATCCCTCGCAGTTATTTTGTATGATACTAACCATCTCCTCGTCTCCCTTTATCCAAAATGATTTTTTTAAATGATATGAATTACACGCACCAGCCCATTTAGAATAATAAGGTATGTTTTCATCGTCTTTTGTATTTATCATTTCATCTGTAAAATCAAAGTCAATCTCACTAACACCCCAACAACCAGCAACGATTTTATAAGATACACCATAATCAGTAAGCATCTTTAACTCTGGGTCAGTATAAATATTATCATTTACATACATACCCATCTTGTCGTTATATTTCTTAAACTCATTATCGGTAAATACTAAATCGGTAATATAATACATTCCTCTACCAACCACTTTATCGGTTTCTCTTAAATCGGTAATCTTACCCAGAAACCCATCATAGTATTTACATTTCTTAAAATTAGAATACGCTTTTGTCATATCAATATGTTTTAACCCTTCGTATTTTGTTCCATAATTGGTAATAATATCATCGTTAAAGTCAATTGTGCCGTTATAATGAACGCCTCCTCTAACAAACTCGCTAATTTCCTTATCGTGTATATCATCTATTTTACACTCGTCTAATTTATACTCTTTTTCAAAATAATTAACTGCATTCATATAATCACTATTTATTTGATACTTTGACGATAATGTGGATATAGCACTAACACCTTTAAGGTCTTTGTTATAGGTGTAATATATGTTATTATCTTCTAATTCTTGTTTTATTTCATATAATCGTTTTCTATCTACTTCTATTATGTTGTCATCGCTTACTATTTCGTTGAGTTCAATATGGTCTAATCGTGTGTTTAAATAACGGAACTTGTTTAATGCTTTTTTCGTGCTTCGTGCTTCAATTAAATTACTACTTGCAAAGGGGGTAGTAATATCTATGTCAATCTGTAATTTATCACAGACAATAGGTATATCGTCCTCTGGAACACCTTTTATGTATTTGATAAACATCTTATCAATATCCTTATCCATTTTCTTGTATCTTTTTATAGTTGTTTTGCTTTTAGCACCTTCTATTTTGTCTTCAATCCACAACTTAATAGGTGTTAATAAACAATTGGTAATACCCTCACGAAAAGCTTGATTAATCTTTGCAGTAGTAATACCTGTATTTTGGTTGTAAAAGTATAATTTTCCGTTAGGGTGGTTATCCCATATCATCGTATCACTATCAACCTGAAAATCAAGATATACACCATTTTGGTTAATAAACTTATTTATTGCCTTCTGTGTTGTTGGTAAATCATATTGTCGTGTTCTTACTTGATTACCATCAGCATCAATAAACTCCCATACAATATTTTGCCCTGCTCTGCGTCTTAATGCTGTTATAACAATAAGCATATTATAATCACCATTATCATCACGCTTAATTAATTCTACCTTTGACTTAATGCGTCTGTCTTCTTTCTGTTTCTTTTTGCGTATTCTTTCTCTTCGTCTCTTTTCTTCCTTTTCTTGCTCGTTTATCAAATCAACAAGGTCGTTGTATTCCCCTAAAAGATAGTTGTAAGCAGATGTATCTGTTCTAAACTCTGGGTTTTCTCGTCTAAAACTTCTTATGCTACTATATCCCACATAATCTAAAAGTTTCCGTTTGTTGTTTTTAATAGTTGTTAGTCGTCGTTCTGGCATACTATTATATACTATGATAAGATTTTATTTCTATGTCCTTTTTTCCTAAATATATAAAATAGTTAAGTATTCCTAAATAATTATTCCTAAATATTACAATCATTTTTTTCTTTTATTACAATCAACTTTCTGCATAATTCATATATAAATCCAATATTGCTAAATATATGAATAACCTATTTTTTACCTTTCTTCTTATCGGCTACTGCCTTCTTTTGTGCCTTTGTTGGTTTCACTCCTGCTGGTAAGACATACTCACCAGCGTGTAAAAGAGCTTTAACATTCCTTTTACCTACGGCACCGCCGTGCTTGAAAGGAACTAAATTACTTAATTCTCCACCTATTCCTGCACCTATTTCCTGCCCCTTTTTACCTCCTATCAAACTACCTGCGAAACCACCGAGACCTTGTCCTAACAAATTAGAAAAGAAACCCATTCTTATATATATTGGCTAAATATAATAATAATTTGTCGTATAATCATGGTTTCTTCAAACCCTCTTCTGTTGGTGTATCTTTTTTCTTATATTGTCCTCGTGGCTTTCCCTTATCACTTCGTTCCTTTCGTTGTTTTGCTAATTCTGCCTCTGCAATAGGATACATAACTCCTTGTGATACCGGTGTATTTTCTGCTAATGGATCTCTGTGGGGTGTATGTGGATAAAGCTCCTCCCCTCTCCCTGCTTTTTCCATAGAAGCATCAAACAACTTTGAAGCTAAACGCTCAGCTTGAAAACGATCATAATCGTGCTGATAATGTTGCTGTAAAGTATTCAATACGCTTTCACTTCCAATTGGTTTGACACTCTCTCTAAGCACACTCATAGTGGGCTGTTGTGGAAACGGAACAGGTGGCTCGTTCATTCTTATTAATGTAGGGGGCAGTAATGACATTTTTTCTGCAATAGGTTTTAGTTTTGGTCTGCCTCTTGTTTTATGTTCTACATTCACAATAACCACTTGCTTCTGCTCTTGTGTTTGTTTAACTATTTTTTTAGGTCTTCCTCGTGGCTTCTTCTCCTTCGGCTTCTTCTCCTTGTCCTTTTTAGTCGGCATATATAATAATAAAATATAATAAATTAATTATTATACTTTTGAAAAAGTATAGCAAAATCGTCGTAGGGGGACGAAACCCCCTATACACTACTTTCGCTATTCGTCGGTGTTTCTATCGTTAAATGGCTTCTTGATCTTTCTAACGAAATAGGGTTCAACCCATCCGGTAGAGGTAATAACTGATCTTTCACTTTCTTATCTAATATATTTGATTTTTCTATGAGTTTTAAATATTCGCTAAATGTTTCCATCAAATAGTCCTTGCCGTTTTGGTTTCTATTTTCGTCTCGTAAGGATAGTGTTTTAAATATGTCTGCTGATATAATGTAAAACTTATGACTTAACTCCTCAGCAAGTTTCATCTTCTCGTCCAATTTAACAAATAGTTCTATACTTGTGATCGTTCCGGCTGTAAGCCCTAACAAACAATTGATTAACGAGACAATATCTTGTTCCAAAAAAGCTGTGCCTGACACGCTCCATACACTCGCTACTGAACTCAATAACAATACAGGAATACGATAATATTTTATGCTGTTGTTTAGTTTTAAAAAATCCTTTCTATGATACTCGGTTAGAATAGCACAATTAACTCTAATATGTTCTAAAACTCCTTCTATGTCCTGCGTGAATAAAGGTTGATTTTCCATATATATATATAGGGGGATAAAATCCCCCAACCCCCCCATCTCACCGACCGCAAGCGGAATTGCCTACCATAAGATTTTATTTGCATAAAACCCAGCATCTCCCTTATCATATTTATGCCTTATTTTATACAATCGTCTGCGTTCCATAGCATACCCTTTTGGAACTTCTCCACGCTCTTCCATAGCCATATAAGTAGGGTAGTCCTTGTAATTCTTTGCCCCAATATCTACTATGTGTTTGCCGTTTTTCCAAACCCCAATTTTCTTGTGTTTGTTTTCAGCCGGTCTCAACTCAACATTCAGTTCTTTCGCCTTGCGATAGGAATAATCTGTTATTTTATAATCTTTTCCCATTATGATATAGGATTAGATAAAATTGTATCCATATTTGCGATTATATATTGACTAATATAGTCGTCATCAGCCCCCCATTTATTATAATCTTCTCCTTCTAATAACACCGGTCTATGTGCTACTGGATAATCTCGTTCGGCATCATAAAAAGATACATCTACCATGGCTGAACGATGTAAATCAATAGATAGAACAACTGCCTTAAATCGTGTAATCTCGTATTTTATTGTAAAACTTTTAGGTGTGCTAAATGAATAGAAATCTCCCTCGTTCATTATATATATAGTCTAACAAAATAAAATTAAGAATATCCTGTTGTTCTTGTAATTCTTAAATAGCTATTTTGATAGTAAGTATAGACATAGCCAAAGGTGTATGCTCCTGATGCATTTGCTCTCACTCTAATACCATCTCCTTGTGCTAAATATATTAACGAATTATAATTAAACGGAATACCATAAGGGCTTGATCCTGCTATTGATACTTGATGTCTTTGCCGAAAATACTTATCTGTGCTAAAACTACCTGTTGCCGTTCTATAAATCTCAATCCATAATTCCATTTGATAAGACGGATACATAGAGAGAACGCATTCAATATTATACATGCCTGATACATTAGCCGTCCATGTTCCAAATTGGCTCATTTGGGTAAGACTTTCCGTTGCAGGTGGAACTCCCTCACCATTTTGAAATGTAGAATTACCTGTATTACTCGCTAATGGGGAGAAATGACTAAATGCGACTGCTCCATTACTCCATGATGATAAAGTTGTAAAACTTGTGTTTTGATTGGCGTAAGTCCAAGTTGAGAAATAGATTGGTGTTCTTATTTGTAATTCTGTGATTGATGCTTTTGATGCTAATAGATTATTGACTTGTGTTTGTGTGTAAGCATCAAACTCGCTTAACAATTTATAGGAAATACTTGCTATTTTGTGATACGGCTGTGAATTAAAGTTCGTTTGAGCGTTGAAAGTAGCAATACCATCAACTCTCATAGTCCCTTCATCAACGAAAGTCCCTCTAACAATCACCTCTTCTGTAAGAGTTCCAAGAGCAACCTGATTGTCTTTGGTTGCATAAGAATACGCTCCCAAACAAGTTGTCATATTGTATGAATAACCTGACCCTCCGCCGTCGTAGCCTGTTTGGTGTCCTAAAAAAGTGTTATTAGATCCTGAACCAGTAGGGGTGAAATAACCAAACCAATACCCTGCGTCAAAGCCTAAAAAGACATTACTATGCTTTGCTATATCGTCTTGTGTAATATAAGATCCTGCTGATCGTCCTACATGGGTATTATCTTTACCATAGAAATTAAAGGGATAATACAGAGGATTTGTCAAATGAGTGTTTCCTCCTGATAATGCTGGATTTGGATTAGGGTTTTGAAATAATTGCGTCCATGACATACCTCCACCGCCTTGGCTGTCCGCATATGCTTTTGTAGCAATATCCAGCGGATTTACCGGTGTATATCCACTTTGCATGGTTAGATTGGATAAATTAGTAATGGTCTCTCCATTAGCATCATTACCAGCTTGTAATACATTTTCAATCGTTTTATTATCAACATATTCTTTTGTAGCCACTTGTAAAGCAGTTGTAGGTGTGTATCCTGCAAACATTAAAATATCAGCCATATCGGTAGTTGTTGTAAATGCCTGTCTTGATGTGAAAGTTTTTTGTCCTGTAATGGTTTGAAAACCTGTTAATGCTATGAAATTATTATCCACATACTTTTTATCTACAACTTGATTGGTAAGCGTTGGATTATAAGAAACAGGCATCCTGACATCATCCATGAAGGTGATATTTTGGAATGTGTTATTGACTGCTGTAAAGGTTTTTGATCCTGAAATCTGTTCGGCTATTGACTTGCTTACAAAATTACCATCTACATAATCCTTTAAATAGGGTAAATGCTGGGGGTGATCTGCTGTTGTTGCTGGTGAGTTGTTAAGTAGTAATAAATCGCCATAGGGTATTGGACTGCGACTGGCTTGAAATCCTAATAATTGTAAAAGTGGTTCTATTCTATGCGTTAATTCTGGTATCACGCTATTAGACGGCAATACTGCTGATACTTTATTGGTTGTTATGTCATAAGTCCATTCTGTAATCACGACTGACGGCGGAATGGTAGCCGAAAAAGTATTAGCTAATGATGTGGCTATTTGTGTCAATAAAGATTGGATTGTGTAAAAGCCTACTGGAATAGTGGTTGTTCCTGTTAGTTGAAAAGGTGGGTTAAATAATTGTATGGTTGTAAAAAATGAATTGTTCGTCGCATCTATTTTACCTGTAAATACATCACTATAATTTTTTGATGCTACTTCCAAATCAAGAGTAGGCGTATAACCTGTATCCATCGTTAAATTACTTAATCCTGTCATGCTTTCTCCATTAGCATTATTACCAGCTTGTAATACACTTTCAATATTCCCACCACCAACGATTTGATTATCCACATATTCTTTTGTTGCTACTTGTAAATTGGTTGAAGGAGAATAACCTGTATCCATCGTTAAATTACTTAATCCTGTCATGCTTTCTCCATTTGCATCGTTGCCTTGTTGTAAAACATATTCCAAATCTATAACTGGACTAACAGACAAAACTTTACCGATCTCGCCTGTTGTATTGTTGTAATAAAGCTGTAAAGTTCCATTTACCAAACTATTATCACGAATATTCGTCAAATAGGGTATATCTGTAAATGTCTTTGAACCGGCAACCGACTGATTGGTTGTCTTATCTACAAAATTATTATCTACATAAAACTTGGGAAGTAAATCGTATGTCCCTGATGGAACATAACCGGCGACCACTTTCGGCAAAGTAAAAGTTTTCGTTCCTGTAATGGATTGGGTGCTTGTCTTATCTACAAACTTATTATCCACATACTTTTTATCTACTACTTGATAGGTAAGCGTTGGATTATAAGAAGTAGGCATACGAACATCATCCATGAAGGTGATATTTTGGAATGTGTTATTGACTGCTGTAAAGGTTTTTGATCCTGAAATCTGTTCGGCTAATGACTTGCTTACAAAATTAGTATCTGTATAACTCTTATTAACTGCGTCGTTTCCGTCTGTTGGTGTTGTTGTTATATATGGGGCTTGGCTAAAAGTCCATTTTGCTGTAATGGTTTCATTTACATCAGCTTCTAATAGATTATTTGCACTAATAGTATTACTTGTTAGATTACTGGTATTAATGTTGTTTGTTTGAATAATACCTCCTGATATTAGCGTTCCAGCTCCGTCATCTATTTCAATTATTCCATTCATAGATCGTGCTGAAAATTGCTGTCCTGATTGTGTTTTACTCGCCATTATAGTATATATATATAACATAATATAATAGTTTAAGGGGTAAGATTACATAATAGATCAAGAAAAGATTTACATGTTTTTTTCCAAAGGTAATATTGTTGCTTATGCTCTTTGTTGTATCCTTTTTTTTTATAATATTCCAATTGATAAAGACGCTGACTTTCTCTATATTTGTCTAAATTATTTTCTCTCCACTTCATTATGGAGATTTTTCTGTTTTCGTTGTATTCACTCATGTTATACTATATATACATATAATTCTAAGTAGTTTTTCCTAAATCTCTTTTAATTTAAACTGATTTTTGTTATTCATCTTATAACCCAATTCCGTCATAAGTTTGATGAACTGCTCTTCACTTACATAGGTTTTGAGTTCTCGTTCTAATACATGTTTCCCCCTGTATGATCCAAGCGTATAAGTTGAAACTGGTTTAAAGATTTTTGAAAGGATGATTTTTGAGAGGACTGCTTCCGTATGGTTCATTTATATAGTATGTTGAGAACTTTTTTTTAAGTAATTATTTGTTCCTAAATATATTATAAATTAATGTATGCCTTGATTTTATCATTTGTTTGTTGATATTTTTCATCTTCATAAGCTCCCTTTTCAATAAGGTATTTCAAATAAGCTGGATCTTTTTGTTTAATTTCTTCGTAAGTGATGCCCTTGTATTTCCCAAAATTAATTTTCCACTTGCCGATCCCTTGTAAAAACTGGTTTTGAATAGCGTCCATATTATAATATAGTTGAATATTATAAAATGCCTAAATTAATCTATTTTTTTTAAATGCAGAGTTAAGACATAATCAGCCAAATCAGCTCCAATAGCGTCTGTAAATGGTGTGCCGTCCATATTTCTCACAAAAATGCGAGGCGACTGGTTCATAGGGCGTGTTTTTATTATTTTAGGTTCATTCTGTTCGTGAGATGATAAATATTGAGTGTCTCCTGATATGACTTCACTTGCGAAAAGAGTTCCTAAAAAGAGCGTTGAGTTTGCGTAATTTGTTGCTGATGTTGAATATGTGGTTGAAGATGATCCTAAATCAACATAAAGTAAAGGAACTTTATTCCCCTTTTTATTTGTTAAACCATGATAGACAAAAGACACTTGATAAGCACCCTCATCTAAAATAGACCAGTCAAACTGATAAGTTAGATCGCTTTTGACTGCCCCAGTAGCATTAACTAATGAATTGAATACAACGGCAATTTCCTTCATTATATATAATATACATATATATAATAAATTAATTCTTTCATAGTTTATCTAAAAGCCATAGGTGTATAGGTTGCTGGATTACCTCCTACAAAGGTTTGTCTTATACCCCCTATGTCAGCTCCTATATCCTTTGCTCTTTCAAGAGCGTTTCTTACTGCTGGAACTGGATTTTGTCCGTGATATGTTGCTGGGCTTGTAATATCAGCTACTTTGCCAGCAGTAGCACCGACTTGTTGAGCGAGAGAGGTTGCTTTACCTAATCCACTTTGAACTTTTGCTAAATTATCCAATTGACTGGGTGCAACACGACCTACAATTTGTTGAGCTAATGGGGCATTCACTATATCACTTGCTTTGGAGAGAATATCCCCAGCTCTACCGGCTACTTTACTTACTGACCCAGCGAGTTTGCCGACTGATGAGATAGCTCTACCTCCTAAATCTTTAACTTTTTGGAAAAACGAGTTTCCTCCACCTGATCTGCGTCCAAATAAAGGCATTATATAAATTAACTACATATAATATTAATTTTCGGTATCATCGTGTATAATAATTTCGTCAAACTTTTTAAATAATCTTTGACTATCGGCATTTATGAAAAGATACTCGTGCGGTTTATCAAATACTAATTTACTTAAAGCACCTACGCAATCTCGTGGGATCGTTTCTAAAATCTCATCTCGTATTGTTTCCAGTTCCTTTTTAGACACCTTAAATATAAACAGATTGGAGAACAATTTGCGTATTTGTGCTGGAACAGAGATAAAAGATTGCACCAAGAAAAAAACGGAACATCTATAATGCCGTCTGTTAAAGATAAGCTCTTTCAAAAGTTTTTCTACTTCTGTGTTCTTTAATTTGGCTGTCATATCATCAATAATGATACAATTATTATATTTCTTATCTTCGTTCTTAATAGTATCCATTACACCACCAAGCGTTTCTTCATCTAAATCATCAAACTTTTGCTCGTCAGGAATAGCATCAAATATATTATTTTTGACACTTGAAGCTGATGCATATGGCTGAAACAGGAAGATATTATGAAAGACCTTTTTGAAAATATCAGGTGATTTAAACATACTAAATAATAGTGATGTTTTGCCTGACCCAGCACGACCGCATAATAGATTTGCCGTATGCCTGTTGAGGAACTTGGTGAGTTCATATTTGTTTAGTTTCTTATGTAATTCCATATCACAAAGCATTTCAGTTTTGGCTAAATTAGGTTTCTCGTTTTCTAAAAGAGTTAATTTCATTATTAATATACTATAATGAGATTAAATTATTTTTTACACTTAATAGGGGGCATAATCAAATGCGTTAAAACATTATCAGTTCTACCAAACCTATTTTATAGTGTAAATGCTTAAACTTTGAGAGAGGCGACACCAGAAGTGAAATCAATTTCCAAAAGAGCATCATAGCTGGTAATCAAATGGATGTTGTGAGCGTCAGTTGTGGCTGTATTACACACGATATTTGCCGTGATGGAGCTGTTTTGGCTGGATACCCCACTCATGATATATGCGTTGTCAAGCACCTCGCAGTCAATACCAACGATAAACTTACCACTTGCAGAAAGAGTGGTCGCATCTCCATCAAGTCTGTTCCACTCAATAGAGTTAATGGAAAAGTTATTATCTTTTGCATAGACAGAACCGGTAGCCTGTTTCAAAGCCATCAACATACCATTCTTGTTGAGAGCAGTATTATATGCGGTGGAAGGATATTGCGTTCCTGCGATGGTGATGCTGTATGAACCATTAGATTTGGTAATATCCACACTATCGTATTGCTGATTGCTATCGGCAGTAGTATTAGCACAATAGATAAAAGCAGATTTTATACTTGCGAGACGCTGATTGAATACGAGTGCGACACTTCCTTGAACCCCTGCACCTAAAACGGAAGCGGTATTCATGATGGATTGGGTCTTGATGTGGGTCATACCAGCAGAGCGAACCATAGCCTCAACATCAGCACCAAGATCAACAGACTTATAAACGAGTTCCACATTTGAGAGGGTCATACCGGTAGGAACAGCAACCACATCGGTCTTAAACATATTAGCAAGAGTATCACAAGTTAGCTCAATTCTCAATTGGGGAAGAGCAAAAAGGGGCAAGAACTTCTCGCAGTTGGAAAGGACACATGGGAGAGGTGCAGAAAAAGAATTAGTTTCATTTACGGCAAGAACACGACCATCCAATTGCTCCAAAGTGGGAACGCCTGTGTCATTTAGATAGCCGAAAGAAGCTTGAACGCCATACTTTTGTGCGACATCGTGAGTTAAATTAACCATCATACTTGCGACCTGATTGTATTGCGAAATGCTTTCAAGCTGAGTAGAACCAGCAAAAGCGGACAGACGAACGAAAGGGGTATATACCGGACAGCCTTTAAGTTCAGCACCGACCAAGTTGGTGAAAGCATACTTATACCTGATGTAAATGGAGGTAGGATCACAGAAACCTGCATTAGGCAAATCAAACACGATGGTTTGGTTTTCACCGAAAGTTAAACCATTAGAAGATCTAACAACGACTTCGTGGGAACGAGCATTAGGAGGTAGAGAAGGACTACCGACAGAGTAAGCAACGGATTGAGGCAAAGAACTCATCTTATATATAATCTAACTATATATTATTTTTTGTTGGTAAAGTGAGTAAATCTAAATCATTCTTGATAATTGGCTCATCTTTTTTGGGGGGTTTGGGGGGTTCTTCTTTGGGTTCGGTTTTTATCCCTAAACCTAATACATCGCTAAACTTAGAAGTTGATGCTGGTTGAATATAACGATAAATATTTAATGCGAGGGTTATATTCCAATCAATATTGTTAAAATCTATGAAATTGCCTACATCATCTTTGAGTTCTATTGTAAATGAATTAACATCGTCATTTCTCAAAATATTATAGGTATTTGTTTGATTTTTATATAGTATGATGGAATACGGAGGGGCATCAACTTCTATGGTTGCTAAAATATTGCTAAAACCTTGCTTCCCACTATCATAATTATAAGTCAAAAGATTGTTGGTTGAAAGATACACCTTATTTATTCCTAAAAGGTTCAACGGATAGGTTGCTATTTGTGTGAGATTAATAGGATCTAATTGTATGTTTCCAATATACCCTAACAAAGTCATAAAGGGTGAGGTGCTAAATGTAATTTGATTGAACTGGACTGGTGCGACCCAACCTAATGTCAGTTTTCCATTACTTCTATTAATCGTAAGACTAACAAGAGGATCACTCGTTTGTGCTGAATAAGATGATGCTAATGTTGCTAAAAATTGGGTTATAAGTGTGTTTGCCGTGTAATTACCAACTGGTAGAGTGTTTGTTTTAATGATTGAACCGACACCGCTTTCTACGAGAGTTGAAACAAAGGAATTATTCGTATCATTTATGGTGTAAAAACTAACTGGGATTTCTGCTGAAACTACCCCTACTTCTGCATAAGCTACTGACGGATCTTTGTTAAATAGGTTTGTGAATTGAAAAAATACATTTGATTTTAAAGACGAGTTTAAGAGCGTTCCTGACTTAGATGTGAGAGCAATTATACGCTTATCCAAAATGGTATTCATATTATATACTAATAAGAGATAATATTAATTCAGTTCTTCACTATGTTTCAAATAGATTTGAAACTCTAAATCACATATTTCCTGTCGCTTTTGCTGTATTCTCGCCATGATTTTGAGGCAACCATTATGAGCTGTTTTAAATACAACTTCTTTCAAACCTTTGGGTGTGTCTTTTGTCATGGTGTATCTTTGGCTATGTTTAAAATCACCACCACATATAGAACAGACATCATTTTTGTCATCAATAGCAATTATTTCGCCATTAGCTATAAAGGGGTCAAGGTCATAATAATGAGAGTAGTTTTTGCGTCGTCGTGTATGAGAGAGGCACATTTTTTTTCTAAACTATATATATAATGGAAGATAAAAAATCCAAAAGAGAGAAGTTGCTTAAAGAATTACAAGATTTAGATAATGAAAATCTTGGAGAAGTAGAAGATTTAGGCATACAACGCACCAAAGATGCTGTGGAAGATGAAGTAGAAGAAGAAAAACCTAAGACGAAAGTTCGTGTCAAAAAAGAAAGGACACCAGCACAATTAAAGGCTTTTGAAAAAGCGAGGGAAACAGCCAAACTGAATGCTGAAAAAAGAAAAAAAGAACGAGAGGAAAAAGCAGAGCAAGAGCGTAAGGAGATTGAGGAGAAGTTGGTGAAAAAGGCGATTTCAGTAAAAAAGAAACAAATTAAAAAACAAGCAGTTTTAGATGAAATAAGTGATGATGACACGGATATGGCGGAAATAGAAAAGATTGCGAAGAAATTACCTGCTAAAAAGAGCGTAGTTAAATCAAAGGAATTACCGGCAGAAGAAAAGAAAGATCCATGTCCTTATTATTTTTATTAAAAAATAAAATGTTATGCTAATATATAAATGAGTGATTTTGATATTAGCAAAGTTAAGAAGCTTACGAGGGAAGATTTAGAGAACCCAAAAACACCCCCTCTTACATTAGAAGCATTAAAAAGAATGTGTAATTATTTAGATGAAGAAAACCCTGCAACTTACGAGATATTTTTAAGATATAGACCGGATTTGAGTGAAGAAGAGGTTGCCTATTATCGTGATATTATTAACACCTTAAAAGAAAACGAACAAATAAAAAGGGAGTTTATCAACACGAGAATGAGAGGGTTTGACGAAGTAAAAGATGAAATGGACGAGGTGAGTGTAGAAATAACAAATTAAAAAAAATTGAAGTATTTTTTGTAGATTTCAATTATTTTAATAAATTGAACCAGTTGATAGTTAATATTATATAGACACATATTATAATGGCAGGATTTCATACCAAGACATTTACCACTCACGACGATTATATGACCCCCTTCCATGCGTGGGAGAATATAAAAGATTACATACCGAAAGATAAGGTTATTTGGGAGGCGTTTTATGGAAATGGTGCAAGTGGAACACATTTACAGAGGTTAGGTTTTAATGTGATCCACGAAGAGATTGACTTCTTTGAGAATAATTTAGGTGAGGTTGTGGTAAGTAATCCGCCTTTTACACAAGCACCAAAAATATTAGCACGATTGAAGGAGTTGAATAAACCCTTTATCTTGATTATGCCGAGTAGTAAAATAAATACACAATATTTTAGAAAACTATTCTGCGACACGGAAGATCCTATACAGATTATCATACCAAGAAAGCGTATCCAGTTTGAGAAAATGGTTGGGGGTAAAATAGTAGAAGGAAAAAATGCTTGTAATTTTGATTGCTTCTATTATTGCTGGAAGATTGGTTTGGATAGAGATATCATTTGGTTGAAAAATGAAGACGAGTAATTTATTAATTGGGACAAAGTGCAGAAAATTGATTGAAGTTTAAACTAAGAATATATAGCAACAATACAGCATAAGTTATTAGACAGAATGAACTTTCCTAACACCGATTTCAAGAACCCCAGCGTCCTATTCTTCTACAACGGCACATCATTTCCGCAATTGGTAGATGTTCCTGACTTGGATTTAAAGATGGCGGAGAGTGCTAAGAATATGATAGAGTTAGGTCTTAAACACGGAGTAAGTTTAGCAGAACAAAAAAAGGATTACAAAGAGCAACTTGACCGGATGGAGCAGTTTCTCTGTGAGGAAGCAAGAGGTAATGAAATGGACGACGCTTCTATTGATAGAGCTATGGTAAGGCTTGGGTTTGCAAACAGACAGAAGTTTTATAGTATGTGGTGCTTAAACATCTGTGCTTTGATTAAAATGAAGGTGATTAAGAACGACAACGAGAATGGAATATTGAAATCTTGCAGATTGTAATTTAAATAGATAAAAAATTGAATAACATTTTCATAAAAAATATATAGCATCAATACAGCAAAAGTGCAAAAAATTGAATAACATTTTATCAAAGAATATATAGCATCAATACAGCAAAAATGTGCGAAATTAACAAGAAGTTTAAGATTAACAAAGACGATGTTCCGTCTTACGAGGTGTTTGCAGTAAAATTGGTAGAAAGTATTGCCGAAAGGTATAATAAGAAAATAGAAAGCGTTGATTGGAAAACCGAATATATGAGGCGTATATGGGTTGTGATGGAAGATATAGAAAAAAAAAGAATAGAAACTTACCTTATTAGAACATGGGACATCGTTGAAAAAAGGAAATATATTTACTGCGATTATACCTTTTATAGTAGGGTCGGTCTTGATGAGATGGTAATGTGCGTTAGATGTGCGTGTAATATGACCGCAGAAGAGCGTAATAGGGATTATTCAATTGGAAAGGGGGCGTATGTATGCGATAAGTGTTTGCACGATGAAGAAGAATATTGTTTCCAACAACATTTATTAGTTTCAGGGATTAAGTGCCGTAAGTGTGATGTATATCTTGAACCCCATACCCAAGACGAACATTTGGATATTAACCACAAGGTTCATAAATGCGAGGGAGGACACAAAAGATAGGTAAGAAAAAATAGATAGTAGATTTTAAGTAAAATATTAAGCACAAGCTTTTTTTTTCAAAAAAAAATATTTTATATTATTCATAAAATATTTTTGTGGGATTTTTTGACAGATTTTTTGAGGGGGAACTTTTGGGGCGGAGGGGGGGGCGGATTTTTGAGGGCGACGAGGAGGAGAAAAAAAGCCCACCACTCTCTATGGGTAT